>Ga0163163_10000266_pt1 | contig 52427 bp, 45 predicted proteins | sample S65metaG_FD_119766 | JGI IMG/M metagenome (GOLD analysis project Ga0163163, IMG submission 119766) | Switchgrass rhizosphere microbial communities from Kellogg Biological Station, Michigan, USA - S6-5 metaG | ecosystem: Host-associated > Plants > Roots > Rhizosphere > Soil | place: USA... | reverse complement strand
ATAGCTCATTAAATTGTTTTGCCCAATGTAAAATTTGCCCTCCCAATCACCGACTGGTGTAGTCCAGAAGTCATCTGGTATTTTTCTTATATTTTTTCAGTTGAAAAGGCAAAATCCTTAAATCAGAAATCTATATCCAATATCTGCTTTCCACAATCCAATATCTTTATCCAAAATCCACAATCCAAAATCCAATATCCAATATGGCATCAAACTTGACTATACACCTTCCACGCCCTCCTGTGACAGGCTGGCGCTCCTGGAATAAATATGGACAACCTCAACTTTTTTCTGCAGCCGGAAGACGAGATGGAATTCATGCCCATCATTCCCCTAAATGAAAGTGAACCCGAAAACAATGATGAACAGGCCATTCCAACAGATCTGGCACTGCTGCCCCTGAGAAATACTGTTCTCTTTCCGGGCGTGGTAATCCCTATCACCGTGGGCCGTGACAAGTCGATCAAGGCAGTCTCGGATGCCTATAAGGCTGACAAATTGATAGGCGTGGTGGCGCAAAAAGACAGTAATGTCGAAGACCCTGACGTGGCCGACCTGGAAAATATTGGCACCGTTGCCAAAATTGTGAAGCTGATTAAAATGCCCGATGGAGGCACCACCGTCATCATTCAAGGCAAGAAAAGATTCAAGATCGACGCAATCACTGCGGAAGACCCTTACTTCAAAGCGCACATTCAATTGCTGGACGATGAACTTGCCAACAAGATCGACGACCAGTTTGAAGCTACAGTGAGCTCCATCAAAGACCTGGCTGCACAGATCATTCAGATCTCTCCCAATATTCCATCCGAGGCTTCCATCATCCTGAAGAATATTGAAAGCCCTTCTTTCCTCGTTCACTTCGTGAGCAGCAACCTCAATAGCGACTTGTCGGAAAAACAATTGCTGCTGGAACAAAATGATATCCGTGCACGCGCAGAAACCCTGCTTCAGCTTTTGCACAAGGAACTACAGTTTGCGGAGTTGAAGAACAAAGTGAATACGAAAACGAAGACTGAACTCGACAAACAGCAAAAAGAATATTTTCTTCAACAACAGCTCAAGACCATCAAGGAGGAGCTTGGCGGCGATACCAACGATCGCGAGTTGAAAGACATGCAGAAAAAGGCCGAAACCAAGAAATGGCCACAAGCTGCAAAGGACATGTTCCAGAAGGGCATTCAGAAGTTGGAACGCATGCATCCCAGTACACCCGATTATTCGGTTGTTTATAACCACCTCGACCTGATGCTCGACTTGCCCTGGGGTGATTATACAGAAGACCACTATGATCTCAAGCGCGCGAAAAAAATCCTGGATGAGGACCATTATGGCATGGACAAAATCAAGGAGCGCATTCTCGAATATCTCGCAGTATTAAAGCTGAAGGGTGATATGAAGAGCCCGATACTATGCTTTGTTGGACCTCCGGGCATCGGCAAAACTTCGCTGGGCCGCAGTATTGCCAATGCATTAGGCAGAAAATATGTGAGGCTCAGTTTGGGCGGGCTGCACGACGAAAGCGAAATCAGGGGACACCGCAAGACCTATATCGGCGCAATGCCTGGAAGAATTGTTCAATCGATCAGGAAGGTGAAGTCTTCAAATCCGGTGATGATCCTCGATGAAGTGGACAAGCTGGGTTCAGATCATCGGACGGATCCATCGTCTGCATTGCTGGAAGTATTGGATCCGGAACAGAATCATAATTTTTACGACAACTACCTCGAAACAGAATACGACCTGAGCAAAGTGCTGTTCATCGCAACGGCAAATGCCATTCAAAACATGCAACCTGCACTGCGCGACAGGCTCGAAATCGTGGACCTGAGCGGATATGCGGTGGAAGAGAAAATCCAGATCGCCAGGCGACACCTTGTGCCGAAACAAAAGGAAGCACACGGTCTCGGCAAAATGAAATTCAAGATCGGCGACAAAGTGCTATCAAAGATTATTGAAGACTACACAAGAGAAAGCGGTGTCAGAGAACTGGATCGTCAACTTGCTGCTGTGATGCGTCACGAAGCAAAAGAATATGCACTGAAGAATCGCATCAAAAATCAACTGTCACCGGCAGACGTTGTGAAAATTCTCGGTAAGCCAAGGTATAGTAACGAAATTTACAAGACGGCCAACATGCCCGGCGTTGCCGTGGGACTAGCCTGGACATATGTAGGTGGTGATATCCTGTTTATCGAAACAAGCCTGAGTGATGGCAAAGGCGAGATCAAAATGACTGGTAACCTTGGACAGGTGATGAAGGAGAGTGCGAGCACAGCCATTACATATCTCCAAAGCAACGCAGACAAGCTGGGTATCGATGGAGAATTATTTGCAAAAAAGAATATTCACGTGCATGTACCGGAGGGAGCCATTCCGAAAGATGGACCGAGTGCAGGAATTACCATGATGACTTCGGTCGCATCTGCCATCCTGGGAAAGAAAGTGAAATCTTTTCTCGCTATGACCGGCGAAATAACGCTAAGAGGCCAGGTATTGCCAGTGGGCGGCATCAAAGAAAAAGTGCTGGCGGCAAAACGCGCGGGATTGAAGGAGATTGTTCTTTGCTGGCAAAATGAAAAGGATATCGAGGACATCGATCCACACTACATCAAAGGCATCAAATTTCACTTTGTGAAAACGATGCAACAGGTGTTGGATATCGCATTGTAAATAATCCTGATTAAAATCAAAGGGAACAATTCAGTGGCACTGATTGCGTTTTTGACTTCGGCTTCGCCTCTTTGAATGCTTCTCGCGCTTTCAATCCGAGGATCTGGAACATGTTGTTGTCATCTTCAAAGCTGGGATTGGGTGTGGTGAGCAATTTGTCGCCGGCAAAAATTGAGTTTGCCCCGCCAAGAAAGCAAAGCGCCTGGTCTGAAAGACTCATTTCTGACCTGCCTGCACTTAGTCTTACCATTGAACGCGGCATCAGGATGCGCGCTGTGGCAATCATTCTTACCATATCCCACACGTCAACCTTTGGCTGATCTTCAAGCGGGGTTCCTTCAATTCGAACAAGTGCGTTGATAGGTACAGATTCCGGATGTTTGGGCAAATTGCTGAGTGTTTGGAGCATGCCGATCCTGTCTTCGTGCGTTTCCCCCAAACCGATGATGCCACCACTGCAAACGCTTATGCCCGCGTTACGAACATTCTCCAGCGTTTTCAACCTGTCATCGTATTGGCGCGTTGAAATAATTTCAGTGTAATATTCGGGGGAGGTATCAAGGTTGTGATTGTATGCGTACAAACCGGCGTCGTGAAGTTTACCGGCCTGATCCTCCGTAAGCATGCCCAGCGTGCAACAAACTTCCAGGCCCATTTCGTTCACGCCCTTCACCATTTCCAGTACCCTGTCGAAGTCGCGGTTATCGCGAACTTCACGCCAGGCGGCACCCATACAGAATCGGGTTGAACCAGCATCCCTGGCTTTTTCTGCGTAGCTGAGCACTTCTTCAACCGGCATCAGCGGATGCACTTTCACGTTAGTATGGTAGCGGGCGGCCTGGGGACAATAAGCGCAGTCTTCCGGACAGCCCCCTGTTTTCACAGAAAGTAAAGTGCAGATCTGCACTTCTCCGGTTTCATGAAATTGACGGTGTATGGTAGCGGCTCTGAAAACGAGCTCGAGCAGGGGCGTATTATAGATGTCGGATATCTCTTCGCGGGTCCAGTTATGACGTATCATGGATGATTGGTTTGTTAAAAAATGCCCATCCGTGGCAAATTTAAGCCAGTATAAGTTAATTAAAAACTTAGTCTGTAGGGCAGGAAAATACAGCTATCCTTCAAAACGGGCAGTTTCTGCCCGAACCGGGCATTTAACAAAAGCCTGAAACTGTTGACAGAAGTCAGCGAATCGTTCAGCAGGTGATAGTCCCTGTTAGGGAAATACCACGCATTCAGATTTTGGAACTCTTCCATTTTTTTTGTCAAATCGAAGAACCGGTAAGCATGATCGCCCTGCAGGATGATGATGCACTCGCGCCTATTTTCGCTGAGTATATTATTCACCATTTTCCTGATCACGCTGTTGGCAAAAATCAGTTGTTGGAGAAATGCTGCCTTGTCTTCTTCCGGGGTATATTTTTTAAATGGCACATGGTTGCCAATTGAGTCATAACTCATCGGGGGATGGGGAATGAGAGAATGTGCATATACGAACTTGGGCATCGTATCTTTCAATTTTGCGGTTTCGGCCACCGCTGCAATGGTGGATGCGAAATTTAAGTCACGCGCCTTGATATACGCTTCGGCCTGGTTTTTATCGATTTCCAGGTTCTCGAGGAACTTAAAATTCCACCAGGTATCCATCACCATTTTCCAGGGTAATTGGTGTCGGTTATACAGCTCAGATAATTCCCAAATATCAAACTGCCGGGTATTGGTTGGATTCCCTTTGATATCAAAGATGGAGTGGTTGTAAATTTTGTAGCCAAGGCTTTCCATCGCTGGGAAAATCGAAGCCAATTTGACTTTTTCAATACCGGGAAGCATTCCTCGCAAAGTGAGCAGATGTTGACTATCAGGCGCAGGTACATAATCCATGTTGAAAATGCTGGCCATCGAATAAGCGGTAAAATTGTAATTGCTTTTCGAATTGCGGGCGATAAAAAAGCCCTTTTGTAAGAGAAAACTATCAAGATCGTGGTTGTCATAGGCGAATTCCTTTTTTAAAAGTTCACCTGAAGGATAAGCATCAAAAACCAGGTAATAGATATCTGGCCGTTTGCAATTTGCACAAGGCTCAAGTTTAACCAGGTTGGCAGTTGCTGATTGAGAAACTTTCTTGAGCAGGATAGTTCCAGCATCAACGACGACAGAAATCAGCAGCAATAAATTTGCGAAAAGAAAAAGCCTGGCAATTCTTGTTGGGTCGCGTCTTATATAACTTATAGCGAGGATCGAAAGCACGGTCAATGCCGACAATACGAATATATACCTGCTAAACCATGCGTTGGGATATTGTTCATGCAGCCAATCCTTGACATCTGCAAAAAAATAATAAGGGACTAATACCAGGAAAGTATAGGCTGCTGATTTCTTTTTGTCCCGTGTCAATAATAATATAAGCAAATAGATAAGCGCAGCTGTCAGAAACAACAATAATATGGGAAACCAAACCAGTTTGTAAGCAATAAGTCCTGTATAATTTTTTTCGATGTGAAGGACCAGGAAGATCGGCAAAAGAAAAATAAACCAGGGGCGGGTTTGAATTATGTTGGTGATGCTACGCATGCCCTGCTTTTTTTTCAAACAGATACAAAATGCGGTTGCTCTGTTTCAAATCAACTTTCTTTCTACAAATAAACATTAAAGAAAAAGTTTTTTCAAAACCAGCGGGATGATAATTTGGGAAAATGTCTTCCTTTCGTTCCAGAATTTCTCTTACTCTTTCGTCTTCCTTCGTCACGAATTCAATGATCAGCCAGCGTCTGCATATTTTTGAAAACAAGGAAACAAGATGTTCCAGCGGTACATTTCTTGAAATAACCAAATGATGAATGATCGCAAGCGCAACCACCAGGTCAAACGGTGACCTATCTATCAGGCTTTTCTGTTCTGCATTTTCCCAGCCTGAAGGCGGCGACGGATGAAGCCAGTCTGCAACCAGTGGGAGGCAGTGGTGTGCATCGCCTTCCTTCTTTTGCGATTCGTAAAAATCATTGATGGAGTCGTTGTCAAAGTCGGTTCCAACCACAAGGCGTTCCCGGTTGGAAAGCATTTTCGTAAAATGACCTTTGTTGCAACCCAGGTCCAGCGCTGAACTGAATGAAATTGAAGAAATAAAATCTGCAAAGGCCTTTTCCTTTTCCTTAATATAAGCAGAGCCGGTGAGCAAGGGGTCATAATAGTCATTCCATTCTGTTCTCCGCTCAGGCAATTTCAATTTGCTGATTCCTCCTTCCAGGTGATCTACGATCCGCAGCAACTTTGATTTCGTAAAAGTTGGATGCGGCGCCTTGTTTCTGCCATTGGTCACCGCTTTCTGCAGATGAATATGGAGAAGTGCCAGCGAATGAAACCTGCTCTTAAACCGCAACCATGACGCACACTGTTGAACGGGTACACCTTCCGGGTAAGAGAGGAATAATTTAGAAGACTCCATACCCAGGTACGCGTTTAAAAGAAGCGGGGCGAGAAAGGTTTCACAAAACTGGCGGTATGCTATCCACGGCTGGTGACCGCCGTAAGTTTCGAAAGACAATGTGTCGATAAATACGGGTCGCGCTTGTGCGTTAAATTGGATATTAAAAGGCGTTGCGTCTTTTAGGATCATGCCCTTGTCAAGCGATTTTCGCATGATCTTCAATGTTAGCAAGGCTGCGTCCTTTAGCTGATCAAAGCTCCATTCATAGGGATAACTGACAAAAGGAATTTTTTCAGGCACAAGGGTTATGTACCAGTCGGGACTGTTCAGTATATTCTTCTGGGTAGTTTCATGGTGTACCAATAAACCCGCGTGGGTCAACTGTGAATACAAGCCCGACTCAACGAGGTGATCGAAGTGCGATTGATAGGTCAGGTTGACCTGTCGATAGATTTTTCCGCCCTGCTCGAATACAAAGCCGGAGGGATCCCTGAATGAAGCTGGATGTTTTCCAGGATGATCATTCATCGTTTGTTTCTTTGCTTTTCTTCTTCTTTCCTGTAAAGAAGGCCCGGATACGCCACCATGCCGATTTAAAATAGAAAGCTGCACCCAGAACAGCAGCGATGATGGCCTGTACCAGGTAACTGCCACTTCCGGGATCAACATATAGAAAGAAATGTAGCATTAGAAATAACTTAGTTTGGTTTTGGGCGAAAGCGTCAAAACGGTTTCATACATGAGCTTGATGGTGTCTTCGATGTCTTTCCTGTGAAGCATTTCCACGGTAGTATGCATATACCTGAGCGGAATTGAGATTAGTACAGAAGGGCAGCCATCATTTGCGTAAGCGAATGATTCCGTATCTGTACCGGTGCTTCTGCTTACTGCACGAAGCTGCACGGGAATTTTGTGCTTTTCAGCGGTTTCCTGTACCAGCGTCAACAATTTGTTGTGTACAGCCGGTCCATATGCAAGAGAAGGTCCTTTTCCGCAGGCCACGTCACCCTCAATTATTTTGTTGACCATGGGAGTCGTAGTATCATGCGTTACGTCGGTGATGATGGCAATGTCTGGTTTTATCCTTCTTGCAATCATTTCCGCTCCGCGCAAGCCAATTTCTTCCTGTACTGCATTAACGATATAGAGGCCATAGGAGAGCTTCTTTTTATTTTCAGCAAGCAACCTGGCTACTTCAGCAATCATGAATCCACCAATCCTGTTGTCGAAGGCCCGGCCGATGTAGTAGTCGTGTGCCAACTCATCGAAACCTTCTTCATAGGTGGCGACTGAACCCACGTGTATGCCGAGGGCGTCTACTTCTTTCTTGTTTCTCGCGCCACAGTCCAGGAAAAGATTGTCGACGCGCGGCTGGGGTTCTTTTGAATCCACACTCGCGATCCGTGTATGAATGGCTGGCCATCCAAAGACAGCTTTGATCGGTCCTTTCTTACCATGAATGACCACTCGTTTAGCAGGGGCGATTTGATGGTCAACGCCGCCGTTTCTCTTTAAATAGATCAGACCTTCATTTGAAATATAGTTGACAAACCAGCTGATCTCGTCGGCATGGGCTTCGATCACCACTTTAAAAGGAGATGAAGGATTGATTACACCCACTGCAGATCCATAGGGGTCCGTAAACTGGCTTTCCGTGTAGGGTTTCAAATAATCCAGCCATAGTTTTTGACCACCACTCTCGAAGCCGGTTGGCGAAGGATTATTGATATAGTTTTTTAAGAACTGAAATGCTTTATCTGTAATGAGGGATTTTGATTTTGACTTTGCTTTTTCGGTTTTTGCCATAGCGAATATTTATGATGGTCAAATGTAGTCAAATCCTGAAAACCAAAGTCAGCAGGGCCGAGAACATCATGAGCCCATCCAACAGGAAATAGAAATGGTAGTCGGAAAAATTTCGCCGGGAATAGGGATAAATACAGGCGACGACAATTCCGGGAAGCAACAGATTGACAACCTGCAAAGCTGAAAAGCCTTCCCGGTATAATGCCATCGTGGAAAGCAGGAAAACGAGCAGGGAAAAATAGAACAAGCGGGAAATTCCACCTTCGCCCAAATAAGTGATCATGCTACGTATGCCTTCTTGCTTGTCATTTTCGCGATCACGGTAATCAAACAAAATACAGATAGGATAGATCAGGAAGAATCGGCTAAGGCAAAAAAGAACCTCCCTGTTTCCAAAGGCGGAATGCGACAAGGCGATTGGAAGAACGGATGTGACGTAAGTCCAAACGAAGCTGAGAAAAATTGTTTTGCCAATCGCAATCTTTCTGAGCCAGGCAAATGCCGGCATCGGCACTTTGGGCGCCGAATACAAAAAAGTGAGGAGGGCTGCGATGGCAATCCAGTGCCAGTCCTCAATAAAGAAAATAAGAAAGTAGAGCGAACCCAACGCACCGAGTACGATAAGTGCCAGATGGAGCAGGCGATGGTCGTGCGTCCATTTCACGCGGATAGATTCCGAAACGGAATAGGGTGTGAGCCACCAGTGAAAATTATAGCTGCATACGGTTGAGCAGAAGCAGAAACCCGCGTAATGGAAAAAATCAAAATTAAGGTGCAGGTAGTCCCTGGTTTGGTATACCATGACAACCGTGACGCAGGAAATAAATAAGCTGCTAAATAGAAAAAAATTGAATGCGACCCGAAGGCCGTGCAAAAGTCCGTTCACGCCATGCTGGGATTGGTCATTATTTCAGAATGATAATGGGGCCGCTGGTAGCGGTATCGCTATAATTACCTGCAGCATCCCTCACCCAGAATTTAAACACTGCGGTTTCAACAGAATCAATGGCTGTGCAACGAACCGCCTTTAGGTCAACTGCATACTGCATAGAAATCAGGATCTCTCCTTTCTGATTTTTTGAAGCGGGGAAAGAGGGGATGATGAATTTGTTTGAATCAACATAACCGGCATTTGCGCAGGAAGAAGATATTTTCTGAATCCTCACATTGCCTGTCAGGTCACCCTCTGCATCGGTGAAAGTAATCTTGAAATTGATATCACCGCCAACAGGCACGAAATCTGTGCTGGATTCTTTGAAGGTAAGCTGGGGCGCGGATTTGAATTTATCCTTGCTGCAGGAAACAAATGCTAATATTGCACCCAGGATAAGAAGGAAGGACTTCATGGAAGGATTTTGATGATCACAAATTTAGCCGGTGCCGATTGAATAACCTACGATCCCATAACGATTTTGAACACAAAATATTTGATTTTAACAATTACCCCTTTGAGGCAATTGCGTTAGATGTATTTCGCTTTCAATACCATGAGAATGAGATTTATCAACAATACGTGAAGAGCCTGTCATTAGGTTGGGAACAGGTTGCAAATCTTTCGCAAATTCCATTCCTGCCTATTTCATTCTTTAAAACCCATCCCATTCGGACGACTGAATTCCAGCCCGAACTTGTCTTTGAAAGCAGCGGCACTACTCAAACCGGGAACAGCCGCCACGAGGTTAAGAAGAAAATCCTGTATGAGAGGAGTTTCATCACAGCGTTTGAACAGTTTTACGGACCGGTTGAAGATTGGTGTGTCATTGGCCTCTTACCTTCTTACCTGGAGCGGCAGCATTCCTCGCTCGTGTTGATGGTTGATGAGCTCATTAAACTGAGCGGACATCCAAAAAGCGGCTTCTTCCTTTATGAGCATGAAAAATTATTCAAGAATTTGAACGAACTCCAGGCTGTGGGTCAGAAAACCCTGTTCATTGGGGTTAGTTTTGCACTGCTGGATTTCGCTGAAAAGTATTCAATGAATCTCAAACGAACGGTGGTGATGGAAACAGGGGGTATGAAGGGAAGACGAAAAGAGCTGACTCGCGCAGAGTTGCACGAATTCTTAAGAAAAAAGTTGGGGCTTGTCACTATTCATTCCGAATATGGCATGACTGAATTGCTATCACAGGGATATTCTTCTGGTCATGGAATTTTTCGTTCGCCCGCATGGATGCGAATTGGCGTTCGTGAAGAAGATGATCCGTTTGCCATCAGTTGGCCTGAGGAATTGAAGGAAGATGAAATCAAAAATGGGGTCATCAACGTGATTGACCTTGCAAATCTATATTCCTGTTCTTTCATAGCCACTGAAGACATGGGTAAGATTCATGGAAATGGAACTTTTGAAGTCCTCGGCAGGCTGGATAATAGTGATGTTAGGGGGTGCAGCCTGATGGTACTTTAGTTCAAAGTTCAAAGTTCAGAGTTCAGAGTTCAGAGTTCAGAGTTAAATTATGAATCAACTTTGAACTTTGAACTCTGAACTTTGAACTAATACGAAGTATTAATCAATCCCGAGCACTCCACTTCACACCGTTTCTTGCTACTCAACAAGGCCAACTCAATCATTCGAATTGTATTAAACCCGTGTTCGGGTTTTTCCAGGAGCGGGGCGTCTTGTGCAATTGTTTTATACAGGTTGGCGTAATAAAGACCAAAATTTCCGGGCAGGGAGGGATAGTGTTCGCGAATGATTTTTCCATCCACTTCTGTGTGTAACAAACCATAATTTTCAGGATCCTCTTCTCCCCAGTGTGGTTGCAATGGTGATTCTCCTGCGCGAAGTTTTGCCTCCTGCGGATCTTCACCACTCTTAATAAAGGAACCCACATTGCCGTGGATCAAATAGCGGGGTCCGGGCTCACGGACAAGCATACCCGATTTTAGGATGACACGAAGATGGCCATAATCGAGACGCAAGTCAAAATAATCGTCAATCCTCGCATGCGGCCTTTGTTTTCTCACGTCGGCAATCATGCGCTTGGGCGGTCCAAAGAAATAGAGTGCCTGGTCAATGATATGCGAACCCAGGTCGTAAAGTATCCCGCTGCCAGGCTTGGGATCCTCGCGCCAGGCGTTTGGCCGGGCTTCCGGACGGTAACGGTTGTAGTGGGCCTCGAATTCGTGTATGGGTCCGAGTAAATTCTTTGAAAATATTTCGCGAATGGTGAAGAAATCACTTACATATCTCCGATTTTGGTAGACGCTAAGAACGGCCTTGCTCTGATGGCTTAGCTCAACCAGCAATTGGGCTTCTTCGGTTGTTATCGTAAATGGTTTTTCCAGCACCACATGTTTTCCCATTTGGAGTGCAGCATTTGCATATGGGTAATGCGTTTCATTGGGCGTGGTGACTACGATCAGGTCGATATGCGGATCTTCAATTAATTCATCAATTGTTTTGACCACTTTAACCCAGGGATATATTTCTTTCGACGCCTGGTGATGTCTTTCCATGACTGATACCAGCTCAAATCCCGGAACCGTAGTAACGAATGGAGCATGAAAAACCTTTGCAGAAATTCCGAATCCGACAATGCCGACTTTGATCGTGGTAGTCATGAAATAATATTTTTGAAATGAGGAAACCTAAGTCATCAATTGCTCCAGGCGCGCCTTAGAAAATTGATCCAGTTTCCGTTCATGATGAGCTCTATGTCTTTCTCTGAATAGCCTCTGTTGGAAAGCATCTGCGGCACGCGTTGCAGATCGGAAATTGTTTCCAGGTCGTACGGACATTGCTCGCGACCGTAGCCACCATCCAGGTCCGTACCCATTCCCACATGGTTTGAATTACCGGCGAGTTGACAAATATGATCCAGGTGGTCGAGCATGACCTCTAACTTGCAATTCATTTCTTTCGGCGTCGACTTTCGCCTGATCCAGCCCGGCACCATCATCCATGCGTCGAGCGGCATGCCTATCACAGCATTTCTACTGATGAGTTCCCTGATCATCTCATCACTGAACTGGCGGTTATGATCAACCAGGGCGCGACAATTATTGTGACTTGCCCATACATGACCAGAAAAATGATTCATCGCCTGCCAAAAAGCGTCGTCACAAAGATGTGTGGCGTCGAGAATGATATTGAGTTTTTGCATTTCGCGAAGCAGCGCTATTCCTGCTTCACCCATTTTACCAGTGGCATCTGTACCATTTGCATATCTGCCGGGACCGTAGTGTGCTGGTCCCAGTGCCCTGAGTCCGTTGGCGTGCGCGATGTGCAGGTTCTCTAATGTGATCATTGAATCGGCTCCCTCCAGGCTGAGGATGTAACCGATGGGTTTCTTTTCATTGCTGTTGTTTTTCCACAGCGCGATATGATCCTGCAATCCATTCCAATCCCTGATTTGTACCAATTCACCTTCTGCCTCCATGCAACGGTACCAGGCTAGCTGGCCCTGTGTTTGCGCCCAGGCCTGTTCGGGTGAATGCCAGCCCTGTAAAGGGTTATCGGGTGCAACAAACCTTGCAATCTGGGTTGCAACCACCAGTCCGATATTTCCTTCGCGCAATGCAGGAAAAGAAACAGTTCCTTTTCCGCGGTCTGATTTATCGGTAAGATTTTTTTCACGCTCGTTAATATCCTTTACGGGTAGCCGAAGATCCCGGTTCCATTCCATCGCATTCATGCTAAGGTCAAGGTGTGCGTCGATGATGAAGTGGGGCATTTTTTTGGTTAATGAGGTTAATTGGGTTTGGGTTAATTGGGTGGGCCGGTGGGCCAGTGGACCAGTGGTCCAGTAAACTGGTATGGCAATCTCATTTGCCAATTAACCTAATTAACCTAGTTAACTGGCATACTGGCCCACCGGTCCACTGACCCACCGGCCCACTATACACTAATCACCCTATCCCGCGCCACATTCAACCATTCACCGGTGATCTTTCCGTTTTCAACGGTGAGGGCGCGCTCATAAAGTGCAACTGTTGGACAAATATGAATCGGCATGCCGTATAGCACATCACCCACCTGGTAGGGGTGATTGGCACCTGCTTCAAGCACCAGGTGCTCCTCGCTTTGGCCAACGGGCGTAAGTTCTGGCGCATTGATAAAATAAACGCGCCGTCCGATCTCATTTTCTGCGGCGACAGATTTATGTCCGAGATCCACACAAATTCTCGTCGCAGTGGGCAGTGAGATCACGCGACTAATGACGAGCGCAGCGGGAAGGAAGGGCTGCTCGGGACAAAGATCACTATAACCCTTGTCCCAATAAATGAACGTACCCGGACTGCATTCCATATTTTCCCGCTTCGCATGGATGGGAAAAGTTGGACTGCCACCTGCAATGATGATGGGTTCATTAAATCCCTTTTTCATCAACTCGGCTTTTATCGCCTCGATGCTTGCATAGGCCTCGTTGCAATGTTTTGTTCTTTCCGCAAAATCTGCTTCGCGGATATGGCCATCATAGGCATGGAGACCTTTCATGATTACATGCTTTAATTTCACGCCCTCTTCATATAGCTTAATCACCTTTGCTGCATCTGGCTCACCGCTTCTGTTCATGCCATTATTGAGATCGATGTAAACCGGGATGGTTTTCCCGGCTTCGCCGAACACCTTGTCAATATGTTCAAGCGCTTCAATATTGTCTGTCAGGCAGGAGAAGGTTACATCGGGATATTTTGTTGCGAGGGCCAGGAGGCGCTCCACCTTCGGACCGATCGGTTGATAGGCGAGGAGGACATCTTTGGCGCCCGCCATCGCTAGCATTTCGGCCTCTGCAATCGTTGCACACTTGAACTTGCTCACGCCAGCTTCCAGGATAATCCTTGCAGCTTCCCTGCTCTTGTGCGTTTTTGCGTGTGGCCTTAACCGTGATGCATCCTGCACCATGGCCACCAATGCCTTTGCATTGTGCTTAACCCTGTCGGGATAAAGAACCAGGGCTGGTGTATCGATCGAATCGATATCGTCGATCTGCCACCAATTCTGAACCAGGTCGCTCATAAATTAATCGGTATTCAGTTCAAAAATTACTTCAATCTCAACAGCAATCTGGCTTGGCAGACTGCCCATACCCACGGCGCTTCTTACGCCGATTCCATTTTCTTCGCCCCAAATTTCGGCAAACAATTCACTACAGCCATTGATTACATAGGGATGCCTTTCAAATTCGGGTGTGCAATTCACCATGCCAAGGGTCTTCACCACGCGTTTGATCTTGTCAATGCTGCCCAAATGCGCGGCTACCGAGGCAAGGATGGCAAGCCCCACCTGGCGGGCCGCCTGCTTTCCCTGGTCAATATCCAGGTCGGCGCCAACTCTGCCGGTGATATTTGTTTTGTCGGATTGATATGGACCGTGCCCTGACACATAAAGAAATTTATTGTCTACAACCAGGCAGGGTTTATAAACGCCGCCACGTGGCGGAGCGGGTGGCAGAGTGATGGATAATTCTGCGAGTCGTTCGGTTGCTGTCTTGCTCATAATTAGTGTGTGATAAAATTTAAAATAAGTACAGCCACGAGACCAACAATGGAAACAATCGTTTCCATGATGGACCATGATCTGATGGTGTCTTTTATGCTCAAATTAAAATACTCTTTAAATAACCAGAATCCAGCATCATTCACGTGTGAAAAAAACAAACTGCCTGCACCGATCGAAAGGACCATGAGGCTGGGGTTCACGCCCGATTGTGCTACGATCGGAGCGATGATGCCGGCCGTGGTGAGCCCTGCAACGGTAGCAGAGCCGATGCAAATGCGAATAATAGCGGCGATCAGCCATGCGAGCACCAGGGGTTGAATATGCCAGCCTTGTAATGCGCCTGCAATCTGCTGGCTCACACCGCTGTCAGTGAATACCTGTTTCAGCGCCCCGGCGCCTCCCACGATGAGTAAGATCATGGCCACGTCTTTAACAGCATCGGCATATTTTGCCATCACAGACTTCAGATTTTTTCCTCTTCCCAACCATAAAGTGTAAGTGGCCACGCCAAGCGAAAGCAACATGACAATTACGGGATCACTTAAAAAACTGATCCACTCCTGCGTTCTTCCCTTTTCCTGAAATAAGTAAGGCAAAAGGGTGGTAAGGATAAGCAACATTACAGGAAGAAGCGAAGAAATAAAACTATTGGCCGTTCCCGGGAGATCGGCCTGGTCAAGGTTTTTTACCTGGAATGTTTGAAGAGGTACGGAATGCACATTTTTCAGTGTTTTCGCAAATAGCGGACCGGCAAGAATGATGGCAGGTATGGCAATCACGATTCCGTAAAGGAGGGTGGTTCCCATATTCGCGTGGAATTGCGCCACCAGTGCAGCCGGCGAAGGATGCGGTGGTAAGAATCCATGGGTCACTGAAAGAGAAGCCAACATGGGCAAACCGGTATAAACTGCAGGCAACTTGTATTGATAAACGATTGAAAAGATCAGGGGGATCATCAACACAAATCCCACGTTGTAGAAAAGGGGAATGCCGATGATAAAGCCCGTTACCATGAGTGCCCATTGCAAATATTTTTCGCCAAAGACCCGCATCAGCACCGATGCAATTTTTTGTGCCGCACCACTATCGGCCACAAGTTTTCCGATCATGGCGCCGACACATATAATAATGACAAGTGAGCCCAGGGTATCTCCAATGCCTTTTTGCACCGACTTGGTAATTGAATCAAGGGGTATACCCATCAGCAGACCCGTGAGTATAGACACAATCAGAAACGCCAGAAAGGGATTACACTTCCCCCACGTAATGAGCAGGACCAGCAAAAGGATGCAACAAAAGACGATGAAAAGTGACATGAAGCTGGTTGAGGCTAATCAATTCGATACAGGCTCTAAAAATAAAACTTAAATGGGTTGAGAAACAAAAATTTCCCGAAATTGGAGATACAGGATTCAAGATTCAGGATTCACAATGACGCTCATGAATCTTGAATCCTGCATCCTGAATCTTGATAACTTATGTCACAACAACTCAGAAGCAGAAACTGGTTTGGCAAAAAAGGCAAGGATGGATTTATATACCGGGCCTGGATGAAGAACCAGGGCATACCTGCTTATGAATTTGAGGGTAAGCCCGTCATCGGGATTTGCAATACCTGGTCTGAGCTCACACCTTGCAATGCACATTTTCGGGAACTGGCTGAATCGGTAAAAAGAGGAATTTCGGAAGCCGGTGGTTTCCCGGTTGAATTTCCAGTGATGTCGCTCGGTGAAACGCTAATCAAACCTACGGCTATGCTTTACCGAAACCTGGTGAGCATGGATGTGGAGGAGTCTATCCGTGCAAACCCGATTGATGGCGTGGTTTTGATGTGTGGGTGCGATAAAACTACGCCCTCGCTTGTAATGGGTGCATGCAGTGTGGACCTTCCGGCTATTGTTGTATCGGGCGGCCCCATGCTCACTGGTAAGTACCAGGGAAGAGATATTGGAACGAGTGATGTGTGGCGCTTCAGCGAAGACCTGAAAATGGGGAAGATTGATGAAGAAGAGTTCAATTCGGTGGAAGCCGCGATGTGCCGTAGTCGTGGCCATTGTGCGGTAATGGGTACTGCGTCTTCAATGGCGTGCATGGTGGAGTCGCTCGGACTTTCATTGCCGGGCAATGCGGCTATCCCTGCAGCTGATTCCAGGAGAAAAACTATGGCTCAGCTTTCAGGGATCAGGATTGTTGAAATGGTGAAGGAAAACCTGGCGCTATCCAAAGTTCTAACCAGGAAGGCATTTGAAAATGCCATCGACGTGAATGCCGCGATTGGCGGTTCGACCAATTTTGTCATTCATCTGTTGGCCATTGCGGGCAGAATTGGTGTGCCGCTGACGCTGGAAGATTTTGATAACACTGTCAGGAAAATTCCATTGCTCGCGAACATCCAGCCTTCCGGAAAATATTTCATGGAAGACATGTATTATGCAGGAGGCCTGCCAGCGGTGATGAAACAAATGGAGAAGGTGTTGCACCTGGACGCGATAACGGTGAATGGAAAGACTGTTGGCGAAAATATTACTTCTGCAAAATCTTATGGTGATGACGTGGTGGGAACCTGGGATAAGCCTTTCAATCCGCACGCGGGCATTGCCGTACTGAAAGGAAATCTTTGTGAACAGGGTGCAGTGATCAAACCATCGGCGGCAAGTGAAAAATTAATGAATCACCGCGGTAAAGCGGTGGTATTTGAAAATATTGAGGACTACAAAGAAAGAATCGACGATCCCGCATTGGAGGTAGATGAGAATTCTGTTTTGGTTTTGAAAAATGTGGGTCCACGCGGCTATCCCGGTATGCCTGAAGTTGGTAATATGGCCCTTCCGAAAAAGATTCTTGAAAAGGGAATACATGATATGGTGCGCATATCGGATGGAAGGATGAGTGGAACAGGGTTTGGAACCGTTGTGTTGCATGCATCACCTGAAGCCACTGAAGGCGGAAATTTTGCTTTGGTAAAAACAGGCGATTGGATCAACCTGGATGTATCGAAAAGAACATTGATGGTTGAAATTGAAGAGGCGGAATTGGAACGAAGGAAGAAGGCATGGAAGAAATTTCAACCACCGGTAAACAGGGGATATGTGCATTTGTACACCATTCATGTTGAACAATCGCACCTCGGCGCGGATTTTGATTTTTTGAAGGGTGGATCAGGAAGCGTAGTGACGAGGGATTCGCATTAATTACATTTTTCTACAATTAAGCATTGCCATGCCTGAACTAAAATTTCAACGTAAGCTGGCTATTGTTACCGGCGCAGGCCAGGGCATTGGATTTGAAATTTGCAGACAACTGGCACGCGAGGGAGCCACGGTTGTACTTAATGATATTGATGAAACCCTTACTGCAAGAGCTACCCAGATGATCAGGAAGGAAGGTGGCGACTGCCATCCACACGCCGGCGATTGCTCCAATGTTGATTTTATTCGAGAAATGGTACAAACTGCCACAACGCGTTTCGGCGATCTTCACGTTGCTGTGGCGAACGCTGGAATCACTTTGTTTGGCGATTTTTTCAGTTATGAACCGGATGCTTTTTTCAAAGTAATGGAATTAAACCTGGGTGGAACTTTTTTCCTGGCGCAGGCTGCTGCGGTGCAAATGAAAAAACAGGAAAAGGGAGGAAGCATTTTGTTGATGTCGTCAGTAACGGGTCACCAGGCGCATAAAAACCTGGCGGCATACGGCATGACAAAAGCTGCAATTGAAATGCTGGCCCGCAACCTGGTGGTTGAACTTTCACCCCATCACATCAATATCAATGCGATTGCACCCGGAGCGACGCTTACAGAACGAACGCTGGGAGATGCCGAATATGAAAGGACCTGGTCGCGCATAACGCCGATGGGCCGACCAGCCAAAGTAGATGATATTGCGGCGGCTGCGCTCTTCCTGTTATCAGAGGAGGCGCGACATATTACCGGACAGACCATCATCGTTGATGGTGGCTGGACTACCGTCAGTCCTTCTCCATATTAATATTACGCTTCTAAAATTTCCAATGCATGACAACCAACAGAAGAACTTTTCTCAGCCAAAGCGCCAAACTGGTTGCCGGTGCCGGACTGGCCAACGCTATACCTTCGGTTATACAATCCCGTGACAAACGTGTTGCACCTTCCGATAAGGTAAGAATAGCATTGATCGGGGCGCGCAGTATGGGATGGGGCAACCTCCAAAATGCGCTCTTTCAACCAGGCGTCGAGTGCGCCGCCTTGTGCGATATTGATCAATCAATCCTGGACGCGCGTGCCCTGGAAGTTAATAAAATGAAAGGAAACAAACCCGCGCTCTACAAGGATTTTAGAAAACTACTGGAAGATAAAACGATTGATGCTGTGATTATTGGCACGCCGGATCACTGGCATTGCCTTACTACGGTTTACGCCTGCCAGGCTGGAAAAGACGTGTATGTTGAAAAGCCACTTGCAAACAGCATTGCCGAATGTAATGCCATGGTGAAGGCAACGCGCAGGTATAACCGCGTGGTACAGGTTGGACAGCAACAACGCAGCGGTCCCTATTTTAAAGATGCCATTGACCTGGTTAGATCGGGTAAGATTGGAAAGCTTCGGAAGGTGCAGGTATGGGGAAATTTTAATTATGGTGTTGGGGCGCCAGTTGTCCCTGATGAATCGGTGCCTGCTGGTGTAGATTTTGATATGTGGCTGGGTCCCGCACCTGCACGCAGTTTCAATAAATCACGGTTTCATGGTAACTGGCGCATGTTCTGGGATTATGGTGGCGGACTAATTACAGACTGGGGCGTGCATTTGTTGGATATGGCACTTTGGCCGAAGGATATTACCACACTGCCTAAATCTGTTTACGCAACAGGAGGCAATTTCTCATTTCCCAATAACGCGCATGAGACCTTTGATACCATGAGCGTGGGTTATCAGATGGACGATTATGTTGTGACCTGGGATCATGTGGCAGGTACTGAAAAAGGGCCTTTCGGTAGAAATTATGGACTTTGTTTTATTGGGGATGACGCGAGCCTGGTCATTAACAGGGAAACCTGGGAATTGATATCCGAAACGGCAGACGGCAAAAATAAGGTGCCATCCATGCCCGGTGGCAAGGGCGATGATTCGCATGAAGCGCACATGATCAATTTTCTTGATTGCATCAAGACCCGGAAGGATCCCAATTGCACGATTGAAAACGGGCGACTGGTTGCGCTCTACGCCCACATGGGAAATATTGCCTTGAGATCAAACAGCCGACTGGTTTGGGATGAAGCGAAACAGGATTTCGGGAAAAATGAAGCGGCCAACAAATTTATCAAGCCCAACTATCGGTCGCCCTGGACCTTTCCAGTTGTATAACGTTAAGGCATATGCGAATCCTGATCGCACCAAACGCATTCAAGAATAGCCTCAGCGCCGATGGTGCGGCTGCGGCCATAGAAGCTGGTTTAGTGGGCAGCGGACTTAAGTGCGAATGCGAAAAATTCCCTGTTGCGGACGGCGGCGATGGAACCGCCAGTTTACTTATCGAACATTTTAAAGCGAAGAGAATTTATACAATGGTGCTTGATCCCCTGGGCAGGGAGATTGAAGCATCGATTGGCTGGGTTGAAAAAGACCAGATCGCCATCATTGAAATGGCGGATGCGTCGGGGCTGAGATTGCTCAAAAAGGAAGAGTATGACCCCCTCCATAGCTCAAGCTTTGGAACCGGTCAATTGGTGAGGTTAGCCACTGAACTTGGCGCGAAAAAAATATTATTAGGAATTGGCGGCACTGCAACGGTTGACGGAGGACTGGGAGCACTTTGCGCATTGGGATTTTCTATTCAGGACAAGGCTGGCGGAAATGCGCAGTTTATACCATCACAATATTCGACATGGAATTCAATTGACATCAGTCAACTTCAAAAGCACCCCGAGATCGTCATTCTCTCGGACGTGAGAAATTTCCTGCTGGGTGAAGGTGGTGCGGCGAAAGTTTTCGGTCCACAAAAAGGCGCAACTGCAGGCGATATCGTGACACTTGAAAATGCACTTGGCCGACTTCATGAGCTTGTGCTTGCAAATACAGGGATGGATATGTCGCGAGTTGAGCGCGGGGGTGCGGCAGGTGGCATTGCAGCGGCATTTGCAGTATTGATGAACGCGAAGCTTGTTAACGGGATTGATTTCTTTCTGGACAACACTTCATTTGACGGATCGCTCACAAAAGCTGACCTTGTCATAACCGGCGAAGGAAGGATTGACGATCAAACCATGGAAGGCAAGGCACCATTTGGTGTTGCGCTTCGCGCGAAACAAAAAGATATCCCGGTAATTGGAATGGCGGGGCAGGTCGCTTTCAATCTTGATGAAAGACTAAAAAAATATTTTGCGAAACTAATTTCAATCAACAAGCCAGGTGAAAGTCTTGACACATCCATTGCAAATACTGAGGTTAATCTGAAAACCGCTGCGCAAAAATTAGGTGACTGGTTAAAGCAGCATTCAATGTAAAAGCCGGCACCCTTTGGTCTCCGGCTTTGGCTTCCATAGGAAATATCCGAGCATGGTTTTAGCGAAATAGTTAAAAACGTAATTTATCAGGCCCAATTTGGGCTACTAAATATGCAGCGAGAGAATGTGATTGTTTGGCGCAAGTTGCCGGGTACGGGTCAGATTGATTTCCTCAAATATGGTGCTAGATTAGGTTAATTTTCTAACATTTCGATGAATAGGCAGAATTCGCAAAAGATTTAAGAAATAGATTACCTCGCATTTGTCGAAATGTGCTTAAATATATTTGGTTAGATTCTCTTCCTTTCGGATAGTGAGTATTGTTCCTGATTTTTCAATGATTTACATTCGTTACATGCAGCCAGGCCATCATCATTTCTTTCGCTTTCTATTTTTGATTTGTATTTTAATCCAATCCTCGCATGTTTTTGCTAAAAAATTTGATGCTGGCCGCGATTATTATTTGAGTGAAAGCGGATCTGACGCTGGTAAAGGAACGCGTTCGGAACCCTGGCAAACGATTGAGCGCTTGAATAAGCAGGCGTTGAAAGCCGGCGACAGGGTGTTTTTTATCGCGGGTGAGAACTTCAAGGGTACCATCAGGCTGGATTCAAATGACCAGGGAAAGAGCAGACGCCCCGTCCTAATCTCCGTCTTCGGAAAGGGCAAAGCAAATATCAATTCAGGAAACGAAAGCGGTTTAACGCTTATGAATAGCCGCGACGTTAGCATCGAAAATCTCCATTTTACGGGGAGCGGCAGGAAAGAAGGAAATACGATGCCTGGCATCAATGTTTCTTACTGCAGGGATATCAGCCTCGATGGCATAGAAGTTCAGGGCTATCAAAAAGCGGGTCTGTTAGTTTATAATTCTACTTTTCTCAGAATCACCGGAATTTTTGCGCATGATAACGGAGCAGCAGGAATACAGGTTTCAGGAGAAAAGGACAAACAGGACTGTTACCAGATTTATATCGGCAGCAGCAGGGCCGAAAATAATCCCGGCGATCCCACGCAATTGGACAATCACAGTGGGAATGGAATTGTCGTAGGCCTTTGTCGTCGTGTTACCATTGAATATTGCGTGGCCACCAACAATGGTTGGGATATGCCAAGGATTGGTAACGGCCCCGTAGGCATCTGGGCCTATGAAGCGGATAGCGTGGTCATTCAACATTGTATATCCTTCCGCAATAAGACATCTGTTGGAGGTGAAGATGGTGGGGGCTATGACTTTGACGGTGGTGTAACCAATTCTTTTTTACAATATTGTTTGTCGTACGAAAACCAGGGCAGTGCATTCGGCATTTTTCAGTATGCAGGGGCAAGCAATTGGTACAACAATGTATTCAGATTTAACGTGAGCGAAAATGATGGCCTGGTTTCCACCTCAAGGGCTGGAGCATACATCTGGAATGGCTCCAATGATCCGAAGCAATTTGCCCGATGTTATTTTTACAACAATGTTATCTACAATACGAAAGGCGCGGCACTGAATTTCAACAATGAAAGTGCCCACTCCGAATTTTATTTCTGCAATAACATATTTGTAGCGAAAGATTCCCTGATCAAGGGTAAATACGACAGCAGTAATTTCTTTGGAAACAATTGGTGGAGCATGGAAACCGGTTTCAACCTCGATGGCTTTAAGAACATTAAGGAATGGTCTGCAGCAAAGCAGAAAGAAGTTCTTAATGGCAGACTCACGGGCTATCAAATGAAACCACGTTTTGTGAATGCAGGCAGGGTCATGCTGGAAGATCCTAGTTACCTGAAAACGTTTTATGATTACAGGGTGCTTGACCATCCGCTATTTCTATACAATGGTGTTGACCTGAAGTCACTCTTCAATATCGATTCCGGATTTCGGGATTTCAATCAGAAGCCCGCCGCAAGGAATGGTGTGGGAGCAATGTTTTAGTGATTCACAACTCAGGTACTTAATCTCGCTTCTTCCAAATCAAGCTCCCGTTCGCGTTCCCTGATCAATTCTTCCTCAAATTCATTTTTATAACGGAACTGCCGGATTAAGAGTCGCCTGATCTTGACCAGTTCGACCAGCATCTGACGGTAATGTGGTAAGAATGAATTGACATCGTCTTCGTGTTCTTCGCCCCTGATCCTTTTCTTTGAAAGTTCGATCATTCTTTCATACCTGTCTCTCACGCGTTTGTAGGTTTCGTTACTTGAAATTTCATCGGCATAGTTCGTATCGAGATATGACAAAACTGCTTCCGCCATCTGCACGCGCATGGCGAGCCCGTTTATTCGTTGCAATTCCTCTTCATTGACTTCAACCTTTAGTATCCGGATGACAGTCTTCAAACTAAGTCCCTGTAGCACGAGGGTAATCAGGATGACCACGAAGCTGATAAATAGAATGAGGTTGCGATGAGGAAACGGAGTGCCTTCATTCAGCATCAATGGGATTGAAAGTGCAGCTGCCAGAGAAACAATTCCGCGCATACCTGCCCAGCCAATCAGGAATACCCCTCTTTCCGACGGCCTCGGTTCTTTTTCGCGAACACTTTTAAATAACATGCGTGGGATGTAAGCGGCCGGGTAAACCCAGAGCAGTCGAATGGCAATGATGAGCAGCGAGATCAGAATTGCATAACCTGTGGCTGTTCCGATGGAATAGCCATCCATGCCTTGTGCGATGGAGGGTAACTGGAGCCCGATCAAAATGAAAACAAATCCATTCAAAAGAAATATCAGCGTTTCCCAAAGGCCTTCGGCCTGTAATCGACTTTCATAACCAAAATAATCCTGCGACCTGAACCCAAGGAAGAGTCCGCCGGTCACAACCGCCAACACGCCCGACACATGAAAGTGTTCGGCCACGATATACATTACGTAAGGACTGATGAGGGTGATTGAGGTATCGATGGCAGGCGTTGTGGGAAAATAGTGGTGGATACCATATATAATGTATCCAATGACGAGGCCAATAACAACACCGGCAATGGCCACCAGGAAAAATGTTTCGGTAGCCCTCCAGAAATTGAATTGCTGCGTGAGGATGGCGGCAAGCGCGAATCTAAAAACAATGATGCTGGCCGCATCGTTGACCAGGCTTTCTCCTTCGAGTATCACGTTGACGCGTTTGGGAATCTTCAACCCCCTCAGCACTGAAGAGGCTGCTACAGCATCGGGTGGCGAAATGATGCCACCTAACAGGAAGCCATAGGCGAGGGGGAAGCCCGGAATAAGCCAGTGAGCTACAACCGCCACTGTTGCAGACGTGAAAATGACAAGCCCAAAGCCAAGCAGACTGATGGGTCGTCTGTATTTCCAGAAATCATTCCATGAGGTATTCCAGGCGGCAGCATATAATAATGGTGGCAGAAAAATCAGAAAAACGAAGTCGGGCTCGATGTGGATTTCGGGCAATCCTGGTATCAAACTGATAATCAGGCCTGCAATAACAAGGAAAATGGGGTAGGATACCTTCAGTTTTGAACTCAGAATAGTCAGCATACTGATGGTGAACAGGAGGGATAGAACAAGTAGCAGGTGGTTTTGGATCATAAGCGCCGCAAATCTTTATTGTAATATACCTAAATACCCCTTTTATTGATATTTTGTTAAGCTTTCAAACTCAATGTAATAAGCCTATGCACAAATTGCGCTTATCCCTAAGCGTTAATAATCAAGGCCTAAAACCCGCTCCCTTGAAGGATTTTCAAATCTTTAAAAAAGAGAGGTGATACTCAACACATAAGCCTTTAACCGCTATCAGTTATCCACAAACGCTATGAGCTTAGACGGAGGGGTGGTATATTTACATGTTATTCGAAAGAATACATACAGTGTACCGGACGATGAAAAGCCTTCTGTCCGAACCCCCGGAATTACGCACTGTATCTCCCCCAACATTCCTGTGCATAAACGTTTATATCCTATGCTTGATCACTTAAGCATAATCCAAACCCTCAGGGTCGGCATTGTTTTACTCAAAACTAAAAACAATGTTGATTTCACAACTTTCAAAAGCACTCATTGCTGCCCCCCTGTTGTTAATTACAGCAAAGGCAGGCAGTCAACAGGACCTGGACTATGCCAGCGTTTACATCGAGGAATCAGTGACCACTTCAAATGATGCGACGGCGGTTCACAAGATGGTTCTCAACAAGCACGTAGCTTCCTACGTAAAAAATTACATCAAAAAGAACAGCGATAACCTGGAAGAGATCAAAAAGAAAAGTGATTCTCCTTTTAAGGTGATGGATGATGTATTTACCAGTTATGGATTGCCGGTGGAATTGAAATACCTCGCGGTTATCGAATCCGAGCTGAACCCCAGGGCAGTTTCGCCTGTGGGTGCTGTGGGTACATGGCAGCTCATGCCTGAGACGGCTGAGATCCTGGGTTTGAAAATTACCCATAAGAACGACGAGCGCAAACATTTGCGCAAGAGCACGGTGGCTGCGGCAAAATACCTGCGCGACCTCTATTCTGAATTTGGTGACTGGTTGCTGGTGATGGCTGCTTATAATGGTGGACCTGCGCCCGTGTATGCTGCGATCAAAAAATCTGGTAGCAGAAACTTTTACAACCTGCAGTACTATCTGCCCGCGGAGAGTCGCGAGCACGTGAAAAAATACATCGCCACGCACTATTATTTTGAAGGTAAGGCTGGTGTTACCACACTTACCAAAATTGAAAATTATAACTACGCCAAAGCTGTGGCGGCCCTGGAAAAGAGTCATACTACAGCGAAACTCTAAAAGTTAATAGTTCATAGTTCATGGTTCATTGATCATGGGTAGGTAAATAAATGCCATCATCCATGAGCTATGAACCATGAACTATTCTTATTTTGCAGTGAACCCGTGAATCACTCCGATTAATCTTCATTGATAAACAACTCTAAAAAAAATGGGCTTTCGGCTTGGTCACGTTTTAGTGGTCCTCACTATATTTTTTTCATCTGCCTGTAAACAGGAGCCCGAAAAACTTTTTACTTCACTTGACAAGGACAGGACCGGTATCAATTTCCGCAATGTATTGTTTGAAGACGGTCCCCTTAATATTGCCAACTATATCTATTTCTATAATGGCGGCGGCGTCGCTGTGGGCGATATCAATAATGATGGTCTCCCTGATATTCTTTTCACCGGTAACATGGTTCGGAACCGCCTCTTTTTGAATAAGGGTGATTTTCATTTCGAAGACATTACTGAAAAAGCAGGTATAGCAGAAAAACAGGGCTGGTGCATGGGCGCTACGATGGCTGATGTTAACGGAGACGGGAAACTCGATATCTATATCTGCAGGAGCGCCGACACTAACCCGGAACGCAGAAAGAATCTCCTGTTCATCAACAATGGCGACTTAACATTTACGGAAAAAGCAGCCGAATTTGGATTGGCCGACCAGGGATTTTCAACACAGGCTGCATTTTTTGATTATGACAAAGATGGTGACCTGGATTGTTTTATTATCAATCACTCGGTACCGAAATACACTGCCGGTATACAGGACAATGTTGCGCTTCGCGAGGAGTACAATCCTGATTATGCGAGCAAATTGTACCGGAATGACAATGGGCACTTCACCGATATCAGTCGCCAGGCCGGTATTAGCTCCAATGTGTTCACTTTCGGATTGGGTCTCGCCATTTCAGATCTCAATCGCGATGGATGGCCCGACGTTTATGTTTCAAATGATTTCAACGAGCCCGACTATCTCTTCATCAACAATGGAAAAGGAGGATTTACTGAATCGCTTTCGAAAGCCATGAACGAAGTGTCCATGTATTCAATGGGTTCTGACGCAGCTGATTTCAACAACGATGGCCTTGTTGATATTGCGACGTTGGATATGCTGGCAGAAGACAACAAGACCCAAAAAATGCACGCGGGCGCAGATAATTTCGAGAAGTTTCAGATCCTTTTCAACAAAGGATTTTATTACCAGTATAGCCGCAACATGTTGCAGAAAAATAATGGCGACGGCACTTTCAGTGAAATTGGGCAGCTTGCAAATATGTCCAATACCGATTGGAGCTGGACACCCCTGTTTTGTGATTTCGACAATGACGGGCAGAAAGATTTATTTGTTACCAACGGGTACGTGAAAGACTATTCCGATATGGACTTCATGAAGTATTCAGTGGATCGAATGATCAGGTCACAGCACGGCGAAGCCACGGATGCTGTTTCGGAATACATCAAAAAAATGCCCAACCATGAAAGCGAGAAGTACATGTTGCACAACAATGGAAATGGTAGCTTCTCGAAGGTGACGACAGATTGGGGCCTGGAAAAGCCAGGCGTATCTGCCGGAGCAGTTTATGTAGACCTGGATAACGATGGTGACATGGATATTGTGGTAAGTAATACCAATGATTATGCATCCATTTATCGGAACAATGCAGAGAAACTGACGAAGAATAATTTTCTAAAAGTTGAATTGAAGGGCCAGCCGAAAAATCCGAGTGGTATCGGAACAAAGATTATGGCTTATGCCGGCGGTCAAATTTACTTCCAGGAACAGATGCCGGTGAGGGGATACCAATCCTCGGTAGATCCGGTGATCAGCCTGGGACTGGGAAATGCGCAGTCGGTTGATTCGTTGATTGTCATCTGGCCTAACGATGCGGCAATAAAATTGAACAATGTCAAAGCAGGTCAGACTTTGAAATTGAATATCGACGATGCGAAATTGAAATGGGATTATGCAAGTAATTCCACATCTGGAAAATATTTCGCAAGCCTTCCCTCTCCTGCATTTTCCCACCGGGAAAATATTTTTAACGATTTCAATGTGCAGCCCCTGCTGCCTCATTTTCTTTCCAGGCTGGGACCCTGCCTGGCTGTTGGTGATTTGAATGGAGATGGGGTGACGGATATTTTCGTGGGGGGTGCCAAGGGGCAGGCGGGTCAAATTATTTTGAGGGACGCAAAAGACAATTTCAGGTTCACCAATTCTCCTGCACTGCAGGCTGATTCAGCTTACGAAGATGTGGCTTCAGCATTTTTTGACGCCGACGGCGACGGCGATCTGGACCTGGTGGTTGCCAGTGGTGGTTATGAATTTGAGCAAAACGATCCGCTTCTTCAAAGCAGGCTTTATTTGAATGATGGCAAGGGAAATTTTTCGAGGTCGAAAGATGGGCTTCCGTTCGAGGCTTTCAGTGCCTCTTGTGTGAAAGCAGCTGATGTGGATGGCGATGGAGACCTGGATCTTTTTCTTGGTGGAAGAGTTATTCCCAAAAGGTATCCTTTGGGGCCTGGTGGAAGATTGCTGCTCAATGACGGAAAGGGTCATTTTAAATATGATGATCATTTTTCTGCATTATTGAAAGACGCAATGATCACAGACGCCGCCTGGATCGACTTGAACAAGGATGGCAAACCGGAATTGATTACGGTGGGTGAGTGGCAGCCGATCAGGGTTTTTAGCAGGAGCGCGAATGGCTTTGCCGAGATATCGAATACCTATATCAATTTTGTTTCTGAAGGATGGTGGAATAAAATTTTCGTGGACGATTTGAATGGCGATGGTCTGCCAGACCTTGTACTGGGCAACCAGGGCCTGAATGCGCAATTCAAACCGAATGAAAAAGAACCTCTCAGTTTATACTTCAAAGATTTTGACGGCAACGGATCCATTGATCCCATTTTCTGTTACTATGTGCAGGGTGTTTCTTATCCGGCTTATTCAAGAGATGACCTTGCGGAACAACTGCCCATTATCAAAAGAAAATTCCTCGAATACCATAACTATGCAGACGCCACTATCAATGAAATTTTTAGCGCCGATGAATTAAAAAATGCTACGGTGCTTAAAGCTTCACTGTTGAGTTCGGTTGTACTGATGGGAAAAGCCAACGGTGCCTTTGAAAAAATTGAATTGCCTACAGAAGCCCAATATGCCCCGGTGTTTGCCATTCAATCGCTGGATGCCAATCATGATGGAAAAAAAGACCTGCTTCTTGCAGGCAACAATTCCTGGACGCGTATGAAGTTTGGTCGCTTTGATGCAAGTTTCGGTACGCTTCTGCTGGGTGATGGAAAAGGACATTTCAGCGCAGTGCCACAATATGAGACGGGGCTGAATTTGCGTGGAGATATACGTTCGGTTGTTGCCCTCTCAAGTGCCAAATGTACTTGTTATTTGTTTGGGTGTAATGATGGGCCGTTGAAGATGGTAGAATTGAAACGTTGACCTTTGCTGGTTGGCGGTTGACCGTCAAAAACAAACCGCCAACTGCCAACCGCTAACTGCGAACTAATAATTCACTTCCCCATCATCTTCAAAACCGCTTCCTTATAGCTAATTCCAATCGGGATTGAAGTCTTCTTCAGTTCAATCGTATTGCCATAAATCGTTTTGATTTGTGCAATGGCGACGATATATGATTTATGAACCCTCATGAATTGGCGCGCCGGGAGTATTTTCTCCAGTTCGTTCATGGTCTGGTGTGTGACGAGTGTGTAATCCGGCACATGAATTTTCAAATAGTCCTTCATCCCCTCCACATAAATGATTTCTGAAAAATTTACTTTGAAAAATTTGCTGCCGGATTTGATAAATATATGATCTGCGTCTTTCGCACTTTCGCGAATTGGCTGGGTATAAAGCCTGCCGTTTGCGATCTTGTTCACAGCTTTCGTAAATCTTTCCAGGCTGATCGGCTTCAGCAGGTAATCGATCACGTTATATTCGTAGCTCTCCAATGCATATTCAGGGTAAGCAGTGGTGAGGACTACCAGCGGCGGGTTTTCGAGCGATTTCAGGAAGCTCATGCCGCTCATGCCGGGTAGCCTGATGTCGAGAAACATCAGGTCCACTTCCCCTGTTTGCAAAGCGATATCTGCTTCCTGTGCGTTACGAAAAACGCCTACCAATTCCAGTTCTGAAAAGTTTTCCAGATGATTTTGGATCACATCCTGGGCGAGTTCTTCATCTTCAACAATAATGCATTTGATCAAGCTGCGCGTGATTTGATGATGAGGGAAACGGTAAATGAGTTCTTGTTCAAGATGACATCCAGCGTGTAATTATCCGGGTAGAGGATTTCAAGGCGCTCACGCGCATTCCGCAAACGAAGCTCGCTTTTCCGGTTCTCTTCTTTGTCAGTTTGGATAATATCAAGCGCGTAAGCGTGCGGGTAAAGCATGTCGAGCAGGCTGCGACTGGTAGTGAGTCCCTTTCCATTAATACGTTTGGCCTGGGTTTCAAGGTCGGCGTTGCTGTTATTGATCACATTCAACACGATCTGCTTTTCTTCTGCACGCAACGTAATATAAATAAAGGGGTCAGCGGAACCATCATCCAGGGCATGCTTGAAGCCATTTTCAATAAAAGATATGAAGAGGAAGGGTTCAATCATAATATCGTGGGTCTGTCCTTCAACCGAAAATCTGACGTCCGCCTTATAACGAATCTTCTCTATTTCAATATAGTTCCTGATAAAATCAATCTCCTTATCGAGCGGCACTTTTTCTTCATTGCATTCATAAATCAGGTAACGCATGATGTCCGCAAGCTTCACCACCACCTCAGGCGCTTTATCTGATTTTTGCAGACTCAGTGAATAGATGCTGTTCATCGCATTGAATAGAAAGTGCGGGTTTAACTGGGCACGCAGGTAGCGAAGTCTGAGAAACATGTTGTCTTTCTGCACATCACCCAGTTGATCACGTTCGTCCATCGCCTTCCTGATGTAAAATATGGCAAGTGCCATTGACATGTTCACCAGGATCCAGGTGCTTTCCCTGGCAATGGTTTGTGAATCGTAGGTGAAATATGACTGTTGCAATGGGGTGAGCTCAAATTTCAAGACCAGCGAATAGATGGCGAAGAGCAGCAGGTGTATAATAAAAAAGGAGAATATGCTAAGGACCAGACAAAACCAGTAGCGCCTGCGCATTAATAATTCGGGTCCCAGGACCTTTGCAAATATAAAATAGACCGGCACCATGAGGAGGTTGATAAAAATCAGCGCGGGCCATATTTTCCATTCATTTGAAAAAATGGTGATGGCGTTGATGAGTGGGTTGATCATCCCCAGCCAGGACCAATATCCCAGTTCGAGCTTGTAGGGTGGTTTGATGATCCGGTCATTATCGTATTCCATGTGGGTTGGTTTGATTAGGTTATGTAAAGCTACAAACTCGGGTGGGGCGTGATAATTTTTTCGACCAATTTGAATTGGGGATGGATGAGTTTGGAGATTCTTTTATGGATGGCGGTTGGTGGGCCAACCACCAAACCAACAACTAATTGATAATCAATCATCCAATTATCGAAATCCGGTAAAAAATACCCTGTTTCTACTTTTTTGTATAAACTGATTCGTACCTTTGCGGTATGCAAACAGATTTGAAGACGAAAAACATCGAACCTGACGATAGTCTGAGTACAATAGAACGAACCGTACTAAGCGATTATAAATATGGTTTTGTTACCCAGATTGAAGCCGACGAAGCGCCGATGGGTCTGAATGAAGATATCATTCGATTTATTTCTGCCAAAAAACAAGAACCTGAGTGGATGCTGGAATGGCGTTTGAAAGCTTTTCGCCATTGGTCGCAAATGGCCGGTCACGAGCCGAAATGGGCCAACATTAAGTTTCCCCCTATCAATTTTCAGGAGATCATTTATTACTCCGCGCCAAAACAAAAAGTGAGCCCAAAGAGCCTGGACGAAATTGATCCGGAACTGAGGAGAACTTTTGAAAAGCTGGGTATTTCACTCGACGAACAAAAGAGACTAAGTAATGTGGCAGTTGACGCGGTAATCGACAGCGTTTCAATTGGTACAACTTTTAAGGAGCAACTCGGAGAACTGGGAGTGATTTTCTGTTCCATGAGCGAAGCCATCCGGGAACATCCTGAACTGGTAAAGAAATACCTGGGTTCCGTGGTGCCTATCACCGATAATTTTTATGCAGCCTTAAACTCTGCCGTGTTTACCGACGGTTCATTCTGTTTCATTCCGAAAGGCGTAAGGTGCCCGATGGAACTTTCCACCTATTTCCGCATCAATGCAGAAAATACCGGGCAGTTTGAACGCACCCTGATTGTAGCGGAGGATTCAAGTTATGTTAGCTACCTCGAAGGTTGTACGGCGCCCATGCGCGATGAAAATCAGCTTCACGCAGCCGTTGTTGAACTGGTTGCCCTGGATCACGCGGAGATCAAATATTCCACTGTGCAGAACTGGTATCCCGGTGATAAGGAAGGGAAAGGTGGTATCTACAATTTTGTGACGAAGCGTGGAATCTGTAAAGGAGATCACTCGAAAATCTCATGGACGCAGGTTGAAACCGGTTCCGCTATCACCTGGAAATATCCAAGCGTAATCCTCAGGGGAGATCATTCAGTTGGAGAATTCTATTCTGTTGCAGTAACAAATAATCGTCAGCAGGCCGATACCGGTACAAAGATGCAGCACCTGGGAAAGAACACCAGGAGCCGAATCGTATCAAAGGGTATCTCGGCAGGCTTCAGCAATAACAGTTATCGTGGTTTGGTGCATGTGGGCAAGAACGCGGCAAATGCCAGGAACTTCTCACAATGCGACTCTTTGCTTCTGGGTGATAAATGTGGTGCACATACTTTCCCTTATATCGAGGTAAAGAATAATACGGCCATTGTGGAGCACGAGGCAACGACTTCAAAGATTGGCGAAGACCAGATCTTTTATTGCAACCAGCGCGGTATTGATACCGAAACTGCGGTGGCGTTGATCATTAACGGATTTGCAAAAGAAGTGATGAACCAGTTGCCGATGGAATTTGCGGTGGAAGCACAGAAACTGCTTGCCATTAGCCTGGAGGGCAGTGTAGGCTAAGCTTCGAAATCATTTTATCAAACATTGAAATTAGACAATCGAAATATTATGTTGAAGATTCAGAATTTGCATGCAGGAATTGAAGAAAAGAAAATCCTGAAAGGCATCGAGCTGGAAATTAAGGCGGGCGAAGTGCACGCGATCATGGGCCCGAATGGCTCTGGTAAAAGTACTTTGGCTTCTGTTCTTGCAGGACGTGCCGATTACGAAGTAACTGAAGGAAGCGTAGAATTCCTTGGAAAGGATCTTTTGGAACTAGCACCCGAAGAAAGGGCCGCTTTAGGTTTGTTCCTTGCATTTCAATACCCGGTGGAAATTCCGGGATTGACGACTACCAATTTTGTCAAGACTGCCGTAAACGAAATCCGCAAGTACAAGGGACAGGACCCCCTGGATGCAGTTGCATTTCTCAAATTGATGAAGGAGAAAATGGCGCTGATGAATATTGATCAGTCGCTCCTGAGCCGTTCCTTGAACGAAGGATTCTCAGGTGGTGAAAAAAAGAGAAATGAAATCTTCCAGATGGCCATGTTGCAACCCAAACTGGCGATCCTCGATGAAACCGACTCAGGTCTGGACATCGATGCGATCCGAATTGTGGCAAATGGGGTAAACAAATTGCGTGCAAAGGATAATTCGGTATTGGTGGTTACCCACTATCAGCGCTTGTTGGATTATATCGTTCCTGATTTTGTGCACGTGCTGTACAACGGACGCATCGTGAAATCTGGTACGAAGGAGCTCGCGCTTGAACTGGAGGAGAGAGGATACGACTTTATTAAAAATGAAATCAAAGTAGGCGAAGAAGTTTGATGACTTTTTCAGAAACGAAGCATACATGAATACGAAGAGTTATATCAAAGAAAGATTTGAACAACTGAAAGGAGATCAGCCATCTTCAGGCCTCGACACGATTCGTGAATCCGGTTATTCCGCATTTAATCAAATGGGAATTCCAACCGTGAAACACGAGGAGTGGAAATACACCAGGATCAGCCCGCTCTTTGACAAGGAATTTTTGTTTGGCAAGGCCATTCAAAAAGGAATTTCGGCAGCAGCGTTCAAACCGCTCCGCCTGCCTGGTGCGGAAGAAGCAAACGAGCTGGTTTTTGTGAACGGCATTTTCACACCTGCGCTTTCGGTAGTGAGGTCAGGCGAACTGGTGGTATTGCCACTTGAAGAAGCTGCAAACAATGAATATGCAAAGGTGGTAAAGGACAATCTCGGACACAGCGCTCGTTATTTGAAAGACGGGCTGAATGCCATGAATACAGCGTTGCTGGAAGGCGGCATATTCATTCATATTCCTAAAGGTAAAATTGCGTCTCATCCTGTATACATCTACAATATTTCCGACGCAAGCGAATCAAATGTGCTCGCGCAGCCGCGCAGCCTGATTCATGTTGGTGAGAATTCGCAGATCCAATTGGTTGAAACATATAAAACGCTTGGCTTGGCCGAAGCACTGGTTAACCAGGTGATGGAAGTAGTGGTGGAAAAGGATGCGATGGTTGAATACTATAAGATCCAGCACGACAGCTGTCAATCGAACCAGGTCAGCACAACACATTTCCGCCAGGTGGGCAAAAGTTATGTGCATAGCGTGGTCATTACATTGAAGGGCGGCATCATCCGGAATAACCTGAACATTGTGATGGAGGCCGAGCACTGTGAATCGCACCTCTACGGTCTTTATTTTCCAACGGGCAAAACCCATGTCGACAATCACACCGTGGTCGACAATGTGAAGCCGCATTGCCTCAGCAATGAACTTTACAAGGGGATCCTGGATGGCCAGTCTTCAGGTGTATTCAACGGAAAAATATTTGTTCAACCGCAAGCACAGAAGATCAATGCCTACCAATCGAACAAGAACATACTGCTTTCAGACACGGCCAGTGTAAACACGAAGCCGCAGCTGGAAATTTTTGCAGACGACGTCAAATGTTCGCATGGTTGTACAGTGGGCCGCCTCAACGACGAGGGCCTGTTTTACCTGCGTTCACGCGGCATCAGTGAGAAGACGGCGAAATCATTGCTTGTGCAAGCTTTTGCCGTTGACATTCTCGAATACATCAAACCGCAGCCGATCAGGGATTATGTAGACCGGCTGATTTCAGAACGTTTAGAATTTGACAACTTATGATCAGCCAGGTCAATACCATAGATGAAAAACTGGATGTGTGGGCGCTACGCCAGCAGTTTCCTGTTTTGTTGCGTGAGGTGAAAGGGTATCCGTTGGTTTATTTCGACAATGCAGCCACCTCACAAAAGCCACAATCTGTGATTGACAGCCTGGTCAATTATTATTCAAATTTCAACGCAAATATTCACCGCGGTATTCACACGCTGGCCGAAGAAGCCACCCAGGCTTTTGAAGCTACACGCGATGCCGTGAAGCAATATATTGGTGCCGCACATCGTGAAGAGATTATTTTTACGCGCGGTACTACAGAAAGCATTAACCTGGTTGCCTATACCTGGGGCAGACAAAATCTGAAAGAAGGAGATGAGGTCATCATTTCTAACATGGAACACCACTCGAATATTGTTCCCTGGCAGATCATCTGCGAAGAGAAAAAAGCAAAGCTCCGCGTGATCCCGATTACCGAGGATGGAGAGCTGGTAATGGAGGAATTCAGGAAGCTGCTTTCGCCCAAAACAAAACTCGTTTCGATCGTACACGCTTCGAATTCACTCGGAACCGTGAACCCGGTCAAAACCATTATCGAATTAGCTCATGAGGCTGGAGCGTTGGTGGTTGTAGATGGTGCACAGTCATCAGTTCACCTCGACATTGATGTGCAAGACCTGGATTGCGATTTCTTTGCACTTTCATCCCACAAAATGTATGGTCCTACGGGCGTTGGTGTGTTGTATGGAAAAAAGAAATGGCTTGAAGCGATGCCACCATTCCAGGGTGGGGGCGAGATGATCAAAGAAGTAACTTTTGACAAGACCACCTATAACGAACTACCCTACAAATATGAAGCGGGTACACCGAATATTGCTGATACGATTGCTTTCAAATCGGCGATCGATTTTGTGAACAGGTGGGGCAAGTCGAAAATCAGGAAACACGAAGAAGACTTGTTGAAATATGCCACTGAATCCCTGACAGAAATTGAAGGGTTGAAAATAATCGGCAGAGCAAAAAATAAGGTAAGTGTGGTGTCATTTTTTATAGAAGGCACCCATCCCCAGGATATTGGCATTCTGTTAGACAATCGCGGCATTGCGGTGAGGACAGGTCATCACTGTACGCAGCCATTGATGGACAGGCTTTGTTTGCCAGGCACCGTGCGCGCATCTTTCGCTGCTTATAATACGCGCGAGGAAATTGACATATTGATTACAGGGTTGAATAAGGCAATAAAAATGTTGCGCTAAACCATGAAAGTAGTTAAATCTATAGCGGAAACGGAGCAGGAGATTATCGATGAATTTTCATTGTTTGATACCTGGGAGGAGAAATATGAATACATCATCGACCTCGGGAAGAAACTTCCCCCGTTGGATGAAAAATATAGGAAATACGAGAACAAGGTGAGGGGCTGCCAGTCGACCGTATACCTTGTCGCGGATTTTCATGTTGGCAGGATTTATTTCCATGCCGACAGTGATGCAGTCATAGTGAAAGGATTAATCAGCATGCTCATTCGTGTATTGTCGGGACACACACCCGACGAGATCGCAGATGCCAAGCTGGATTTTATCAGGGAGATCGGCATGATGTCCCACCTGGCGCAGACGCGTTCAAATGGATTGTTGTCGATGATTAAGCAAATGAAAAATTATGCGCTGGCGTATAAAATTAAATCACAACAATAATGATGATCATGGATGCCGAGGAATTGAAAGCAAAAGTGATTGAGAAATTGCAGACCATTTTCGACCCTGAGATACCGGTTAACATTTATGAGCTGGGATTGATTTATGAAGTGACGGTGTTACCCGTAAATAATGTACAGGTGGTGATGACGCTGACAGCACCCAGTTGCCCCGCAGCGCAGTCGTTGCCAATTGAAGTTGACCAGAAGTTGCATGAGATAGAAGGCGTAAATGACGTGCATGTTGCTGTTACCTGGAATCCGCCATGGAACAAAAGCATGATGTCGGAAGCCGCCCAACTTGAACTTGGATTTTTATAATATTTAAAATAAAAGAACTATGCCACAAGTAAGTTTTAATAGTTTGATGAACGACAATACGCCCACCTATTCACCAGCGGTAGCACAACCCTTTCGCGATGATCTTACAGGTGCAGGCTTTAAGGAATTGCTCACACCAGAAGACGTAGACGCAGTATTGAACAGGAAGGACGACAAGACGGTGCTGGTGATGTTGAACTCGGTTTGCGGTTGTGCGGCTAGAAGCGCAAGGCCGGGCACTATTCTTTCTATGTTGAATGATCGCGTGCCTGATGAATTCACCACGGTGTTTGCCGGTATGGAGAAAATGGCTGTGAACAGGTTGCGCCAGGAGTGGATGCCGGGTTTAACGCCATCTTCACCCAATATCATGCTATTCAAAAATGGCGAGCTGGTATTCATTCTTCAGCGTTACCAGATTGAAGGCAGATCTGCCAATGAAATTGCAAGAGACCTCGCAGATGCTTACGACAAAGAATGTTCAAAAGAGAATACCGCCGAAGCGCAAGACAACGTAAAAAATTATTTGTCGCAGCGCTACCAGGTGAAAATTGAACAGTTGAACCTCTAATTCTATTTTATGAAGATTACCGCACAGGAAGAATACGGCTTAAGAATTCTGATCCGCATTGCTGCATGCAAAGATGCAGAAGGGTTGAGTATACCGCAGTTGAGCGATGCTGAGGGGCTTAGCAGCCACTATATTGCCAAGCTTACCCGCACCTTGCGCATGGAAGGATTCATCAAGAGTACACCCGGCAATAAGGGCGGCTACGTATTGGTGAAGCCTGCCAGTGAGATCGTCATCAATAAGGTTTTGAAAGCATTGGGCGGACCTTTGTTCGACGCTGATTTTTGCGGTATGCATGCTGGTACACTAAGACTGTGCACGAATTCAGTGGATTGCTCCTCGCGGTCGCTGTGGAAGATGGTTCAATTCACCATTGATCAATTGCTGGATAAAGTGACCTTGCAGGATTTGGCGAATCCTGAGAATGAATCAACGCGGTTGTTGAATAAAATACTCATTGAGGCGGGAGAGGTGAAGGTGGAGGAGGTTGGTTAGGTTGGTTGGGATAACTTGGTTAATTAGGTTAACTTGGTTAATTGGGTTAACTAGGTTAATTAGGTTAATTGAATTAGCTAATTAACCTAGTTAACCCAATTAACCAAATTAACCAGTTTTACTCCCTTCAACTCTTCTTAAAATAAGGCATATGCGCATCTGCAAATTGCTTCTGCGCATTATTAAATCCATTTACCGCCTGTTTACGGGTATCATTCGATTTATTATTTACCTGGTTGTATTTGTTCATCGCTTCATTGACCTCTTTTACGCCCTTATTAAAATTGTCTACTTCTCCTTTGCTGTGATCCGTCTTGGCGTCGAAACTTTTCTTCATTTTATTAAATTCTTCCTGTTTCAGCAGTGCATCGGTGAGCTGCGGCAAATCCTTTTCAGCAATATTCTTGTAGCTTTTAAGTGCATCGCGACAGGCGACGGCAAAAGAAGGATCGCCTTCAAATGTTTTTAAAGTATCCAGGGCTACCATTCCTTCATCAGCATAACGGATTAAGGCGTTGCGCGCCTGCTCTACGTCGTTTAGCTTTTGATTATTCATGGCCTTTACGATTTGACCATCCTGCCAATTGCACTTGAAAAAAACCATGTATACATTGTTGATGTATTTGTTCAGCTTACCTGCCTTTCCCATTTTTTCACTGAGCGGGTTGTCATCTTTAATCAGTTTCACATTATTTTTGGCAGCAAATTCATTGACTGCTTTATCCAAACGGTCTGCGGCCTCGTCCAGTTTTTCGTCCACTTTCTCCTGCAACAGAATATAGGCCTGCATTTCATCAACAGACTGTTCCGCAAGCTCTTCCATGTTCACAATCTTATCATAGTCTTCCTTGAAAATCTGTAAGCAGAGTTGAATATAATCGATGCTACCCTGCCTCAAAGAGTTGTCGCCCTTGTACTTTGGTAGCGCCATGGTATTGCTCTTGCTCTGATATATATTGTCCAACACCTGCTGGCGTAATTTTTCAACCTTCCTGGCGCTGCGACCATGTGCCGCGGCGCTCATGTATTGCATGTATTTGACGTCCATATCACCGCGGGCATTGTAAACGGCGGTCATGTAGTCGCCCGGATTGTCAGTGTTCTGTGAGGACGCGTCATTTGTGGCGAGCAGCATGAGCATCATGGCAAACAAAATGGGGAAAGTTCTGCGCATAATTGTACTGGTATTTTGAAGAATTGATTATTTCGTCGTCCCTGTCAGCACCGACCAGGCAATTCGAAGTGCAGGATCACTTTCCAGCAGCTTTCTCGCCTCTTCGTCAATTTCTTTTAGGTCGGCATCACTTTCAATTCTTTTTAAATCGAAAGCGTGGTGAGTAACAGTGTATGGTGATTTTTCTTTTGCTGTTTTGTTGGCAGAAGAGATCTCGTTCAATTGTTTTTCCTCCTCAGTTTTTGCAAACGCATCTTTCAGCTCAAGTGAAACGTCTTTGTGCGCACTTGTCTTCACCAGTTCTGTGTATTTCCTGACCAACTTGAAATAGTCTGAGTTGCTCACTTCTTTTTGCGCGATCTGATTTTCCGATTCGATGGGTAACGCCGGAAGTGGCTGGTAATATTTATTTGCGGGAATGGGCTGAACCTGCAATGCAGTTTTCTCACCCGACTCCCTTTCGCCGTTGGCATCACCAGGATCCGGTAATTGAATATCGGGCAATACGCCTTTCACCTGGGCCGTGTTGCCACTGACGCGATATAGCTTGGAAATCGTAAGCTTGATGTAGCTCTCGGCCTCTTTATCACCCTTATAATTGTCGAGATTAATCGTGGTATCCATGGGTAGTACCACTTGCGCTGTGGCTTTACCGTACGTGGGTGATCCAATGATTGTGGCGCGATGATAGTCCTGCAGCGTACCGGCAACCATCTCAGAAGCAGAAGCACTGGATCCATTGACCAGGACCACAAGTGGCCCGTCGAAAATTGTTCCGCGATTTACATCTTTTAGTGTAAATGATTTTTGGTTTCTGGTCACAATTTGTGCCACCGGACCTGCATCGATGAAAATGCCCGCCAGTTCAACGGCTTCCTGCATGGAACCACCGCCATTGTAGCGAAGGTCAAGCACAAGACCCTGTATGTTTTCTTTCTTTAGTTTGAGAATTTCTTTAGCGATATCATTCGCACAACCATTTACTCCCGAGGCATTTTCCCAGTCGTTATAAAAATCGGGAAGGGAAATGAAACCGACTGTGCGATCCCCCTTCAACACATAACTCTTCACCTTGCTGTCCTCGTCGTCGTTCTCCATTTTTTCTTTTTGGAGGACCACCTGCCTTGTGGTACCATCGGCTTTTTTGAATGTCAAAGTAACCTGCTTTCCACCCGAGGCACCCAGCAATCGTTCGATTTCTTTGGCTGGCGCGTCTGAAACATCGATAGGGTTCTTGCCTTCCCATTGAATAGACTGAATCTTGTCGCCTTCATTGATTTGCCCGCTTTTAAATGCCGGACTTCCGGGTTTAAGCCTGCCGATTTCAGGATTGCCACTCTCGTCTTCTTCCACGCTAAGTCCGTATTCGAGTGTATTGTTACCCAGCTGGCTTTCAAATGCAGTCTTAATATCGGGTGGGAAATAAGCGGTGTGGGGGTCATATGAAGTTGCAAGTGCCTGGCAATAAATATTACCCACCACGTAATTAATTCCCCTGGGACTTTGGAGCATGCGCTCGGCAAATCGCTTTAATGTATGATTTGCTTTTTTTCGAAAGCCGGGTTCCAGGCTGTCGATCTTTTTTTGAGATGGCATTACGAGGCTGTCACCAGCTGCATCGATCATCTTCGTCAGCACCATCAACTTGAGAAGCTTGTATATTTTCAGACGCATGGCCTGTTGATTGGCCGGATAGCTGGTGTCTTCGGCGGCGGTATATTTTTCTTTTAATTGGAAGTTGAAGGGTTTGGCGCAAATGGTATCAGCATATGCATTCGCCAGCCTGATGCGTTCGGTGTAAATGCCAATGAGTAATTGGAGGAAGCTGGTTTGACTGGTTGCCACCTGTTGGTGGAGTGTGGTACGGTATACAGATAACTTAGCAAGGTCAGCAGTTGTAAATAAAAATCTTTGCGGGTCGAGGTATTCCAGGAGTTGGTCATACATCGTGGTCGAAAGGCTGGCATCCAATGGCTTCGGTTGTACATGGTATTTTTCAGCCATGCGACTGATCAGCTGTGCGTCTTTCGCAGCCTTCTCCAGTGTCTGGGCCTTGCAGAATGTAAGTAGGATAGTAGCCGGGAAGCTTAGCCAGAAATACTTTCTCACGGTATAGATTATACGCTGAAAATAATAAATATCAGTTTGTTTCTAAACTTTTGGGCTAAATATGAACGATTCGAGTAGATACTGATTAGTGACCAGTGATCAGTGATGAGTACTAAAGACAACTGGTCAATGGTCACTAGTCACTAGCTAACTATTTAAAAGCTCGCTCCAATACTATTCCTGGCCACTGGCTTCTGATTGAAATCAGTAGGACCAGGATCGATCGCCAGCAATGACTGCAAATCCACGCCACTGTAAAGGAAGCCGGGATTGTCAGTAATTTTATAATCCAAAAATGATTTGAGTATACCGGGATCGGTGACAATCGCACTGCCGGGGTTGGCAAAGCGTGGCTCAACCTGGTAACCCGTCAACTGGTTATTCAGCATTTCCTTCTTTGCAACCTGCGCCCATTGCGTAAAATTGGTTACGCCGTTTACATTGAATCCATTTGACATGCTCCACCAATCGTTGCCGTAGAAGGCGCTGTTGTTGTAGTTTCCAACCAGCAGATTATCCTTCGCTACAAAAATATTGTTGCAGAAGTAGAAATCTGAAAGCGCGCTTTCATCCGCAAAATTCAATGCTGCACCGTTTGTATTATAAATAACGTTGTTATAGAAATAGCAGCGTGAGAACTGCTTGGGATCATTGGTACCATTCCAGATGAATGCACCAGCCCTCGCAGTGGTCACCAGGCCGTCGTTCTGGCTGATATTGTACCTGAAAACATTATTGTCCCATGGACCGGCTTCATCATATTGGAAGATGCCAAAAGCAGCACCCTGGTTTTCGTAAGAAAGGCAATACTGAATGTATGAATTGGTAACGCCGCCGTCGAGGTCAAAACCTCCACCATCTTCTGCTCCGGGAGATGTCTTGTTTCGGTACGAGATGCAACGTTGAATGACCACGCTGTCTGCCCTGCAGGCCCAAATACCCACGGGGCCGTTTCCATTCCAGGGCATATCCCAGCCGTTGTTCGTGGCTACACAGTATTCCACGGTTACGCGTCTGCATAAAACGACAAGTATTCCATTTCCACTTTGGTCGTAAAGTTCAGTGGGATCTCCGGGATTGTTTTCTGCGCGGCAATTTCCAATATAGATCTGGTAACAATCCTGCCTATTATTTTCGCCCGATACATAAATTCCTGCAAAGCCATTATCATGGGCAAATATGGTCGTTGCTCTTACAAAAGAAGAGCTGTTGATGAGAAGACCTGATTTTTGGTAGCCTTCAATATCAAGACTGTCGATCTCAATATCATGGCTGCGCATGATATCTACACCGGAGCTTTTATTTCCTGATTTCCTGCCACTGCCCGCAAAGTTTATTCTTTCAATGCGGATATCGTGGCTATAAGACATTTTCAGACCTTCATTGTTGGAGGAACTGATTTGCGCTTTGCCGTTACCGTAAGATGACAGGAGGATGGGATAATCCGGCGTGCCATGATCGCTGGAATCCAGGTTGATGGTTCCTGCAAATGTTTCACCGCCCTTGAATAAAATTCTATCGCCAGGCTTTAGTGTTTCCTGATTTAATCTGTCTATCGTTTTCCAGGGATCTGCCAACGTGCCGGCACCTGAATTATTGCCTTCCTGGCTTAGATAATATGCACGACCCACTTCAACAGGGGGCGCAGGCGGTGGTGGAGGAACCGGCTCAATGGTCGTTTCCTTCTTGCACGAATAAGAGAATAAAATAGCGCTTAGGGTAAGATAAAAAGTAAAGTACTTTTTCATACGGTATTGGGTTGAATTGCTTCTCAGCCATGCGCTTGCGCCACATGAGATGGAAACATTTGGATAACGATGCAATGAGCCGATTATGATAAAAAGTGGATAAAATGACGAATGGGGATAGAAAATTTTTTGCTTGATAGTACTAAAAAAATTAGTAATTTGCCTAAAGAAATTAGTCTGGTAGGATGGGTGTTTCGGATCTAATTGAAAAAGCGGATATCCTCGCGCAGCTGCAGAGAGACATTCTGCCATTGCAGGGATATAAGCCGTTGCCAACGGGTAACCGCATGAATATTTCTTTGGGTCCTGTCAATAGTTCTTTTCCCAATTCCTCTTTTCCACTCGGCGCCATTCACGAATTTCAAAGTCAATCAAATGAAGAGGCAGCCGCTTCAACTGGTTTTGTAGCCGGTCTCCTTTCGCATCTTATGCGAGATGGTGGTGCTTGTTTTTGGATTAGCCGAACGCGAAGAATTTTTCCTCCTGCTTTGAAAACATTTGGCATCGAGCCGGAGAGGATCATTTTTGTGCATTCGGATCGTGCCAATGATTTATTGTGGGTGATGGAGGAAGGATTGAAATGCCGCGGACTTTCTGCGGTTGTTGGTGAAATACCTGAACTGAGTTTTACTGCATCACGCCGACTTCAATTAGCGGTTGAGCAAAGCCGTGTTACCGGGTTCATGATTCGGCAGCACCATCGTCAGCTTAAACCGATAGCTTCTGTTTGTCGGTGGCGTATCAGTCCATTGCCAACGGAACTTGAAGAGGGCATGCCAGGTGTTGGTTTTCCACGCTGGAACGTGGAATTGGAAAAAGTGAGAAATGGTAAAACCGGAAAGTGGCAAATGGAATGGGCAGAGGGCCAATTTAATATTATCCACCCTTCTCATCAGGCAACCATTGTAGCATTAAAAACAAAAGTGGGATGATGGCGAAAAGATATGTGGCAATATGGTTTCCTTCTTTGAAGACTGATTGGATTTCCATTCGCAATCCTTCTCTGCAACAAAAAGCATTTGTTCTTGCCACGCCAGATCATGGCCGTATGATGATTACCGCTGCAAATGTGGAGGCCCGAAAACAGGGGATCGACAAAGGCATGGTGCTTGCCGATGCGAGAGCCATACTTCCTTCGCTTGAATATTTCGACGACAATCCGCAAAAATTTTTGAGGATCCTGGAATCGATCGCAAACTGGTGTATTCGGTTTACACCCATTGCCGCAGTGGAAGGCTCGGAAGGAGTCATCCTGGATGCGACGGGTTGCGCACATCTATGGGGTGGGGAAGAAGCGTATGTAGATGCTATCGCCAATCGATTTAAAAAGTTCGGATATCATATTCGCTTATGCATGGCCGATACAATTGGCACAGCATGGGCGTTGACTCATTTTGGTCAGAATAAATTAATTGTAGCAAGTGGCGAAGAGTCAGGGGCATTGATGGATTTGTCTCCAGCTGCGCTTCGAATTGAAAATGATGTTTTAGAAAGGTTGTATAAGCTTGGGTTGCGAAAAATTAGTAACCTGGTCGGCATGCCCAGGAAGGCACTACGAAGAAGATTTGGGACAGCCTTCCTCAGGCAACTGGATTACGCACTCGGCGTGGAGCATGAATCGATAATCCCCATTATTCCTCCTGAACCATTCCAGGAAAGACTGCCCTGCCTGGAACCTATTCTTACACTTACTGGCATTGAAATCGCACTTCAGCAACTCTTGGAAGCACTCTGTCTTCGACTTCAGCAGTCAGGAAAGGGATTGCGCCTCGCACGATTCTCGGCATATCGCGTGGATGGCAAGATTGAAAAAATTGAAATTGGTACGAACAGGGCTTCAAACCAGTCGGCGCACCTTTTCAAATTATTTGAATTAAAGTTGGGGAATATCGAGCCAGACCTTGGAATAGAATTATTTCAGATTGATGCAACGAAGGTGGAAGATGTGCAGGCTACCCAGGAAAAAATCTGGAGTGAAACAAGTGGATTAGATAATGATGATTTAATGGAATTGATCGATCGTTTGTCGAATAAGATTGGCGGTGATCATTTCCAACGCTTCCTTCCGGATGAACACTACTGGCCGGAACGTTCGTTCAAGCCATCGGATTCATTCCAGGAAAAAACTGCTTCTGCCTGGAGGGCTGATAGACCAAGGCCTGTTCATTTGTTGCACACGCCTGAACCTATACAGGTGATGGCACCCATTCCTGACTATCCGCCGATGCTATTCAGGTACAGGAACAAATTGCACAAAATAAAAAAGGCAGATGGTCCTGAACGGATAGAAAGAGAATGGTGGATCGAGGAAGGTCCGCACAGAGATTATTACCAGGTGGAAGACGAGGATGGGCAACGGTATTGGTTATTCAGGTCGGGACATTATTCTGCCGAAAAAAAATATCAATGGTATATACACGGGTTTTTTGCGTGAAAATGGGCACGGGCGGATCAGGAGCGAGCATCCGCTCGTGCCGAAATTATGAGTCATGAGATACGTGGAATTACAGGTTACGACCAATTTCAGTTTTTTACGGGGTGGTTCCCATCCTGAAGAATTGGTTGACCAGGCCGCTGAATATGGGTATGATTCAATCGCCATTACCGATAGAAACAGCCTTGCAGGAATCGTGCGTGCACATGTTGCCGCGAGAAACAGGGGAATCCGGATCATTCCCGCATCCCGGTTGGACCTGGCAGACGGTCAATCTTTGTTGGCCTATGCAACCAACAGGGAGAGTTATTCGCTTTTGTCGGCATTGATCACGCTTGGAAACCTGAGGACTGAAAAGGGAAAATGCCTGTTGTATAAAAAGGATATTTATGATCATTCAACGGGTTTGATTTTTTTGGCGGTTCCACCCATTGCTTTGAATGGAGAATTTGAATTTGATGTGTCATTTGAATTGAATTTAAAAGAATACCGGGAAGCCCTGGGAAGACAACTCTACCTGGCTTCTTTTAAATCTTACCAGGGCGATGATGCAAAGCAATTATTCCGACTTTCTCAAATTTCAAAGCGACTTGACATCCCCCTGGTTGCGACAAATGATGTACACTATCATCATCCTTCCCGCCGTCAATTGCAGGATGTACTCACCTGTATTCGCGAAAAATGTACCATCAATAACGCCGGATTTTTGTTGCATCAGAATGCAGAAAGGCATTTGAAACCTAAGGAAGAAATGATTCGATTGTTCAGGCAATTGCCGGACGCCATCAGGCGAACCCAGGAAATTTCAGAAGCCTGTCAGTTTTCACTGGGTGAATTGAAATATGAATATCCAAAGGAAATTACCAGCGGTGGACGCACGCCGCAGGAGGAACTCACTCATTTAACATGGCTTGGGGCCAAAGTACATTTTGGTGAAAATATTCCTGAAAAAACGAGAGCCACCATTTTGTATGAGCTGGCATTCATTGAGGAGATGAATTATGCAGCTTATTTTTTGACCGTATACGATATTGTGCGCTTTGCGAGGGAACAGAAAATTCTTTGCCAGGGCCGTGGTTCTGCTGCAAATTCTACGGTGTGTTATTGTTTGGGAATTACAGCGGTTAATCCAAACAAGTTTGATTTGTTGTTTGAACGATTTATTTCTTCTGCACGAAATGAGCCGCCAGACATCGACGTAGACTTTGAGCATGAGCGTAGGGAGGAAGTGATTCAATATGTATATCAGAAATATGGCAGAGACCGCGCTGCCATTGTAGCAACAGTTACGCAGGAAAGGTCCAGGGGATCCATTCGTGACGTGGGCAAAGCGATGGGCCTTTCGGTTGACACCATTAATCGCCTCTCAAGTTCTGTTTGGGAATTCACGACGGACTGGTTCGAAGGCGAAGGCCCACGTGAGCAGGGATTGGACCCCATGGATCCGCACCTGATGAAGGTATTAAAGCTCACGCAACAATTAATTGGATTTCCGAGACAATTGGGACAACACACGGGAGGCTTTGTGATCACCGAAGGAAAGTTGACGGATTTGTGCCCTTTGCTGAATGCGCGCATGGAGGATCGCACCAATATTGAATGGAACAAGGATGATATTGATGCTATGGGATTTTTAAAAATAGACGTGTTAGCCCTGGGGATGCTCACCTGCATTCGAAAAGCATTTGACCTGGCGAAGCTGAGCTATGGATTGGAATTCACGCTGACAAATATTCCTCAAGATGACCCGGCTGTTTACGATATGATTTGTAAAGCTGATACCGTTGGTGTGTTTCAGATAGAGAGCCGGGCCCAAATGGCGATGTTGCCAAGGTTGAAGCCGCGCAGTTTTTACGATTTAGTAATTGAAGTTGCCATTGTACGGCCAGGTCCCATCCAGGGAGACATGGTTCATCCTTACTTAAAGCGACGCAATGGAGAGGAACCCGTAGAATATCCCTCGAAAGAACTGGAGGAAATTTTGGGGAAGACACTCGGTGTGCCTTTGTTCCAGGAGCAGGCCATGAAGATTGCAATTGTTGCAGCCGGCTTTACACCCGCCGAAGCAGATGAATTGCGCAGAAGTATGGCAACTTTCAAAGTGCAGGGTTTGGTTACAAAGTTTGAGAAGAAATTAATTGAAGGCATGGTGGAGCGCGGATATCAGCGTGAGTATGCGCAGCGCGTATTCCGGCAATTGGAAGGATTCGGCAGCTATGGCTTTCCGGAAAGTCATGCAGCGAGCTTTGCCTTATTAGTTTACATTTCTGCATGGTTGAAATGTCATTATCCGGATGTATTCGCCTGTGCATTGTTGAACAGTATGCCGATGGGATTCTATCAACCGGCGCAAATCATTATTGATGCGAGAAAGCACGGGGTGGAAGTGAGACCCATTGACGTGAATCATTCTTACTGGGACAATATCCTGGAAGAAAATTGCGGAGCTTTCCGGGCACTAAGACTTGGTTTCAGGCAGGTAAGGGGTATGCGGGAGGAGGATATAAATGTTTTACTATCACAAAGGACAGGACCCTATGAAACGATCAATTCACTTCGGGAAGTTGGTCTCACGCAGGCTGCATTAGAAAAGCTGGCTGACGCAGATGCGTTTCGTTCTATGGGATTAGACAGGAGGGAAGCACTCTGGGAAATCTCTACAAAGAATGACCGGCCCATTGCTTTGTTTGAAGGACAGCCCATCGCTGACCCCGAAGAACCGGTTATTTCACTTCCAAGGATGAGATTATCTGAACATGTTGTAGAGGACTATGCAGCCACTTCATTGTCCATAAAGGCACACCCCGTTAGTTTTGTCAGGGAGAAACTGGAACAATTGCGCATTACGACAACTAACGACCTTAAGAATATGAGGGATGGTGATCCTGTGAAGGTTGCAGGATTGGTCCTTGTTCGTCAGAGACCGGGTACTGCAGCTGGTATTTGTTTTATCACGATTGAGGATGAAACGGGTTGTGCAAACCTGGTTGTATGGCAGAATTTATTTGATCAATATCGAAAAGAAATATTGCAGTCCAGGTTATTGATGGTTGAAGGCAGGTTGCAGAAGGAGGGAGAGGTGATACATGTGATTGTCAGGAGCTGCTACAATTTGTCTTCATTGCTGGCAACGCTAACGGCATCCCGGGAGGAAGCATTGCCTCTGCTGACGCTTGCAAGAGCTGACGAGAAAACAGCACCGCCTGTACCGGATGCTGAACGCAGAAAAAAATTGAAGGCAGGGGATCAAATCAAGATGTTTCCGGAGGGAAGGAATTTCAGATAGACGGATTCTGTTTTTGAAAGAAAAGGGCTACGCACGGCAGCCCTTTTCTTTTTGAAATATTCTTTATTGTCTTTGTAATGTAATTGTCGCCGCAGCAAATTCATGATCAGTTACGATGAGCCCACCGAGATTAAATGTTGTATCCTGAACTATGTTTGATTTCAAAGTGAGGATGTTGCCATCAATCGTAAACCTGCCGCCTGAAGCTGACGCACCCACCGTGGTTTGCGCACCCAGTGCTCCATTTGAAAATACGATGGAGTCCTGGCCGATGATCTGATAGGTTGCCGTAGAGTTTGATGGTGGAATATTCACGGTAAATGGGAATTCTGAGCTGTCTGAAAGTACATTGTTGTAATAGTCGTATGACTTTGCTGTGGATGTTACGTCATAACCGATACCTGTGGTGTTCGCTGTATTTCCATTGAATGAGACAGTGCCAGTGTTGTTTTCGCTGGTATAGTCCGATATCGTAACCGATTTTACGTCTTCTGTGCCATCATTGTACTGGGCAGTGCTTTGGGTTTGAGCATGGATTGAAACGAATTTATAGTTTCCTGTGATAGCTCCTGAGGGCTTATCATCTTTTTTGCAGGAGTAAAAGCAAAGCATAGCTAAAGCGGCAATAATCGGTACGAATTTTTTAAACATTTGCAGTTTTTTTTAGGATTAAGCAAATTGAGAAATTGTTTGTTTGTTCTATGGTTATTGTCGCCGTATAAGTTTGCTTATACAAGGTAATCCCTAAATATACTGTATGAACGCAAGTTGAGGGTGCTTTATGCATCAATCATTTTAGAAATTTGTTCGATCCGGTTACTTCGACTATGCGTGTGCGAAAATCATAGTTGAAGCTCAGTTTGAGTATGTATGGTAAAAACATATATGTGGAATCTCGTACCGGAGCTATACTTTTCCTAAAACTTAGTCTTGAAACCCGAGATGATATAAAGGGCAATGCCTTTCATATTGCAGAATCTGGTGCGCAGAACTATTTCAATTGACAGTTATTGATTTTCGGCGGTGGCTTTCTTTTTTGTTTCGGTCAGGTTCATACCGCAATAAGGACATTTTCCGGGTTTTTCATTTTGAACAGTGGAGTGCATGGGGCAGGTAAAGTTATTTTTTTCCTCCACCTTCATCTTCTCTTTAGCGGAAAGCGTGAGATTCATCCCACATTTAGAACACTTCCCAGGTTTATCGCTTGTGACATCAATATGTGTTGGACAGGCATAAGATTTCGTTACCTGGTGCTTCATCTGCTCTTTAGTTGAAAGTTCAAGGTTCATGCCGCATATTGGGCAGTTGCCTGGCTTTTTAGCTGCGACACTGTCGTGCATTGGGCAGGTATACAGTTTTACTGCGGACTCCGGTGTTTTCTTGCCTGCTTTTTCCTGCGAGAAGGACGCAATTGAAATTAGAACGAAGGCTGCTGACAGCAGCATTTTGAAGGTTTTCATTTTTAATAATTTTTTGATTTAGGTTTTTTTTCCAAAACCGGTTGGTACAAATATCTCTTGCAGAAATGTCTATTTTGCTGATACTTATCAATGAATGTGGTGAGATTTGTCAGTGGCAATCTTTCTTTCTTGTAGACTTATTGAAATTCAGGTTATTCTAAGCAAGTTCTATTTATCGCAGTTATCAATGATGGAAATCAAAGCTGGAGATGACATTCGTCATTGAGTTTCCGCGATTAAGTAGAATAACTTGCAGGCTACCGGAAATTTTTTACAAATATGGAATACCATTTCAGTAAAACTGTTAACCTCTCTTTTGATGAAGCGCTTGAAAAGGTAGCCAGGGAATTGAAGAAGGAAGGATTCGGGGTAATAACTGAGATTAACATGAAGGAAACATTTAAAAAAAAGCTTGAGGCGGATTTTAGAAGATATACGATTTTGGGTGCCTGTAATCCCCGTTATGCATATGAATCATTAATAGAAGAAGATAAACTGGGTGTTTTCCTTCCGTGTAATGTGGTTGTGCAGGAGCACGAAAATGGGGAAGTTGAAATTTCAATCGTGAATCCGGAGGAAATGATGCATAGTATCGATGATCTCAACTTAAGAACTTTTGCAACTGAAATTAAAGAGTCACTTCAGCAGGTATTAAAAAACTGCTAGTGATTCCCGGAAGACCTGGCTTTTGGGATTTCACGGAGATCGTTCAACAAGTATCAAACAGCAAGGTAGCCGCCATCAACGGCATAATAGCTTCCTGTTATAAAAGAGGCCTTGTCGGTGCTTAACCATATCACCAATTCTGCAACTTCATTCACGTCGCCCAATCTGCCGATGGGATGAGTTTTGGTCAGAGCGGCTTTCATTTCATCATTTAAACCCGAAAGCAACGGCGTCTTGATAAAAGCGGGACCTACAGCATTTACACGAATTCCCTGCGTGGCATATTCCACGGCCGCTGTCTGGGTCAGTCCAACAACACCATGCTTTGCCGCCACATAAGCAGCTGAATTGGCAAATGCTACCTGTCCCAGTATTGATGACATATTTACGATGACTCCCGCGCCTTGCTTGAGCATTTGATGAATTTGAAATTTCATGCAATAGAAAACACTATTGAGGTTGACGTTGATGACCTTCAGCCATGCTTCCGGGCTCATATCTGCAACAGGACTCGACTCTCCACCAATCCCTGCGTTATTAAATGCAATATCAAGTTGGCCATATTGTTGAACGGACTGATCGACCAATGCTTTGCAGTCATCTGGTTTGCCAACATCAGCGTTGATAAATATTGCTTCGCCTTTTAGGTGCTTAATTGATTCAACAGTTTTCGCTGCGCCTTTTTCGTTGATGTCGGAAACCACCACCCTCGCCCCATACTTCGCATACAAGATTGCGGCTGCCTGGCCAATTCCAGAGCCGCCTCCCGTTACGATTGCGACTTTGTTGTTGAATAAGTTTTCCATAATTTTTTTTGACGTAAAAGTTAGAAGTCCCGGTGAACCTTTCCGGGGCTTAAAAGATACCGATTGATATGATGCAGTGCAGAATTTTTATTTGAACTTCAGCAGCCTGGTAAGCTCAGTACCTGCTGCGTCGCCGTAATAGGGCTTAATGGCATTCCCGATGTCATCCTGGTTTTTTAATAAACGCGTAACCGCCTGATCGGTTCCAGGCAATCCGTCCATGATATTAAGGATGACATTTCTCGTCCACGTGATATGGTCTTCCCAAAGTTTGTGCATTGCCGCCCTGAGTTCTTCCTGTTTTGACATTGGCTTATTGATATTCGGAGCAAATGAAAATGAACAAAACAAAAAGCTGAACACGAGCGCTGCTAGTAACTTTTTCATACGCGCCTCCTTTTTGTGTAAAGCCGCAAATTATAGACCTGATTGAATGACAAGCCTGGCTTGATTTCGTCTTACAACAATCTGAAATTCAGAAAATAAAATTTATGAATTTGCATGAACACTGCCAGTTATACGAAGTTTATTATGGATGGAAAGGTTTGTCACATTGTTGAATATCCTGCCGGAGATTCAAGCGAATGGGATGTCAGACCTGAGGGGAAATGTACTTTCTCATTGAAATATATTAAGGGTCCGGAAAGCTGAGTGCCGAGCAGCGGGAATTTTTTGAAAAGCATTTCATCCAGTACCAGGTAAAAGGTTCAACGGCAAATTACTTTATCGTGAACAGCTATCTCGACCGGACGGGCGTGATCGTTTCTGAAAGTGATACGATGTGGCTTCAACCCAAAGCGACGATTCCTGACAACAGGGTAATAGAAGTGATCGCAAATCCAGCTACAATCAGGAAGAATCATTTTCGCGATACTTCACAATATGCGATTATTTAT
>Ga0163163_10000262_pt1 | contig 53223 bp, 74 predicted proteins | sample S65metaG_FD_119766 | JGI IMG/M metagenome (GOLD analysis project Ga0163163, IMG submission 119766) | Switchgrass rhizosphere microbial communities from Kellogg Biological Station, Michigan, USA - S6-5 metaG | ecosystem: Host-associated > Plants > Roots > Rhizosphere > Soil | place: USA... | reverse complement strand
GTTGAAACCATTCTGCGAAACCATATTAATAGTATCCCTAATGTTATCGCTATTGATAGTCTTGTTGTTGATTGGGATCGTAAAGCAAGAACACTTGGTGTTCAATTTAGTTGTGAAACTGATTTAGGACCAATAGAACAATCCGTAAAATTGGAGGTTCTACCGCGTGTCTGATCTTGTATCTACAACTATGTATGGTGTTCTACCAACTGGCTTCACTCGTATGAGGTTGCCAGAGATACGCCAATCCATCATTGACACTTTACAGTTCACCACTGGGATTACCTTTGAAACTAGACCTGATAGTCTTACAGGACAATTCATAGATACGTTCGCTGAACGTGAAGCTACTATGTGGGAACTTGCGGAAGCTGTTTACCATGCTATGTATCCTATATCCGCTACTGGCGTTAACTTGGATCACGCCGTTAGCTTTTCTGGTGTTAGGCGCTTATTCGCTCAGGCATCCTCTTCATGGTGCGTTTGCTATGGAAGCGAAGGCACTATTGTTCCCGCTGGTAGTATCATCCGTAATAATAATACCCAAGACAATTTCCTGCTTGATGAAGATGTAACTATAACTCGCCAAGCTGCTATTGATGTAACCGTTGCTATTCAAACTGCTGTTGTAAGTGATGTTTATTGGATACAAGTCAACGCTATTACATATCAATATACATGTGTTACTGGTGATGCTCCTATTGATATAGCAACTGCACTATATACATCCTTGTTATCATCAGAGTTTAACATTGAACTGGATGCTAATGAAATTAGGATATACGGTATTGAGTCTATATCGTTTACCTTTCAGATATCAACCAATATAACACTTGAACTAATTGGTTGTGTTGGGGACTTTACCGCGGAGACTTTTGGGCCAGCGGATGTATCAGCTAATTCGTTAAATCAAATTGTATCTACATTGATTGGATGGGATAGTGTTAACAACATTGTCTCTGGATATTTGGGGCGCAATCAGGAAACTGATGATGAGTTGAGACTGCGCTATAATCTAGGTGTCTTTAGGCTTGGCGCTGCTACTCTTGAAAGTATCAAGGCAACACTACAACAGAATGTCCCTGGCATCTCCAATGTTGAGGTTTACGAGAATGAAGAAGATGTAGATGATAGCGAAGGTAGACCACCACATAGCATTGAAGTTATCGCCTATGGTGGTGATCCTGATTTAATAGCCAGACAAATCTTTCTTACTAAAGCTGCTGGTATAGATACCTTTGGAGATGTGACAGTAACCGTTACTGATAGTTCTGGTTATACGCATGATATAAACTTCAATCGCCCAATCCCTGTTTACATCTGGGTTAACATCCATGTTTACCTCTATGATGAAGAGACGTTTCCTGATAGTGGCGTGCCGCAAATACAAACGATAGTAACCAATACAGGCAACTCTTTTGGTATCGGTAAAGATGTAATCGTTCAAAGGTTCTATGGTCCTATCTATGCTGGTGTATCAGGCATTGGCAAGATGGATATAACTGTTGCAATGGAAACCGATCCTAACGTTGTCCCAGCGCCAGGAGATTATCAACCGGATAACATAGCTATCAATGCTAGAGAACTTTCACAGTTTGATGTTACTCATGTCAATGTAGTGATAGAACCTGTCAGATGAGTGATACAACAGACCTTCTGGCGTTCCCTCATGATCACGCTGAAATAGCGTGGAACCATTGGCTTGCTCAACACATTGGTAAGAGTAATACTGAGAATTTTTGTAAAGCGTTTTATCCTCCACTTAACTTGTTGGATAAAGCACTAAACGATTTATACACTTTGCGTTGGCTAGAAACCGCTGAAGGTTTACAGTTAGACGGTATAGGTTCTATTGTTGGCATTACTCGCAGAGTAGATAATGCTATCTACATTCCGTTCTTTGGCTTTGCTAGTCAGATATCTGGGCGTGGCTTTGGCCAAGCCAGAATGCGACGCAAGCGGGAACCCTATTCACAGTCAACTGTCCTAGGTGATATTGAATACAGAACACTGTTGTATCTTAAGATAGCTTTGAACAATGGACATGGAACAGCAGAAGAGTTGATCTATGCCTTTAACAATTCATTGCATGTAACTAGAACAAGAGTTGATGATTGGGGTAATGCAAATGCGCGTGTATACATAAACGATTTCATAATGGAAAGCGATCCTAGATCGCAGCTACTAGATTATATGATTCCTAAAGCGGCTGGTGTTAAGCTTTGGCCTTACTATGTTAATGCTGACTATACATTCGGTTTTCAAAATCAGCGTATATACTATGGCTTTGGCATAGGCATACTAGCTAGAAAGCCTGGATCGAATATACCACCAATCACTGTTACTATTTCCCTTTGGGATCGTGGCGATTCAACTTGGGATGATGGTAATAGTATTTGGGACCAACGCGGGATTCCAGGATAATGAATATGGAGACACTATAAATGGCTTCACAAATTGATAGCTCCAAGCCTATCTATGGAACACCAACAACGCAAAGCGTTCGCGATAACTTTGAAACTGCGCGCTTAGAGATTACTCAACTACAGGATACAAGAACGCCTAACTGGCCATACTTGCCGATGGCTGGTGGCATTATGACTGGTAAGATTACGCTTGATGCTGATCCTGTTGCTAATCTTCAAGCTGCAACTAAACAGTATGTAGACAACATTGCTTTCTCGGCTTCTGGAACTATACCTGAAGCTGCTAAGGATGGTTGGTATTACGCGCGTGGTGGCGCATCTACTCCACAAAGCAATAATGCTTGGTCTAATACACCTATCTTTAGTTCGCTGAGAGTTGGTAGAGCAGCATTGGTTGCTGACTTTGCCATGTCTATTACTGTCTCTAATAATGTGTATGGACTATCAGCCGATAGCACAGATGCGTTTAGTTATAATAGAACTTCACGGATGCTATCGCTTTTGTTTGGTGGTAACTGTTGTAGATTTTAACTCAACAAGTATAGCATTCAAACAACCTGTTACTGTTGCTGCTAATCCAACAGACCCATTGGGTATAGCTACCAAACAATATGTAGATACTGCTGTTACTGCTGGCGCTGCGACCATTGTTGTATCGGACACTGCGCCAGTAGCACCAACCGCTAATGCTTTGTGGTGGGATAGTGTCGGCACTCAACTTTATCTTTGGTATAATGACGGTAATACTAGCCAATGGGTAAATGCAACTAATTCAGGGTTTGGTGTTTCTGGTGGTAGATTAGACTATTCATCATTACCATTAGCAGTGCAACAGGTTCCCGTTTCTTTTCCTTTTGTTGGTAAGCCTACAGCAAATGCAGTGGTAAATGTGCCATGTGCTATGGCTCTTACTATTCCAGCATTGTTAGCTGGAACTTGTGTTTATGATGTAACTCAAACAACAGCAAATGCAATATTTACTGTTAACAAAATAAGTGGTGGCACTACAACAGCACTCGGAACAATCACTATTACTAGTGCATCCAAAACCTCTTGCACGTTAGCTGGCGCTGGTGGATCATTAGCAGTTGGTGATGTAATACAAATTGTTGCTCCGGCTACGCAAGATACAACATTAGCTGATGTTGGTATAACTATATTGGCCGCGAGGGTATAATGCCCACTACCTGGAATCCTTTAGATAAAACAGCGAATGCTACTTTATCTAATGGAAATTTAACTGTAGCATTTTCAAGTGCTAATGGTGGTGTAAGGTCTATCTATAGTGAAAGTATAGGTAAATGGTATTGGGAAACAACGTTTAATTCGGGTTCTGGTCCTGCTTTTGGTATTGCTAATTCTAGCGCAATACTTAATACAGCATGGAGCACAAATGGAGTTAATGCAGCTTTATATTATAATGGTAGCACTTATGTGAATGGTGTTACTCAAAGTGGGACTGGTCTCACATTGCTTTTAAGTAAAACGTTTGGAATTGCTGTTGATTTTATTGCTCAACGCATCTGGGCACGTAATGCAACAGATGGGGGAAATTGGAACAACAACGTTGCTAATAATCCAGCTACAAATGTTGGTGGCGTTAATATTGCTGTTTTAGGCACTCCTTTATTTGCGTTTGCGGTTAGTGGTGGTTTAAACACTTGGACTACAAATTTTGGTGCTACAGCATTTGTTGGCGCTGTCCCTTCGGGATTTTCAGTTGGATTTGGACCAACTGTTTCTATTGGCCGTGCTATGATTCTTGCTTAGTAACGTGCTTCACCTACACAACCCGCCAGGAGTAGAGAACATGGGTAAGCCACCAAAGATGACTTATACGTTTACAGTTGAACTCATGGGTTCAGATGTAATGCAAGTGTTGATCAATGGATCGGCAGAAGGCATTTCAGTTCAAGTGCCAACTGATAATGCTGGAATGCAATTAGGTGAAGTTACAGTAGAAACTCATTCTGGTGATCCTTATGATGAACAACTAGAGTTAGGTGGTCCTGATGCTAATAAGTTTGATCTAACCAACAGTGGTTCGGTTCCTTGTTATCTTGTTATCGGATCAACTAGTCTAGCTCCTGGTGGATATGCCATTACGGTAACTGCACCATGATAGTTCAATCGTTCTCAGTTGATCTAATTGCCGATGCTGCCGCTACAGTTAGCGCCAACGTTATTATGAGCGATGGGGCTACTCATCTGTTCTATCCACAAGAACAACTTGAATCGTTCATTGATCCTGAAGGCGACTTCATCCAGCAATGTTATCTTTGCACTAGTCCTACACTTCCTAACTTCACTGTCTTCTATAGACCAGATGAAAACAGTAGCAGAGAAGAATGGATTTTTGAGTTTGGTAATCCTTGGTATACGCCTATCTCTGATCTAGGCGCTTATCAAGTTGTCATTACTACTCGCAATGGAACAACTGAAACTATCAGTGTTCCTTATCACTATTGGTTTTCTCGTTGGCGTTGGCAATCATCCGTTAGACCAGTTCGCTTTACTATGCGCGATCTAATGAATGCTAACTTAATCCCTACACTTGATGCGGCTGATCTATGTAAAGGGCCATTGTATAACATTCCTGCATATACGCCAATGGCGCTGTGCGGCATACCAGCGGATCAGGGACAAACTGGCATCTATCCAGGTATTGGTTTGATCACTGGTTGGCAAGCTCAATACGCGACAAGAGATGCGCCTGAAAGTTTCTTCCGTAACCAAGCAGAAGCTTCCGGTTCCTTTCAACAGCATCAACGCGATCCTAATACACTAGCCCCATTCGATTGGTTATATACTTATACTAAGGCTAACATGTATGCCGAGAAAGAAGGAACGCCATACTTCAAGAGCACTAATAAAACCAAGACTGATAGTGGGCATCATCCATCTCTGACTTACATTCCGTATCTACTGACTGGTGATCCATACTATTTGGAAGAACAACAGTTTCTTACAAACCATATTCCATTAAAGCAACCACCTAATTCAAGGTGGTCTGATAGAGGTAGATACTTTGCTTGGCCACTAAGAACAACAGCGCAAACTTATTTGATTACTCCTGATAACGTTCCTAATTGGCTAATGCCACGTAGCCATTTTGCGGAGATGCTTGAACAGCAACGCACTATTGCTATGAAGCATGTCAATGATACATCTTCCAATCCTTGGAACTATGTATTCCATGATATGTGTGACACTGGTCAAGCTTCTACTAAAGACCCTCCCAATACAGGTTCCCACGTCTGGCAGACAAACTATACTGGTTTGGCTCTTGCTTGGATGGTATCTGCTGGCTTTGACAATTGGCGCATTGTAGCAGAGTGGTTGATAAAGAATCTAATAGATAGAGCCATTGCAACAAGCGGATATGCTAGAGCTTATCCTTCGCCTTACCATATCCGCTACAACAATGCTGGTGCTCTTGCTGTTGCTATGACAACAACAGATGATACTATCAGGCTTCAATACAAAGATACCTTCGCACCAGGAGAAAGTGTCACGATTGACGGTGAAGCAATGATACTTACTGATACTATTGATGGTTTAACTTGGGGTGTTTCGAGAACTACTCCTAAAGCCCATAACATCAACGCTTATGTATACGGCAAGAAGCATACTTCTTGGCAGCAAATGATGGCAGGCAATAAGATGGTATATCCGGAGAAATGGACACAAGCGGATAACTTAAATGTATTCTCGCAACCTGTTACTGATCTAACGTATCCAAGTAACCATAGAGCGGCACTTATCCAAGCACAGAACGCTGGCCTATTAGTCAGTGGCTTGGATACTGCTAGTTCTTGGATGGATACTGAAGTCAGGAAATACTCATCAAGCAACAGTCCAAGGGTAGAAGATAATTGGGCTGTTGTTAGAGTAATAGCTAAACGTCGCATACCCAAGGTTAGGAGATAGCCATGAAACTGTTCTACAGCAATGAAGAGCGGACAGTTATTCAAGTTGACCTTGATGAAGGGGAGACGTTGGGTAACTTTACAGGTCCAATTGTTATGTTCGTTCCTAACGATCCTGCTAATAGAGAGTTTGCTGATATACAAGAAAAGCAACATGATATTGAAGACTATCAAGCTCCCGCCACTCCAAAAACAGAGAGTCTATAATGGCTTTTGATTTTCCTAATGCGCCTACTACCAATCAAATAGTTACTATGCCTGATGGCACAGTAAGGAAATGGGATGGCGTTAAGTGGGTTGCAGGTCAAACGCCAACAGCGCCATACTGTTATACTGGTGATACGCCACCAAGCAACCCTACTCCTGGCGCGTCATGGTGGGATAGCGTAAGTTGTCAGTTGTTTGTTTACTACAACGATGGTAACTCTAGTCAATGGGTTCCTGCTGTTGCTATTCCGGCAAGTGTTGGTGAGGCTCCAAGTAACAGCAACTACTACGCCAGGAGAAATGGCCAATGGTCAGATATAGGAACGTCACAACTACAAGGTAACGTTGGAAGAAACTTTGTTCACAATAGCACATTCTCTGTTAACCAGCGTGGAACTGGACCATTTAGCATTGGCGTTGGTTCTGCCTATACTTCTGATCGTTGGATAGCTTCCTGTATAGCGGCAGGAGATAGCAATTCAATTTCGGTAGCTGCTGTTAGTGACGGTAATCGTTATGCAATTGGTGATGAATCAGCTTCTGTTATGCTCTTAAATAGTTTTACTGGCGGCGCTGGTGCAGGTAATGGTATTCTGCTTACTCAATATATTGAAGGTGTTAGACGACTAGCGAATAAGACTGTAACTGTTTCCTTTTGGGCAACAGCAGGCACAGCATTAAAACTTGGTGTTTCATTTAATCAATTCTTTGGAGGTGGTGGTTCTCCATCTGCTACTGTTCTACTTGACGGTCAATCTGTCACTCTTAGCTCATCAGCATTTGCCAGATACACCCTGACCTTTGTCTTGCCATCCATAGCAGGAAAGACACTAGGCACGGCTGGTAACGATTGCACACATTTGACGTTTTGGCTTTCGGCAGGTTCTAGCTATGCAGTAAGATCAGGCAATACTCCTATTCAATCTGGTGCTATTTGGTTATGGGGCGTTCAATTAGAAATCGGTTCTGTAGCTACACAATTTGAAAAAATTCCATATGAAGATGACTTACGCCACTGTCAAAGATTTTTCTATACAACGGCACAAAATGCTATGGCTTCAGGATACCATCCTAATGCTGCTTCATTAAGTGTCTTTGGAACTATACTATTTTCAATCTATATGAGGGCAACTCCAACAGCCAGCGTTGCATTTAGTGGAATTAATAACAACGCTATTAGTGCTCTTCAGACGACACCTTTCGGTTATACTTTTTCAGCAACCAATGCCGCTGGTGGTGCATTTCAAATTCAAACGACTGGCACATCAGCATTCTCAGCAGACCTATAGGAGATAGCAATGTTTGACTTTCCGAGTAGCCCAACTATAGGCCAACAAGTTATAGAACCTAATGGCGCTGCTGTTCAATGGGATGGCACTAAGTGGGCTAGCGTTGCTGGTCAAGTTAACAGCGTAGCGCCATTGTATAATAACATTGGCCGTAATCTAATTCATAATAGTATGTTTAATATTAATCAACGCGGCTTAGGTAGCTGGACTACATCAGGAGTATATACTTCTGATCGTTGGTATATGGGATTTAGTGGTGGAACCTATACTGCTTCTGTTGGAGCTATGCCACCTAACACAGCGGCAGGAGCATTTGGAGATGAAGCCTGTCAATATATTATGATAAACAATGTGGCTGGAACTTCTGGCGTTAATGACTATTCTCTCCTAATGCAAAAGATTGAAAACGTAAGAAGGTTATCTGGTAAGACAATTACTTTATCTTTTTGGTCTTGGTCTGATCAAAGTAATATGAAGATAGGCGTAGAACTAGAACAACAGTTTGGCTCTGGTGGATCAGCGGCAGTTGTTGGCAATGGCAGTCGTGCATTCAATTTAGTAATGGCTACTCCAACAAGGTTTAGCACAACAATAACTTTGCCTAGTGTTTCAGGTAAAACAATTAATGCAGGTGATCTAACTCAATTAAATTTTTGGTTGTCTAATGGTAGTGGTTATACAAGTAGATCAGGTGGCGTTGGCGTTCAAACAGCAACGATATATTTGTGGGGTGTTCAATTAGAAATTGGCTCTACTATGACGCCACTAGAAAAGTTAGACCCAAGAATTGAATTATCTAACTGTCAACGGTTCTTTGAACGTAAGTCATTACTTCTAAATGAAGGATTAGGAGTTGGAACAGTTCAGACAGTATCATCACCAGTAACAGCTTACTTTATAATGGTTCCATATAAAGTAACTAAACGTGCCGTTCCAACTACAACAATGTCTGCTCCTAACACATTCACAGTTGCAGGACTTGCTTGCAGCAATGTATCTGTAGGAGCTAGCACTAATGCAGCTTGGATGCATTTTGCAGCAACAGGTGGAAGCACAGGAGCCAATTGGGCGGCAGTTCCTGTAGCTTCTGATGGATCACTACCAGCTTATATTGACTTTTCAGCAGACCTATAACCCACACGCCAGGAGTAAACAATAATGCCTACATGGTTTGATCGTTTCGGAGAAAGTTGGGCTACACAAGGTTTAACTGATGACCCTACTGTTGCACAAGCTGACGCTGGATGGGCTTATATTGGACAAGCCCCACCAACTGTTGAACAGTTTAACAGTATAAATCAATGGAGTGATGATAAAGACAATTGGCTATACGGTCAGGTAGCCAACGTTATATCGTCTGCTAATATGGTTCCTGATTCTGATGACTTAACTCAATTGCTTAGAGCCATTGAAGGTAAGTTGCGTATTCTTCTATTAGGCCCAACTACGTTCTACATTGATGTTACCAACGGTAATGATACTACGGGAACTGGTGAACAAGCTAAACCTTGGCGAACAATACAACACGCAATGATTTGGATTGCACAACACATAGAACAGGCTTATCAAACAATTACCTTGCAACTTGCTCCTGGGACGTATGATCCTTTTGGCATTTATGTTGGGACAACAGGACCAATAATTCTTAATGGTGATAAAGCTAACCCAAGAAGTTATTTGGTTAAAAATATTAATGGTGTTTGTGTCAGTATATATTATGGTGGTGCTCTTTATATTCAAGGCGTATCAGTAGAGGCTGTCGGAACAGATACAGTTGATTATGAAACTTGGGGCGTTGGCTTTAATGCTGACCAAGGTGGTATTATTGCAATTGATAATGTTGCTATGGGGCCATGTAGCCAGATGTTAGCAAGAGCAGGATTAAGCGGTGTTGTTTGGCCGTGGCAAGCGGCGGCGACTAAATGGACAATATATGGTGGTGGTCGTTGGGGATTTATGGCTGACTGGTCTTCCAACCTTACAATGGCTAGAATTACTGTGACTATTCAAAATAATCCTAACTTTAGCCAAGCCTTCTTAGGAGCAACGATGCAAGGTGGTGTTCAAGCTTGGAATGCTGTTTATAGTGGAACAGCAAGAGGGAGACATTGCCAAGTTGATTGTTATGGTATTGTTAACTTAAATGGCGCTGCTGATACTACCGTTCCAGGGGATCAGCCTTCAATTACATCGCGTGGTGGTTTAATCATCTAGGGAGCTAAGAACATGTCTGATCAAAATAATACACCAGAGCCTTATCTAATGCTTACTGATCCAAGAATAGAAGAAGATAGAGTTATGCAAGACTTCTTGCGCTCTAAGCCTTTTGTATTAAGAGAAGCTACATTGGTTCCCGATATGAAGGGACTCACGGCCAGTAGGAAATTGTATAAGCCACCTAGTGTCAGGCAACATATTGGTCAACGCGAGTCAGATGCTAAAAGTAGTTTGGCTGATAAGATGTCAGAGACTACGCATAATGCTGGCATAAAGAATAAGTAGTTTGTGCTCCTGGCGTTTGTGCGCCAGGAGCTAGTAACTTGGTCTATTCATTGTGTATTGTTTTATGCGATGACTAATGATTCGTTTTGCTGCGATCAATGGAATGTCTTTAGATTTAAAAGAATCGTTTAGCATTCCATATTCTTTAGGAGCAATGCTCCTAGCAAATTTGAATTGGATAAGGATATCCCTAACTGTATTTACATAGTCATCTGGAAGTTTGGTCATTCGCGTCTAGCGTTCTCCCTACCTACCCAACATGCATAAAGAACAATGCATGACTACCTCTATACGATCGCTATATAACGTTTTACGGGTAGAAACGCACTAGGCGCGAATATGCAGAAAAGCGCGCTAGGCGCAGCTATAACTGCATATTGGATTGTCTATACAAGCCAGCCTGGGTAAGCAAGTCACGATGACGTGATAACGTTCATAGTAAGATAGACTAACAATGTAATGAAAACAAAAATACCCGGCCACCATGCGCCAGGAGCTTTGAACTTGCTCCTGGCGTATTGGATGCCGGGTTATGTGTTTTCGGTTGTCTTCTTAACTGAATAGTGACTACGCGCGGCGCGAAAGGCTTCCTTAGTTTCTGGTGTTGCAGCAACCAAGGTATCGTAAATGAATGTTCTTTCTCCCTTTTTATAGTGTCGCCAATGACCCAACCTGACGTGCATTGCAGGAGATGCCCGCTTATCGCCAGTAGGTTCACCACGTTGCCTGTCATGGTGGCGTAGTGCAGCTATATAGGTTGCACTGTTCACCTTCCTGTATGGTGGTATAAGTGGCTTCTTGTTCTTAGCTCTGGCTTTGTTCAGTCTCTCAGATACGCTAATGGTTTCCTGTTCAATGCCTCTGGTATTCAGCAAAGCTAGTGCTGTTACCAAAGGATCGCAGATATTGCCTACAGCGGCTTGCTCTGGATCAGTCCAGCCATAGACTTTTTCCATGCCAGGATAACCGTTAAGCACATCACCAAAGCGCCATTGCATCGGAACACATTGAACGTAGTATTCATCATCACTCTGATGACTTTTTTCAGCATCAAAGAAGATGCGATCACCAACGCCAAGAAAGTCTAGACCTTTTATCTGAAAGCCTTCTAAGCAACAACCCTCAAAGTCTATGCAATGCTGGCCTTTTTCTCCTGGTATTGGATGAATAAGGTATGCACTTGTTTGCACATCTAGTAGTTCTTTCTCAGTCAACCTGAACTCTTTTAAAAGTTCAGCTTCCTTCTTTTCATCACGCCAGGAGTGTAGAAATATCCAAGGCGTAGTGAACGGCATTGGCAATGCACCTTGTGTATACAAACGCCCTACACGTCTTGCAGTCTCTTGAATGAAGCTATTTGGCCAGTAACCAAAGTCTATCACTTGACCACGGTCAACAGCATAGCGAGCCATATCATTCAACGTATTGATTTCAGTTTCTCTTGGCATGTATTCTTCAATAAAGCCAGGACCACTGAATATCCTACGCCCAAAGACAGCATCCCGTAACATAGATACAGTTACGGGTTTGAACTTGAACTCATTTAGACCTAGTTCAATTCTTGCTCTTTTCATGTTGTTTCCTTTACTGGCTTCCCTGATTTCATCCTTTAGGAATCATCAGTCAGGATACGCATCCTGATATCAGGAAGTCACTCCTGGCGTTGTGCGCCAGGAGCATAGTCTACCTTATTCCAGTTCTCTTGCCAGTTGCTTTGATTGCTTTGATGATGCGTCGCTTTCCACCTGGATTGCTTGACGCTTTTATTCTCTTAGTGAACGTCTTACGCTTCTTCTTACTCACAACTATATTCTCCCATTTGGACGCAATCCTTGTGCGGCCAATAGTGGGCCATGATAGCGCTGAACGTGATAGCCATGCCAAACAACAAGGCTAGCAATATCCAACGCATTCTGTTGGTCATTCAATATCCTCACTAGTTTCATAGTTAGGATCAGTGAAGATTTCCGGTCTATAGGCTTTGCGTTTCTCTGCGTCACACTTCTTGCAAGCAAAGAATACAAAGATGCTACGTGCATCATAGACCGGACTGGCAGTGTATCCACTACCACACGGACAAGGCGACTCTTGCCTAATCCCGTAGCGTCTTGGATAGGGAGGCATTAGCTGTCACCTATTCTCTTCTTAAGATGAATGACAACATCATCTATCTGATCCATTACTAGTTGTTGTTCTCCAAGTTGTATCAGTTTCTTCCATGATTGATATACTTCAAGACGTAGTAAGCGGTTCATACTATGCTCGCGTATATACTCATCAAATAGCTTTTCTAGCCTTTCAGCGTATTCATCCATTTCCTTGTTTCCTAGGTTATCTTGTTCCTGATTTCATCCTTTCGGACTCATCAGAGAGAATACACATTCTCTTATCAGGAAGTCACTCCTGGCGCTTGTGTGCGCCAGGAGTTTTATCAGTGAACAATCAGTAGTATATACAACCAGAACACAATGAAGAAGCCACAACAACCAAGAGCAACAGTGATAAAGATTAGATCGTTGCGTCTGAACCTACGTTTAGCCTCTTCAATTTCTTCAGGCGTGTAGGATTTAGAGTCATCACCCCAATTAGGGTCAAACAGTTTGTTACCCATCAGTCCAACCTTGCTACTTCATAGGTTCCATCTTTCTGAAGTATCACAACCCAAGAGTAAGGGTAGTAGATAATAACCTCATCACGTAGAGCAGTTGTTGCCATAGGCGGTAACCGTGGATCGCCTGGATACATCAGGGATAAGTTATCCATCAACTTGAAACCTTCAAACTTGTTCCAGCCGGATATGTAGTTGGCGTGTATCTGTTCCTTGGCTGATCGTGGATCGTTGTCATCCAAGAAACTTGGAATGAACCCCAACATCTCAGGCGTGAACTCGGGATGTAGCATTACCCAAATCATTCGTATTTTCCTTACATTAGTCCTGGCGCTTTGTGTGCGCCAGGAGCCATGTCACTGCTTCAGTAGTAGATACATCAGTATAGCTAGAACAAAAGCTATCATGATGAAGGGAACTATTAAGTCCCCCATTTCACACTTTCACAAGTTGACCATTAACAAGCTTGGCTACTGTTGCAACACGATAACCGTATTGGTCACCAGCGGTTAGGTATCTGCCAAGCTTGGTCAGAACGATTGGGTTATTTCCTGATGTAACCGTTTCGAGTATTACAACATCAGGAGGGAACTCTTCATTCCAAACAAGTCCGTTCAATTCTAATAGATGTGGGGCAACCTTAGTAATGTCTTCAGACTTACCCTCAACAATTAGATCAAACTTCTTTGTCATTTGTATTTCCTTGCTTCCTAGGTTCCCGATTTCATCCTTTAGGAATCATCAGTCAGGATACACATCCTGATATCAGGAGAACGCTCCTGGCGCTTTGTGCGCCAGGAGTTTAGCTAGAGTATTGCATATAGGATTATCAGCAAGAGTATACCGATGATACCTATCTGTAGTCTTGTCCAGTCGCTCATTTTCTCTCGTAACACTCTTGGCCTACGGCTGATGGGAAGCAAGTTCTATAAGGCGTATCCATAATGAACACTGTCATTATGAGAACACCAAACAGGAACAAGACAAGAGCCAATCGCATAACCAATCTCCTAGTAACAGCGGAAGTTTACCGAATTGCCAACTCTGCTAGAGCGACAATGCTGTGTATTCCCGTTACTATGAAAGTCATAATGGCTATAGCCCATACTATCGTTATGAGACTTCCCATTAACATCACCAGAATAATGAGTATATCCCATGCTATCTTTGGTGATTCTGGTTTCTGCATTTGCCATTCCGATAAGAAGGAAGCTGAACAGTAGAGTCTTAAGCATCTTTGTTTACTACCTTTGCCAATGCAGCTTTGATTGCATCAAGTTCGTCTTCCAACATATCAACGCGAACCTCTAACTCATCATCACCACGCAAAGTCTCACTAAGCTTCTCTTCAAGACTTTCAATCTTTTCAATAAGTTTCTCTTCAAGACTTTCAATCTTTTTAAGAAGCCGCTTGATTTCCATGTTTCGTTTTCCTTTCACTAGATTGACTTATCCCGATTTCATCCTTTCGGACTCATCAGTCAGGATACACATCCTGATATCAAGACAAGCTTACTCCTGGCGCTGGTGTGCGCCAGGAGTAATGTGATTATCCCTGTTCTGCATTCTGTTCTGCAAGTTCTACTAGGCCAGCTATCATTTCACTTTCTGTTAGATAATAAGAGAACCAAGGCTCGTATAACAAGCCAAGCATTTCTATATCTTCAAGGGTTGATCCTTCTAATAGTTCTTCTTTACGCATAACCATTACTGCTTTAGCCAATGCTTTGCCCATAACAAGTTTACCGCGAAAAGTGGAACGCAACGCTAAAGCATACTCACGCTTTTCGTTATCGTTCCACTTTTTCCATTCACTCGGTTTCATCTGTATTTCCTTGTTTCCTAGGCTCCCTGATTTCATGCTTTCGCAATCATCAGTCAGACTACACAGTCTGATATCAGGGAAGTAGCTCCTGGCTGTTGGGCCAGGAGCGTTCTCATAATCATCCTTTGATGGTAACTGTCTGCTCACCAAACTTGATGACAACTTCCGCCGACATGACATGTTTACGATCAATGCCGTAACCCTTGGCAATGATCGCTCTTAAGTCACCAGCATCAAGCTTGACCTGTTCAACGATAACAGGTTCAGACTTCTTAACTTCAGTCTCAATAGAAGAGGCTCTAGCAGTCTCAGGCTTGGCTTCAGGCTTGTTGAATGTCTTAGCCATCGTGCCAAAGGGAACACGACCAATTGGGAAGAACTGATATTTACCCGGCCGCATCTTGCATACGCTTGGGTTATCCAGATAGGTCCAAGCATACTTCTTTGCACCGTAGTCAGTCCAAACGTCTTCTTTGTTAATCTGTGCATACTCAGAAATCTTAACTACGCACTGATTGTTTTCGCCTTCACCAATCCAAAGAACCTTGTCGATCTTGCCAATAAGAAAAGCGTTATTATTGACTTCATCGCAGCAAACAACCCACTTAGTGGTTGTCTCAATACGATTGCGATTGACCTTGGCTGATGGCATTAGCACGCCACCTGTCTTGATGATTTCACCCGGATGTTGACGGGTAGAAACCAGCAACACGCCATTGGTTCCGTTGTTGTCCACTGTATATGACATTGTATATTTCACTTTCACTAGGTTAAGTTTCATTGCTTCATTGCAATGCCAGCCTTACTAGAACTGGTGCAATTCAAGCTAGGATACCGTGAAGCATCCTAGTTGAATTGCATCAATGCTAGTCGATCTTTATCCAGCCTTTGGTTGTCAATACGAAAACCTGGCCTTTGCCCATACCTAATCCAATGCCAACGTTTGTATGACATTCGGAGCACATATAAGCCCAATACCCTCTAATGGTTCTGCCATCAACGAACCGCTTATTTAGTTCTTTGTGGCATACGTCGCATTTATCAGGAGCCTTACCAGCAAACTTCATAACTATGCACCAGCATCACTGATGGAGCTTTCAGCATCTTCTATGTTGCTGATAGCGTATTCCATGTTGTTGATAGCATCCTGCATAGTCTGGCCTTTGTCCGCATCCTGCAAACCTTCAGGCAAGTTATCAAAAGCTTCCTGTTCTTCATCCCGCAAACCTTCAAGAATAGTGCGAGCCTCGGAAAGAAGATCAGAAGCCTTCTGTAACTCTGCGCGTCTTGCTTTATTCATTTCCATAGTTCCTAGGTTGAGTTCACTTGATTTCATGCTTTCGCAATCATCAGCCAGGACAACACATCCTGGTATCAAGCGATTAGCTCCTGGCGTTGTTGCGCCAGGAGCTTAAGCAGTCATCCAAGGTAAAGATTGCCAGACTTGAAATCGTATTGGCCAAAAGTGCCCGAATACATTTCACAGTATGTCGCTGTATTATCAGGCAAGTCATTGGCCAAATCCATAGCCTCACGCTTGCTTATCTTTACCCAACGTTCACTTACGCCAAAGCGAACTTGGATCATGACTTGATGACAAGTCTTGATGAAAATGAACAAGTCACGCTTTGTCGTGAGATTGCATCTCTTAGTTTCGCTATTCATTTGTATACACATCCTTTTCATAGGTAACTTTGCTGTTTCATGCTTTCGCAATCATCAGTCAGGATACACATCCTGAAACAGCGTGGCGCATTGCTGCACCACGTTGCACCTAGAAAAAGAAACAACGGAAATTTGGACCTACGCGATGGGATATCTTTATCGCCTGATGGCAACCATCTGATTCTCGTAAGCCCATTAAATTGTCAAAGAGTGTGAACCGCGACAAAGGGGACATGGCGCATCACTGCGCTACGCTTGCAGATACAAACCAGATTTGCGCGATGGAATTTGTCGGCTACGCTAGTTGTGCCTTCACTGCCACCGCGCAAACGCTAAGGCGTTTGTGCTGCTCCGCTTCGTCTGATTCGATTATCAAAGATCAGGTAGACGCTACTGAAACTCTCAGTAGCCAAGAACCTTATACCAAACGCCAGCGGAATAAACAAGGGGGTAGTTCAGCTTATGGTTGTGCTCCCTGGCAGGAGCCAGGATCGCCAGCCTCGGGGGGTTGACAGCCAGCGCCAGGAGCGGAGCCTAGGGGCCAGGAAGGCCCGTGGAACGGGCACTAGGAGCCAGGGAAGGGGTCAGGAGCTAGGGGACATGCGGCCACGCCTAGGGAGGGGCTGTAGCCTGCTCCTAGGGGCAAGTGATCACGAAATCGTGATCATAGGCTCACAGAACCGTGAGCAGGATTAGGGTAGCCATGCTGTCCTACTTTACAGTAGGCAAGCGTATATACTCATACATCTACTAATGTATGATGGTTGCATATACGTTGTAATGGAAACCCGATTAAGATGTGTCGTTCATGTTGGACCCCGTTCAACGTGAGTGTGATCATACTCCTGGCGCGCAGTGCGCGCAACCCGTTGACAGGCTCGCGGAGATTGATAGGCTTCACATCGGATTGCGCGATCCTACTACGCCTACCTATCGTGCCTATGGCTATCGGCGCCGATGGTTGCTGTTTCGATTACACATAGCTTGACGGGAAATCCGTCAAGCTATGAAATTTATGATTGCAGTGATTTTCACTCTTGCCAGTGAATGGGAAGAGCGTATCTTTATAGCGCGAACCCATTAGGGGTTTGCGCGCAACATTATTTACAGGAGACTTCATGAGTGACTTGCAGACTATGCAGGCAGATCAGGGGAATGTTGACCCATCCCAAATGGCCAACACTCCCGATGAAATGGCCAACGGTGGTGAAGAAGAGAAAACCCGGCGCACAAGACGCAAGCTTAGGCCAGCGGAAGTTAGCTCAATCCGTAGGTTCAAAGAGCTTGCAGAAGTAGGCGACTCGATTAGCTATACAACACTAGCGCCAGAACTTAAGCGTATTGCACTAGGTATTCCCAAAGATATTAGACTTATTGAAAAGGGAATACTGCTACGCGAGTTTGATGAGAATGACGGTAGGATACTTAGTGTTTCATTGGATGAAGAATCCATTGAAGCATTGAAGGATGAAATTGCTGTTCGTCCAGTAGAGCCGCGCCAACCAATTCAGCGGCGTGGCATGAACAACATTCTTTCCGATGCTAAGTATCATATCCACAAGCTGAAAGAGCCTAATCCGCGTCGCAGTGGCACGCACGCTTGGTATAACTATGAATACTGCTACAAGGATGGGATGAGCGTTGTAGAGTATATGGACTTCATGGACTATCCACGGGACATTGTTGTTGAAAGCCGTGGCGGTAAGAACTGGTTTAATGGCCCATCTTCCACGTATCTACTACAGGACATTAGATCGGGTTATGTGGCGATCTATGATGCGTCACTGTCTGAATCTGATGAAGGTTATTGGCTGAAACCGGAAGACGTTTTCGCTGAGTCTACCGCAAAGGATGAAGACGAAGCAGCGTAGTTGTGCCTTGACTTCCGCGCCAGGAGTAGGGAAACTTGCTCCTGGCGCTGTTGTTTTGTGCAGTGCGAAAAGTCATTACATCTGATGGTATAAATTTATACCATCGAACGAAACGAAAAATGAGGGAACCGGGATGGATAGCATAGTCATCGTTTCGCCAGAACAGGCTGGCAGCTACGAGTCCCACAGCTTCGCTACTAATCTGTTTGGCCCGATAGAGGAAACCAGCGATGATTTCATCCTGTTGCGTCAAAGAATATTAATAGAGGGCTACATTCATACTGCCGCTATTGAATATGAAGGTAAGCTAATCTCTGGTAGGAAGCGTGCTAGGATCGCAAGCTTAGAAGGATTATCCTTACCTGTAGCTCAATTCAATGGACCACCTGAAGAAGCTTTGTTAATTACAGCTTCTAGCAATACGGTTCATACTTTTTTATCTGCTGGCGCAAGAGCAATTGCAGCGGCTAGTTGTTATGATATAGCTAACAATCAATTAAAGAAGCAAGTTTCCCAAGAGAAGATAGCTTCAATAACTTGCGTTGCTGATAATACGCTTAAGAATGCTATCTTTATTTATGATAGAGCTAAACGGCATGGATCGAATGGAAATATAATAACCTCTATCACGAGAGGAATCCTTACATTAGCCAGTGTAAAGAAAATGATGGAACTAGAAACCATCAATTCAGATAAGTGGGATGAAGCAACACAAAGCAAAGAAAACTTTGAACGTATTATGCGGGAAGCGGTAGATAAGCCTGATCCAAAGATAACCCGTGAAACAGTCAAGCAAACGCGCCAGGAGCAGGCGAAAGGCAATGGTGCTGTTTACAACGTGATCTATACAGAGTTCACTGATAACACTGCCAACATCCCGTTTGCTGATAATTGCGTGCTGTATATGTATGTTCATAGAACGCAAATCGCCAATGCTGTTTGGGCTTTAAATGAATGGGGCTTGGCTTATCGGGATATTATTAGTGTTTATAGTTATGCGAATAAGCGTGACTTAAATACACCTATTATGAATGAAGTCATTATGATCGCTATTAAGGGGTTAATGATGTATAACCCCGATTGGTTCCCTTCTATTCAAGGAAACGTTAAAGAACGCCCACCAGTAATTGATGAGGCTATCAGTAAACACTATCCAGATGAATTAAAGCTTTCTATGTTCAAGACTAGACATGAGTGTATCGGAACAGGATGGGACTACATTGGTGATGAGCAACAGGAAGAAAAGCCAAATGGAAACGGTAACGGTAAGCGGAAACGCAAAACCAAAGGAAAAGAAAGTGGAACTATTCAAGGTGACGGCGAACAAGAACCGATTGAAGCAGACCAAGGAAGCCAAGCTAAATAGGAATGAGGTTTGGCTACTAAGGCTTATTCTAAATAGGCCGATTGGTTGGGCACAAGTCTACTGTAAAGCTGTAGATACACTAATGGAAAAAGGATTTATTGAATGGGATCATGAAGACGAAAGAGGTATGTATTATAATTCTATTAGGATAACTGAAGCTGGAAAGACAGCATTGGGAGAAATTGATGATGCGAAAACCAAATCGAAATGCTCCTAAGAAGATCGTTGGAATAACTTCAGCAGAAGTTACTATACAGTTTACACAAGAAGAATTTAATACATTGAAGTTTAATACTCCTGGCCCATCAGGAATGTTAGGCGGGTATCAAGGTCAAGAAAACTTTATCATCGTGAATACTGATAAAAATACTTTCCGTTGTAAATTGCCTGCAATTAGGTTTGAAAGAACAGTTCGCTATTGTAGTAATAAATATGGATCTGGGGGACCAAATGCAAGGATACGTAAAGCTTGTATACCCGCTTTACGTAGAATGGGAATAGTTATAGAGGAATGAAACCAATGGACCATATGACTAATGCTATGAGTTGGATTGATTTTGATAGGATCGAAAACAATCCATATAGAGACTTAGAAAGAAATCCATTAGCGGAAGACCATATTGAATCTCTACAAAGATCAGTTGAACAAACTGGTTTCTGGAACTCTTGTATTGTTAGACCACATCCAACTAAACCAAATCATTTTCAATTGATGTTTGGCCATGCAAGATTAACCGCTGCCAAGCGTGCTGGATTAACAGGAGCCTTCTTTACTATTCGCGATGCGAGTGATGAAGAAGCTATTATATTAATGAACAATGAAAACGCGACACAGAAGCGTGACCAGTATTTTGCTATAGCGGAAGCTGTCCGCGCGGCGATGGGTTATATCATGTTGAAATTGCTACATTCTGACACCGCCGATAATTTTATCGGCGGTGATGATCCAAATCGCAATGGCCAACTTTTAGCTGATGTTAAAGCTGGCGGTAATGTTGGAAAAGAAACTATTTTCAAATTTTTTAATGGAACTTTAAATATAAATAATATTCAATTAGCAATTGAAACAATGAAAGACTCTGGCGAAATTGCTGCTTGGCATAAAACTAATAACCCATTTATGAAAGAAGATAAGACTCCTATTAAACCTCTTGTTAGTGAAGAGGCAATCAGTAAATTTGAAAAGCCAGACCATGTTAGAACTTTCACTAAAGCAGTGAAAGATTATAGTATATCCGTTGAACATCAATTAAAGTTATATGAAACAATAAAAAATAAACTTGCTCCCCCTCCTAAGAAGTCACCTAGTGGACGTGAAACTTTTCAAGCTGGCATTCCTAGTGATAAGAGGTTTAACTCAACTAATATTAGAAAGATCATTGTTGAAGAAGGATTGAATCTAACCCGTAGTAAAAAGGAAAAAGAAAGATTAGCCAGACAACATGGGCTGACTACACTTGAAAGAAACCTTACTGATATTGAATCAGGATTGACTAGGGCTGTCAGTGGTTATATTCAAATGAAAACGACCATTAGAGTAATGAATGGGTTAAATGAAGAAGACTATACTTCTATTGTGGAAATTAAACTAAGAAACATTGCTGATAAACTTAGAGAACTTAAAGGCTTGCTAGAAGTAAAAGATACCCGTGCTTTGGTTGAAGTCTCAAACAACTATACGGAGTAAGACAAAATGAGTGCTACATCGTATGAATTTACGAACGTTATTGCTCGTGATGTATTTGCATATCTTATGCAGAATAATGGAGAAATATCAAATGGAGCCTTTCAAGATATTCTAAGTATTCATGGAATACTTCCAACTGAAGAAGAGCCATTACCGGATTCTTATGAACGATCCTCTTTTATGACTGTTGTTCGCAAGGCAAGAGAAGATGTAATAAAGGATTTTAAAGAAAAGAAACTTAATCTTGATTGTATTTCAAGAAGACCTGTTATCTGGAAGCTAATAGGTTTGGATAGTAAAATGAGAAAGAGCCTTGAACAAAATGGAATTTATGCAGAAGGAAGACATATGAAATTGATAAAGCAACTAATTAAATTCTATAATGAAGAAGGTTTGTTGTCAGTCGAAATGGAAAAACGCTTAGAAGAATTTTCAATAAACGCGTTCCGGTCAACAGTGAATCATATAACAACTACATTAGAATTGTTACGCTTGATAAATCCCCCTAAGAAAGAGATTGGTTTTATAGAAGATAAAACAGAAGATTGATATGAATTGCCGCTTTCATTAGCTATGGAAGCGGCAATTTCTTGGAACAACTGGAAATACTATAATGAAAACACAGTTAAAATGCCGGACTGAATACAGCTTTAGAACAGCCTATGGACCAATAGAATCGGTTACTGACTATCTACAGACGATAGGCTGTAAAGCTGCCGCTATTACTGATCGTAATTCAACCTACGGACATGTTCAATGGAACCGACATTGTAAGATCAAAGGTATTAAACCGATCTTTGGTGTTGAGCTAGCGTTTACTGATAGTCTGCAAACAAGTAGTAGAAAGCAGAACCTTTATTGGTTATCGCTCCTGGCACGCAGCAATGCCGGTTTACGCGAACTATACGCAACTGTAGAAGAAGCGTTCTTTAACTACTACTATCATCCAAGACTTCCACTGAACAAGCTACAGGACTTCTCACAAGATATTATAATCCTGTCTGGTAATAGCGGATTAGGTGTTAACAACCACCTGTTACCAGAACGCGTTTTCATTGAAATGCATCCTGCAACTAATAAGCAACTACTTTCAGAACGAACTAACTTAATACCTGTTTCTGATAACTACATGATCAAGCCAGAGAACAGAGAAGCTTATGAGATAGCTTGTGGCTTCAATGCTTTCAATCGTCCTAGCCCAATGCACTTACTAACTGAAGATGAATGGTATTTCTATTCAAAGGAAACAACAGATATCTATCTACACTTCGCTAACATCTTGTCTGATGAATGTATTGCTACTATAGAACCCGCCAAAAATATTACAGTTGATAAGACCGTTCCGTTATTGGAACTTTGTTTACAGGGTGCAGAACAACGTAACCTGTTAATTGTTGGAGACTACTACACAAGGCTGAATCATGAATTACAACTTATTGCTGACAAAGGATTTGAAGACTACTTCTTGGTTATTGCAGATATGGTTAATTATGCAAAGAAGCACATGTTGGTTGGTCCTGCTCGTGGTTCCAGTTGTGGCAGTCTTGTTTGCTATCTTCTTGGTATCACTGACATTGACCCTCTACCTCATGGGCTTATCTTTGAAAGATTCATTGATGTAACCCGCTACGATTTGCCTGACATTGATATTGATTTCCAGGATGACAAGAGAGACTTAGTATTCAGCTATTTGTCTGACAAGTATGGTGCTGACAAAGTTGCCAGGATAGGGACTATATCAAGATACAAAGCGAAGTCTGCACTAAACATAACAGCTAAAGCCTTACGTATTCCGGCTTATCAAGTTGAACAGATCAGCGATATAATTATTAAACGAAACGATGGTGATGACAGAGCCAACTTTTGTATAGCTGATACTATTGAAGAGAGTGACGTTGGCAAAGCATTAGTAAAGCAATATCCTAATATAGCCTATGCAACGCAACTGGAAGCACACGCCAGTCATAGCGGTATACACGCTGCTGGTGTTGTTATAACCGATAAGCCTATCAACCATTATGTTGCAAGAGATACTAGAAGCAACACGATTCACTTAGATTACCGTGATGCTGCTAGTATTAATCTCATGAAGGTTGATGCACTTGGCCTAAGAACACTGACTATTATTAGTGATTGCTTGCAACAAGTTGGTTGGTCATATCATCAACTCCTGGCGCATCCTCTTGATGATGACGTTGCATTCAAAGTTCTAAGAAGTAAACTGTTTTGCGGTATCTTCCAGTTTGAAGGTCAAGCACTACAAGGCTTGACTAGACGTGTCTCTGTTGACCGCTTTACTGACATTGCTGCACTAACAGCATTAGCTAGACCTGGACCATTGATTAGTGGCGCTGCTCACGAATGGAGCGCCAGGAGAATGAATAAGAAGTCTACTGAATTACTACATCCATTGATGGAAGACATTACAAAGGAAACTTATGGGCTTATTGTTTACCAAGAGCAAATGCTAAGGATAGTCAGAGAAATTGGCGGTTTATCTTGGGAAGATACTACAGCATTACGTAAGGGAATGAGTAAGTCATTAGGCTTGGAGTATTTTGAACGTTACTATGAAACGTTTCTTGATGGCGCTAAAGCTAAAGGTATCAGTGATGAATTAGCCAGGAAGATATGGGAAACAGTCAACAGTGCCGGCGGATATGCATTCAACAAGAGCCATAGTGTTGCTTATGCAATGCTTAGTTATTGGTGTTGTGTTCTTAAAGGACATTTCCCATTACAGTTTGCATTGTCTACATTGAAGTATATACGTGATCCTATGGCTGTTAAGCAGTATCTACGCGAGCTTGATAGGATGGGTTATAAATTCAAGACGTTTGATGTAGAGCATAGTGGTTTAGAGTGGTCCATTCATAATAATACTTTGATTGGTGGTCTTACCAATGTTATCGGTATTGGGCCAAGACATGCCAATGATATTATAGCGCGCAATAAGGAAGGAATAGCTTTACAGAATGGTCAAGCAAACAAGCTGGCTAACGGGAAAACCCCTTATGATAACGTCTTTGAAGGTAGAACTCGCTTTAAAGATTTATTGGAGAACCCAGAGAAATACGGAATTAAACATAGAGTTTGGAATTTAGTTGATATCACTGATGTTGCTGGTAGTTTTACTTTCATTGCCAAGATAGTTAGCTGGAAAATTAGAAGCCTTAATGAAATGAGGTTTCTATTACAGCGTAATGGTTTGCGTGTGCCTAATGATAAGTGGCTTACATTGGTTCTTGAAGATGATAGCGACACAATACCAGCCTCTATTGACAGAAAGCTATTCACTCGCTTAGGCTTACCGATTACTGAGAAATACAAAGCAGGGGATTGGTTCTTGTTTCGTGGTGAAGTAAGAGAAGGAACTAGAAGAGTGTATATCAATCTATATAGATGCTTGGAAGGAACCTAACACATGGAAGACTTGCTTGACGCTTTCGAGCGTTCGACTGATCGGGAATTTAATATTGGGCTGGCGCGTCGCTGTCTGGCGGCTGTTCCAGCCGCCTACACCGAGGATCAGCTTGACGACATAGGGCGGCGCGCACGGCATTGGGTGGTGAAGGCCGTGCGCGAGCACATACTGAAGGAAGAAACCGCCCCAAATGACTATTAGAAATTCGCCTAGTATGGCAATGAACATAATAAGAAGTAGAACTAAGATAGAAGATGAAACTGGTTGCCATATTTATAATGAAGGATTATTTCCACGAATAAACGTTAACGGTAAAAAACTAATTGCTACTAGGTTTGTATGGGAATTTTCCAATGGCCCAATTGAAAATGATTTGTGCGTATGCCATCATTGCGATCAGCCTAATTGTGTTAACTTAGATCATTTGTTTTTGGGAACAAGAAAAGAGAATAGCCAAGATGCTTTATCTAAGAAGAGATTGAAATTTCCAAGTCTAAAAGGAATGGATCACCCTAATGCAATTTTGACTAAAGAACAGGTTGAGGAAATCAAAGCTGAAATAAAACGAACAGGAGGGAGATACTATGGATTCAATGTAGATATGGCTAACAAATATGGTGTTCACCCTAATACAATTCATAATATAAAAGCAGGAATACGATGGAAATGAATCCGCCACCACTCTACCAACATCAAAAGGAAGCTTTGAATAAAGCGAGAGGTAATCTTGGGTTTGCCTATTTCCTAGAAATGGGCACGGGAAAGAGTGCAATAATAGTGCATGAAATTGATGAACTAATAAAAGAAGGTAAAATCAATTGCGCTATTATACTTGCACCAAATGGAGTTCATTCCAACTGGGTTGAGCAATTTGAAACTCATTCAAATTGCTTGGATAAGATTTTTATTCAGGTATTCAGATCAAAGAACAAAGAAGAAATACAAGAGAAACTAACCAGAGACATAATAAACTCTGGAAAAATACTTGTATTCCTTATGAACATTGAAGCTTTAAGCCATAAGAAAGGCCAAGAGTATTTGTTAAGGCTCTTACGCGCCAGGAGACATACTTATCTTTGTATAGACGAAAGTCACAAGATAAAAGCTCCTGGCGCAACAAGAACGAAAGCTGCAATCAAACTTGGTGAACTAGCTAAATACAGAAGGATTGCTACAGGCTCCGAGGCGGAAGAGGGAATACATAATCTATTTGCCCAGTTCAAATTTCTTGATTGGAAAATTATAGGTCATAAGTTCATTACATCTTTTAGAAATATGTATTGTGTTATGGGAGGGTTTGAGAATAGAGAAATTATCGGCTTTCAGAACAAAGAAATATTAGCAGCATCCATTGCACCGTTCGCCTATAACAAGCGTAAACGAGACTGCTTAGACTTGCCTGATAAGGTTTACGTAAAACATAGAATAGCAATGACACCAGAACAAGAAGACATGTATGATAGACTGGAAGAAGACTTACTGTTAGAGTTAGACAATGGAACTATCGTGGATGGCACTATGGCCATCACCAGAATAATGAGACTGCAACAGGTTCTTTGTGGTCATATTACTGATCAAACTATACCGAGCAACAGAGCAAATTATGTTGTTGAATTAGTTGAACAAGCTAGTAGTAAGTGCATTGTATTCTGCCGTTTTATTAAAGATGTTAGCTTAGTCACTACTGCATTAGCCAGTTATGGTATTGGTTCAATAGGTATTGTTGGCGGAACAGACAATATGCTTGAACAGGTGAACTCCTGGCGCAATGGCTCGCATATTAAAGCGTTGGTTATTACAGTGCAAACTGGTGGATTAGGTCTGACGTTGAATGAAGCTAATACAATGATCTTCTATTCTAATACGTATTCATCAACAGACAGACTGCAAGCGGAAGATCGAGCACATCGCATTGGTCAAACCAATAAGGTAACAATCCATGATATTGTTGTGAGAGGTAAGATTGATGATATCATCTTGCGAGTTCTAAAGAATAAAGCTAACCTTGCTGAACGCTTTAGGGAGTTACTGAAAGAAGGTAAGTTGCAACAATTCCTGAAAGGGGAAACTGAATGAGTGATGACAGACTAAGACAACTAACATCTCTTGGAGAAGATCTATGTATACTTGAAGAAGACATACGTAGAATGGAAGCAATGTTGAACGCTAAAAAGAATCAAGCGAAACAACTTTCAGAAGTCAAGATACCGGATATCATGGTTGATATCGGTATGAGTGAGTTTCGTTTGACAAGTGGATACAAATTAAAAGTCAACCCTGTTTTAGCTGTCACGTTGCCAAAGGACAGGGTTGACAAGGCGGAAGAGTGGTTAGAAGATAATGGCCATGCTGGCATGGTTAAGAACGTAGTGGAAGTGTATATACCTAAAACTGCTGATGCCAGTGTGCGCGTTAGACTATCCGAGTATCTTGATAGTATGAAGTTGGACTATCAAGAGAAGAAGAGCATTCACTATCAAACGTTGAATGCTTGGGCCAGGAGTATGGACAGTGAAGGGGAGATGATACCGGAAGAAATCTTCAATGTTTACCGTAGCTATGCAACCAAGATCGAAGGGTAATACAAATGAGCGATGAAAACCTGCCAGTGGTTAACGGTGTATCGGAAGAAGAGTTTATTGAAGCTTCTAACAGGTCCAGTAAATCGTTCGATATTAAGGATCAAACGATACCGTTCCTGAAGATACTACAGCCACTAAGTCCACAGCTTAACGATTTAGATGGTGCAAAGGCTGGTATGTTCTGCAATGTTGCAACAGGAAAGCTAGCAACTAATATGCTAGTTATTCCACTTGTTCATTGTTGGAATTATACTGAATGGTTGCCTGATCGTGGTGGCTTTGTTCGCGATTGGGGAACCGATGAACAAGGTTGGAAGATGCAATGTGATCAGGAGAACCGCACTGCATTCAGACCTGTTACTATGGAAGGCAACAGTATCGTTCAAGCCAGACACTTCTATGTGTATGATGTCGATGAAGATACTGGCGATATTGAAACTTGTATCTTCCCGTTTACGGGAACCATGTTGACCAGAGCTAAGTTGTGGTCAAGCAAGATTATATATTCACCTAAGATAAAGACCAGTCAAGGATTGTTCCGCGCACCGTTCTATTACTACACTTACCGGATGACAACTGAACTGATTAAGCGTGGCACTTATAGTTGGTATCTGCCAGTTATCACGTTGAACATGAAAGAGGGTAAGGCGGTATCTACACTGGACTTGCCTAACGGTAGAAGTATTTGGGAAGCTGCTAAGGACTTTGAAAAGAGTTTTGATGCGGGAGAAATAAGGATTTCCGCACCACAAGTTGAGGAAGGTTTCTAATGTAATGAATGGGTAGGCTTCTGGCCTACCCATTTTTCTGATAGGAGTAATACAATGCCAAGCGATGTTGGACAATCTACTGTTAAAGAACACCTGAACCGAATTGAAAATCTATTGCGTAACATGGTTTCCAAGATGGATGCAATGGATAAGAAGATTGATGACTTGTTTGATGAAGACGATACTGGCTTTAATAGTAGCGATACCAGTTATACCAGTGAACCTAAGTTTGAAGACTTCATCTCTGAAGATATTATCTACAAGAAGGGAAGACGTATCCCGTATAACAAGCTGATTGATCGGGATGAAATTGCTGATTTCCGTGATATGCTTAAGTATATACTGGATAATTCAGACAGGTTCACTGAAAAGGAAATTGATTATGCTGGCTTTGCAGCGGAGAAATCGGAATTTCCTGATGTGCGTATCAGTGATAATTCAAGGCGTATACTAGGAACCGCGTATCAGAAGATTCATAGGAAACCTTGGAATTTCAATTTCCAACGTGGCTATATGCACAAATACCTAAATCAAATTGCGTGGTCATGGTCTGATGGAACAAAGGACTGATCAATGTTTACGTATGAAATACAAAGACGCAATAGGCGATTGGGGTATGCAATAGACTCTGCTTTAACTGGTGTGAAGCTTCTTATAGTCAGTTGTGATAAGGAAAAGAATTTCTGGGATATTACTGAAATGCCTTTTGTGGATACGATCAAAGGTGAAGCGGAAAATATACTCCTGGCGTTGATGGTGATTGAGCGCAAGCTTGATGCATTAGCGCCTATTTACGAAAAGATCGTTCCAGGGGGAGTAACACAAGATGAGTGATGACGTTTCCAATTTTATCGGTAATGCATTAGGGAATAGTGAGAGGATTGAGAATTGGGTCTGTATCTACAAGGAAGTAAATACAGAATACGGCAGGGTGTTAACCTCATTGCCGATTGAGGATACCATTAACATCTTACGGCATTATGCAAACCTATTAGAGAAAGATGTTTCCCATTTGATTGTAAAAGGTAAGCTGCATTGATCAAGCAGAACCTAACATCGCTTGAAAACAACTTGGTTGAAACAGGCAAGGAAGGGAGTATCTACCAGTTTAAGTCTCCCATTGATGGGAGAAAACTGAAGGTAGTTGTTTCAGAGGGTAATACTAACGTCATTGCTATTACACGCGATAAGCGTAGCCCTCTATTGAGTGAGATAAGTTGGATTCTTGAAAAGTTCTTCGTAGAAAATGAAAGCTTCACGTTGCTATCTTACAGAAAGGACTAAGCTATGACTGATGAACAGTTAGATAAGTTGCTGGATATACTCAATAGGATTACTGAATTGCTGGAAGATATGAACGTCCGACTAGAGAACATTGATAACCAAACGGAACAGGTAGCGGTGAACACCGAGCCGGTTCCCGAGGAACCATGAGAGGGGAGCCATGAACCGGATCAAGGGTAGGAGATGACGCGGGAAGGGGGCAGAAACCATCTAGACAAGGCGGCAAAACCGCCTATACCTTGTTGCTGCTAGATGGTTTTTCTGTGCTCTGGGAGGGTTCTATGAAATGTGAGCAGTGCGAAAGAGAGTTTAATCCAACAAGGAAAATTGCTCGTTTCTGTAGTTCACAATGTCAGAAACTTTGGCACTGGCATCATTCAGTTAAAGTAAAGAATATAAAACCCAAGCCTAAGAAAGTGATTCCAACTTTTACTTATGAAAATGTTGGTGGTAAGATAATTCAAAAGCCAATGGAAGAACATGTCTATCATCCTAATAACGTAACTAAGATGAATGATAGATCAAACTATTATAGAGGTAGTGGTGTATTTGGCTATGATGAACATGTAGCTGTTGGCTATGAAGATGAGAGTAGCATTGAATGACCACTATAGTCTTTGACACTGAATCTACAGCACTCCTGGCGCCAATGGCTGCAAGCCAGGAGTTTCAACCATACTTAGTAGAACTTGCAGCAATCAAGCTGGACGATAACTTAGACCAGATTGATAAGCTACATTTACGTTGTAAACCTAGGATACCTATTCCAGAAGAAGCTATCAAGATACATGGAATTACTAATGATGATATTAAAGACTGTCCTGCTTTCATTAGTATATACAAAAATTTATGTGAGTTCTTTTTAGGTTGCACTACTCTAGTAGGGCACAATGTTAATTACGATCGGTCAATCATTTATTGGGAACTCTTCAGGTTGGGAAAGAGTATACAGTTTCCCTGGCCAATGAACCATGTCTGCACTGCGGAGATTTCATCACAGATGCAAGGCTTTCGTTTAACACTACAAGATTTGCATTTGCAGTTATTCGGTGAAATTTTTTATGGCGCACATTCGGCGCAAATTGATTGTGAGATAACAGCTAAGTGCTATCGTAAGTTAGTTGAAATGCAAATGGTAAAGGAATGGTAGCTTGTTTATGTAGCCGAATAAAGTTTGTCTGCTATTCTTGACCAGTTATCGACTGCTTTTCTGCCGGTTGCAGTTAGCTTCATCTTTGATTGGTCAAGATATTTCATCTCTTCTGCTATATCGCAATACAGAGACCATGTTTCCATTGTCTCTTCCCCAAATTCTTCTTTAACATGCCAGCGTGATTTAGTTCTACCTTTCTCTTCATAATGGGCAACCAAACATAAAGCCCATAAGATATAGAGTTTATCAACAGTGCTTACGGTAGTTGCTTGAACTATCACCATGTTCTGTATTCGCAATTAGATTGTTTCGCTATGTGGCGATCTTTTCGATTGCCTTAGCGACGGGATGAGGTTTACCGTGATCGCCCTCTTGTAAGAATGCTCCTGGCGCAGTGAGGGACCGCACCAGGAGCTAAGTCTTTGCAATGCAGCACACATAGCTAACCAAAAGGCTAGCCAACACAACAGCATAGGAAGTCCGCGTATACACATAAACAGTTCTAGGAGAACCGCCTACGTCAAGTCACACATAACCAAGCGAACTAACTACATACAACTGAAAGGGTAGTCGTATGCGCGTGAACATATACGCCGAGAACGAAACTCCCGCAAGTCAAATTTTGGCTGACAACTATGTGACGGTGGCGCAAGCCGCGTCCCCTAAACTGTTCCTCACTAAACACAACTATGCGAACGGTAATCAACGACCATATGATAATGTAAAGTATTTCAATTTCTTTGAGGTTCCTATTTGGAATCTCTATGATCTTTACTTGTTGTCCAAGAGGATGTTAGCAAAGCCACGTTGTTGCTATATACGAGCTAGAGTTAAGGATGAAACTAAAACTCGCAATGTAGTTAGACGCTACAAAGGCGATGATGCTACGTTGATATTGCAGAACCTAAATTGGTTTGCATTAGATGTAGATACATTCAGCAATCCTATTTCAAAAAGCATGTTAGATGATATTGAGGAAGGGGAAATTAGAGAACTACAAGCTTATTCTAGTGAGATTATGCTTAGATTGCCTTACTGTTTCAGAATGGCGCAATGCTTTTTTATTGCTAGTGCAAGCTTTGGTATTAAGCCAGGAATACGAATGAGGATGTTCTTTTGGGCAGATCAACCTTGTTCTAATTACGATTTGAAAAGACTATTGCATGGTAATAAGGCTGGTGTTGACTTGGCTTTATTTGATCCTATTCAACCTATATATACAGCCGCGCCAATCTTTCATGGAATGGAAGACCCTGTAAAGAAGCGTATTGCGTGGTATGACTATCACGGAATACCTAATCAGACTGTTCAAGTTCCAATTGAAACCGTTAACCATCGTGGTGCTCCTGAAAAGCTTTATACTAAGAAACAAGCATTGCGTATTAGGGAAGTTAAACTTATTGAACTGACTTCGCTTCCACATGGTGATAGGCATAATGGGCTTAGAAGTATTGCGTATCTACTAGGTAAGCTTATTGAACAACAGTTAATTGATGAGAATGAAACCATTGATCTAACAATGGATGCTTGCGATTATTGGCCAGGACATAGAAACACTAAAAAGGATATGGAAACACTGCTATACGGTATTGAGGTTGGCAAACAGAGCATGGGGAAGGAATAACGTCAATGAACATTCAAGAAGTCATCAAGATTATCTCAGGCTTTGATGATGTTTCTGAGGCGAAGCAATGGTATATGAATCATAGAAATGAAATTGTAACGTTATTAGCTGATGATGCTGAAAGCGATCTTAGCGCAGCAACAGTTTCAATTGAAAATATTGCTAGTGCATTTAATGGCAGAGTTAAAACAGCCATTAAACAAGAGCTTAAGATACTTGTTAAGATGGAACGTGAAAGAAGGATGTATGAACAAGTAAGGGATGATATACCAGAAGGATTGAAATTCGTTAGAGACGATAAGGGAAATAGAGTTCCGACTCAGGAGAACATTGTTACGATCCTATTGAATAATAGGAATTTACATATTTACTTTGATGAATACTCTAATAAGATATACTATGAAGGGAAGATACCTTGGAATAGTGAGTTACCAAGAGAACAGATAAAGGTTAATGATAAGACGTATATTTCAGCAACAGCTAAATATCAGAAGTCTGCACTAAAGCAGTATCTACTAAAGTTCTTTAATCGAGAGTGCTCTTGGCGCGCATTGGATGATGCATTACTTTATGCAGCAAGGCAAAATCATATTAACATCTATAAGGATTATTTCGATAGTTTACCGGAGTGGGATTTTATTGATCGAATGGACTTTTTGCATCGTTACGCTGGTGTTGAGAACAAAGATTGGGCTAGTGTTGCTGGTCATAGTATCTTCTTAGGCATGATGGCTAGATGCTATGATCCAGGTTATGATTATCGTGGCGTTGTTGTATTAGAGGGACCACAGAACAGCGGTAAGAGTAGACTATGTGGTTTGTTGGCTTTTCATAAATCGTTTTTTCATCAATTCTTTTTCACTAAGTATATGGAAGGCTATGAAGTAACACGCCAGATTGCCGGTAAGGCTGTTGTTGAATTTCCAGAAATGGGAGGAACAAGAGGAAAAGATCAGAACTATATTAAAGCTTTCCTTTCTAGTTTGAATGATACCAATAGACCGATGCATAGCGATGATGTTGAGTATTTGCCTAGAAGTGGAATATTCATTATTACCACTAATGAAGGCGGTAGATACTTTATGGATTTAACGGGAAACACTCGGTATATACCAGTGTATTGTCATGCAATTAATATTGACATTGATGCTATTCAAACTGAGTTATTAATGCTCCTGGCGCAAGCCAAGTATCTTTGGGAAATTGGCGTAAAACCGCATTTAACTGATGCTGAATTAGAATTACAGAAAACTATGGTTGCTAGTAGAGAAATGCGCCCGGATTACTATGATCGAGTATTAGAGCAATTGAAACTACATCGGAATCAAATGGTTTATCATGATAACGAAAATTGGGATGATGGATTTACAATGGATGAAATGCTTCAGTGGATGGAAACAGAAACTTGGTTTCCTAATTCAAGTAAGACTAAACATAGGGATGAAATAAGAAAAGTGCTTCCTAAGTATTTTCAAGTTGAAAGTGTTGTTAAGCGTATTCCTATTGTTAGAAGAAATTCTGCTGATCCTGAATTAACTCGTAAGTGGAGATATGTTGGTAAACAAGATTTCTCTGTGTTTATTGATTCATTAGAAGAAGACTAATGCTCCTGGCGGTTTGTTTCGTTACAGCGTAACTGTTTGTTGTTAGGATTACTGTAACGTTGTAAGTCGTTGAAATGTAAGGGAAAAATGGTGGTGTTACAGCGTTACAGTAGTTTGTATAGAATACATCTGGGGTATATTGGATATTTTAAATTTTTTCTATATATAATATAGAGGGGGTAAAAAATGCGGTAACGTTGTAACGCACTTAACCCATTGAAATTGTTAGGTGAAAAAATGGGCGTTACAGCGAGGCACTGTAACTTTGGGTTGGAATTAGATTTTTGCGTCACAGAAACGTGAGCTAGGTAGATTTATGGTTGACGATCCTAGCGCCAGGAGCATATGAATTGCACGTTGCCGTCAATGGGATTGGCAGCGAAACATCTTCCTAGGTCGGGTTGTGAGGATCAAGGCTTCTTACCCCAGATGGTTTTGATCCTTGCAATTCGGGGGACCATAGGTTGTGCGAGAAAGGGATGTTGCATCATCGTTCAAAGATATCTTTGATAAGCACTACATACTTTGTCCCGTATCTGCTACTAGTTCAGGTTGGCCAGATCGTTTAATAGTTCTTCCTGATAGTAGGACTGTTGCAGTAGAACAAAAAAGAATAAAGGTGAACTTGGAAGGTTCGTTTACGTTGAATGCACTAAGGAACGATCAATGTGCATGGTTAGCTAAATGGCAAAAGGCTGGTGGCCTTTGCTTTTTGTTTTTTGGTCTGTATACAGGAAGAGATACTTCAATAGGTTTGTCAGTTATTACTGTTCCTTCTTGGCGTAGTTGGATTGGTATAAACAGTCATGCCTACTCAGTGAATGATATAAGGATAATGACTCCAACGGAAATCTATAATTGGTTTTGTAAGTATGTTGGTTATGTTGATATCACTCCTGCAATGGCGGCTGACTAATGCCTGATGGATTTGAACCTGTTACTGCACTTGAAAAGATCAGGGAATTTAGTTCTTTTCGCGCGGCATGTCGTGAAGATACTGAAGGTATGCTGCAAGTATTGGACTATATGATCTATGACTCTGATTCAGATGGTATTAGACTAGAAGCTTTGAAACTCAAACTGGCTTACTCTTATGGAAAGCCAGCACAACAGCTTGCAATTAGAGTGGATTCAACAAGTAACCACACAACTAATCCCGTTGCTATTGTTCTTGAATCAAATGGACGGGAAGTTGATATGAATGTTGATATGAATGCTAAGACAATAGATGGGGAGACAGGCGACACTGGATAATTGTTACGGTCGATGGTATAAATTTATACCATCGACCGTAATGAAAAAGGGGGATTGGGAAGCTGACACTTAGAGCGCAATCAGGACCACAACGGCAATTCCTTTCATCACAGGCTGATATTGCCATTTATGGTGGTGCGGCTGGTGGCGGAAAAACGTTTGCGCTGTTACTAGAGGCTTCGCGTAACGTTCATGTTCCTGACTATGGCGCTGTTATCTTCAGACGTGAAGCAACACAAATAACAAATGAAGGCGGACTGTTTGATACCAGCTTTCAAATGTATCCTACGATCTATGGTGTTCCTAGGTTAAGTCCTAATCGCTCATGGTCGTTTCCTAGTGGTGCATCTATTACCTTCAGTCATCTTCACAATGATAGTGATGTAAACGACTGGCAAGGATCGCAGATACCACTTATTGGCTATGATGAGTTAACTCACTTCACTGAAAATCAATTCTGGTATATGCTATCACGTAACCGTTCAACGTGTGGCGTTAGACCGTATATACGTGCAACATGTAATCCTGATGCTGACTCTTGGATTGCTGATCTAATTCAATGGTATATTGATCAGGATACTGGTTACCCAATACCAGAACGTTCTGGTGCTCTTAGATACTTTGTTCGTCATGATGCTAAGTTAGAATGGGCATCAACGCGCCAGGAGCTACTTAACCAATTCCCTAAGTCATCGCCTAAATCATTTACGTTTATACCAGCAACACTAGAAGATAATAAGATACTCAGTGAAACTGATCCTGATTATCGTGCTAATCTTGAAATGCTCAATCGCGTTGAACGCGAAAGGCTATTACATGGCAATTGGAAAATAAAGCCAACTATAGGCTCTTACTTTCCAATGACCGTTGTTAAGACTATCTCTGCTATACCAACTGATATCAAGCATTGGGTTAGGCGTTGGGATTTAGCTGCAACAGAACCAAATGAAACTAATCCATCACCTAGTGCAACAGCGTCTATACTAATGGGTAGGCGTTCTAATGGACGTTTTGTTGTTGCTGATGCTATTAATATGCGTCGCGGTGCAGATATTATCCGTGACACCCTGCTTAATGTTGCTAATCAGGACAGATCAAACTATAAACGAGTTACAACAGTCATTCCACAAGACCCAGGACAAGCTGGAAAAGATCAGTCAGCTAGCCTTATAAATCTATTGGCTGGATTTAAAGTAAAAGCAGTAAGAGAAACAGGACCAAAGGCAACAAGAGCAGAACCACTATCTGCACAATGGCAGGCTGGCAACGTTGATATAGTAGAAGGATTCTGGAATAAGCAATACTTACTAGAGATGGCTTCATTCCCTGGTGGTGATCACGATGATTATGTTGATGCTAGTAGTGGTGCATTTCTTGAATGCATAAACAATACTAGCAACTATGATCGTTGGAAAGCATTAGCCGAATGACTGTATATCGTAAAGATATGCGGTATGACGGCTTCATGAATGTCATGAGTGGGCTAAACACGCCCGGTTTAGATCGTTCTGTAGCTACATATCAATCAAGCTATGCTCGTGTTAGATCAACATATGACTTAACTAATATCTACGTATCTAATGGACTAGCACAAAAAATAGTTGATAGACCTGCCGATGATGCATTCCAACGGGGTTTGGAAATTGAAGGCGATGAAGATGACTTGATACTAGCTGAATATGACCGCTTATCAGTATTAACTAAAATGGCAGAAGCCATTAAGTGGATGCGTCTCTATGGCGCTGCTGTTCTATTGCTTATCGCTAAAGATGGTGGCGAACTTACTGACCCTCTCAACCTAGATACTCTTGATACTGTAGAAGACATTAGAGTATTCGATCTAAACTGTATTAGGGGAACCGATAGATTTTACATAGATGATACTGATCCACTTACATTCGGTAAGATAGAATACTACGAACTAATACCTTACAATTCTCCTGCTATACTTGTTCATGAGTCAAGACTAATTCCAGTTGGTGGCGATCCTATGCCTACTGGATTAGTTTGGTATAACCGAGTTTATTGGGCTGGTCGTTCTAATCTAGAAGCCTGTTATAAAGACTTGATGCGTTATGATCAGGGACTAGAATGGTCACTACGTTTGTTGGAAAGGAAACAACAAGGCGTCTATAAGATGCAAGGGCTAGGTGATATGTTTGCCCAAGGTGATGATAGCCTTGTGCAGAAACGTATTAACCTAGTTGATCTTGTTCGTTCTAATCTAAACTCTGTTGTTGTTGATGGTGGTGATGACTACAACATTCTAAATGCTGGCATGGATGGTATTCAGTCAATGATAACTGAATATCAAAATGCACTATCAGCATCAAGCAACTTGCCTGTTACTATTCTATTCGGTAAATCAACAACTGGTTTGAACAATACAGGCGCCGGTGATCTAGAAGCTTACTATGGAATGGTAAGTCATATCCAAAGTGTCAATGCTAAACCTCCCCTAGAAAAACTAACATCAATACTATGGGTTCAGAAATCACTCAAAGGTAAAGCTCCTGAAGATTGGAAGATTGTATTTAATCCACTATGGATACCAACTGATCTAGAGAAAGCACAAGCTGAACAAGCTGAATCACAAGCAACAGCTAATACTGTCAATGCACTTATGGCGTTGATGACGAATGAGATACTAGCTCCTGAAGAAGTTAGGAAGATTATAGTTAACAAGTTTGCTGACTTTGACTTTTCAGAAGAGTTACCAGTATTTCCTGAAACTGATGTTGAATATGCTTCTGGTGTAGAGACAACACTAATGGACGTTCCTGGCAAACAGCCAAGAGCCACTGCTAATAGAGGCACAACGCCAGGAGCAAGAGTCCCATGAACCTACTTGTTGTTCTGCTCATAATTCTATTAGTGGTGTTTGCTCTTGGTGGTAGTTGGGGATATCGTCAACCTTGGTATACACCAGCGTATGGACTAGGGGGAGGATTGATAGGCGTAATCATTATTATATTAATTATCCTATTGATTATGGGACGAATATAAATGACCTTGATCGAGCACAACCGACGAATTGAGGCATTGTGGCGGCGCGGCGAAATTACGTTCGAAGCGTTTAACTGGTGGCTGCACTGGGTCTGTGGTGTGTGATATAAATGCCAAGGAAACGTAAGAAGATAAGACCTATGAAATATCCTGTTCATATTGAGGCTACTTACCGGCGCCAGTTGCGTTGGATGAATAACGAAATGCGTAAATCTATTAGACGCCATTTAGTTCCACTTGTTCCTGATGTTACTGAAGAAGCTGCTAATATCCATGCATTGCCTACTGGTGAAGTAAAGCAGGGTTCGTATAGACACGATGCTTGGCAAGACGATTTGTATGATGCATTTCAAAAGATCGCTGAAGATATGGTCGGACCACAACAACATGTAACTAAGCAAATGATTAGTTATGGTCCTAAGATCAATGAATATAATAAGAATGAATGGAAGCAATTGATACGTTCGCAGTATGGTGTAAATCCTACTAGAGAAGACCCATCAACTTATGTTCCATTGCTACGTGAATGGGCTAAGGATAACGCTGCACTGATTAAGGATATTCCTGAAAAGGCAATGCGACAAATTGCAGACTTAACAAGAGACACCTTGTTAAGTGGTAGATCGCAAGAGGATATGGTTGATGAGTTATACGATATCTTTGGCGATAGAATGGATGTTGCAGATAGCAGAGTAAATTTAATTGCCAGGGATCAAGTAGCCAAGCTTAATGGCCAGCTTACTAAGGAACGTCAAATAGACGTTGGTGTTGAAAGTTATATATGGCGAACAGTAGGCGATGAACGTGTAAGAGAAGAACATGAAATGGTGGATGGCAATACTTATACTTGGGATAGTCCACCTGAAGAAACAGATGGTAATCATCCTGGTGAAGACTACCAGTGTCGCTGTTGGGCGGAGCCTATTCTTCCTGAAACATTGGAATTTGAAGCAAACATGTTAGAGGAAGAAGAAGCATGACCGTATCACGTTATGACTATGTAGCTATAAAGGCTGATGTATCGCCTGAAGGCTTTATTCGGGATAGGCCAGTATTAAGCCGCTCTGGTATCTTTGAATACAGAACACCAAACGGTAAAATCACTAGAGAATATAGACCTGAAGAGGAAGTATTCAAAGAAGATAGCCTCGCTAGTTTGTATGGTATTCCAATTACGGATAATCACCGTAATATGGTTAACCAAGATAATGTTAATGGAATTGTTGGAACTGTTCTATCTCCTGGTAGTAAGGAAGATGCTAACGTAGTTGCAGATGTAATTATCTATGATGCTAAACGGATAGGTAGTAAACGCGAACTATCCTTGGGTTATACCTGCAATATTGACGAAACATCTGGTGAGTGGAATGGACAAAAGTATGATGTAATACAACGCGACATAAAACCAAACCATCTTGCTGTTGTCCCCAGAGGTAGGGCTGGTAATGCCAGACTTAGACTTGACTCAACAGATGCAACGTCCTTTGAATTGGAGGTAGAAATGTCTGACCCTAAGCTTGTTGCTGTAAGGCTTGATGAAATTGAATATCAAGCTTCACCTGAAGTAGCCAATGCTCTTAAGAAAGCTAATGAAGATATCAAGACGCTTAAACAGCGGTTTGATTCATTGGAAGCAGAACGTGATACTTTGAAGACTGATGCTGTAAAGCATAGTGAACAACTTGACGCTATCAGAGCCAGCGCCAGGAGTGAGCTTAAGGCTAGGTTTGAACTTGAAACATTGGCTGAATCTCATCAAGTAAAGTTTGATGAGGCTGATACTGACCGGGTAGTTAAGGCTAAGATTGTTGGAAAGCTTAATCCAGACTTGAAGCTTGATGATAAGTCTGATGATTACGTGTCCAGTGCATTTGATATTACTGTTGCCAATAACAAAATCAAAAAAGTAAGTAGTCAAATGCATCGGCTGGATAACGTTCGATCAATGACTGATGATACTAAACCGGCTTCAATGACTGCCAGAGAAAAGATGCTTAGGCGCATCCGTGGTGAAAAGGAAGATGCTGCTTAATGCCTAGTAAGAGTAAAGCCCAAGCAAAGTTTATGCGTGCTGCCGCGCATAGTAAGAAGTTCGCTAAGAAGGCTGGAATACCTCAATCTACAGCTAAAGACTTTGCGAAGGCTGATAAGAAGCGTGGAACTAAACATCTTCCATCACGGAAAGGATAACTAAAATGTCTCAAACGATTAGCGGTTCTGCTCCATATAATCCGCCTTACTTCTTTGCTCAGGCAATGCCGGGCATGAAGGCGGATAGTATGGATGATAACGTTGATACATTCGCTTGTGGTGCTATTGCAATTCCATTTGGTGTTGTTTGCAGTAGAACCGGAGCAGCGGCATTGACTGTTGCTCCTGGTGGAACGGCGCCATTGGCTTTGGGTATTGCTCTTCATGATCACGTTATTGCATCGCGTGGTGGTTATACTCAGTATGATGCAGTATCCGTGTTAAGGCGTGGCCGTGCTTGGTGCGTAGTGGATGATGGAACTGGTGTTGTTGATGGCGCTGGTGTCTTCTTTACTACCTCAACTGGTAAGGTAAATACTGTTGGGACAAATGTTGCATTGGCAAATGCAGTATTTCGTTCACCACCAGCTAGTGTCTTTGACATGCTTGGTGGTGCGGCAGTATTAGTTGCTGTTGTAGAAATGCATTACCCAATGTCCTAAAGGAATACGATCATGCCTCTTGATAGTAACTATGATCCTCGCGATCTTGAAGTAGCAGATAGGTTTATTTCGCAACACTTCCGTGAAGATATCAACGTAACAGATATCCCGCTTGCCGGTCTTTGGCTTGCTCGCCAACTAGACTACGTAAAAGCGCGTTCATACGATCGTTTGTTTCCCAATATGAATGCCAATCGTCTGGTCTCTGATTCTACAGAGGTTCCAGAATGGGCAGAGACTATTACTATTCGTATGTATGATTCAGTAGGTATGGCAAAAGTTATTGCCAACTATGCTGATGACTTGCCGCGCGTTGATGTCCGTGGCGCGGAAAGGACTGTCACTGTCAAGACTATCGGTGATAGTTATGGTTACAACGTAAACGAATTGCGCGCCAGTAGAGCCACTGGTGTTGCACTCGATCAGCGTAAGGCTGACATGGCTAGACGTGCAATTGAATTGAAGATCAATTCAATTAAGCTTCTAGGTGATGTTACTTATGGCATCTATGGACTTCTTAATAATCCTAATGTGCCCGAGCAAATATTGCCGACAACTGGTGATTGGACTAATCTAACTGGTGATCAGATTTACGCTAATCTGCTTGCTTGGTATAATGGTTATAACCTTGCTAATAATGGTATTCATACTGCTGATAATCTATACCTTGCACCGAAAGCCTATACTGCCGCATCTTCTAAGTTTGTAACTGGAACAGCAGGATTGCCGGTTACTCCGCTTGCACTATTCCAAGCAAACTTCCCTGGTATTACTGTTAGTAACATTTGGGAATTGCAGGGTGTAGCTACAGGCGGAAAAGATTGGGGGCTTATGGTGGAAGCCTCTACTGATAACTACGTGCATGAATACGTTATGCCATTCACGCAACTTCCACCAGAAGCACGCAATCTAGAGATAGTAACTGATTGTCTTGCACGTAGTGCAGGAGTTCAGATTTACTATCCTCTTGCTTTGCTTGGCGCTAAGACAACCTAGGGAGAACTAACTATGCCGTTCCTTGTTAATAACTCACAACGCTTAATCAATGTGAATAATATTCTCATTGCTCCGGGCACGCCTACGGAAGTCCCAGATGATGTAATGGAAAATCAAGTTGTAAAAGACTTGATGGAAGAACCGGCTGAACCCGGTTCTGAAAAGAAAACTTTGGAGGTAGCTAATGATCCAAAACGGGGTGTTCAAGACACTAGCACAACAGGAAGCGAACGTGTTTCCACAACAAATCCCAGTGCTACCCAGCAACGTCAGCAACCACCTACTCCGAATCAGCCTACCCCAACACCACAACAGCCCCCACCGCAACCTAATCAACAAAAGTCAGAACAGGGAGCGGAACATGGCCAAGGAACAGAACACGCGCAGCCAAGACCCCACCAAAGATAAACCTAAAGACGAACCTTATGAGGAACATGTGTAATGCTTAAACTTGTTCTTGGTTTGCTTGCTAGTGCAGCGTTTACCATTAGTGCTAACGCTGTTCAGATTGTCAGCTTTGGTCAGACTAGTGGAACCAACACTGTAGTTGGTGATGCTAATGTTGCGGGCACTCAAACAACTATTACTATTGATGATGCTGTAGTAAATATAACGCAGTTGTTTGGTGGTTCGCCAGGAATTGCTGACTTCAGCCTTAATGCTACGAGTGTTGATCCAGTAACAGTTATCGGTAGTGCTGTTATTCAGCATTATTCAGGAACGTTCTGTCTTACTACAGCTATCAACTGTGGTGGAACGAATATCCTTTCCGGAACTTTTACTGATGCTGCATTCGGTGGCATTGGTGGTCCTGGTCTAGTGGTTAATGCTAATAATCCACCAGATCAATTGACGTTGGTTTCTGCTGTTATTAGTCCAGCTAATCTACAGGCACCAAGCACTTTCAATCTTGACTTCTCTAACTTGATTCCGCCGTTGCATGTAGTAGGTCAAACTATCGCTGACTTTACTGCAAGCTTTGTTGGTAACGCTTCTGCATCTACAATAAATGTTCCAGAGCCAACAAGCATGGCGGTTCTTGGCATGGGTTTGATAGGGCTTGGTATCGTCAAGCGTAGGAAGTTTCACTCGTAATGATCCTAGTTATTGGGGATACTGCTGTTCCTTTCGATTGGAGACAACTTGTATCCTCAATTCAACAGAGGATCGCTAGAGTAAGAGAAATGCGCTCGCCGTTTAATATACTGCGAGCGTGTTTCTATTTGTTTGGCCTTGTCATTACCCTTGAAGCTATATGGGCAACTATTGGTGGTGTTAGTTGTATAATGTTAATTATGAGTGGAACACTTCCAGTAGGGAGTTGTATTGAAATTGCCCAACGTGCTAGGGAAATCTTTTCAGAATTATTAGCTGGAATACTAGCATTGTTACTAGCAAGTCGCCCTCCTAGCAATAGGCCACCCGGCCAGGAGGATAAATGAGCGGGTATGTATATTCGGATCACTGGCCGCAAGTAGAACCTCTATTGCAGTTGTTCTTTCCACAGTTCTTTGATACGCAATCGCCTGAATACGTTGACCCTGATGTATTGGCGCAGTTGTCAATACTATCAGATGAAGCCAGACCTTGGTGCATTCCTACTGGCCAACAAGACATAGCACAAGCCTACTTTATTGCTTACCTTGTCACGCTACGTAATGAAACATCAACGGGAAGTGGAGGGGCAACGCCAGTAGCAGGACCAATTACTTCTGAAAAGGAAGGCGATATACAAGTAACCTATGCCAACATGACGCAAAAGACTGGTATGGCTACTATGTCTAAACGTCCCCCTTCTGATCCTTGGGATGTTTGGAATAGGTATTGGATGCGTTGTGCGGCTGGAAGTATAACAACTAGATACGGTGATCCTTGCCGTAATGGTATTCAGTTTACTATTGCTATCTATCCAAGAGTCATGGGGATTTGGTATCCAATATGGTAGCGGCAGCAATAGCTGGTGGATTTGGCGCACTCATTAAGCCAACAGTTACTAACGTTGAAACCAAAGACTTGGGTTGGAAAGGTATTGCATTAGACTTTAAAGAACTAAACGGTATGGGTGTTAAAGTTGGTTTGATGGGAGGCGAAGAAGCTGATGGAACCTCCATTGTAGACATTGGTGTATACAATGAATTTGGCACTAATAGCATTCCTGCCAGACCATTCATGGGAACAACGGCAGATAGATACCGCGATGCTATATACAAGTATACAGAAACCCTTGTTGGGCAAATGATTGATGGCAAGTATACAGTGAGACAAGTGTTGAATTATATGGGCTTGTGGTATCAAGCAAAAATACAAATGGTTATCAGGGAAGCTAAGACGTGGGCGGTTCCTAATGCACCATCAACAGTAGCAATCAAAGGCTCTAGTTCTCCATTGATAGATACAGGAAGGATGGTTGGCGCTATTCGTTATGAAATAGTTGGGAATGTAAATGAGGTTGAGCGTTGACCACTTCATTCCGCAAACCGTTCATCGTTGTTCAGCGGATTATGGGCTATTGGTCAGAAGGTCAGTATATACCAGACGATAATACAGGCTATCAGATTTCTGTAATGGCAACAGTTCAAATGCCATCCTCCCTAGATATGGGACGAATAGAAGCAACGGCATTTGGCAGAAGAGCTACTAGATACATAAAGATATACACTGATACTAGGCTTCAATGTGTTAGTCAGCACATTGAAGGTTTTCGCGGCACAGCGCCAGGAGATATTTTTTATTACGATAATTCAGCTTACCTTTTGTTTGGTGAGTCTGACTATACAATGTTGAGTCGTTCAAGGAAGACCCAAGTTTCTCACTGGCGTTATTATGCTTGTGAACTTATTGAAGGGTATAAATTGGAGAACGCTCCATGATACCCGGTATCTTTGAACTATTAGACTATACAATCAATACGATGAACGCTCTAAATTTGAGGATTATCTGGTCATATCAGAATGCCCCCAGAGTAGATAAACCCTATGTGGTGATAGACTATACTGATAACGATATTCCTAATTTTGAAGTAGCAGACCCATACATTGATGAAAACGGCTTTCAGGTTATTGGCTCCTGGCGTAGAGCAACAGTGAGCTTGCAGTTTTACTGTGGTCCTAACTCTGATCGTATAGCCAGCAAAGTTGCTATGGCTCTGGCTGGTAACTCTTCAGTAGATAAGCAAATGGAATTAGATGTTGCTATCGGCAATCGCTTGATGCTGCAAAGAATGCCAGCATTATTGAACAATTCGCAGTTTGAAGATAGATCAATTTACCAATTTGATTATTACTATACTGATCATTATAAGGATGATGTTGGCTTTATCAATAAGGTTATCATTGATGGTGAATATACCGGCGCAGCTACAGGTTCAGTATACTGTCATGAAGAGATAGATATTATTTATCCAACGGAAAATGAAACATCATGGGATAGCATGACAACGAATTGGGATTCAGAAACAACAAGGTGGGATTATGTCCAGTCAAATTGATCCGACTAAACCACCTCAAGGTGAAGCTCTTACAATAGATGTAAGGCAAAACTTCCAACATGCGAAAGATGAAATTGAAGCACTACAAGTTATAGGAACGTATGTTAATAACTCAGTAGCTCCTGGGGCCAGGATAACTTTGACCAATCAAACTAGGGTTGATCTAGTTACTATGGATTTAGGCATAGGTGATTGGGATATTGTTGGCGCTTCTTACTTTCAGAGCACTACTCAAAGCAGTAACATGGAAGTAAGAAGTTGGATTAATACTGTTGCTGTAACTGAACCTGATGGAACTAATGGTGGGTTAGCAACCAATTCTACAGCATCGGCAGGTATGACGACTTCATTAACGTTACCACCAACTAGACTTAGTGTATCAACTACAACTACAGTATATCTTGGTGTATATGCTGACGCTGACCAAGGCACAGTTACAGCACATGGCTTCATGGCTGCTCGGAGAATGGGTTAACAACGGGAGACTGTAATGGCTAACATTGATCGTGTGGTAAATGTTCAAATCTCTCTACAGACGGCGGGTATTACCTCACTTAACTTTTCGGACTTGCTTTTGTTCGGACCGTATACGTCCAGTGATGGAAGTGTTGTTAATATTATTACCGATGCTGATCAACTTATTGACGATTTTGGCGTTGTTGCTACTGATCCAATTTATCTAGCTGCACAAGTATTCTTTAGTCAAATCCCACATCCACCAAGATTGTTCATTGGTAAGGATAACAATGCTGCTCTTGTTGCTGATGACTTGTCAGCATTGATTGATGAGAACTCCGATTGGTATGGTATCTGTGATGTAACTCACAATGAAACTAGAGCAGAAGATATCGGTAATTGGGTTGAGGCTCATGAAAAGATTTTCGTAACTGTTTTGTCTGATCCTACTAATGCGTCTGCCGCTGGCACAGATACTACATCAACAGCAGCAACATTGAAGACAGCCAATCTCTTTAGGACCGCATGGTGGTATCATTCGGAACCTGAAGAGTTTCCTGATGTTGCTATCGCTGCTAAGAGTTTCACCAAATATCCGGGCCAGGAGACTTGGGCTAATCAACGTTTGACCAATGTTGATTCCTTGTTCTTGCCAGAGACAACAGCACAAAATGTATTTGCTAAGAACGGCAATACATTTGAACCATTCCGCAATATAGCTATTACTCAAAATGGTAAGACTGCTGGTGGAGAATGGATTGATGTAATCCGTTTCCGTGATTGGCTTTGCGATGAAATCAAAGTCAATATCTTTCAACAGTTGGTTGATAACCGTATTCCTTATACTGACCCTGGCATTGCTGTTATTCGCTCTAGACTACAGCAATCATTGGATCGTGGCGTCTTCCGTGGTGGCATTGCACCGGCAGAAGTAGACCTGGATGGTAACATTATCCCAAGTTATACAATCTCTGTTCCACTTGCAGCTACAGTTCCACCTAATGTAAAGGCAACACGTATCCTGCAAGATGTATACTTTACTGCTAGGCTTGCTGGCGCAATTCATGTTGTGCAAATACAGGGAACCTTGACTTACGAGAACTTGCCAGTTGCTTCTGTCGCAGCATAAGGGGAGACAGTGAATGCCTAATGGTGTTGTTCGCACTTACAATGCAGCTAAGATTTTGGTTGTGTTTAATGGTGTTCCATTGACGGGTTATGCTGATGGGACATTTGTAAGTATTGAAATGCAGAACGATGGCGTGACTACCCAAGTTGGTGCTGATGGTGAGATTGCCCGTGCTGTTAATTCAGATAGACGTTGCACGGTAACTGTTACTCTACAACAGACTTCTATTTCCAATGACTTTCTTTCTACTATGTTCAGCACTGACATTCTAACTTGTGGTGGTCTAATGGGACCAATCCTTGTGCAAGACTTGTGTGGTGAAACTTTGTTTGCCGCATCTTCTGCTTGGATTGTTAAGCCTGCCACAGCAGAATTTGGCAAAGAAGTAGCTACGCGCGCGTGGGCTATTCATACTGGTAATCCATCTGTATATATGATTGGTGGTAATGCATTCTCACAGGCGGCATAACTTATGCCGACAAGACACGAGTTTAAACTTGATAACGGCAATAGAGTTTACGTTAGGAGATTTGATGCATTCCTTTCATTGAAAGTATTAGGTGAAGTTCAGAAGAAGTTTCTTGCACCATTGGCTGCTATCATGGAGGCAAGAGATGCGGAAGCTAACTCCGAGGCTCTTAATACTGCTGTTAACCAAATCTCTAAAAGCTTAGATGGAGATTCACTAGTTGATCTTGTTAAGAAGGTATTGAACCCTGATTTTGTTTCAGTTGTTATTGATAACTCTGAACCTTCAAGGCTTGATGAAGGCGCATTAAACATGGCGATAGATGGTATATACGATGTTGTATATATTGTCTTTGAAGTATTGAGGTATAATTACGCTGATCTTTTTACGCGAGGCAGAACCCTTATTGGTCAGGTCCAAGAAAGCACGGCAATTCATTAGGTGTTCTGCGTGAAGATTTTGCTGAAGAGATATTTATCTGGCGACCAATATTAGAGGGATTAGTTAGCATTAGCGAAGTCAAGAATGGGGAGGTTGATGTAATTGATTTGTTAAAGCTCAACGCTCTAATGGATATGCGATCCGCTATGGAGCAGAGAGAAATGGATGAAGCTAAAAGGGGAACGTAGTATGTCGCCTGAAGAATGCCTTTCACAAACAGCAGATGCGTTTGAAGATATACTTAAGAAGAACCAACTTCTGCAACCTGAATTTGAAAACCTTGTTCAAGCTGGATTAGCGCCACAAATAATCCGGTTGCTTCCAAGCTTTAATCCTAGTTCTGAATTGGTTATCGTTGTGCGTGAAAAAATTTAATGGCGATTGTTCGCACATTAATAACGACGCTTGGCTATAAGGTTGATGAAGCCGGACTCAATCAATATGAGGCTGGCTTTCAACGCATAAAAAGTATGACGCTAGGCTTTGCTAGCGCAATGGGTCTAGCGTTTGGTGCTGAAAAAATCTATGAGTTTATTGATGGGCTATTAGATACTGGTAAAGAAATAAACAAGATACGTTCGCAGTTAAACAATCTTGCTAGACCACAAGATGAGGTTAACGCTGCGATGGATCGCACGCTTGAAATAGCAAATGCGTTAGGTGTTGAATATGCTAAGGTAGCTGATACCTTTAGAGAGTTCTTGCAGAACAGTCGTGAAGGTAAGTTATCCCAAGAGGATTTACTTAGAGCAACTGAGAACGTTTATAAAGCCTTAAGAGTAGACAAGGCTTCTGAAGAGCAATCGCAAAGGATGTTTGCTCTTATTGAGCGTATAGACGTAATGGGTAAAGCATCTCCAAGAATGATTGGAATGCTACAGAACGCCTCTCAATCTGCATTGGTCTTACTTGAAGAATACTTTAAAACAGATGAAGATGGACTAAGAGCATTAGCTAAAGAAGGTAAGATAACTGCTGAAGTTTTTATGCAAGCTTTGGCTAGACCAAGTGAAGCATTAAATGAACGATTTTCTAAAGCGCCATATACAATAGGCCGCGCATTTGCTTATGCGCGCAATCAAATAACGCCATTAATTGCGGAGCTACTTAAGACAACAAGAGTATCGGTTATATTAGGAACAACCATTAAATGGTTGGTTGATATAATTGTTAATGGCATTAAGTGGTTCAATCGTGAAGTCATTCAAATCAAGCAACTAGTAGAAGTTCTTGGTTATGCTCTTGCTGTTGCTCTTGGTCCTTGGCTTATTCGCCAGTTAACTCTAGCAACTATATGGACAGGTAGATGGGCGGCGGCAACACTTGCTGCTAATTGGCCTTGGATATTGCTAGCTGCCTCTATTGTTGCTGTTGGTTTTGCTATTCAAGATTTGGTTTATTGGATACAAGGTAAAGGTTCGTTTATTGGTTCTTGGGTAGGCCCATTCGATCAACTCACAGAGAACTTTAAGAAGCTTGATATATTTGCTGGACCAAGATTTATTGCTGATCTTGTTAAGGGAGATTGGTCGGCTGCTTTAAAAGACTTCAATATATTACTTGAGGATACTAGCGCAAAAGTTTTGGCAATAGGTGGTGCTGTTATAGCTGTTGGATTTTTGTTCGGCACTTGGCTAACAATACTAAGGCCGCTTGGCCGTGCATTAACTGCCGCAAAAGATGTTGTAGCTGGTGGTAAACCTGCCGCTGATGCTGTTGGTGGTAAAGGTGCAAAACCAACTCCTGCTACTGAACCCGTTCCATCAGGACAAGGTGCATTACCTTTAGCTGGTGGTGGTCCAAGAGTTACTACTAAGTTTGGTGGTCCGGCTTCTGGTCTTGGATTTGGATTAGCTTTCGAGTATACACAACAATATATCGACAAGCATTTTCCAAGCATCAATAAAGCCCAAGATAAGACAGCTGAGAGTATTGACAAATGGCTTTCTGATACTTTCCAATCATTCAAATATATGAAGCCAGGAATGGGTAAGCTTGGCGAATGGTTGTGGCCAAGTGCAGCGCCAGGAGCAGAAGTAACAGACCCAACTAAAATTGGTCCTGGTGCATTAGCTAAACCATCGACAACTGATAACCGTAATCAGAGCGTTACTGTTAACCATAGTCCAACGAACAATATAACCGTCACTACAGAAGATCAATCAATGGTCGCTAGTATTATTCAGCAAAAGCTGACGGATATAGGGAAGGCAACGTCTGATGCAATTGCCAAACAAATCGTTACCTCTATGCCCAGAACCGAAGCTGCAACGCAATGAATGTATTAGGCATGGCATTACTTACTATGGCTACAACTGTAACAAATGCAAACAAGAAGGGACATTGATCTTTGAGTTTGTTCAGTATGTTCTTCCAAAATCAGCAAAGCCAATTGGGGGCTTTGTTCCTTGATGTGCTAGTATCTGAACAAATTAATCTACCAAGTAAAGTTACTATGTATCCCATTGAAACAGGCGATGGGGAAATTAGTGACCACATTGTTCAGAACCAAGAAGAGATAACTATAACTGGTGCTATCTCTGCCGGCTCATCTCAAATATCTTTGTCTGGTATTGCTCAATCTATTTCTTCCGGTGGATCATTCGGAGTTGAGTTTGGTCCACTGTGTTATTCTAAATTGATCAATGCTATTGATCAGCTTAGAACTATGCATAAAGATCGCAAGCCTATTACTGTTGTTACTGGATTAGGCCGTTATGAAGAAATGGCTTTTACCACTCTCACTCTTGACCGCTCTAATAGTAACAACACTGGTGGTCAATGGCTTCAGATAAATGCAACACTACGCAAAATTAAAAAGGTAACACTAAAGCAAACTGATCTACCACCAGAGAAAGCTTCTGGCCAGGATGGTGCTAAAGGTAAGACTGGTAAGACTGAAAAGAAAACTTCAAACAATGGTAATAGCACATCCAATAAAGACGTAAGTGTTCCTGGACAATGGGCTAGAGGAACGAAATGGGAAGGACCGTGGGGAGTTAATCCGCCTACACCACCAGTTCCACCAAGCAGAATGATAAACTATTTTGGGAGTAGTATCTTTGCCACTGCTCATTGAAGTTGCTGATGAGAATAGTCAGGCGATAGAAATAGTGCTTGATAATATCTTGTTCTATATTGTGCTCGATTGGAATGAGTCTGGCAAGTATTGGTCTATGGCTGTTCGTAATGCTGCTTATGCTACTGTTGTTGATGGTATAGCTCTATCTCCTAACTGGCCTTTGACTTGGCAGTTTAGATATGCCGATATGCCGCCAGGAGAATTAGAAGTTATTTCCGCTCATTTTAGAAACGGTCCTGTTCCAAAAGATGGTTTCTTATCAGCTAAATACTCATTAGTTTATCACACAGTTCAAGAACTAATAGATGCGGGCGTATGGTCGCAATATAGGAATGTAGCACTTGCTGTTTGATCGTGTATACAGATTGCAGGTAGGACAAGGCAACAACGGTGTTGAGATAACCGATTTGCGGATAACGTTTGACATTGTAAAGACTGCTAAGAAAAATCCTAATAGCAATAAGATACAGATATGGAATATGCAGAAGTCTTCAAGAGAACTATGTGAGAAGCCAGATACACGCTGTATTCTTTATGCTGGTTATGCTGAACAGGATGGACCTATTCTGATCTTCAATGGCAATGTAACAGTGGCATGGTCAAGATATGACTTACCAGATATCGTTACAGAATTTGAACTCGCAGATGGCGGCCAGGAGATACGCGATACGGCAATTTCAGTTGGCTATGATAAGAAAATTAAATCGTCGCAAGTGCTTACTGATGTATCGAAGAAAATGGGATTGCCGTTGAATATGCCTAGTAACTTAATAGACTTTGTTTGGGAGAACGGTTTATCGTTCTTTGGTCCTGCTAGAACGTTAATGGACAAAGTTACTAAAGCTGCTGGCCAGGAGTGGTCTATTCAAAACGGCAATGTTCAAGTTATTGAAAAGCGAATGGTTACTACTAGACAAGGCATAGTTATATCGGCTGACTCTGGTCTAGTAGGATCGCCAGAACGGGAACGTAGACAGTCAGATGGTAACGCTAAACCCAAGAAGAAAACCGCTAAAGCTAAGAGTGATCCATTGAAAGAGTTCGATGGTTGGAGATTTAAGACATTACTAATGCCGCAAGTAAATCCTGGTGATAGAGTTGAGATGGATACGAGAGATGTAAAAGGCATCTTTCGTTGTGAACAAATACAACATAGGGGAGATACACATGATGGAGATTGGGAGTCAGAATTTAAAGTTATTGATCCTGCCAAGCCACTATCCGGTCAAACATCTACCAAAGGTGGCCGCGCCAGGAGGGGTGAGGAACATAAAACTGGATACAATGATGAGGATGAATTTGATGATGATAGGTTCTGAAAATGTATAATGAAGTTGTAGAAGCATTGCAGTTGATGATTGAATCATCACTCAGTGATTTAAATACTTCTATCCCAGGTAAAGTAATCAGTTATGATGCTGTGAGAAACCGAGCTGTTGTTGCTCCATCATTTCCTAAATCGTTGTCTAGTGATGATACTTTAGAAGCTCCTAAGATTGTAGAGGTTCCTGTTATGTGGCCAACAACAGGAGGTGGTAAAGCTTCATTTACTATGCCGTTACAACCAGGTGATGGTGTTAAACTTTCCTTTCAACAACGTTCATTGGAAGGATGGTTAGATGGCAATGAAGCTGCTCCTAAAGACCCAAGACAATTTGATCTTTCTGATTGTGTAGCTATTCCTGGTCTTAATCAGAAGGATACTGTTGGGCATGATAAGAATGTTGTATTGAAATTTAACAAGTCTAATTTGGTCATTGATCCAGACAACAATATCACATTAGGAAATGATCAAGCAACTATAACTATTCAAAGCGATGGAGGTATAATTATCAAAGCTAATTACTTACGTATGCAAAATCCATCGAATAGTGGATTCATTAATATAGATGCTGGTGGTGCGATGACTATGCACGCTTCTACTGTTGCTGTTCAAACGCCAGCCAATAGTTATAATCTAGAAATGCATAACCATATTGGTGTGCAACCTGGACTTGGTAATACAGGGAAGCCTGTCTAATGGCTTTTGATATAGCTCTATCCAGAATAACTCATGACATTGTATGGACAACAGCTACGCCTACTCCTGGCGTTAATCCTGCACCACCACAAGTTCCTAAGTATTCAATTTGGGCTATAGATGGTGCAGATAAAGTTGCTCAACAGATCAAGATAAATCTGTTGTCGTTTCTTGGAGAGTGGTTCTTGGATATAACGTATGGTGTTCCATATCTTGAAGACATACTTATCAAGAACCCAAGAATGGCAGTGGTTGAAACCATTCTGCGAAACCATATTAATAGTATCCCTAATGTTATCGCTATTGATAGTCTTGTTGTTGATTGGGATCGTAAAGCAAGAACACTTGGTGTTCAATTTAGTTGTGAAACTGAT
>Ga0163163_10000261_pt1 | contig 53342 bp, 57 predicted proteins | sample S65metaG_FD_119766 | JGI IMG/M metagenome (GOLD analysis project Ga0163163, IMG submission 119766) | Switchgrass rhizosphere microbial communities from Kellogg Biological Station, Michigan, USA - S6-5 metaG | ecosystem: Host-associated > Plants > Roots > Rhizosphere > Soil | place: USA... | reverse complement strand
TGCTATGCGAAAGTGCAACTATTTCCAATTCTATCTTCTTCATAAAATATCATGCGAAACTAGGCAATTTTACCTAAAAAAATATGGCTGGAAAATCAGCCATATCTTTTATATTTCAGAGGAATTCTTGTTAGTTCTTCAGCTTTTTTATTGCTGCTGTAAGTTTCGGTACCACTTCAAAAGCATCGCCTACAATTCCATAATCGGCGGCTTTAAAAAACGGAGCTTCTGGATCCTTGTTTATAACAACAATCGTTTTGCTTCTGTTCACACCGGCGAGATGTTGTATGGCTCCAGAAATGCCAATGGCAATATAAAGATTCGGTGCAATAGCAATTCCCGTCTGCCCTACATGTTCGTTGTGAGGACGCCAATGAGCATCTGCAACGGGTCGGCTGCAGGCCAAAGCTGCATGAAGGGAATGTGCAAGGTTTTCAACAATGCCCCAATTTTCAGGTCCTTTCAGGCCCCGACCTCCACTGACTACAATTTCTGCTTCGGTGAGAGGCACCTCGCCACTTGCTTTATTAACTGCTGTGTTTTTTATTTTAGAAGAAGGTATATTGGCATTAGCAGCAACGATCTCCGCAGTTCCTTCACCCGCCTCAACCTTGTAGGCATTTGGATTAAGGGCAATGACCTTGATGTCTGTGTTCAGCGAGATGTGTGCAAATGCCTTACCTGAAAAGACACTTTTCTTCACAACAAAACCCTTGCTTGTATCTGGCAGTGAACTTGCACCCGACACAAATGCTGCTTTCAGCCGTGCAGAAAGTCTCGGAGCAACTGCCTTTCCATCTACATTATTCGAGAACACAATTACCTTTGCTCCCGAAGATTCCGCGACCTGCGCAATCACATTAGCATACACCTGCGCGTCAAAATGATTCAACGAGTCATTATTTATTTGGTGAATTTTTTTTACTCCATACTTTCCTAATGCAGTAAGATCGTCACCAACTGAGCCTAATATAACTCCTTCGGCAGTTGTATTCAATTGCTTTGCTATAGCAGATCCATAACTCATTGCCTCGAGCGAAGCTTTTTTTACATGGCCTTCAGACGAATCAATAAAAATTAAAACAGACATAATACCCCCCTGTCCTGAAGGGGAACTTAAATTGAACCCATTGCAGGAGAATTTTAAATTTAAAAATTGAACAAAGAACTTGGAGAAATAACTTTTAGATCAAAATTGTTTTTCAAAAAGCACATTGAGTAATACTCAACCCTAGTCCTCCCTTTAGGGAGACAGAGGGCTTTTTATATTACTTTCGCCTCTTCGTGTAACAATCTCACTAACTCTTCCACGTTATCAGGCGATACCAGTTTTACCCCCGCTTTAGCTGGTGGCAGATCAAAACTTTGGATGCTTGTCAACGCACTTACATTGGCTGGTTCGACAGCTTTCAACGGTTTTGTTCTTGCGGCCATGATCCCACGCATGTTGGGAATGCGCTGTTCCGCTACACCTTTTGCGCAACTGACAACAAGTGGCAAGTCTACTTCACAAACTTCTTCTCCACCCTCTATTTCACGATTAACAGTTGCCTTGTTACCGTTTAACTCAAATTTCGTGGCTAAAGAAACATATGGCATGTCCAGTAATTCAGCGATCATTCCGCCAACAGACGAACCGTTGTAATCGATCGTCTCTTTACCTGTAAAGACTACATCATACTTGTTTTGTTTTGCCACTTCTGCAATTTGAGAAGCTATATAAAAACTATCCTGGCTATCTGCGTTTACACGGATCGCTTCATCGCCACCAAGGGCTAATGCTTTCCTGATAATTGGTTCGGCATCGGCAAGGCCAACTGTAATCAGGTGGATGATAACCGAAGTATCCTTTTCTTTTAATTCAATCGCACGAACCAGGGAATACCATTCATCATAGGGATTGATGATCCACTGTACACCATTCGTGTCGAATTTCGTGTTGTTACTGGTGAAGGCTATTTTTGCCGTCGTGTCAGGCGTTTTACTGATACAAACTAATATCTTCATAATTCAAATGGTTGTTTATGCAACTAAAGCAAAGATAGGGAAGGTGTTGAATAATTAAGAATTAATAATTAATAATTTTTTGTGTCCGATAAAACCTTTCATAACCAGGAAGATTTTGAGAACTCTGTCGAATTCGCGAAAAACCTGGATGCAAATGATGCACTCAAAGGCTTTCGGGAAAAATTCCTGATCCCTTCGATCAATGGCAAAGAGCAAATTTATTTCCTGGGCAACTCCCTGGGACTTCAGTCAAAAAATATAAAGGAAGAGATCAATAAGATCCTAGACGAATGGGCAAGTTTTGGCGTGGAGGGTTTTTTTATGGGTGAGGACCGGTGGCTGGATTATCATGATCAGCTCGCAAGACCTTTGTCCAAAATTGTCGGTGCAAAACCAAATGAAATTACTGTAATGAACCAGCTCACTGTCAATCTGCACTTGATGATGGTGAGTTTTTATCAGCCAAAAGGAAAGCGAAATAAAATTATTTGTGAAGCAAAGGCATTTCCCAGCGATCAGTATATGTTTGAAACACATATCCGCTATCATGGACTGAATCCTGATGAAGTTTTGATTGAAATACCTCCTCGTAAAGGGGAATACCTGGTCAGACATGAAGATATCCTGAACGCGATCGACAAACACCACGATGAAATAGCATTGGTTTTATTTAGTGGGATCAATTACTATACAGGACAAGTGTTTGACATAAAAGCAATAACCGATGCTGCTCACACTATTGGTGCTATGGCCGGCTTTGATCTTGCACACGCTGCAGGTAATATTTCATTGCAGTTGCACGACTGGAACGTTGATTTTGGCTGTTGGTGCAGTTACAAATATCTAAACTCGGGTCCAGGTGCTATGGGTGGCGCTTTTATTAATGAAAAATTCCATCGTGAAAAGAAAATAAAAAGGTTTGGGGGGTGGTGGGGTTATGACAAAGACACGAGATTCAAGATGGAAAAAGGTTTTAAACCGATTCCGACCGCTGAAGGGTGGCAACTAAGCACCCCTTCAATACTATTGTATGCTGCTCACAAAGCTGCATTGCAGATTTTTGAAGAGGCTGGTTGGGAGAACTTACAGGCAAAGCAAAGATCACTTAATAACTATCTGTGGTTTGTGCTCGATGAGCTAAACAGTCATTCACGCCAGGAAGTAATCGAGTACATTACGCCCAAAAATAAGGACGAGGTAAGTTGCCAGGTATCTATGTTGATGCTGAAACAAGGAAAAGAAGTTTTCGAGGAATTGGGCAGGCAGGGTGTCATGGCTGACTGGCGCGAGCCTGATGTAATAAGGATAGCTCCCGTTCCTTTATACAACACCTTTGAAGATGTGTGGCGATTTGGAAATCTCGTCCGATCGATTCTAAATCAATAATAAGTTCAAACGTATCTTCGCTGCATGACCCGCCATCAACTCGTCGAACAAATTTTTAGAAAAAGATCTTATCTCTGCGTTGGTCTTGATTCGGATATTGCGAAAATTCCAAGGCACCTTTTATCAGGTGCCGACCCCGTTTTTCAATTTAACAAGCAGATTATTGATGCGACAAAGGACCTTTGCGTGGGCTATAAGATCAATACAGCTTTTTATGAGGCGATGGGAGTGAGGGGTTGGGAAACTTTGGAAAGGACAGTGAATTACATCCCACAGGAACATTTTAAGATTGCTGATGCCAAGCGTGGCGACATTGGAAACACTTCGTCACACTATGCGAAAGCGTTTTTTGAATCCCTGAATTTCGACGCTGTTACTGTTGCGCCTTATATGGGAGAAGATAGTGTAAAACCGTTTCTTGAATACAACGATAAATGGGCTATTGTACTTGGACTTACATCCAATGTGGGAGCAAAGGACTTTGAATTGCAGCGATTCGACACAAAAACTGATCTGCTGGACGAGGGTATTCACATTGAAAAGCACGGAACGAAATTTCTTTACGAAATGGTTTTGGAAAAGGTCAGCAGATGGGGGAATACAAATAATTTAATGTTTGTGGTGGGTGCAACACAGGCGGACGAATATGAAAACATTCGTCAACTAACTCCTGAACATTTTTACCTTGTTCCTGGTGTAGGAGCGCAGGGTGGCAGTCTGAAAGAAATCTCCGAAAAGGCAATGACAAAGGATTGCGGGATCTTGGTGAATGCAAGCCGTGCGATTATCTACGTATCCGGCAAGGAAGATTTCGCCGATGAAGCTAGAATGATCGCCAAACAATATCAATCGGAAATGGCGTCTTATCTCCATGCCTAACGGCAATTTGTTGGAATGATTTTCGTTATTAAAGCGTAAACAAGAATGTTTATGCGCCTTCGCATTCTACCCGTGATTTTACTTGCTCCGGTACTGTTGTTCTCCTGTAAAAAAGACAATGCCGTCATTGATAATTCCAATACAAATAGTAGCAGTAACAATAATAATGTCGTCTACAATGTAAATAAGGCCACTTTTTTGCAATTGGTTAATGATGTTCGGAAGAAAGGATGCACATGCGGATCAACATTAATGCCCGGTGTTGGTGCAGTAGTATGGAATGATCAATTAGCGAAGGCTGCTTATGATCATAGTGTTGATATGAACAAGCAGGGTTATTTCAGTCACACAGGCTTGGATGGCTCAGACCCTGCCGAGAGAATAACCGCAGCAGGATATCCCTGGAGTAGCTGGGGAGAAAACATTGCAGAAGGTTATTCAACAGAACAAACCGTTATCAATACATGGCTCGGAAGTGAAGGTCACTGCAAGAACATCATGAATGGAATGTTTAAAGATATGGGTGTGGGTCGTGATGGCAACTACTGGACGCAGGATTTTGGTTCAAAGTAACTTATTGCGCTGGTTTGACAGGTTTGCCCGGACTGAAGCTTCCTGATGCTGCTGTCCACCAGGGATGAATTTCATAATTTAATCTGCCTGCTACAATCGCGGGATCCGTCTTTACTAATTTTTCAACTTCCTCTTTTGTTTCACAATCAAAAATGAATAAACCTATCCATTTTCCTTCATCACCAAAAGGACCTGCCACTTTTAATTTTCCTTCGTTATAAAGCCGTTTGATATTTGCCATATGACCTTCCTGGATCTTAGCGGCCGCAGCAGAATCCTGGTTACGATTATTACCTGCTGTGAGCATCACAAACCAATACTGACGAATTTGCGCCTCGGGTTTTTTTTCTTGCTGGGAATATACAGATGAGGAAATTAAACACGCAAGTATCAATCCTGGAATTATTTTTTTCATGTTGGAAAATTTCTTTCAAGTTAGTGAAGAATAAGATTAAGCCCATCGCGAAGTATCGTTCAATTTATGCTGCGTTGGGTCACAACGGCCACAAAGTATGCACAAAGGCCACTAAGGTACCAGTAATTTTGACGCTAAATTCTGAAGTAAACAACATCTGTTCTTCGTGTTCGCCGTGGGTCGTTGTATCCTTTGTGACCATAGCTTAGACGCAAATATTAGAGGTTATCGAGGAAATGTTAGTAAAGATTATTTTGGATGAAGCGATTTGCATAAAAAAAAACGATTGGTCGTGGCTTGCAAATCGAGGTGAGCTGGTAGTTGAATTGCCGAATAGAAATATCAACGTGCAAGAGTGCGACGCAACAAAGGTTTAATAGAAATATGAAGTTGACGACCAAATAAAAAGCCTCACGCAAGTAAGGCTTCAAATTATATATTCTGTCTTCGGTATCCTAACTTCTATCTTCTAACTCACTTATTCCTCGGCTTTTCGAGCAAATAATCAAATCTCTTTCCTGTTACTTCAGCCATGTCGGGTATATGATCAACCTTGTATGCACCTGCATCCAGTTTTTTCTTTGTTGCACTGAAAGCTTCAAGGGTTTGTTGAATATCATCATCGGTATGAACCGCAGTTGGAATAAGGCGATAAATGATGTGACCTTTTGGAATGACAGGATAAACAACGATCGAGCAAAATATTTTGTAGTTCTCGCGAAGGTCCATCACCATAGCAGTGGCTTCTTCTACGCCACCTTTCATGTATACCGGTGTTACTACCGAATCGGTTTTGCCGATATCAAAGCCGCGCTCCTTTAACCCTTTTTGAAGCTTACTGGCATTCTGCCACAATTTTTCTTTCATCTGGGGTTGTGTGCGCAGCAATTCAAGCCGTTTTAAATTACCGATCACAACAGGCATTGGCAAGCTCTTGGCAAAAATTTGCGAACGGATATTGTACCGGATGTAGTCGATTATATTTTTTTCTCCGGCAACAAAAGCGCCGATCGATGCCATCGATTTAGCGAACGTGGAAAAATAGAGATCGATCTCATCCTGCACACCCTGTTCCTCACCCGCGCCCGCCCCGGTTTTACCAAGGGTGCCAAATCCATGGGCATCATCAACCAACAAACGAAATTCATATTTACTCTTGAATGCCGCAATCTCTTTTAATTTCCCCTGGTCACCCGCCATTCCAAATACACCTTCAGTGATTACCAAAATGCCACCAGCGTTTTGTTTTTCAATCAAAGCAGTAGCACGTTGTAACTGCTTTTCAAAATCAACAATGTCGTTGTGCTTGAAAACATAACGATGCCCCGGGTGTAAACGCAGACCATCAATGATACACGCATGGCTTTCCCCATCATATACGATAACATCATGACGATTACACAGTACATCGATGATACTTACCATTCCCTGGTAACCATAATTCAGCAAGGCCGCATCTTCCTTGCCTTCAAATTCTGCCAGTTCTTTTTCCAACTGTTCATGATAGTTACTGTTGCCGCTCATCATGCGGGCACCCATTGGCAATGCCAATCCAAATTCTTTGGTTGCCTCTGCATCTGCTTTTCTTACTTCAGGGTGATTGGCTAAACCCAGATAGTTGTTCAGGCTCCAGACGATCATTTCCTTGCCCCGAAATATCATGCGGCTGCTGATCTCTCCCTCGAGTTTTGGAAAAGTAAAATAGCCATGAGCACGTTTACGATGCTGGCCAATGTTCCCGTAATGCTTTAGCAATTTTTCAAAAATGTCTGCCATGTTTGGACTAGGGTTTTAATTCAGATTCAAGTAACATCAAAAGAATATTTCGGACTTTTTTGGGCCAACTGCAATACTACTTAGCTTCGCCGGACGCCTATTCTGCTCCGGCGCTCTGAATTATGTTCAAAAATTAATTAAAACTGCAGTCGGAAAAGTTGCCGCAAATGTAAGGCATTTAAAGTGAAAAGAGCAGCATTAAATCTATCACAATTCATTTGAAGTGTAGCACTTCCACTGCGATCTTCCACCCGTCATTTTCTCGCCTCCAGATGCGCAAATACCCTTCATGCTTGTCATTGAGATCGACTGTGCCATAAGCGTATCCCAGATCATTTTGAGGAGACGATTTAAAACCAATGATAGTATACCCCATGCCAGCTGGAAGTGAATCAATTAATGCTTTTCTTGCACCAGGATTCAGAGCCGGCAAATAACCTGCGTAATTCAGTCGGCTGTTGGAAGAAAGGAAGGAACTGTACGCCTTTTTTCCCTGGGTTTTGTATGACTGTATAAATTTTTCTTCTGCTTGTTTTAATGATTGCTGAAAATCTTTCTTCAATGCCTTTTTATCCGGTTTCGCTTTTTTCAAGGTCATTTTTTTCTGTTCCAGGTTATAATTGATTCCAAAGTCGATCAGGAATTTCCATTCTCCATTGTTGTTCAAATGCCACACGGTGATAAAATGACCTTTTGCGAGAGGATCGTCCTTAAGTGTATTTGCATAATACTTCCAGGGGCCAGTTGTAAATCCAAAATCATTTGATGAAGAAATTTCTGCATATTCGGGCTCCCATGTGAGTATGCCTGGTCTTCGTTCGCTTTTTGTGTAAAGCTCAAATCCATTGACCGGATCCCCTTTTTCAAAAACAATTCCTGCGGTATCGATGAATTTAACAAAGGCCTCTTTTGTGCTTGCCACCAGTGAAGTACTGGCAAAGTTCTTTTCTGCCTGGACCATGCTATCGATAGAACGTTGCGCAAAAACAACAGATGCTATAAAAACCAAAGCAAGAAGTGAAAAATATTTTCGCATGATTATTATTTATGTATTAAAAGAATGAAAAATTGATGCCAAATGAAGTCGATATCATTTATGACTTTAAATTTACGCCTTCAAACTATATGCATGAAAAAGTCAGGACTATTGATTCTTATGTGTTTGTCGATATTCATTTCGTATTCACAACCTGCCGCAAAAACGAATTCTCTTCAGCGACCAAAACTGGTTATTGGGATTGTAGTAGACCAAATGCGCTGGGATTATTTGTATCGTTATTATAATCGTTACGGCAATGGCGGCTTTAAACGGCTGTTGAATGAAGGTTTTTCCTGTGAGAATGCGATGATCCATCATCTTCCTAGTTTTACCGCGGTTGGGCACGCGACTATTTTTACGGGTTCTGTCCCTGCCGTCGATGGTATTGCCGGTAATGATTGGATTGAGCAACTTACAGGAAAGTTCACTTATTGCACAGACGACAGCACTGTTCAGCCTTTGGGAAATCCAAATGCTATTGAGGGCCGAATGTCACCCAGAAATTTATTGGTGTCAACAATTACTGATGAATTAAGATTAGCAACGAATTTTCAATCAAAGGTTGTTGGGGTGTCCCTGAAGGACCGCGCTTCTATTATACCAGCGGGTCATACAGCCAACGCGGCCTTCTGGCTTGATGATGAAACAGGTCATTTTATTACCAGCACTTACTACATGAAGCAATTGCCGGACTGGGTTGTAAAATTCAATGATAAAAACCGGATCGCTCAATTGATCGAAAAAGGCTGGAACACTTTATATCCTATCGACACCTACAAAGAAAGCGATGCGGACAATGTTGCCTGGGAAGGCCCGTATCCAGGGGAAAAAAATCCGTCATTTCCTCATGATTTGAAAACTGCCTATTCTAAGAGCAAGTACAGTTTTCGGGCAACACCATTTGGAAATACTCTTACTTTAGAATTTGCCAAAGAGGCAGTCGACGCTTACCAGCTTGGACGAGGGACGGCGACAGATTTTTTAACCATCAATATTGCCTCTACTGATTATGTAGGTCACCAGTTCGGACCTAACTCAATTGAAGAAGAAGATGTTTTTTTAAGACTTGATAAAGAGCTTTCTGATTTCTTGCAACTTCTGGATTCAAAAATTGGCAAAGGGCAGTATCTTGTTTTTTTGACAGCGGATCATGGAGTAGCACATAATATTGATTTTATGAAGGCACATGAACTGCCTGCGGAGTTTTGGTTCAACAGCCCAATGACCGATTCACTGAATAAAATGCTGCTTGCAAAATTTAAGGTGGCATCGCTGGTTCGTTCTACCATGAATTACCAGGTGAACTATGATTTAAATAAGATCGCCTCTGAAAACTTGAATTTTGACATGATCAAGAACGCAACTGTTGATTATTTAATGAAACAACCCGGCGTTTCTTTTGCTGCGAACATGGATTTTATCGGCAGGTATCCGATTCCAAAAGGTTTGCAGGAAATGATGACCAATGGATATAATTTTAAGAGGAGTGGGCAGGTACAGATTATTTTGAACCCTGGGTGGTTTGATGCATACAGTAAAACCGGAACAACACATGGAACCTGGAGTCCTTACGATACACATATTCCCTTAATTTGGTACGGATGGAAAATCAAACCAGGTAAACTAAACCGTGAAGTGTACATGATGGATATTTCGCCCACCCTGGCTGCGTTGCTGCATATTCAAATGCCAAGTGGCTGCATTGGACATGTGATCGAAGAGGTGGTGGAGTAGTGGGTGGTGGGTTACGAGTTATGGGTTATAGGTTATGGGTTATGAGTAATGAGAAGTGAGTAATGAGTAATGAACTTAACTGTCCCACCGCATTCACAATTGACGATTCACGTTTCATGTCTCACGCAATAATTCTCGCAGTTTTGCAAGATGATGGTCGTCGTGTTCGGCGATGAAAAAAAGGTGATCGATCAGCCTCATAGGAGTTTTTAAGCGCGGGTGAAGGCACGTCAGAGATGCAGTGGCTTCATTTACATCTTTTACCTTGCTGATCAAGGTATTTCTCGCTGACGAAAAGAGCTGCAATAATTCTTCGATGCTTTTTTTATTATGAGCCGCTTCGTGAGTTTTTGTATTCCGAAGATCGGCAGCTCTCAACACTTCGTTGCCTGATAAGAAATCTCCGACACGTCCATACCATAATTCTTCAAGGTCATATAAATGTCCTACCTGCTCTTTCGCAGACCATTCATTATTTGTTTTCCTTGTCAATACTTCTTCGCTCACGTCTTTTGTCATTGCTATGATCCTGGGTAAGGTTCCCTCCATTCTACCGATGATGACCGGAAATAAGCCAATCGGGAAATTGAGGTCAAACTTTCTTTCAAACCAGGGTGTTTGCGTCATCATGATCTATGGTTGTTGATGTTTAAAGCTTTGAGAATATCGTCGAGATAGTCTGTTTGTAGCTGTTGAATTTCGAGCATTCGCTGGTTTTGATGAATGATCATGTGATCAATTTTCTCATGCAGCAATTTTATCTCCAGTTCAGCTTTCAGGTTTACCTTATAATCATTTTGAGAACGCTTCCTGTCTTTTTCTTCCTTGCGGTTTTGACTCATCATGATGACCGGAGCTTGTATAGCGGCGATGCACGATAAAATGAGGTTGAGTAAAATAAATGGATAGGGATCAAATGGTTTTCTGACCAGGACAAAAATATTTGTGGCCATCCAGAGAAACAGGAATAGAAAGAAAAAAAGAATAAAGGTCCAACTTCCGCCAAAACTGGCAATCCTGTCGGCCACACGCTGACCACGGGTTAGGTCTTTGCTCAATTCTTCTTCAAGATCTTTTGAAAGCAATTCATTTTTTGCAATGCTTTCGATCACCTGCTCCTCCATTTCACTGATCTCGGCGTTTTCCTGTTTGAGCAGTGTGGCCATGTATTTCTTCCTGTATTCATTCAGGCTTTCGATCGATATATAATCGCTTTCATTAAAATCGGGGAAGTCCTTTTTTATAAGGTCAACGATCTCTTTTTTCAGAAAATGACCTTTATACAATTCGGCTACAGGATGTTTCTTTTTACTTATATAACAGGTGGCGGTATTCATGAGATCAAATTTGCAGAAAATGAAGTTAAGGAGAAATGAAAATTTTGCGATCGGCGATACTTTCAATCGACAAAATAGAGACCAAGTTCTTCACCCGTGTCAGGAGAAATGAAATTTTTCTCATACCTGAAACCAAGTTTTTTTAAAAGCTTAATTGAGGAAGAGTTTTCAGAAAGAACGATCGCGAAAATTTTTTTCATTTGAAGTTCATTCAAACCATAGTGAATAATTTCTTTCGCAATTTCATAAGCATAACCTTTCCCGGTATGATCCGGTAAAAAGGCAAAACCAATATCTGCATGGTCCAGGTAATCTCTTTTGAGAAGGCCACACATACCGACAGGAGTTCGATCCGTTTTCAGTTCAGCCAGGCTTAAACCAAAGCCATTTACCTTGTAACTTTTCAAAGGGCCATTTAGTAAATAATCCTTTGCCTGTTCGATCGTTCTTACATTTCTGTCGCCGATATATTTGATAAAGCCATCTGTATTTAGCAATTGCAAAATGAATTCCGCGTCTTCAAGAGTCAGTGGCCTGAGAAAAAGTCTTTCACTTTCGATGGTTTCCATATCAGTTATTGGTTTTTTCTTCGTAAATAAAAGTGTTATTAACAAGTGATATTGGAATTCGGTTTTCCTTACACCATTGGGTGCAGGCGTCCCGGTAAACCTGCCATTGTGGCCTGGCCCAATCAGGCGCTGAGGTTAACCATTTTGCCTCATCAGGGAAATAAACGTGCAAAGTACCCATTGCGATTTCGAGGATCAAAACTCCCTGATCGCTAACCGCTACGAGTTCTTCTCTCCATCGTGGGTTAAACTTTATCGGACCCATATCAGTAAATTGACTTTCGTTGCATAGCAAACGTAGGTAACTTTACAACAAGATAACCATGCGAAATCTCAATAAACTGATAAGCTTAGAAGTATCACGATGCTTATTCGTTGACCTGGAGTTGTGGTAAATAAAAACAACAATATAGAGGAATGGGTCAAAGCGGCCATGGCTGGCGAGGAGCATGCCTGGAGTGTTTTGTATCAACGATATTATCCCGGATTATATGCAGCCGCCATACAGCTATGCGGACATTTGCCGGAAGCAAAAGATATTGTCCAGGATAGCTTTGTTACCGCCTGGCTTAAAATTTCCCAGTTAAAAGAGGCAATTACATTTGGCAGCTGGATCAAAACTATTCTTATTCGCAAATGCTATCAATGGCGCCATAAAAGCAAGCGGAAAATGGGCATAGATCCAGGTTCTAGCCCGGATGAACATTTAATCGGCTACGAACTTGAAAGGGAGCTTGACCATCTGTTAACAGAAAAGCGATTATATACTGTACTTACAAGATTGCCCGAAGTATTGCGAAGCACTTTATTGCTTCGATATTTTTCGGCTTTTCAATCTTACAATGAAATTTCGGAAATTTTGTCTATCCCAGTTGGTACTGTGCGCAGCCGTCTGAATGAGGCGAAAACAAAGCTTTTTGAAAAATGGGGCCAGGTCCCCGATTTTGAAGTGAGTGTCATTAAGGAAAGTAACGCATGGAATGAGTTTTATTATCAAACCTATTCCGGCCTGCACTTTCACGATGACCAAAAGAACAAGCTTCTTAATCATCTCACTCGATCCGTCCAGATAATTTTACCTAATGGCGAATCCAACATTGGCAGTCGGGCTTTCGAAAATATTATTGCAGATGACAGAAGAGTTGGCAGTTATTTGACGCCTGTAAATGTAGTGAGCAGTGGCAATGTCTCGATAATTGAAACAAACCATCATAACTCTGTTGAACATCCTCATCATTGCCCTCCAAGGTCAGTAACTGTACTAGTTCGGAATAAACGCGAAGTCAGTAAGATGAACCTCTATTTTTCGCGGGATTAAAAAAATGTATTTTTTTTTCGAACTTTTCGTAGACATCCTCCTCTTAATATAAAACCTAGTTCAAAATATCTTTTATGAGATACGCTATCACGGGAGCCGCAGGCCATATATCAAAACCATTGGTGCAAACATTATTAGACCGTGGTCATGATGTGACAGTCATCGGCCGAAATAAACAACATTTGGAGGAACTGGTGAAGTCCGGCGCTCATTCAGCCATAGGTTCTGTGGAGGACGTAGAATTTGTAAAAAAGGCCTTTGCGGGAGTTCACGCTGTGTACACTATGTGTCCTCCAAATTTACGTGCCACTGATATGGCAGGATATTCAGAAAGAATAGGTAAAAATTATAAAGAAAGTATAATGAGCAATGGCATTCAATTCGTGGTCAATTTAAGCAGTGTAGGCGCCCACCTGGAAAAAGGAGCAGGACATATCACTGGCATGAACAGAATAGAGCAAGTACTCAATACCTTAAGCGGCATAAGTATCAAACATCTTCGGCCGGTATTTTTTTATACGAACCTGTTTGCTCAACTTGAATTGATCAAGAACTTTGGACTGATGGGTGCAAATTTCAGCCTTAACAAATTCGCAATGGTTGATCCTTCAGACGTCGCCGGCGTCGCTGCCAAACACTTACACGAATTGGATTTCTCCGGTCACTCCGTTCGCTACGTTGCAAGTGATGAAATAAGCACGGATGAAATTGCCTCTGTTATTAGTGATGCAATTGGAAGACCCGGTTTGAAGTGGGCGAAATTTACGGATGAACAGGCTCTTGAAGGTTTCATGCGCGGAGGTTTTCCCAAAGAAGCAGCAATTGAATTTGTGCAAGGGTTTAAGGCTATGCACGAAGGAAGAATTTTTGAGGACTACTGGAAACATCCACCTGAATTGGAGAAGACAAAACTCAAAGATTTTGCAAAAAGGTTTGCGACCGTTTGGCATGAACATTCAATGTCACTGATTCCTTAGTTAACATTTAACCTAACTTTTTATGAATGAACCTATTCTGGATGTAATTGTCGTTGGTGGAGGGTATGCGGGATTGTCTCTAAGTTATTATTTAAAAAACTATAGTTTGAATCACGTCGTTTTTGAGCGGGGAAAGGTAGGTGAGTCGTGGCGTACCCAGCGGTGGGACTCATTCAAAATGAACACGGCAAACAAATTAAACCTATTGCCATCGGACGTCGGTGAAGCAAATGACCCTAATGCATTCTGCACGGCGAGTGAGTACGTTGCTTCCTTTGAAGGCTATGTTTCAAAATTTCAAATGCCGGTTGTGGAAAATTCTAAGGTCGTTGCTATTGAAAAAGCTCAGGATTTTTTTAAACTAGCTGTATTGTCAAATGAACTTATCAAGCATTATTTCTGCAAACAGGTGATCATTGCTTCGGGTAGTGCAAACGAAATTAAAATACCCACATTCGCAAAGGATATTCCTTATCGAATTCGACAGATACATGTCAGCCAATACAAAAATCCAGCACAATTACCCAATGGTGCTGTTTTAGTTGTAGGAGGCGCACAATCAGGGTGCCAGATCGCCGAGGACCTGGCCAATGCGGGAAAATCGGTTTATCTATCAACCAGTATGGTGGCGCGTTTACCTAGATGGTATCGGGGTAGGGATATTATGGATTGGCTGATAGATATGAAATTTTTCGAAACGCGAGCGGAACAAATTGAAGATCCAAAAATGCTTAATCTAAAGGCACCCCAACTCACTGGAGTTGATGGGGGCAAAAGGACGCTGAGTCTCCAATCGCTTGCAAAAAAGGGAATAGTGTTGTTGGGAAGAGCAGATCATGCCGATCAGGAAAACATATTTTTTCAACCTAATGCGGCGACGCATGTTCACTTTGCTGACGAATTTTCAAAAAAGGCAAAGGAGATGGTGGATGCTTTCATTACGAAAAATAAATTAGTTGCTCCCTCCCCACAGCCCGATGAAGATGATGTCGCGGATATAGATGCAAGTTGTGTAGGGAATATGACTTCTCTCAATTTTGCTGACAACGATATTCATTCAATTATATGGGCAACCGGGTTTAATACAGACCATAGTTATATCAAATTGCCGGTTTTTGACAGCGCTGGCAACCTGGAACACAAAGATGGCATACCCAACTTCCCGGGAATTTATTTTGTAGGTTATCCATGGTTGCGTGTGCGTGGCTCCAGTATTACGTTTGGCATAAAAGAAGATGCAAGATTTATAGTAGATAAGGTTTTTAATAGCTCGACAGAAGATACGAAGGCCCATCAGCACGATAGGCTCCTCAAGGCTGATGCAGTGAAAATATAAGGCTGACTCGACGGAAGGGCACACGCGAAAATTTGGAAATTACAATTCCAGCTCGGTTTTAATAAAATCCTTTGCTCCGACAGGTCCAGTAATCTTTAGTTAGGTTTCAGCTTTGCTCCCGCTCATGGAAAGATTAAAATGGAAGAATTCACGGCAAGCTCTTTCTGTTTTTTATAAAGCTACAAGTTCATCAACAAGTGAATCAGTGGCGGTAAATCTGTACGAGAAACCATTTTTCAATTCTTTAGTCATCAAGATCTGTTTTTTCAAATTTGCAATGGCCGCCGCTTTTCTTTCTCTTAGTTCAGGACTTGTTAATCTACAAGTAAGCTCCCTTGTTTTGCTTTTTGCTTGATAATTATCATTCAAACCCGCCATAAATTTTGAAAAACGAATGTGAACGACATTTACGCGTTTTCCGCAGAGAAGCGTTTTTTACCAGATATCAAAAAGATCGGTGACGAATAGTGGCACAAACTACTTTTATCATCGACAGAACAACTGGGTTCCACGGAAAATTTAATCATTCTATGCTGCACACGATAAAAATATTCTTCTGGGCATTTCTGCTGCTCATTACTAAACAAAGCTTTACCCAACCCCAAATTAATGACTCTGCCAAGCGGATCCTTAACCAGGCAATCATTGAATTGGGAAAAGGGTGGGACACAATCCGGGCATTGAAACTAAAGGGCTACGGGACTTCTTTCATCATCGATCAATCGGAGCGTTTCGAGGGTCCGTATATTCCCGCACAGATCACAAGAATTATGACTCTTCTCCCGGCCAAACAGGTAATGCAGGTTGAGGAGGAGCAAAATGATTTTGTATACGGCGGCAACACAACTTATCTTCTAAACGGAGCCGTGATTGCTATAAAAAATAAGGACGGAATCCACGCAAGCGACGAATATGAAAGTTTGCAGGACAGGCTCTTATTGTCTCCAGACGTTTTATTTCACAAAGCACTTGCCTCCAATTCTCTTAGTCGTCAAAAAGATACGGTTCTACAGAAAGCCGTTCAATACGTCATATATTTTGTATATGATAATTTCCCTGTTAGGATTTTTATCAATAAAGAAACTTCTATGATCACCGCTGCAGAGATCATCAAGCCATTGAAAGGGGATTATGCCAGGGTTTGGGGAGATTCTAAAAAAATGGTGTACTATTCGTTTTGGGATCTTCTGGGCAGGAATGTTCATTACCCGCTTCAGACAGACACGTACATCAATGGTTATTACAAAGAAACGTTCCTGATCAATCATTGGGAGTTGAATCCGGACATATCTGTTGATTCATTAGTCATTCCTGCAAATGTCGTATTGGATTTTAACAATCTAGATAAGTCAACCCTTGACCGATATGTGGAGAATATGAATAAAAATGCAAAGAAGATTGCAAAGGATATTTGGCTGCTTCCGGGTCCCTGTAACACCACAGTAGTGAAACAGGCTGATGGCATCATCGTGATCGAATCGTCTTATTCCTCAGCATATGGAGAGGCGATTCTTCAAGAAGTTATGAAGTTGTATCCAGGTACTAACATTAAAGCCTTTATTGCAACGTCCGATGCATGGTTTCATCTTGGAGGAATACGTCCATTCGCCACAAAAGACATTTCATTTTATTTTCCTTACCGAAATGAACCGTTGATCCGGAAAATACTGGCAGCTCCTTATAAGACATTTCCGGACTCTCTTTCGTTGAAAGGGAAGGGGCGGATAATACTAAAAGGTGTAAGGGATGTCGCTACAATCGGAGAAGGCATCAACGAGGTCCGGTTATTCCCCTATAAAACAGAAACTGGCGACAGGATGATGATGGTCTATTTTCCAAAACAAAAAATCCTTTATTGCAGTGATTTGTTTCAACCAAAACGACCTGATGGAAAATACTGGCAGCCACATTATGCCTGGGAAGTTTATCATTCAGTAACCGAATATCATCTTGACGCGGACAGGTTTTATGCGATGCATATGGCTACCTTACAGGATATTTCAGTTTTAGAACACGACTTTCAGTAGTACATCCTCTTTAGTAGGGTCATCTTATCACGTTGAACGAAAAAAGTATTGCTGTCACAAATAAAACTGATAAACCAGTCAAAAAAATGTAGTCGGCTATTTTCTCGAGGTTTTTACTTTGTTTGACTGGTTTTCGCATTGATAAAAATGACAACAGGCAACTCAACATAAATAATATGATCGCGACAAAAGTAATATCATCGATTACTGTTTGTTGGGATTTTCCCAATACTTTCAACGATGTAAGAAGAAGAAAGCAAATGCCCAATAGATTCGACGATGTATTCAGAATGTGAGGAGATTTATCCATATTGATCATCGAAGAATTTGACGTCTTCAGTTAGCAATACTTTTGCCAATCGCGTTTTTATTTAGGACTGTTCGCTACAAACGACTCACTTATTAATTCTGCAGTTGAAAAATCTCCAAATGGTATTTTTTTCCGGTTCGTATTGTCAGCTTGTATATTTTCTTCAACAGGACTCCAACCAGGAACACGCCTGCAGCAACAGCGAGCTGTGGTTTGCTGTCTGAAATGGAAAGATCGCTGTCAAGAAGACTGTTTGCAACAATAAGCCCCGCATAACCCGCGCTCGCCACTCGGAAGAGCCAGCCGCTTTTTATCCAATACCAATGCTGATGCCCGCCTGACCTTGATATCTGGAATTCCCCGTTTTTATAATCAATAAGAACTCCCCTTTTAGGCATTGCAGAGACATCCGAAACGGAAAAGCCAAGGACGTTATAATAAAATGTATCAGTAGTAAGCAGGCTATATTGAACCACGACCGGTCGGATGAAGAAAGAGTCGTTGCGGATCTTGGTAATCTCGCCCTTTTGCCATTGTTCATCTCTCAGTTGAAAAGCAATGATCGACCCCACCCAAAAACTCTGCACTGTTATATTTTTTTTCTTGAAAAGCAACAAGGCCTGCTGGGAATAGTTATTGAAAAAAGAAAATAACAGGATGCAGACAAGAGTTAGTTTCTTCATGCTCTATAAAAATAGAAGAACAGCGAAGAATTGCTTTACAATAGTTTGTTAATGTCATCGCGCACGACAATTCGAAGGATTCACAGTGCCGAATCGCCGATACATGGCACGGTATATTCGGAGGCGGAAGGAATGCCTTCGTCTGCCGCTTATTGCTACAGACAAAAAAAAATTTATATTTAATTAAAATTTTAACCCATGACACTTATAGGACTATTGGTTCTTTTATTGATTGCTGCAATTTGCGGCGGAATTGGTCAATCATTAGCCGGGTATAGTTTGGGTGGATGTCTTGTTTCTATTGTCGTTGGTTTTATTGGCGCCTGGATTGGTTTATGGATTGCTGGCAGAATGGGGTTGCCAAAACTTTTTGAGATTACCATCGATAACAAGCCTTTTCCAGTTGTGTGGGCGATCATCGGTTCCGCGGTATTTACCCTGATCATGGCTCTTTTACGACGAGCCTTCGTAGGAAGAAATTATTAACAGCCTGTTACCTTGATATTAAGTTGAACTTTCCTTAGCTAGTTTAAAACCTGGCGCAGAAAGGGCCGTTTCTTTATTTTTGCAGTCAAAAATTTCCAAATGCCCCGAAGAAAAACAGTACAGTTCGCCTTGATTTTATTTATGTCTGGATTATGGAGTTGGCAAAAGGCAGCTGCCCAAAACCCTATCAACTGGACAAATGATCAATTGCTTCGGCCTTCTGAATTAGCAACGGCTTTAAAAGACAATAAAGACATTTCCGTGATATTCAGTATTGGACCGGGTGCTATTATTCCTCATTCCAGGGACATGGGCATGATCAAGGAAGAGGACAACATGAAAAAGTTTAAACAGGAATTGGAAAGCCTTCCGAAGGACACGAGTATAGTTATTTATTGCGGATGCTGCCCTTACGAACACTGTCCAAATGTTAGGCCCGCCATCGAGTTATTAAAGGAAATGAAATTTACCAACTTTAAGCTTCTCGACCTACCCCATAACATTAAGATTGATTGGATCAATAAGGGATACCCAACTGGTCAATGATGGTCCCTTGCACGGCGGGTAATGGAATCACAGGGATGGAATCAAAAATTTAATTTAACATTTTTATCAAGTCTTCCCCGGCTTCTTTCAAATAGAATGCGATAAAAACAAACGTCTCCTCCGCAGAGGCATCGTCGAAATGTAAATGGTTTTATTTTGTTGCTCGTAGAATGCCTCTCCCTGGTTCAATGTTTTCTTTTCTTCCCCTTCAACCTGGAACAACACTTTCCCGGACACAATGTAACCAACTACTGGGCAGGGATGTAAATGTTTGCCCGCGCCCATTCTTTGGGGATAACAACTTTTTTGATATCTACGCCTGTAACGGTTTCCTGACCTAGAGCAGCTTGCAAAAGATCTTCTCGACTTGGCCTTTCGTCTGCCATAAAATGTAATTAGGTTAGACTCTAGTTCCCAAGGGTTATTTTACCTCTGGCTTCATTGAAAGAATTTTGTCCACGATGTAAGGACTATAGCCTCTCCATGGAATGGCACCTTTGTATTCTTTATAGTGTAAGTCAAAATGGTTGCCGCTGTTATTCATCAAGATGTTCGCAATGCTGTCGTCGGTCACTGAAAATTCAAACTCATAAGACTGTATACTCCCAGCCGTTTTTGATCGGAAACCAGCCTGGATCAACTTGCCTTCATAGGTTTTAAAAAGGTTGCCCTTCCTAACCACATAATTCAATTCTCCGGATTTTACGCCTTCACCAAACACAAAATAATATTTCCACCAGAACATAAAGGCGCCAGCCAGCAAGCAGATAACCAGCAGCCACCAAAGGAACCTTTTAGATCCGCTTGTTTTCCTTGGTTGCTTGTCTGCCATAAACGGTTAAATTGAATTCGTTTCGTGAATTTACGAATTGTAGTTTACGTTCAGCAGGGAACCAGGGGTGTATCGCCGGCCAACTCCCTTAAAGAAAAAATCCGTTAAATCAATGGGACCTCCTTCCTCTTCAGTTTTTGAGAAAGAAATGGTATGATAATGGCAGCAAAATAATTGGAACATCCAACAGGGAAATCTATCGTTCAAAACAAATTTTTCAAACTCAAAAAAGTTAGCACTATGAAAAGCGTTTTTGAATCCCTTTTTGGAGGGAAGAGGAGTGCAGAAACACCCATGGGATCGAGATCTACACCGGTAGGAATTACAGCTTATTCACAATCGAACGTTTTGCAACAGAGGATGCGAGAAGAAAAAATGACACATGGCCAAACGGTTACCGCAAATCTGTCCCCTGTTCGGCTTGAAATGAGTTATGGCCGGATGATAATGTATTTTTGCCCTATGAAATCAATTGAAGTACTTGAGACCCTTAACGAGGGCGATGGCGGGCATTTGCCGGCAGAAGCTAAAGTAGCAGACCTGAGTATTCCTAATCGGTTTCGTCCTGGGCTTTATACGCTCAAGAATATAACGTTATCGTCAAATGGGACAATGCAGGTGAATGCAACGAGTAAAACAAGTTGGGAACCTGTAGAACAGTAAGTTATTAGGGTTTTTTTAAGCTTTGGCGATGGAGTCGAAACCATCGCTAAAGTTTCTTTTGCCTTTCAAAGGGCAAATGATAGTTCAACCTTTTTTAAGTGTGAAAGAATGCCAGGCATTAATGATGTCGGCAATCTCTTTTATTCCTTCGGTAACTGCAGCAGGTCCTGGTTGTAAAATAACAGGTGATTTGATTTCAAATACGAAATTATCTTTTACAGCTTTAATCCTATCCCAATTTTCCCTCGCTACAAGCTTTTCCTTCTTAAATTTTTTGCCACACCAGGATGCGATGATGATATCCGGGTTACGTTCTATGACTTCGTACTTATTTGCAATGATCCTATCTCTCGCTAAGGAGGCATTTTGTTTTTCCCTGTAAATATCGATACCTCCTGCCAGTTCGATCAATTCACTTACCCAGCAAATACCTGATATTAAAGGATCATACCATTCTTCAAAATATATTTTGGGTTTTTTCCGTTTTTTTTGAGCGGTCTCATAGATCCTTTCAATATCTCTTCTGAAATGATCCACCAGGCTTTTTGCTTTGCCGGGAGCACCGACCAAACTTCCAAGTTGGCCGATCATGTTGAAAATGCCTTCCACCGATCTATAATTGTTTATCCATACTGTTATGCCTGCTGCAATCAATTCTTTCGCTATCCCGGCCTGTATATCTGAAAACCCGATCACCAGGTCTGGCTTCAAGTCTATTATTTTGTCAATGTCGGCATCAGTGAAAGTCGACACGATCGGCTTTTCTTTACGTACCTGTCGCGGCCGGACGGCAAAGCCGGAGACGCCAACAATCCTGTCTTGTTCACCAAGAAGGTAAAGCGTTTCAACCGTTTCTTCGGTCAGACAAACTATTCGTTTTGGAAAAAAATCCATATTGGGCTTTTGACAATAACGGCGATTTGGTTATCCGAATGCACAAAGTTTTACCTGTATATTTGAATACCAAAAGATTTTCGATGAAATATTTTTTTATTGGACCAATTATTTTTCTCTGTTCCTGTTCATCAAATGAAAAAAAAGTAAACGAACATGTACCGGTCAAAAGTGGAGATGTAAATATTGCCTATGATCTGAAAGGTTCGGGTGACACTACGATCGTTTTTGTCCATGGTTGGGCTATCAATAAAGAATACTGGCAATCACAAGAAGATCTTTTTAGTAAAAGATTTAGAACAGTTGCCCTTGATCTTGGCGGACACGGGCAAAGTGGAAAAAACCGTGATAGCTGGACCGTCTACGATTATGCTAATGATGTGATTGCAGTGATCAATGCATTAAAGGCAAATAAAGTGATCCTGGTTGGTCATTCAATGAGCGGCGATGTAATAGCTGCAGTGGCTGATAGTATCCCTTCAAAGATCGTTGGACTGATAGGAATAGATAATTTTAAAGATATCACAACATCGCGAAGCAAGGAGGAGCAGGATGGCATTAATGGATTTTTGAAGATGCTTCACAGTCGGTACGATTCAGTTGTCACGGCTTATTGTTACACCGGCTTGTTCCCTCCAAAATATCCGGACAGTGCGATAATGAAGAAGCTGGTCGGCGATGTGTTGCAGACTGATTCTGTTGTGTCAATAAAAACGATCGAAGCAATGATGCAGTCTTCGTTGACAGAAGGAGATAGGTTGAGTAAAGTCAGGTTACCTGTCCACGTTATAACCAGTGACTATGCGCCGGTGAATAGGCCCATCATGGAGAAATACTGCAAAGCGGGTTTTAAAGAAAAGGTCATTCGTGGAACCGGTCATTATCCCATGATAGAAAAACCGGAAGAATTCAACCAATTACTGGCGGAGACAGTTAACGAAATCGCAGCAGGCAAATAAGTCTCATTCCAGGGAACCTACTGGTTTACGTCTAACATCTTTTTTCAGGATAACAAGAGATTTGCCGGTACCTGAACTCGTGACAGACCAATCAGAAAAAGAATAGATAGGACGGGGCTTTTCATAACATACTTAGTTTAAAAAAGATCGCAAGGCCCGTTTCCTGTTCCTGTTAATGTTGTAGGCTGTCAGCGTCATGCTATTGATGTAAAGAATCTCAATTATCTTTTAGGTTGATAACAGAGCAGAACAATTCCACTTTTAAATGACCTTGTTTTCGTCAAAACCAGATCAATTTTCTTATCTATGTCTTTTAAGAAGGCAGTGCCATTGTTGATAGCGACCGGGTGAATCATAATCTGGAATTCATCTACCAAACCTGCTTCTGTGAGTTGGTTGACGATGCTTCCGCTGCCAAGTACTGTTAGGTCTTTTTCCGACTGTTTTAATTTCTTCACTTCTTCTTCAATATTACCGGAGACGATCCTCGTGTTATTCCAATCCGCCCTTTTTAATGTTTTTGAAAAAACAATTTTCTCCGCTTTATTCATTCCTTCAGCAACCCCAGGATTATTTTGCTTTGCCTGGTCAGCAGGCCAGTAACTAACCATCATTTCATATGTTTTTCGGCCAAAGAGAAGTGTAGCTCCTCCTTGCGCGTTTTCTGCCGCAAAATCACTTTCTTCCTGTGAAGGCGTTTGATGAGCCCAGCTTATATCTTCATTGGGGCCTTTAAAGTATCCATTAGCGGATACGAAGTTGTATACAAGTAGCTTTCCCATATTCTTTCTTTAAGTTGTCCCTGCAAGATGGAACAGTTATAGAATTTTGATTACATAATTATAACAAATGAAATACCACAGATTGGACAGAGGGCATCTCACCTTTTCATTTTTTTACAATAAAAAAAGGAATGGCAGACGAGTAATGAGTGTCGTTATGCAAATGCTGTAGAGGAACATACAGTTATTTCTCTCGTTCCTGGGAGCATTACCGGGACCGAGCCTACAGGAGATCATGAATTCTTTCTATAATTTTCATTAGCTCGGAATTTGATTCAATCCCTACGGACAGGTGGCCATTCTTTAGCGGCATTACAAACTCATAAAAAGAGCCATACCTGATGATCACATACCTGGCTCCGCCACAATCAATATTTCCACGTTGTGTGACTAGCTTGAGTAAGGTCGGATTTACGATTAATTCTTCATATTTATCGGACTCCGAGCTGCTGGTATTTTCTATGCCTGCACGTTCCGAGGAAATTAATTTATCATCGATGTAAATTGCCACATACCGAATTTCATTGGAAATAGCGAAGATTCTTGCTTTTAATGATTCCATAGTTGTTTATGATGTTTATAATCTATTTGCAATAAAGGAATCGTATTCATGTATTCTGCCTGGGTCCGGAGATCATTTTACATAATTACGGAGTATGCACGAAGTACGTTATACCTTCTCCGTCTCCCTTATCTTCAACGCATCGATTAATTTCTCAGCATTAAAATTCGTCTCCACTGCTGGCAGGTAAATTTCAAATGCCTCTGCTTGCAGCTTCTTTGAGTACTGTTCACTAAAAAAATAGCTCCCGTCTTTGATGACATAATTCAAAATAAAAAAGCGGTAGGCTTCACGCATAAAACGTAATTCATTTGCTGTTAGCGGATTAATTTTATGATATTCTTCCAGGAAAAGAATAAACCGCTCTTCCATCATCGTGTCGACCCTGTAACTAAAAACAGTACGGTCGCCGGCATCCGATACCACGCGGCTGAAAAAATAGAAATCCATCATGCGGTAACTCATGCGGAACCAGTCATAATCCCACCTCGAAAAGAGTTCAAATTTTTTGGTGATGGAAAAGTTGCCGATGTTCCAGTCAATAAAAACGGGAATGATCGCAAAGGAATTGACCTTATATTTCGCCCGGTATTTTAAAAATTGCTCACAATGATGACGCAAGAATTCCACTTTTGCTTTGCCTCCAAATGCCTTGTCATCTTTTTCCAATCGTTCCATTAATGTATGTATATCGGTACGAAGAGTTTTTGATGATTTGGGCAACACATGTCTGAGTTTGAAGCAGGCCAAATGAAACTTAGCGATCTGCTGTCCAAACTTTCGGATGTGATATTCCTCCAGCCGGCGGGGCATACGTTCCATTACTCTAACCGGGTTATAAAATACAACCCAGGCATCTACTTTTTTGTGCTTGTAACGATAAGTATAAACGCGGTTATTTTTTAAAAGTGATTTCGCCAGTAAATTATCAAAAGGGTAGAGTAGGTTATTTGCCAAAGAATGGATGATTCGATGATCTTCCTTGAAATGTTCATACTTGCCAAAGTAGGATAGTTTGGCTACGATCATATCTCCATCCTCAAACCATACATGAAACACGTAGTTAGTAGAAACTTTTACGCTGATGTCAATGACTTTGGAAATGATCTTGGTAGGATCATATTCTTCCCACGCTTTTTTTATAATGTCTTCGCTGGTGATCATAATTGTAAAATTCTGAATGGCAATGATTATTTACAAAAGTAGGAACACCTGTAACAAGCAGGTGAATTTATCGCGACAATTTTAATTCTTGTTGGTGAGGATGTGAATATATGAAAGGGCATAACTTTCCCTGCATTTATCGTCTCCATTGGAAGAACTGGAAATCCTGAATAAGAAAAATGGTTTCTATAATTTTCGTTATAGTTTCTTGGACAGAGCGCGACATATCTTCGTTGTGCTGCCGCAAATAAAAGCAAGTTGTTTCCTCCTGTTCACGGGATCATCAATAGGGTTCGACTACTCCAAGGTGGCAATTTCGTCATCGTCTTTTATTGTTAAACCTTAAAACCTAGGATTATGAAATCAAGAATCCAACTCGCTGCGCTGCTGATGTTAGTAGCTGGGGCGACGGTCGCTGTGTCTTGTAAAAAGGAAGCCAGGGAAACCAAGCCAAAAACAAAAACGGAACTTCTTACGACAGGATCATGGAAACGAACCGACTTCGTGAGCGATCCGGTTTATGACTGGTATGGCGACGGGACGTTTGCTACGAATATTCTTAGCATAATGTACCCTTGCGAATTAGACAATTTTGAGATCTACCACACTGATGGAACGTGGGAGTTGAATGAAGGGCCGACTAAATGTGATGAATTCGGTCCACAAGCAAGGACGCTGCCCTGGGCATTTGCCGACAATGAAACGAAGCTTGTTTTTAATGGCTTCGATGAATACATACTGGTGGAGTTGACAGCTACCAAGTTAACATTAGGTCAGGCTTTTCTGCAGAACGGTGTTTTGTACCAGCAGACCCAAACTTACAGTCATTAAAATTTGAATTCATGACACTGAATTCATTTGCGTATCTCCAGGATTCGGTGTCATTTTACGATTTATCAAATAAAAGTCGTGCCTCATAAGTACTTTTCTTTTATGATGTTCATATGATGCAGTTCGTGTCCCGCAATATGGTAGGCCATCGCCCTGACCGTTGCTTTGTTATTGTTTGCCGTTCCCATCCGCAGAAGAGAATCTTCAGGCAATCCGTTAAACAATGCAATTGTAGCATTGCGAACGGCTTCATATTCTTCTAGAATATTTTCCAGGCTTCTCTCATTGGCTCGTGAATGCAAGGCATAGTCGTCTTGTTCAAAACCCGGCAATTCGGTCTTGTCATTTCTTGCAAAGCATAATGCCCTGTAAGCATAAATTCTTTCATCGTCGATAATGTGCACGAGTATTTCTTTGATGGTCCATTTATTTTGGGCATACCTGTAGTTCAATTTCTCTTGAGGTAAAGAAAAGATAAGTTGTTTCATTGCGATGAAATTGTCTCGCAGGTGTTTTAAAAGAAGACCATCGCCTGGGATCGGGCGGATATACATGTTGGCATACGGGGGAAATTCGCCTTCTTGTGGTTTTGCTATTGATCGCATAAGAAGTAATGGTTTTTGAACTATTTATCTTTTCAAACTGTCAATATTCTTCACGCACCGAACAGAAAATGCCCTATTTTTTTCTCCCTCTTGTTGCTGATAAATGGCTTGTGAGCCATTCGCGAAATTGCAAAACGAGGCAGTAGCAGTGTCATTTTCAGTTGCTGCCCAATAGAATCCATGCGCATTCCGACGAGAATAATGACCATCAGGATCACGACCGCCGCCTAACAATGCATTGAACCCGGCGGTATCACTAAATAATAAAGTGAAATAAGATTTCCTTCGAATTGCAGCGGAATCACCGGCAGCACCCCCATATACGATGGTCAGTTTCTGCCATTCGATATTGGTGGGAAGTCGCCATCCTTCTCCCAACAATTTACATCCTTCGATAGCTGACTCCCAGGTAAACAAACGGCCATATCCCTGGCAATTCTTGTCTACATCATCGTAGCAATAAGAATTTGGAATGTTTGAATTCAGGTTGTGCGTCATCCAAAGTTTGCCGTCTAATAATACTTTTACCGGATACTTGTTACCATCATTGTCTATCGCTAAACTTTCTGTTGACTTGTTGCCTGATGAATGAACTGGGTTGCTAGTTTTACATGAGCTAAATACTCCAAAGAAGATCCCCATTACAATCCCCTTCGTTCGTGATCCACTACAGGTGCCCCATTTGTCTATGAATTTTATTTTCACCGGCGAATGAAAATTGGTTTTCTTGATTCTATTGTAAGGTATTCAGAATTTTGTTTACTGCATTTAAACCAGGAGGGACTCGTCGCTATGATTGATTCGCGTCGAGTCCCTCCGGTGACCTGGCTGAAAAGAAAATGTATAATTGTTACAACCTGGCTTCACAGTTAGGCAAGTCCGGTTGCCTTCACTGCCTTTTTTTGAAAAAGAAAATAGAGACATCCCAGGCAAACCAGTACATTAATGGCAACTGTCGTCCAGCCCAATGAATTTCCTTGAGTATTCATCTGTTCTCTGACATTGAGCACTGCGTTAATTGCCTGGGAAAATAAAGTGGCAAACAATAAGCTTTGCCATGATCTGTCAGAAAAAGGAATATTTCTGTTTAACCAAAATAGGATGCCAAAACTCGCAAGAGTGACGCCGTATACTCTTGCCAAGTAAATACCGCTGGCGGTTAATGTGGCGTCATACATTGACGCGAATTTTACAGGAATCAGTAAAAGACAAAGACCATAAAACGCTGAAAGGATAGCTAAGATGATTGCAAAAACTGAGCTTTTCATTGTGAATAGTTTTGGTGAATTAATTGCGATAACGATACATTCTCATAAAGTGATGGCAAAAACAAAGAGGAATTGATAGGGAAGGGAAGTGGCCAGGTCATTCCTAAGATACATTTTTTTTAATACTTTTTATAGAGATGCTTCGTGGGAGATTTCTCCCCTTCTCCCCAATGACGATGCACTGCTTGTCATTTATTTCGATGACGCCATTTTTACTCAAAGTTTGGAATCGTAAAATTAGTTTTCGTAAAATCACGAGAGATTTTGTGTCATTTATGATAATAAGACTTTACACTCATTTAAAAAGTTTGCGTTTTTCTTATATCTTAGCGACATTGCATACACGCCATTAAGTGAGTTGGGCTATTAAAAAGATATTTCAATATTCAGTGCACAACAACTTAGACACCATGCCACTTGTTGATTATTATCGTCTTCAATGAAAAGCTACCTATAGTAATAAGTTATGGTTGTATGATACTTTGAGCTAGACGCCTGCCACAATTGTCCATCACTGTAATATTTATATGCCAGGTCGGGAGGATTTTTCTCTTCAATAGGCCCATTTTTTTCTGAAACGGAATTTTCTTTGAATAAATACTTAAAATCCCCGTCCCCGTAATAGATCCATTTGCCAAATTTTTCATGAGGATTTGGATGATGATCGAATGTTACGTTAACAAGTCCACCAGTATAAACCGTTCTGTCTTCGCCAAGCCAGTATCGTTGGTAAGAAATGAGATTGTCGTCATTGTCGTATGAAAAACTATTATAGGACCACAGTTTTCCGGAATCATCATAACCGCTGTCCGCAATAACCCGTTCCCGGTCATCATAGGTAAACACGGCACGGCCAGAGCCTTGTTGGGGAAAGTAAGAGAAAGTTTTCTTCTCCACTATCCGCCCGGTCGTATCGTAAATCATCATTGCCTCCCATGCATTTCCTGCTTTGTATTTTGACAATTTTCCCGGTGCATTATAGAAACATGTATCGCCCCCATTTGGGCTCGCCGATGTAATTGAAACAAGATCACCAACAGAATTATAGGAATAATGGAGCGTCGATACCGAACCTGATGTAGAATCAAAATACTCCTCTCTATCAAGAATTGTCCCTCCGGCAGACGGTATCGCTGAGACGTCTTTTTTATGGCAGGAGTTTAGGAGTGATAAAGAAAATGCTATGGTGAAGAGCGCTAGTCGATTTGAATGTTTCAATGGAGGTGGTTTTACTGAAATTACAACAATTTTATCTTGTTAGCTTGCAGGCGGTCATCAGCGAGGCATATTGTCGCCATATCTCGCGTCAGGAACTTTTCTCCCTCTAGATTGGCCTAGTTAAATAATCAACCAACGACAGCATCAACATGGCTATCCTCTTAAGGTCTGTAATTTTATCTTTGCACGGCTGGCTATTTTAAATCGAAAAGAAGTTATGAAGAAAATAGGATTTTTATCGTTCGGACATTGGGCTAATCATCCGGCCTATAAAACCCGTACAGCAAGTGACACATTGCTTCAGTCTATAGACCTGGCGGTTGCTTGCGAAGAAATGGGGTTGGATGGTGCGTATTTTCGGGTGCATCATTTCGCGGCCCAACTAGGATCACCATTCCCTTTATTGTCAGCTGTAGGTGCGAAAACAAATACGATAGAGATCGGAACCGCTGTGATCGATATGCGCTATGAAAATCCGTTGTACATGGTGGAAGATGCAGGGGCGGCTGACCTTATATCCGGGGGAAGGCTACAACTGGGTATTAGCAGGGGTTCACCCGAACAGGTGATCGACGGATGGCGTTATTTTGGTTATGAACCCGCTGATGGGGAAACGGATGCAGACATGGGACGCCGCAAAGGATTGGAATTCCTGGATAAGTTAAAAGGTATTGGCTTTGCTCAACCTAATCCACGCCCGATGTTTCCGAACCCACCGGGCTTGTTACGGTTAGAACCCTATTCTGAAGGGTTGCGTGAACGGATCTGGTGGGGCGCTGCTTCTAATGCTACAGCTGTTTGGGCAGCGGAAAATGGGATGAACCTGCAAAGTTCTACACTGAAATTTGATGAAAGCGGCAAGCCTTTCCATATACAGCAGGCAGAGCAGATCAGGTTGTATAAAGAAGCCTGGAAGAAGGCCGGTCATAAACGTGAACCACGGATCTCAGTAAGCCGCTCCATTTTTGCATTGGTAACCGAACAGGATAAGTATTTGTTTGGACGGGAAAGCAACGGAACAGACCAAATCGGTTTTATTGAAAGTGACAAACGTGCTATTTTCGGAAGGAGCTATGCTGCGCAACCGGATCAGCTTATCAAGGAATTGGCTGCGGACGAGGCTATCAGGGAAGCAGATACCGTTCTTTTGACCATCCCCAATACATTAGGTGTTGATTATAATGTTCACGTATTGTCTTCTATTTTAAAGCACGTCGCACCGGGATTAGGTTGGCGCTAGTGGCAACATCAACATGCGCGAACCACTTATTTTCTGAAATAATAATCAGCAAGAGCGTTTGCAATGGCACGTGGATTTGCTTCATCTGTATTAGTGAGAATGATAACGGAAAGCCCGTCATTCACAAAACGTGCATACACAGATCTGAACCCAATATTAGCACCACCATGTACAATTAATTTATGCCGGCTGAATTCATCTATTGCCCATCCAAAACCGTAATATTCCTTTGAATCTGCTTTATCCGATGTTTTAATAAACGGTTGCCATAGTTGTTCCCAGTTGTCTTTTTTAAGAATGATCTTTTCCTCCCTTATCACTTTCTCCCATTTGATCATATCAGAAGAAGTGGAAAGAAACCCACCGCTGGGTCGTATGGCAAACATAGAAGTGGCATTGACCAGTGTGTCATGATTATGCATATAGCCATCGGCACGGTTAGGAATGATGGCATAAAAATCAGTGAGGTAACTAGTATTCATTCCTGCGGGTATAAATAATTTATCATGAATATAGTTCTGCCAGGGCATGCCACTTACTTGTTTTATAATTTCTGCCAACATGAAATAAGCAAGGTTACAATACTGGTATTTTGTTCCCGTTTTAAAATCAAGAGGTAAGTTGTATGCAGACTTAATGACGTCTATATCGGGTTGTATCTTGAAATTGTCGTAAGCAGGGGCTTCTCTTTGCAAGCCTGACGTGTGAGACATCAAGTTTTTTACTTTAATAGGCCGCCATACCTCCGGTGCATCAGGGAAAAATTTATGTACCGGATCTTCAATACTTAGTTTTCCTTCTTCCATTAATTTCATAATAGCTGTTGCAAAAAACTGCTTACTAACTGAGCCAAGCCTGATCACCGTTTCGGAGGTCACCGGTACATTGAGTTCTGCATTGGCCAGTCCGTAACCTTTGTTTACAACAGGCTGCCCATTTTTTATTACAGCCAGCGAAAGTCCAACGATTTTTTGCTTCTCCATCATCTGATTAACGATGATATCAGTACTGTCAGCCTGTGCAAATGAGTGAAAGGGCAGAAAGAGAAATAGCAGCAGTTTGTTCATTTCAGAATAATTATTTTATTAAAGAAAATCGAATTTCCTAAATCTGTATCCGGTGCTTATTTCTGTTCACGGCATGGCTCGGTAGCAATAACTTCCAATCTGCCATGTTCAAATTTAATTGCTATTTTTCACAAGCCCTATGGGCTGGATTCAGAGTTGCAAACTCTGGATAACATTGAAGATTTTTATTTATCTGAACACTCCTGAGACGGGACTGGGTAAAGATAGAAAGGTGGTGGTATATTCCAAAGCTCGGTTATGTTCGTTCAGCTGGTACTGCAGCCGAATCGCGTTATATCGATCAGGATATATTCTGTTGCCAGCATAGCAGAAAACCACTTGTTGTGTGTTCGTGCCTTTCTTTCGCACTATTTCTCCGTCTTTTTATTGAAAGCTGGCAATATATACTTACTGATCAATTCGTCAGATGGTGATTGCACATTGTAATTGCCACCTGTTATAACCGTCACCATATTTTGTTCTTCCCAAATGTAAATTTTTTGTCCTCCATTACCTTGTGCTGCCTTTCCAACATATCTGACCCCATCAGCATCTAAATACTTAATCCACCAGAAATAGCCATAATCAACACCTTGAATCACTGAATGCTTAGATAATGATTGCTTTACCCAATCAGGTGAAATGACCTGCTTGCCATGCCATTGCCCTTTATTAAGAAACAATAACCCAAACTTTGCCATGTCTCTTGAGTTCAAGAACACCTCGCAAATCGTTTCAGTACTTGATTTATCAGGTTTAAAATTCCAAACATAATTCTTAATTCCTAAATCTTTAAAAAGAGTCTGTTTTGCAAATTCAGGTAAAGTCATTTTTGTTTGTTTCTCAATAATTCGTCCGGCTACTATGGTAGTACCTGAACAATACCTTCCTATGCTGCCTGCATTCTCAATCATAGGTAGGTCAAGCGTAAATTTTACCCAATCATCACTATTGTTCATTTTGTTTTCATGACCTTCCGATTTTGGATTAGTTATATCACAATCCAAACCGCTTTGATTGGTAAGCAAGTTTTCAATCGTTATTCGTTTTTTTGCTTCAGAATTATTCTTAATTGAATATTCTGAAAAGAACGAGAGAACAGTCTCGTCTGTATTTTTTATGTAGCCCTTGTCAATGGCAATTCCTGTCAATGCAGAAATAAAAGTCTTAGTTGCAGAGCGTGTTTCGTGCAATTTATCCCTGGTGTATTCATAAAAATATTCTTCGAAAACAAGTTTGCCATCTTTAATTATGAGGACGCTATGTACGTCAGGGTAAGTTCCCTTTATGATTTTTAGCATCATCTCATTTAGTAAAGATGTGTCTAAGCCCGATTTGTTTATACTTTTTGTCTGTAATCCATCATCGATAGTTTTCGGTTGCACATAAGTATATCTTTTTAAGGTGTCCATTCGGGCATACCATAGTTGAATTGGGAATCTAACTTTCTTGCTTAATAGCTTAAATCTGGTATCGTCTAAAATATAGCCGACTACTTTATTAGAAGAATTTCGGAAAAATTGTATTTTCTCCTGAGCCTGGCTTATAAATAAATCGTTGCCAAGGTATGTCAATTCAAATTTTACATCATTAATAATCGCATACAATCGCGGGTTTTTTGGAGACGCAGCAATTTTAAATGGCGATTGATTTCTATATTCATATAATCCCTCGTACTCTTTTAACTTTTCGTATATAATCGGGTGTTGCTGTTGGGAAAAAGCTCGAACAATTGTCATCGAAAAAATTAAAATAAGCAAAATTGTTTTCATTTGGATGTTCTTGTTAGAGTGAAGCTTTGGCATAACGCACAACACATAAATATACGTTACTCCAATGGAGTCTATAAAATTCTTAGCCCTGGTAATCAATTATTTCACGTTCGCCTTTTTTGTCGTGACGGCAATACCACTTACCACAATACTTGGAAGATACACGGGTGTTTTAAATGGAACGGAGGGATGCTGAAATAGAATTACCGAACGATGAAAGGAGCGTCGCAACGGAAGTTCAATCGGAGTTACAAATGCTGGTAACAAATAGATTTCTCACTTCGCTCGGAATGACAAACAAATCTGAACAACAAACAAAGGTGTGGAGTCCGCCTTGCAATGACTTTCTTCACTTTACTTTTTCCTTTCCGATGACCCTTCCTATAAGTTTTGTTATATAAAACCTGGTGTTGGATCAATGTATCTTGCCGGCATTAAAATTATCCTATTACTCAATTCAAAAATGATAATTATGAAATCAAAAACTCAACTCGCTTCGCTAGTGATATTAATAGTGGCGACAACAACAACAGCTGTGTCTTGTAAAAAGGCAGAGGTCAAAAGCAAGCAAAAAACAAAAACGGAACTTCTCACCGAGGGAACATGGAAGAAAACCAGTTTAATAAGCACTCCTGCTTACGACTGGTACGGTGACGGAAATTATGCTACCGATATCCTGAGCATCATGAATGTTTGTGAATTGGATGATTTCGACACCTACAGATCCGATGGCACAGGGGACACGAATGGGGGGCCGATGAGATGCTACCAATCGGACCCACAAGCATGGCCGTTTACCTGGGCTCTTACCGACAATGAAACGAAGCTGGTATTTAATGGCATTAATAAATTGAACTTAGTAGAGTTGACGGAAACTACTTTAAAATTCCGTACGACTTTTGAAGAGGACGGTATTACTTATACCCAGGAAGAGACTTACGGCCATTAGATTGCTTCTCCCCATAACGGGATCCACCTAAGGGCGGATCCTTGACGATTCATCTATTTTTTTATTTTTTCTCGCCAAGCAATACGCGCACATGAGAGGAGTCTTCTATAAAGTCGCATCTATAAGTTTTGCTATAGAAAACATCGTGTTCGACGAAGGCACCTTGCCAGCATTAAAACATCCTATTACTTAAATTCAAAAATGATGATTATGATGCCAAAAATGCAACTCGCTTCGCTATGGATATTGACAGCCGTGACAATAGCAGCAGTGTCTTGTAAAAAAGAAAGCGGCGGCGCAAGCAAGCAAAAAACAAAAACGGAACTTCTCGCGACGGGATCATGGAAAAGAACCGGATTAACAGCCACTCCTGCTTACGACTGGTACGGAGATGGCACTTATGCTACCAATCTTCTAAGTGTCATGAAGGTTTGTGATTCGGATAATTTCGATTCTTACAAATCCGATGGCACAGGGGTCACAGATGAAGGTCAGACAAGATGTGACGAATCCGATCCACAGGCATGGCCCTTTGTCTGGGAGTTTGCAGACAATGAGACGAAGCTGGTCTTCGATTACTTTGCTGAATACACTTTAGTAGAGCTGACAGAAACGACATTAAAGTTCAGGTCGACTTTTGAGAAGAACGGTGTTACTTATACCATTGATGAAACGTACAGCCATTAGATTCCTCTTCCGATAAATCGGGATCGGAATGATAAGTTATCGAGGCAACGCAAACGCTACGTAACTATCGCCGCTCATTGTACCGAGCTTTCCACCGCCACATGCGATCACGATAAATTGTCGACCATTGGCTTCATACGTGGCAGGTGTTGCAAAACCCGCAGCGGGCAAATCAGTCTCCCACAATAGTTTTCCTGTTCTCTTATTAAATGCACGAAACTTTCCATCTTTGGTAGCAGCAATAAACAAAATACCTCCTCGAGTTACTATAGGCCCGCCATAATTTTCAGTGCCTGTTTCTTTCACACCCTTTGCCTTAAAAGCAGAATCTACACCCAACACTGTTTTCCAAACATACTCGCCGGTGTTTAGATCAACGGCACTCAATGTTCCCCACGGTGGCGCAAGAGCCGGCAATCCCGATTTGCTCAGGAATTTATTGTAGCCGCTAATCTGGTAAGGCAATCGTCGGAACGAATCGAGCGTAGACAATTTGCCAGTGTATTTTTTCAACTGTTCTTTCTGCTGGTTTAGAACAAACGCAGCGATCGCATCTTTATCTTCCTGGCTGAGATGTTTGAATGCAGGCATCATTCTTCTCCCGTTGTTGATGAATTCAACAAAACTTCGCGGATCATATTTGTTTTCAATGCCAACAATAGAAGGATAATTCCCTGCGCCTTTTCTTTCGGGTCCATGGCAGCTCATGCAATTTTGTATGTATAAACGATGACCTGCCCCGCCCATGTTTTCCTGTTGTTTCGCAGGGTCTACGTCAAACATTTGAAGTATCCACGCCATCTCATTTGCATTTACATACAATATTCCTGTTTCAGCATCAACAGCGGCGCCGCCCCATTCACCACCACCGTCAAAACCGGGAAAAATAATAGTCCCGGCCTTTGATTGCGGTCTGAATAAATTACCGGCGTGATAAGTGGCGAGTCTTTTTTTCACATCTTCATATTCTTCTGCTGAGAGATAGGTGTTGAGATCCTTTTCTGTCAACGACTGTCTGACAAACGGGGCAGGCTTTTGAGGAATGGGTTGGGTGGGCCACATCTTTTCACCAACTAGATCAGTCACGGTATCAACAGGTGTTTCAATTATCGGAAACAAGGGCACACCTGTTTCCCTGTTGAACAAATACAGAAACCCATTCTTCGAGGTTTGCGCCACGGCATCAATTTTTTTTCCATCATGCGTTACAGTGAGCAGCACGGGCGGCGATGAAGGATCCTTATCCCAGGTGTCATGATGGATGTATTGGAAATGCCACAGATGTTTTCCCGTACTTGCATCAAGAGCAAGCAAACAATCACCGAAAAGATTGGAGCCTCTTCGCCTGCCGCCATAAAAGTCAGCTGAGGAAGAACCGAGTGGGATATAGGCAATGCCACGTTGCTGATCGATTGTCAATCCCGTCCAGTTATTGGCGCCACCTATCATTTTATATGCATTGGGGTCTTCCCAAGTTTCATAGCCCAACTCACCGGGATGAGGAATGGTATGAAATTGCCAGACGATCTTTCCTGTTCTTGCGTCGTAGGCACGAATATCGCCCGGCGCTGCATCTGTGCTTTCAGAAACCCTTGTACCTGTAATAACGAGATCTTTATAGACTGATGGAGGAGAAGTAGCAGTGACAAATAAATTTTGAACCCCCTCCATTTCAAGACCGGTATGCAGATCAACCTTGCCACTATTCCCAAAGCTCGTGATCAGTTTGCCGGTGTTAGCGTCAACTGCTTGTAAATACGAATCGGCAACATAAAATATACGCTGATCGTTTTTACCATCGCTCCAATAGGCAACCCCGCGATTATTGTTCATAATAAAATGACTGACCCTTTGGTCGCCGGGAATGCTGTCGAAAGGGTAGAAGACCCACTTTTGTTTTCCGGTTGCCGCCTCCAATGCAAACAATTTTAACTGCGGTGATGTGCAATACATCACGCCATTCACAATGATAGGATTGCATTGGATTTGTGAATGAGCCATTGTATCAGCATCGCCTGTGTGAAATGTCCATGCTACCTGTAATTGCTGAACGTTGTCCGTATCGATTTCCGTGAGTGATGAATAATGATTGCCATCACTATTACCATGAGCTTTTTCCCAGCCAGTGTATGTAGAAGTTGAGTTATTATTATTACAGGAAGATAAAAAAATAACAGTAATCAAAACGAGACAGGCAAATGGTTTCATTCGATTTTTATTTACAAAGTGAATATAGAAATTTTGTTCGATTGAGGCATGGATGATTTCGCGCAACGGCACAAAGAGCTTGACGACTTTCGGAGTCAGAGTGCTTTTGCGGGCTGCCTCTTCGCTTGAAACCAAAAAATTGCTGTACATTAATACTATGAGCCGCCTCCAGAATTGTATTCCACTATATGTAGGTTGTGAAACCAATAATGGAACGTTTATCGGTATTGTGAAGAACTCTTTGTTTATTCAAAATGGCGAACATTCGATTACTGAGTACAGTAAACAATCGTTGGGACAAACCGTTTTTCTTCACTTGAAAAGATTGAGTGATATCACGGATGAGCAAAGCCAGGAACTAAATAAAAAAGGATTCAATATTGGCAGGCCCAGTGGTTATACTTTCTCGAATGATGCGTTTTTATATCTCCTCAGTTTGCACGTTGACCTGTTTGGTTTGATTAACGCAGGCATGGCAAAAGATCTTAAGACTTGCTAGCTAGCGAAGTCATTCCCGGCCTTGATCCCTAATCAACAGCTCAAATATTGATATGTTCGGGTCAAGCATGACAACTTAGACGTTAGCTACCCCACGTTGGAATTTGTTTCTACTTCAACTTGCTAATTTGGTCATTGTAATATTTGATTTCCTGTATGACTGAGGGTAAATTGCTTGGCTGATCTTCGGCGTCACGTTCGATATAAATATATCCGTTGAAACCTTGCTTTTTCAATTCCGCGAAGATCTCGGGGAACTTTACAACACCTGTTCCAACCGGAACATCTCTCAATGTTGGATCATTAAATGCAGCAATGTCTTTAAGATGAATACCGATGATATGTCCGCTCAATTTTTTTACTGCATCTAGGGGATCGATTCCGCTTTTTGGCCAGTGACCAAGATCGGCACAAACACCAAAATTGGGATGACCTTTCAACGCCATCAAAGTTGTGTCCGGATTCCAGTAATGACTAAAACCTTTCCAGTGTTCATGAATTGCCACTTTTATGCCGTAAGCGCCGGCAAGACTATCAATACTATCCCACATATTTAACGGCGGCTCTGTCGTAACATATTTCACTCCCATTTGTTTTGCAATCTCAAATTGCTTGACCCACGATTTGAGTGTTGAGTCGCCTACGATATAAAGTGATTCACAGATAAGTCCTTTTTTTGCGATCATGGATTTCAATTTATCAATACCCGCCGGTGACAATTGTCCTATCACTGAATCTTTTAACTCTGTACCTGCTTTATGAAAAGTATTTGGTTCAATATACTTTAATCCTGCGCTGTCTACTTTGTCCAGCGAATGAGGAAAATCAACTGTGTGGAATGTCCATAAAGCAATTCCGAATTTCCAGTCCTTTGCGGGGTCAACTGATGACGCCTCCAGGGAATCCGCAGTATTGGTAGTATTTGTTGTCTGGCTGTTATTGCAGGCGGCCAACAATAATGTCGTGAACGTCAATAAAGCGATTGTCGTTTTCATTTATTAGAGTTATTGGTGATAGTATCGAATAAAGATAAATTAATTCGGTGAGTGGCGATAGGCGAGTAGTGTGCAGTTTCTTCCATACCGTTTACAAACGACCTTCACCTTTGTCTCAATAGGGAGAAGGGCTGACCGAAGTCCATCCTCCATCAATGATCAATGTTTGCCCGGTAATATGTTTTGCTCCATCGGACACAAGAAACAACGCCGCGCTGGCAATGTCTTCAACGCTTGCCGGTTTCCCCATTGGTGTTATTCTTGACCAGGTGCTTTCAAAACCTGGGTCACTGACTGTCCTTTCAGTAAGGGTTGCTCCCGGTGCAATTGTATTCACATTGATCTTGTATTGTGACAGTTCGATCACTAAATTTCTTGCAAGCATTTCAAGAGCTGCCTTGCTCATTCCGTAGGCTGCAAGATTTTTGTGAGCCTGGTGACCTGTAACCGATGAGGTAAATAATAGGGAGCCGCCTGCTTCCTGCTTTTTCATTTGATTGGCTGCTGCCTGGGACAGGAAAAAACTTCCGCCCAGGTTCACTTTCATGACTTCAAAAAAAGATTCGGGTTTGTAGTCAAAAAAATCTCCGTACACCGTAATCCCTGCATTGGCAACAACAATATCAAGCGCTCCAAATTTGGATGTAGCAGTGTTTACCAGTTGTTGAATGACGGTAAGATCACTTGAATCACCGGCAACTGCAACGCAATCTCCCTTCTCGTTGGTTATTTTTTTCACCGCCTCATTCGCCAATTCTTTATCAAGATCATTTAGAATAACTCTTGCGCCTGCATTCGTTAGTCTTCTGCAAATTTCAAGACCTATGCCTTGCCCGGCTCCTGTTACGATGGCGACTTTGTCGGTAAAAGACATAAAGAGATGTGATAATTTTATTCCAAGAAATAAAACTATTTAATCTAAGGCAAACACAAATCAAAATCACTTCTTTTTTGTTTTTACCGGCTTGTTCTTCTTCTCCCTTTTTTTGGCCGAGATTGATTTTACTATGGTTAGCCCGGTTCTGACCTGTTTTTTGTCTTTCACTTTTGCCAGGGAATTGGCAAAGGCTTCTTTTACGAGTTTTTTGATATAGGCTTTGGGAAAAGTGCTTTTATCTGTTACAAGGATATAGCGATATTGGTTACCCTTTCCCAGGAGAATTTTGTCAGGATCGGAGATTTTACTGCCCCAGTAAAATCCAAAATGGACATTGTTCCTTGTGCGTCCGACTGCAATGGAGCAAAAAGTATGACCAACTTTGTCGGTAGGTGACCAGCCAAAGGCAAGTGCATTATAATTATCGTAGATCAGTTCATTTGCTTGCGGGTACAAATCCCAAACAAACTCCCGTAACCACATTACCCGTTCAATAATTTCGTTACTGAACGGTTTTAGAAATTTCAGGAGATCTTTTGTTTGTTCCTTGCTCATACTCCCCATTTTTGTAATGGCCTATGAAATCTTTTTAGCTGAGGAAAACTCTTTTTGCACGACAATCACTTCTTGCGTCGTCGTGTCCAGGATCAACATACCTTCATTGATGTTATCTAACTGACCAAGCAAAATCCCTTTATTATTCCAGACTGACGACCTTCCGCCGGCTTCCTTGCCTTCACATTCACCCACGCAATTCGATAAAAGCACAAACATTGAATACCGTTTTGCGGTTTCGGTTAGGGTTTCAATCGCTTTCTCAATTCCAGCAATCGTTTTGGCAACACTTGCTATGTAAACCCGGGCTTCGTTTTTATGGGCTTGCTCCGCATGCAGGGGAACCGATATTTCGTAACAAATAGCCATTGCAATTTCGTATTCACTCAGTACGGGCTCATACGTTCCCTTTATAAAGTAACGCTCTTCGTCAGGATGCAGATATTGCTTAAAATAAGTTTGCTGCGGCTGATTCGGTCTAAATATGATCATCCCGATCATAACACCCTGTTCCTTCTTTATCGGTATTCCGGCTGCGATGATTATTTTTTGTTCATCACTGAGATACTGGAGGTCCCGGAATCTGTCATCGCCTTCATTTGTGGCTAATTTGTTGGCGAGAGTTGGTTCATAACCCGTCAATGAGAGCTCAGGGAAAACAATTATGTCGGCACCGCCAGACACTGCAAACCCTGTGAATTCCTTATGCTTGTCAATATTTTTCCTGACTTCGCCAGTTACGGACCTTGTTTGTGCTACGCAAATTTTCATTTTGGCATTTATACCCGGATTGAAGATACATTTTTGAGAGACGAAAAACGTTCCCAAATACAAAGAAATTTGCAGATGCCTTCTAAGGTTCTTTAATGAATTTATAATTTGTCGGATAAACGAAGCCCGTAGTTTCTTCCTTCATTTTTATCGGGCGGACTTCAATTCTTGTATCGGGGTTATATTCAAATTCGGGGTTTGCCTTTGCGATTGCAATGGCTTCGGACAGATCTTCCGCAAGAATGTGATAATAACCGCCGATCACTTCTTTTGTTTCATTAAAGGGAACATCCTTCCAGACTTTACCCGGGTATGATATGATATCACCATCCCTTTCGATAGGTTGCGAAGAAATTAGTTTTCCTTCATTTTTAAGTTTTGCGATATACCTTTCACAGCTTTTTAAGAACTGCTGGTGTTTTTCCGGTGACAACGTCATCGTACTATCAGATTGTTTTCTGATGAAAAACATAAACTCTCTCATAGTTAAAGTGTTTAAGAGTAGAATATTGTTGAACTCGAAGATCTAAGGTGGAGCGATGTGATAACTAAGTTAGAATTTTTTGGGCGACCATACCATCTTTTCGCAAGGAAGTCAGCCCCATGGGGATATCAGTCAATTTTTCGCCAGGTCAGTTCATAGCGTGCAGAGCCTATTAAAGAGGTCTTTAGGATAAGCTCATCGTTTCTAAATTCGTAGTGCCGTCTTTGATCCTCATTTACCCAGTTTGGAAAGGAACATGCTTTGATATGATGTATCACCAGATTGGAATCAGGCACAATCTTGTAAGAACCATAATAGCCGATAAAACCGTAATAGGCAGGTAAAACTTCATCAGCTACTCCTTCGAGTAGATTTGATTGTACAAACTTTTTAATGCCTGGTTTCATGATTTCCACCATCATATTTCCTTTCCGATCATAAAGTAGTTGCCCAACGGGATGCTCTCCATAAGGGTAGAGTAGTGCTCCGTCCGCCTGATACGCAACGCATTTCAATAAGGTCCACGTACCAATAAAATCAGGAGACGTATTTTTTCCCTTGTTTTGAAATGACATAAACCCGGTTAAAATAACAGTAAGGACGAGTGGAAGCCTTTTCATAAGAGAACTTTAGAAAATGAAAAAACAATTGATGGTCCTGAACAAGGTCGTCAAAAAATTATTAATTATTAATTTTTATTTATTCATGGCCACTAATCCTTCATCCACTGTTCTGAAACCACTTTCCCTTTTTCCAAATCATCAACAACAACGATCAACTGATTGGCATGATCACTGTATTGCGCCAGGATATTAATCCCGGCATCGGCGATCCTTCTGCAAAACATACCCAATTGTCCGGGCACATCCTGCCTTAATTTTTGAATAAGGACTTCATTGATCTTAGCAACTTTTATTCCCACAGTTTGAAGGACCTCCTTTGCTCTTTCAGCATCTTCCACCAAAAAATGACCCACGGACAGACTTCCGTTTTGAAATACTCCTCCGCCTTCAAGGCTGATCTTATGTTTACCCAGTGTTTCACCAAAGAAGGCAAGTGAACCAGGTTCATTTTTCAAAAAAATCTCGAGATCTTTCATGATTGCGTTTGCTGGTCATGAATATGTTTGCTATCAGGGGGTGCCTGTTCACGATCTTTCATTCCATAATCTCTCACCACCTGTGCCACCCGCAAGCGATAATCACTGAAAACGGATGTTCGCCCTTTCGCCTGTGCGTTTCTGTGCATTTCAAAGTTGCGCCATTGCGCGATACTTTCCTCATCGTTCCAAAATGACAGAGAGAGGATCTTTCCCGGATGAGTAACACTTTGAAATCGTTCAATTGAGATGAAGCCCTGAATCCTATTCAATTCTGGCCGAAGCTTTTCAGCGATGGCAAAATATTCATCTTTTTTGCCATCACCGGGTATTGCTTCAAAAATAACTGCTACCATGACTGATTAATTTTGAATCACAAAGTAACGAACTCCTTTCCTGCCACACTTCATTTCAAAATGAACTATGGTGAAATAAAATCAGATAATTTAGCGTACAAGAGCAAACAAAAATGGTCATGGAGGAAAATAACTTCGTTGATATCGCTGGCTTGATTGGCGAGCCTGCAAGGGCAAGAATACTTTGGAACTTACTTGAAGGCCGTGCGTATACGGCCACCGAACTGGCAATGGTTGCTGATATTTCAGGGACTTCAGCCAGTAATCATTTGACTAAACTACTGAGAGCCGATTTGCTGAAGGTAGAGAAGCAGGGAAGGCATAGATATTTTTCGTTTTCAAACCCTGAAATTGCCTACGTGGTTGAATCATTGGCGGGTCTATCCAATCACTCGTCAAAGAAAATCGAAAGAGAAACTCCCTTGCCAGGCATAAAATATTGTCGCAGTTGCTACGATCATTTGGCTGGGTATGTGGGAGTAAAAGTTACGGAGGCACTTGAGAAAAAGAAAGTGATCAGGAGGGTTGGCAACTCTTATCTCGTTACAAGTTCAGGATGGAAGTTTCTTGCCAGTCTTGATGTTGATAAAACTGAATTAATGAATAATCGGAGGCCGTTAACCAGGCAGTGCCTGGATTGGAGTGAACGAAGACCGCATATTTCGGGTCAGGTAGGCGCATTATTACTAAAAAGGATGCTCGAAAGAAATTGGGTCAAGAGAATGCGGTTTTCACGAGAATTAATAATCACCCCGAAGGGTAGAAGTGAAATCGATAAACTGTTAAATATTGAAATTTAATTTCGTTAGGCATATCCGATCCGCAAAAAGAAATCGTCAGTGCACAGCTGTTACATTAACTTTCTCTATCCCCAGTAAGTGCAATTCAATGTGTCTTTCTTTGGCCTTGTTTTCAAATTCACTTATGATTTCCAAGATGTCGTAGTCTATAAAGTTACACTCACCCCCGTCGATGGTGAGCACGCTGTATTCGGGCACTTCGTCTAATGTTTTCCTCAAGTTTACTTTGTTCAGGAAGGTCACATTGCTGTTGAGCTTTATGTACTCCGTTTCAATTCCATGGATGGTTGTGCGGGTAATTTTATATTCTGCTTTGAAATTGTTTTGTACAATAAAATAAATAGAAATCAAAAGCCCGATACTTACCCCTATCAGCAAATCTGTTGAAAGGATCACAATGATGGTTATTATAAATGGGAGAAATTGTTTCCATCCCAGGCTCCACATATTGCGAAACAATTTTGGCTTCGCCAGATTATATCCTGTTACGATCAGGATGGCGGATAGTGAAGCATAAGGGATCTTGTTGAGAAGAAAAGGAATAAACAGAACGGTGATCAATAGAAAAAGCCCGTGCGTGAATGCAGACATTTTTGTTCGGGCGCCAGCGTCGACGTTGGCAGCGCCCCTCACAACAACTGCTGTCATAGGGATGGCTCCTAAAAATCCGCAGGTGATATTGCCTAAGCCCTGGGCAATTAACTCCCGGTTTACCGGCGTGATCCGGTTACGCCTGTCTAACTTGTCTATTGCTTCAATGCACAAAAGGGTTTCTAACGTCGCCAGTAGTCCGACAATGATGCCGTCTTTCCAAATTGCGGTGCTGGAAAAAAGTTTTGAAATATCAGGGAAAGAAATGCTTGAAAAAATGTTAGAAGGAATATTCACTAACTGTGTTTGCTTCAGTGAAAGGCCTGAAGCTGCATTCGAAAAAACCATGTTGGTGATAATACCGACGACCACCGCCACCAGGGATGCCGGAATGATCTTTAATTTTCTTGAAAACGGGAGCTGAAGAATAATGAGGACGATCAAAGAAATTATTGAAGTTAAAACAGCTCCTCTTGCTATGTGGTAATTGAAGTCTTTAAAACTACCCGAGAAGTTGTCCGGTGAGAACAATTTCAGCAAACCACTTCTCCAGAAATCAGGTTGATTATAGCCAAGGGCCAAAGGGATTTGCTTTGAGATAAGAAGGATCCCTATTGCAGCCAGCATCCCTTTAATAACTGATGATGGGAAATAGTTAGCAATGACACCGAGTTTAAAAAGCCCAAGCGCCAATTGAAAAAAACCAGCAACGATAACCGTAAGAAGAAATAGCCTGTAATCTCCGAGTGTGACGATGGAAGCAGCAACCATGGTGGATAGTCCGGCGGCAGGCCCTGAGACAGCTAGCTGGGATCCACTGATCAATGAAACAATAAGACCGCCGATGATACCTGATAAAAGGCCGGCATAAAGAGGTGCGCCTGATGCCAACGCAATTCCCAAACAAAGTGGAAGAGCAACGAGAAAAACAGAAAGCCCTGCCGGCAGATCATGCCTCAACCAAATGATCCGGTAATACTTAATGGTTCTTTTCATCTATCTGTCAAAGATTTGTGCGCAAAGGTAGTGCTTACGATGTGAGCCAGGTTTAGAGCTTAGATCAATCTCTCAAGCGGTACATATTGTTGCGTACATTCCAAAAAAATGAAGCGCCCCGCCGAAAAACGTTTAACTTTTATCTATTCACTATTAACTTTTATCTATCATCCCATTCTCTTTTTCAAATTTGCATCGATCGCATCCAAAAATTCTTCTGTGTACAAATAATCTTTTCCGTGTTCCACCTTTGGTTTGATCGTGATGGCAAGATCCTTTGTCATTTTTCCTTCCTCCACCGTTTCGATGCATACCTGTTCCAGTTTATTGCAGAAATCTATTAGCGGTTGATTATTGTCGAGCTTACCCCGAAAAGCTAAACCCCTTGTCCACGCAAATATGCTGGCGATTGGGTTGGTTGAAGTGCGGTTCCCTTTCTGATGTTCGCGATAATGTCTAGTTACAGTTCCATGAGCGGCTTCCGCCTCCATAGTTTTTCCATCAGGCGTAACTAAAACGCTTGTCATTAATCCTAATGACCCAAAACCTTGGGCTACGGTATCGCTTTGTACATCGCCATCATAATTTTTACAGGCCCACACAAACCCGCCATTCCATTTCAGCGCGCTTGCCACCATATCATCAATCAGCCTGTGTTCATAAGTAATGTTAGCCTTTTTGAATTCTTCTTTAAATTCCTTGTCATAGACTTCCTGGAAAATATCCTTAAATCTTCCATCATATTTTTTCAGGATGGTATTTTTTGTGCTCATATACAGGGGCCAGCCTTTTTGCAGGGCCATATTCATGCAGCTCTCTGCAAAGCCACGGATGCTTTCATCGGTATTATACATGCTGAGCGAAACTCCGGCTCCCTTGAACTGGTATACCTCGTGTTCGATCACCTGTCCGTCTTCACCTTCAAATTTTACGGTAAGTTTCCCTTTCCCCGGCACGACGAAATCAGTGGCACGATACTGATCACCAAAGGCATGGCGACCAACAATGATCGGCCGATCCCACGTTGTGACAAGCCTGGGTATATTTTTTATCACTATCGGCTCCCGAAAAACAGTTCCATCCAAAATGTTGCGGATAGTTCCGTTGGGACTCTTCCACATTTGTTTCAGGTTAAATTCCTTCACTCTTGTCTCATCCGGCGTGATAGTGGCACATTTAATCCCAACTCCATATTGTTTAATGGCATTCGCCGCATCAATCGTCACCTTGTCGTCTGTCTTGTCACGGTATTCAATCCCCAAATCGTAATATTTTATATCTGCATCAATATAGGGCAGTATCAGCTTGTCTTTAATGAATTTCCAAATGATTCTTGTCATTTCATCGCCATCCAACTCTACTACAGGGTTGGCCACTTTAATTTTTTGAGCCATTGTGTTGTATTGATTTTAGGAGTTTATAAAAAATTTTCGTCTTTTAATTAGAAAAAGAGCGCCTGAAAAACTAACTACTCTTTAACAAGGCAGGCAAAACTAAGACTTTATAATTGCTGTAAAAGATTATGCATAAATGCCGTTCGCCCTATTATTTTCTTCGCCTGGCATTTTTTGCGATTGATTGAAATCAATTTTTAGTAACTTACGCAAGAGGAGGAGAGTCATCATGAATACAACAAAACCATTTTTGGATTACGTTCAAAAGTTTGTTGATATCACCGAAGAGGAGTTTCGGCAATTCATAGACCCGTATATCACTGTTCGAAAATTCGGAAAAAAACAGGTGATTACCGAAGAGGGAACGGTGGAAAACTATTTCAATTTTATAATAAAGGGACTTGCGAGGAAATATTACAGGAAAGGAAAAGAAGAGATTAATACGCAAATTTCTTTCGAAAATCACATTCTTCATTCGCAGGAATCATTTCATAGTCGCACACCTTCCGAATATGTCGTGGAAGCCATCGAGCCAACGACGCTTGTTTCCATCACATTTGACGACCTGGAAAAAATCTATGCCCGGTCACAAAGGATGGAACATCTCGGCCGGCTTATTATTACACATACTATGGTACTCAAGGACCGTTGGCAGATCCAGTTGGTGATGCATACACCCCGTGAACGTTTTATCTATTTTGTTCAGCGCAATCCTGAATTGTTGCAGCGGGTTCCCCAGAAGTACCTGGCAAGTTATCTCAATATCAAACCCGAAACATTCAGTCGCTTCAAGCACCTTGTTCGCAATGGCGTGAAGACGGAGGTAGCGTAGTTTTTTGTGTAGCCGATTACAAAATGTCCATTGAACGTCGGTTGCCCCCTTGGTCAGGCGGACGTCGCACTCTTGTGCGTCTGATAGTTCTAGTCACCTTTTTTCGTGAATGGACAATTGTGAATTGTCAATTGTGAATGCAATTGAGTAGCTAGTTAAATACTCAAAACTCATAACTCGTAACTCATAACTCACTAAACATGTACTACGAGCACTGGAATTTTTAATTCGTGCCGGACCGAATCAATTGTCTGTCCATAGAACCAATCCTTGAGCCCCGCGTGCCCATGTGCGCCGATCACCAGCATGTCGGCATCATTTTCTTTTACGATACGCACAATTTCCCTGGCACGATGGTTAAACCCTAAGAGGCCATTTGCTATATAACCCATCTGCTTTAATCGGTCTGCATAAAAGTCAATATGCTCCTGGTCTTTTCTTGTCTCAAGATCATCTGTATCTTTTTCCAGCACTTTTGCAGAAGCACTCTCCACAACGTGGATCAATATAAACGATGTATTCTCGTGAGCTTGTCCCATGGCATAGGAGAGAAGCTTTTCATCTTTCTCACTAAACTCAAGAGCTACCGCGATCTTTCTGAATACCGGAACGGCAATTTTTTGGAGACCGCTTGCCTCTGCATGGACTTCGGGTATATCGCGACGCTTTTTGTTCATTATCGGATAGAAGAATGAAATCAGCAATAAAGCTACAAACAATAGGCCGCCCAAAACGATAGCTGCTTTCCAAAAAATATTTTCAGATGTATTAAAATATGCTGTTGCCTGCTCAACTACCATTCTCAAATTCAGGTAAACGAGTACAGACGTGATAAGCCACGCCAACATTTTTACAAGAGGCTTTATGGCGAATTTGCCCATGGTTTGTTTATCGCTGACAAAATGAATCAGCGGGATAATAGCAAAACTCAGCTGAAGACTTAAAACAACCTGGCTTAATATCAACAGGCTGTCAATGTCCTCTTCACCATTAATAAGGATCACAATCACTGCCGGGATAATAGCGATAAGTCTTGTCATTAATCTCCGGATCCAAGGATTGATCCGTAGCCTGAGATAGCCTTCCATTACGATCTGACCCGCGAGTGTGCCGGTGATGGTGGAGCTTTGACCTGCGGCAATCAATGCAACAGCAAATAAGGTAGGAGCCAGTTTAGTTCCCAGGAAGTCACTTAATAATTCGTACGCAGTTTTTATTTCAGCCACATCTGTCCTTCCCCTGAAATAAAAGACCGAAGCGGCTAACACAAGTATGGCAGCATTCACAAAAAAGGCGAGGTTCAGCGCAATGGTACTATCGATCATATTTAATCTTAGCGCCCGCCTGACAGCTCTTTCATTTTTTTTGAACTTTCGCGTTTGCACAAGAGCTGAATGCAAATACAAATTATGCGGCATTACAGTAGCGCCAATAATTCCGATCGCTATGTACAAGGCTTCGTTACCAGGGATATGCGGTACAAAACCTTTTACTACTTGTCCAAGATTTGGTTTCGCTAAAATGATCTCCGTGAGGAAAGAAAACCCAATGATGCCCACAAGACCGATGATAAATGCTTCCATTTTACGGATACCCAGCCGCTGCAATAGTAAAAAAAGAAAAGTATCGAACACAGTGATAAGCACGGCATACAACAAGGGAATACCGGTAAGCAGCTGGATACCGATCGCCATCCCCAAAACTTCTGCAAGATCACAGGCCGCTATGGCTACTTCGGCAAGCACGTACAAAACAAGGTTGATGTACTTGGGATAAGTTTCCCGGTTGGCTTGTGCAAGATCTCGTCCACGTACAATTCCAAGTCGTGCGGACAAACTCTGCAGCAGCAAGGCCATGAGATTACTCATTAGCAACACCCAAAGCAATGAATACCCAAACTTGCTGCCACCAGCAAGATCAGTGGCCCAGTTGCCGGGATCCATATAACCCACACTCACGAGGTAAGCGGGGCCAAAAAAGGAAAAAATTCTTTTCCAAACTGGTCGCGACGTGCTGGTCGTATCGACACTTTCGTGTACTTCGCTCAACGAGATTTGTGCGTGTCCGTTTTTCATAGAGTTACAAAGATGTTTTTGGCTAATTGTTCGCTGATCAAAAAAGCAGGTTGTCCCAATGACGTCCGTTTGGACTGTTTTAATTTTATTTCAATGGAATGATCGAATCCAAACTTCTTTTTTACTTCAAGCCGGGTTCCAATAGAGATCTTTTTATGCTGCAGGAGCTCGAGCATTTCGCCCGACTGGTTAACGACCCGGCAAACCTCCCCCGGCTGATTGAGCGGTAATTCAGTTAAATTTATTTGCCGGCTGTTCTCCATTTTTCCAAGACTATCAGGAATTGGATCCCCGTGTGGATCGAACTTCGGATAGCCGAGGTATTCGTCCAGTTTGTCAATTAATTTTTTGCTGCTTACGTGTTCCAGGTCTTCCGCTACCGCGTGTACTTCATCCCACCTAAATTTTAATTTTTCGGCTAAAAAGTATTCCCACAGCCTGTGGCGACGGATAATGTCGAGCGCCACTTTTCTCCCTTCATTACTTAACCGGAAGCCCTGGTAAGGCTGATAGTGAAGTAGCTTTTTTGTTTTTAGTTTCTTCATCATGTCAGTTACAGAGGCGGGTTTCGTGCTTAGCTTTTCGGCAAGAGCATTCGTACTCACACTATTTGGCCCACTCTGTAAATGATAAATGGCCTTGATATAGTTTTCCTCACTGGTCGAATAATTCAACATGCCTAAATAAAATTTTAGACAAATCTAAAAAAAATTATCGATTATCAAAAATTTCAAATTGACGGAAAAAAAGAAAAGAGTAAATTGAGCGCTCATTTGGCACAAATACTATGAAAGGACTGTTTCGTTTGCTTGTAGTGATCTTCGTTTTTTGTTTAGTAGCCTGCAACAGTAAAAAGAAAGTGATCCTATCCGGGGACGAGCCTGTCGATATTAAAGATTTTATTGAATCATTTCATTCCCTTGACCTGCCTTACCAGATCGCCGACACTTCTGTTTCTAAAAAAAGAGCAGATACCTCACTAATAAGCTATAAAGTCTTTACCCATCTTGTTCCCGATACCGTATTGACTAAAGTTTTTGGAAAGGATGAAAAGCCAAAGATCTATCCGTTAGGGCGCGTCGCGGCGCCAGAACAGGGTACATATCTTTTCGTAAAAACTTTGTCTCCTGACCGCAGGGCTGCGCTGATCCTGTGTTTTGATAAGAAAAATAATTTTATTACAGCGATGCCTGTGATGCAACCTGACGCAAATCCGGCAACACAGCAATTGTTTATAATAGATAAGCGTTATACTCTTTCGAAAAGTATAACAAGAAGAAATAGCGACGGGTCCATCAGCGATGGGAAAAATGTCTATGTATTAAATGAGCCCGCCAAATCCTTTTTGCTGATCATGACGGATGCACTGGATGAAAAAACGGTGGAGGTTATTAATCCCATCGATTCTCTTTCAAGAAAAAATAAGTTCTCAGGTGATTATCAAAAAGACAAACTAAATTTTGTTTCAATTCGCGATAGTAAAAGATTAGGGCGCTTGATTTTTTTCGTGCATTTTGAGAAAAAGAATAACTGCTCAGGTGAAATGAAAGGTGAGGCGAATTTTACCTCGCCTACTTCCGCCATGTATCGTTCTTCCGGCGATCCCTGCACATTGCAATTCAATTTTACTTCTACATCGGTTTCTATGAAAGAAATACAGGGTTGTGGCTCTCGCCGTGGCGTGGACTGCATATTTGAAGGGACGTATCCAAAAAAGAAGGAAGTAAAAAAGAAGGAGCCAAAGTCAAAGAAAACGGCTAAATAATTTTTGCTCTATAAAAGCGTTATACTCTGAATAAAAAAGTTTTTCCACCTGGCATGTGAATAATACAATGAGGGATTAATTTTTTGCCTGTATATTCGCACACATTGTGTAAAATTCACACTATGAGTTTTAGAAATTTTAAAGTACCGTACACTGTTGATGATCATTATTCAAAACAAGTCGCATATTTCTCGATGGAATATGCCATCCATCAGCCACTAAAGATATATAGCGGCGGCCTTGGTTTTCTTTCCGGCTCGCATTTGCGCAGCGCTTATGAATTAAAACAAAACCTGATCGGCATTGGCATTCTATGGAAGTATGGATATTATGACCAGGCCCGTAACCAGGATCAGACGCTCCAGGTGACGTGGATGGAAAAGCAGTACAGTTTTTTGGAAGATACCGGGATCAAATACCAAATCACTGTCCATGAGCACCCGGTGTGGGTAAAAGTTTTTTACCTTAACCCGAAAACGTTTAATACAGCTCCACTGTTTCTACTTACCACCGATATCCCGGAGAATGACTACGTTTCTCAAACCATTTCTCACAGACTATATGATGCCAATGTGGCTACGAAGGTAGCCCAGTTTATTTTGCTGGGCGTTGGTGGCGCCAAATTGCTTGATGAGATAGGATTTAAACCAGATGTGTATCATTTGAATGAGGCGCATGGCCTTTCAGCAGCTTTTTATCTTTATAATAAATACCACAACAATATTGAGGAGGTAAGAAAACGGCTGGTATTTACTACACATACCCCGGAAGAAGCAGGTAATGAAAAACATGATATACACCTTTGCCATAAGATGAGTTACTTCTGTGGCCTTACCATTGATGAAGTAAAAAAACTTACAGGCAATCCAGACGACATGTTCAATCATTCACTGGCGGCGCTCCGTTTTGCAAGACTAGCTAATGGTGTTTCACAATTGCACGGAAAAGTATCAAGAGCTCTGTGGAGCAAATACGATGGTATTTGTAAGATCATATCGATCACGAATGCACAAAACTGGCAATATTGGGCTGACGAGCAGTTGTATGAATCGATGGAAAAGAGTTTTAATTCAGCCTTTGACTACAGGAAGGAGTTCTTGAAGAAAAGAACCTTTGAAAATGTCGCAGACCAAACGGGTAAACTCTTTGATACAAAAATCTTCACTCTTGTATGGGCAAGACGTTTCGCGGGTTATAAAAGAGCGGGGTTGATCACCACCGATGAAGAACGATTTGAAAAATTAGTGAATAGTAAAAAATATCCTATCCAGATCATTTGGGCCGGCAAACCATACCCCGTTGATTATCCCGCAATCACTGAATTTAATAGTCTCGTGCACCTTAGTCGTAAATACAAAAATGTGTCTGTACTGATCGGGTATGAACTTATGCTTTCAAGGCGGCTGAAACAAGGGGCAGATTGCTGGCTGAATAACCCACGTGTACCTCGTGAAGCGTCCGGAACAAGTGGAATGACCGCGGCTATGAATGGTGCCGTTAATTTCTCCACAGACGACGGATGGATACCCGAATTCATGAAAGACGGTGAAAATGGTTTTGTTGTTCCAAAAGCTGATTATGCAAACATGACGGTGCACGACCAGGATGCTTACGACCTAAATTGCATCTATGACATTCTAACAAATACGATCCTGCCTATGTATTATGATAAGCATGATCAGTGGAGACAAATCATCCAAAATGGCATGAAGGACGTACGGGTTCAGTTTGACAGCAACAGAATGGCCAGAGAATATTACGAGTTGTTGTATAAATCGTGAGTGGCGAGCAGAGAAGAGTGAATGGATCGTCAAAACGCGTTACTCATCATTCATTACCGATTCTTGATTCGTGATCAAGAAAACTCTTCGATTAGTCGTTCGATACTTATTTCAGCTTGATAAAAACCTGCCAGTTTTCTTATCACACCTTCTACCAGTGCATCAGGACATGAAGCGCCGCTGGTTAAAAGTATTTTGACAGGGTTCTTATGAAGGAGGTAACTATTGCTAAGTATTTCTGTCTTCTTGTGAAAATTATAATGCAGTATTTCTTTTGACGAAAGAATTTTCTCCTCGTTGTTTATAAAATAAGTCGGTAATTTTTCCTCGCAGAGCTCAACCAGATGAGAAGTATTTGATGAATTGTAACCACC
>Ga0163163_10000260_pt1 | contig 53427 bp, 36 predicted proteins | sample S65metaG_FD_119766 | JGI IMG/M metagenome (GOLD analysis project Ga0163163, IMG submission 119766) | Switchgrass rhizosphere microbial communities from Kellogg Biological Station, Michigan, USA - S6-5 metaG | ecosystem: Host-associated > Plants > Roots > Rhizosphere > Soil | place: USA... | reverse complement strand
GTCTTTTGTGATAGCTTGGATTGACTTCCGCATTTGTTCCAGGATCGGCACGGAGCCGCGTTCGTAAACATCGCCTTGCAGCAACTGAGTAATTTGCACTCGGCTGTCGGCGCGGGAAATCATATCGAAGAAAAGTTGAGGCAGTTGATAATACATCAAGATGAACTCGCGCCAGATCTCCACGCCAGCCCGGATTGTGCGTTCATACTCCGCGAAAGCGGCTGTGCTGACATCGTCGCGATGTAGAGCTTGCAGAACCGCGTTAGCAGCGCGTTTGGCAGATTCCATTGCCACACTGACGCCCGAAGAAAAAATAGGATCCACGAATCGGGCGGCGTCGCCCACCAATAGCCAGCCATTTCCCGCAAAATTTTCCATGACGTAGCTATAGTTTCCTTCACGCGAAAATTCGTGCAGCGGGTGGGCGTTGGCCATGCGCTGGGCGAGCAAAGGATGACTTGCAATGTGGCGCTCAAAAAACTTTTTGACTGGCTCGGTGCTTTTCGGGAAGTCAGCGGCTTTGGTAACGATTCCGACCGAGGTGATCAGGGGATCGATCGGGATGAGCCAGACCCACGCTCGAGGCATCGAGAGCACATGGATGTGGATATATTCCGCCGTTTCGGTTGGACCACGATCCACTCCGCTGAACCAATTATGCACCGCAAACTGATCGAAAAGTGCATCATGCGTCTTGAGGCGCAACTGTGAACCCAGGACCGTTTTTCGACCCGACGCGTCCACCACGAGTTTGCTTCGGAGCAGGCGCCCCTCACCGTTTTTCCTCACCCTCACCCCAATAGCCACTCCGTTCGAATCGAATTCGACTCTTTCAACGCGTGTGCCTTCGAGGACTCGAGACCCTTGCTGAGCAGCGTGTTGCAGCAGTAGCTGATCGAATCGGCCGCGGTCCACATGGTAGGTGTAATCCTGGGTGAGCCCCAGTTCAGGCATTTCGCGGAAGCGAATGATATGTTCACGCGGGTCATCCCAATGCGTCCACACGGCACCGTGCTTGCGCACGAACCGTTCCCGTTCCATGACAGAAAGAAAATCAATGTCTTGAAAAATGCGCGTCGTCGAACAAACGAGTGATTCCCCAACATGTGGACGAGGATGAACAGCTTGATCGAGGATGATGTGATCAATGCCTGCGCGTCCCAAGTAGGCGCCCATGGTTGAACCGGCGGGACCGCCTCCAATGATGATCACTTGGGCATCCAAAGTTTTGGACGCTTCGGGTGAAACACCCCGCGCAGATGGGTTATCCTCGCCGGGTTGAGTTGCTTTGATAGTTGTGGTGCCACCTGGCAAGCCTCCACCGTGATGCCGGCTTTTCACGTTCGTCCCAGGACCGTGATGCGTGCCCTGGCCGCTTAGATGCAAATGATCCAAAATGTCGCTTCGAATGGAGAGAAATTCGGGACTGTTCCGCTCGCGAGGACGAGCCAGGCTGATATCAATGTTGCGCTCGATACGGCCGGGCCGGGAAGTCATAATCACGATGCGATCGCACATGTAGATCGCCTCGTCAATATCATGCGTTACCAGCAGCATGGTGGTGCGACGCGCCTCCCAAAGCCGCAGAACTTCATCCTGCATGCGCATCCGGGTAAAGGCATCGAGTGCTCCGAGCGGTTCGTCCAGCAGCAGGACTTTGGGATGATTGATCAAAGCCCGACCCAAGGCCACACGCTGCGCCATGCCGCCCGAGAGGTGATGAGGGTAAGCATTTGCAAAATTCTCCAAGCCGACTACGCGCATGAACTCTTCCACCTCATGACGTTTGTCACGATGCAAACCACGAGCGACCAGCCCCGCCTGAAAATTCCCTCGAACGGTGAGCCACGGAAAAAGATTGGGATCCTGAAAAACCAGGCCGCGCTGAGCGCTTGGTCCTGTAATTCTATCCGTCCCCACCCAGAGTTCTCCCGAAATAGGAATATCCAGTCCCGCGATTAAGCGAAGCAAGGTTGATTTACCGCAACCACTCGGTCCAATCAGCGATACTAATTCGCCAGGCGCCACCGAGAGAGACACATTCTCCAGAGCGGGGACGCGAACAGCCGGATTATCGGCTGCAGGAAAATCCTTGCTGACCGCGACGACACGAAGCGAGGCGCCTTCTGTTTTTGCAGTTTCTACCATCGAATCGTTCCCTTTTGCCATACCAGCACACGATCTCTCACCTTGAACAGCAACGTCATGATCGTCGAAAAGAACGCGGCCATGATGACCAGGGCGCCAAAAACTTTTCCGTATTCAGCCCAACCTTGCGCCCAGGCTACATACCATCCCAGGCCCGATCTCACCCCCACAGTCTCAGCGACCACCAGAGTCAAAAAGGATGCACCCAGACCCATGAACAGTCCTACAAAAATACTGGGCATGGCTGCAGGAATAGCCACTCGGAAAATAAGATAAGCCCTGCTCGCTCCCAACGTACGAGCTACATCAATGTAGGAAGCGCGCGTATTGGAAATCCCAGAGGCAGTCAGCATGGTGACCGGGAACCATACCGCAAGCGCTATCAGGCCGACTGCAGAAAAAACTGCCGATGGAGAAACGACCATCGCAAACGGAATCCAGGCGGTTGCTGGAATGGGCCCAATCACTTTCAACAACGGCATCCCCCAATAGCGGGCCTGGCCAAACCAGCCAATGCAAATACCGGAAACGAGAGCGATCACCACGCCGAGAGTATAGCCGCCGAGAAGCAAAATGAGCGAGTGCCAGGTGCTCTCAAACAGAAGTTGCCGATCGCTAATCAGGCTTTGCAGGACTCCCGCAGGACTAGGGAAATATGGCAGGGGAAGCAACCTGAAACCGGTAGTGATCAGTTCCCAAAGGCACAACGCCAGCAACCCCGCCGCGAAGATGGGGAACATGTTAATTATCCAGCTTCTTAACTTGCTCCAGAATATTTGTGTGATATCGATCAGGAGCGCCAAGCCCAGCAGAATGCCAAGGAAGAAGGAGTAGGTCCCAGTTTCCGGTATTGGCTGTTTGCCTGCAATGATCCAATGGATGCCGAGAGTAATCAGACAGGCCACCGGCAGGGCAAGAAGAGTTCGCAAGCGAGGCTTGAGAGCTGGAACGACCGCGGTGATCAAAGACAATTGCGGCTCAGAAGCCGCATCGGCGGGCGATCCTTTGGTTGCCGATGATGAATTGTTCATCGAGGTGTATTTCCGGTTTTGGACGCCACAGTAAAAACCGGCATGGCGCAACAAACCATTCCACACCAGGGGTCGTTTGCGGTTTTAGCCAGTTCGATACTCAAGCGCAAATCCTGGTCAGGAGGCAGTTGACCGCCCGCGACCTTTTCCACCTGCAAGGAATCGAGCCAATTGTCGGAAACACCTTCAAGATGAACGAAAGCACGTTTAGCCAAACCCTCGACATCCGTCGTGGGTCCCAGCATGCCCGCCCTTTTCATTTCTTCGGCAGCGGATTTGACCGCGGCTTCAGCCCCAGAAACGCTGGGGATGTATCCCAAATGCGAAATCGCCACCGTGTTGAGTTCAGGATTGGATGCAAGATATTTTTTCTCGACCGACAATTTAGCAGCAGCAGCGGGATTCGTTTGGACCCATTTGGCTGCCTTGAGCAGAGCACGAGTCGCGGCGCTTGCCGTTTTTTGGTTTTTCGACAGGAACTTTCCGTTCACCAAAACAGCACAGCAGTATTCGTCTTTGTAAGGAGAATCCGTAGCCTGGTCGGCCACGTTTCTCACTTTGCCGCTCGCCATAAGCAAGCTTCCAATCGGTTCCGAATCCGCGACCGCATCCACTTCGCCTTTATCCAGGGCCAAACCAAGTTCGCCGGCAGGAAAGACCAACCATTTGATATCCTTCGAAGGATCGATACCGTTGGCCCCGAGAACCCGATTCGCAAAAATGAATGGGGGTGTGCCCATCCCCGGCACGCCGATTCGCTTTCCGCGCAAATCTTTTACCGAATGGATATTCCCCTTAGCCGATGCTTGAACGCGGAGACAGCCCCGATGAATTCCACCGGTGAATTTTACATCCAATCCCTGCTCGACCGGTTTCAAAAAGTACATGATTAAGTGATGGGTAATATCAAACCCGCCTAAGGCGAGCACATCTTTGTAATTGGCCCATTCACACTTAATCAGGCTTACATCCAACCCTTCCTCCTTAAAGAAGCCCTTTTCAACCGCCATGAAGATCGGCGCTTCGCAGGTTAAGCCAATATAACCCACACGGACTTTGGACGAATTATCCCCAGCCGTTTCTGTGTTCCTATTGCAACCTGCCAAAAACAAGGTGGATGCCCCGACGACTGTCGCCGTGAGATTCCGCCCAACTTTGCAAAACCCAGATATACCCTTCCAAGCCATAATACTATCTTAACCGATAACACAAATGTGCAGTTAATCGCAAATCTTCGTTTTAACGGTGCTTAAATATTGCACCTCGTTTAAAGCAAATTTGGTTTACAACAAAGCTGGCTTGCTGGAATGCTCTCATGTATGACTTTGCGCCGCCACTTTCCTCTAAGTAACTCGTATGCCTGAAACAGAAAGAATAACAGCTCCTGCAGAAACTACCTTTGTTCAAGGGTTGGGCTTGCTGGATTCCACTATGATCGTGGCGGGGTCGATGATCGGTTCGGGCATCTTTATTGTTTCGGCAGAAATTGCCCGAGAGGTTGGCTCGGGCGGGTGGCTGTTGATGGTTTGGCTTGTCACCGGTGCGCTGACTATCGGTGCAGCGCTGAGCTATGGTGAATTGGCCGCGATGATGCCGCGCGCTGGTGGGCAGTATGTTTATTTGCGTGAAGCGTACAACCCATTGTGCGGTTTTCTCTACGGTTGGACTCTTTTTCTAGTGATTCAGACGGGAACCATTGCCGCTGTCGCCGTTGCGTTTGCTCGCTTTCTCGGCGTAATTGTGCCGGCCATATCTCCGACGGCTTGGATAATCCCACCGATCAATTTGTCGAGCAGTTATGCTGTCAGTTTGTCGATGCAACAGTTCGTCGCGATTTTGCTGATTCTCTTGCTCACCTGGGTGAATACGCGAGGACTTCAACTTGGAAAATGGATTCAAAATGTTTTCACTTCAGCCAAAACGCTGTCGCTCCTGGCACTGATTGTGATTGGATTGACTTTTGGACGAAATCCTGAGGCTATCAAAATCAATTTCACCGATTTTTGGACCCCACGCGGGGTGGTGCCGATTAAGCCGGACTTTTCCTGGATGTCCACGGTTGCAGCCGACGCCGGAGCTTTCGGTCTCTTCATTGCTTTTTGCGTTGCGCAGGTCGGCTCGCTTTTTTCCGCCGATGCCTGGAACAATATTACCTTCACTGCTGGGGAAGTGAAACAGCCTCGGCGAAACATTCCCCTCTCGCTCGCTTTGGGGACGGGCCTGGTGATCATTTTATACCTGCTAGCTAATGTGGCCTATCTTTGCATGCTGCCGCTGGACAAAATTCAGAATGCGCCTGATGACCGGGTTGCCACCGCTGCCATTGGCACCGTTTTTCAGGGGGGCGCGGCAATCATGGCTGTGGCGATAATGATCTCCACTTTCGGCTGCAATAATGGACTCATCCTGGCTGGGGCGCGTGTTTACTATGCCATGGCCCGCGACGGTCTATTCTTCAAATCTACTGGACGTCTGAATGCTCGTAGTGTGCCTGCCATGGGGCTGGTTTTGCAATGCATATGGACTTGTATGCTCGTCTTGCCGCGTACGCGATTGACCGATCCACTCACGGGAGGCCGGCGTTTGGATTCATTCGGACACGAGATTTACGGGAACCTCTATAGCAACTTATTGGATTATGTTGTTTTTGCCGTGCTGATTTTTTATGTGCTGACAATTATTGGACTGTTTATTTTGAGGAGGACGCGGCCGGAGGCTGAGAGGCCATATCGAGCTTTTGGTTATCCCGTAGTGCCTGCCCTTTATGTTATCGCCGCCAGCGTAATCATGTTCGTTCTTTTGCTGGATAAGACGGCAACCACCTGGCCGGGGTTGGTAATCGTCGCGCTGGGTGTTCCTGTTTATTATTTCTGGAGGAGACAGGCCAAGAGATTCATTTAACAAGTTGCTTGGTGAACGGGATTAACGCCCGCTTGTCCCTGTTTCCTCACCGAGTCCTAACGAATATCAACCGCCAGAGCCATTCAGAATGCAATGCCACTGCTGCCAATGGCCCTCTAAAGATTGGCGCAAACATCATCCATTGCAACAGCCTTGCCCATGCCAGGCGACGGGTGAAGGCGGCGTCGCATGCTCGTGCAATTATCTCTCGCGCTTCTGTCCAGGATAACTCCCCGCGGTGATAAGCTGTCAGCGGGTTCATCGCTATTTCGGCCGATTCAAAAGCCATCGACATGCCGTTGCCGGTAACTGGTGCGATCATCGTGAGAGCATCGCCTATGCAGCATTCCTTGGAATCTCGGGCCCGTTTGGGTGACAAGGAGAGCCCTGCTACGGCGCAGAAAGAAGAGTCAACAAAACTGGCGTTGCTAAAACGTTCGTGTAAGGGATTGCCCTCGGTTGCGGATAAAAGAGATTTCCAGCGGACACCTGAGATTTCGCCGCCCGGTTTCGAACGAAATAGCCCGCAAACATTTACAATGCCGTCGGCCAGTCGGCACAGGCCTACATAGCCGGTTGGAATTATGTGCATCTCAAGATCTGATTCCATCGGAATATTTCGCGCGTGCGCTTTAATTCCGAACCAACGCCAGCCATTTTCTATTGGTTGCGGACGTCGTCCGGTGGCACGGACTAGTGGTTCGTCAGAAGTAGCCGGTCCTGGGCGTTTACCCTCGAGGAGGGTTCCCCCGAGTCTTCGGAATTCATCGGCGAGGAGCGCATCCATCTTGAATCGCGAGAGGCAAAGCGCCGGCGGCTCCATTGTCCGGAGCTTGGATTTTGCGGCTAATGAATAGAAAGCCACACTGCGAGCTGGAATCGCTCCGGCTGAGATAAAGGCGTTACGCAAGTCGAGCCGATCGATGACCTGCTGACCCCCTCCGCTGATGAACTCCCCACAAACTTTATGACGCGGGTAATGGCCAGCTTCCAATATGGTGACCGGCACACCCTTTCTTCGCAGGCCAATGCCTAGCGTCAGTCCGGCAAGGCCTCCTCCGATAATGGTGATGGACGCTTTCATTTCATTCCGTCCTCCTCGTGCTCCGCCTCGAAAGTTGCCGATTGGACAGCCATATGAAAAACACAACAAGCAAAATCGATTACGAGGAGGAGGACGAGGAAGACGAGCTTGACCCATTTAGGGCTACGAAAAGATGACTCGAAAAGTTTTCTGCCCGTTCGTGCAAAATCCATGGTCCGTTCCTCGGCCAAAGAGCCGATAACTCCTCCCGCGCAAATCCTGCACGAATGCTGATCAATGCATCGTGTCGGGTCACATCGTTGCAGCCGATCATCCACAACAGCCTTCCGAAGAAAACCGACCACATCCAACGCCGTGGTTCAATTCCTATAAATGCCCGAATATTCCGCGCAGCCTGCTGAAAAAGCCCGGCGAGCTTTGCATCCGAAAAGTGGTGCAGGAAGAGATTTGCAATCATGATATCGCATGGTTCGTAATGCTTCAGCCAATCAAAAACATCAGCGGAAACCACCTTGGCCCGCCAACCGGAATTTTCAAACTCTCGTAAGGTTTCCGGCGCCACAATACCCATTCTATCGACCAAAACAGCCTCTGTGCCATTCCAGCCGTCGCCCAGCTTCTGCGCAATCCTCAACAGGAAGGTGCCATCACCCGCGCCCAGTTCAACCAGCTTGCGAGGAGAGTGACTCTGAGCGGTCGAGCGCAAAGTCCTTGTCATAATTCGGGTATTGCACATCCAGGCGTTTATTCGCCGAAGATCCTGCCGGGATCTCATGGCGCGCGGATCGTCCGCGGGCAATTCGTCCAGCAACTCCGGTTCAATCTGCCGTTTCATTCATCACTCAACTTTTAGAAGAGCTCCCTGGCAACTAAATCCCGCTCCGAATGACGACATCCACCAGAAGCCGCTGGGAGCTGAGTCTGTCAGCGCCGTTTGCAAAACGAAAAGCACGGAGGGGCTGCTGAGGTTGCCAAACTCACGGAGAACCGATGCGCTCCATCGCACATCGTTCTCATTTAAGGCCAATTCTTTCTGTAATGCCACTAACACATCACGGCCGCCAGGATGAAGAACCCAGCCGGTGACTTGCTCTCGCTCGACCTGCGCCTTTTCCAAAACATCGCTCAAAAGACTTGCCGCATATTCAGAAGCCCGGGCGGGAACTTGTGGCATCAAGATATTGCGCAGCATGCCTTGCTTTTGTTCAAAGCGTAACAACTCTCGATCCTCCGCCGCGAGGATGGAACCGCTCGTTTTCCATTCCACTTTTCTTTTGCCGTTAGGCTGGGAGGAGAGAATCGCCGCAGCCGCTCCGTCACCAAACAGACAGGCGCTGACCAGCACCCCTGGATCATTGTCAAAGTAAAGTGCCGCGCTGCATACCTCCACGCACACAGATAACACCCGCTGGCAGCGTCCCGAAGCCAGCAACGCTTCTCCGGTGCGCAGATTTGGCATGGCCGCAACGCACCCTTGCCCGACCAAATCGAGGCTTAGCGCATCAGGGCGGAGGCCCAGTTGCTCGCTAACGTAGCTGGTCAGGCCGGGACAGATGTAGCCCGTGCAAGTGCTGATGATGAGCGCATCGATTTCAGCAGGGCTTGTCCCGGAATCGGTCATGGCTGATCGCGCCGCTTCGGTCGCCAGCGGTGGCGCGTGCGTGGTAAAACGGGAATGCATGATGTCGGGAGTCAACTCAAACGCCTGTTCAATATTATCCAATGCGAGATGCCGTGTGCTGATCCCGTTATTACCGGTTAAAATCTTGCGCACAATCGCGCGTGAGCGAGGAGTGAGTTGCCGGCTTAAAGGGGAAAGTTCGAAGACCTCCCAACATTCCTTCTGGGTATATCGTTGTGGCGGCGCTGCCGTCCCCAATCCGCAAATGAACATCGCTGATCATAGCGTGCTGTCTGAAGGAGCGCCAGAGGCGGATCTTTTGAAAGCACCAAGCTCCAAACACCAAGAACCAGAAAAGCACCAGCAGATCGAATGCTCGGACGCGAAACTATAGGTCCCCGATATGAAACAAAGCGTGTGTTGGTGTTTGGATTTGGAGCTTCCCTGGATCTCGGGTGCTTGGAGCTTGGAACTTTCCTAAAAAGAATCAGCTCAAACCTGCCACCACACCGAACCGGGCCCTGAATTGCTCGGGGGCCATTGATACTGTTTTTGCAAGCTTTTGCAACTGGTCGGGATTCTCAAAGTCCGTCCGCTCCAGCCGGATCATATAATGGCATGCGCATTCATACGCTTCCCCATCCACGTTCACGCGCCGTACTTGCATTCGCTTTGTTTGCGGGTCGAGCATCTTTTCGAACGGCAGTGGAACCAGCTTGCCGTCTTCAAAGCTAACAATCGCGCCAAATCTCCCTGCATCTTGCGAAAGCAGAAACTTGACGGCTCCATAACCCAGATCTCTGGTGTACTCGGCGTCGAAAGGGATGGGATCGGCGCAACGCAACTCGTATCCAAGGTCCTTGTCAATGAGCGTCAGCTTCACGCCCAGTTTTTCCAGGCGCTCAATCAACAGATCTCTCATCATCCGCCCGAATTCTATCTCGCCGAGGTGCAAGTGGCCGTGATCATCGCGTTTGATCTTGCCGTACCGGCCCAGGTGATTTCCTTCGAGGACACTCACGAGTCCTTTTTCGCCCATCGCCTCGATCAGCCCTTCGGCCATCACCACGACGCCGTACTCGGTTCCATCGGCATACCGCTTGATCATCGTTCCGAGAATGATGTCACACACTTCGTCAATCGTTACGGTCCTCCCCCGGAATTGTTCAGGAATGACTACCAGTGTCGCTGCCGCTGCCTTTCCGATTCCGAGGGCGAGGTGTCCTGCGGTTCGACCCATGCTGATGACGATATACCAGCGTGAGGTTGTGCGCGCGTCCTCGGCCAGATTGCGAAGCAGATGCACTCCATAATGCCTTGCGGTTTCAAATCCAAAAGTGGGTGTCGAGCCTGGTAGCGGCAGATCATTGTCAATCGTTTTCGGCACATGTGCGACGCGAATCTCGCCGCCTGCGTGTTTGTAAATCTGGCTTGCTGAGAAGGCAGTATCGTCTCCTCCAATACTTACCAATCTGGTTACGCCAAGCTGTTTTAGCGAGTCGAGCACGTTTTGCATGCTCTTTTCGGATTTCGTGGGATTGGTCCTTGAAGTGCCTAGAACTGATCCTCCCCGAAGATTGATCCCTTTCACATAATCTATCGTCAGCCTGAGGCAATGGTCCGTATCGCGGTTCGCCAGCCATTTGTAGCCGTCTCGGCACCCGATGACTTCGAAGCCCTGATTTATTCCTTCGATGGTAGCAGCGCTGATAACGCCATTGATCCCGGGCGCAGGGCCGCCGCCCACCAAAATGGCCATTCGCTTATTCATTTCTCGTCGCCAGAAAACGCTCGGCATCGATCGCTGCCGCGCAACCTAAACCTGCCGCCGTCACAGCCTGCCGATACACCCTATCCGCGCAATCTCCTGCGACAAAGACGCCAGGCACATTGGTGGCCGTGCCGCGCTGGGGAATGATGTAGCCTGTTTCATCCATGTCAATCATACCGCGGAAAATTTGGGTGTTGGGTATGTGACCAATTGCAACGAACACCCCTGCGCATGGCAATACAGTTTCCGTATCGGTCTTCAGATTCTTCAAACGAACACCGGTCACCTTGTCCTGGCTGACGTCCAAAACTTCCGTCACTGCCGAATTCCAAATCGGCTTGATTTTCTGATGCGCAAGCGCTCGCTCAGCCATGATTTTCGAGGCTCGCAGCGTGTCGCGTCGATGCACGAGGTGAACCTCAGAGCCAAAGCGAGTCAGGTACATGGCTTCTTCGCATGCGGAATCGCCTCCGCCCACGACCACGAGCGGCTGATTTCGGAAAAACGGTAGCGCTCCATCGCAGGTCGCACAGTAGGTTACTCCCTTGTTCTCCAACTTATGCTCACTCTCCAGCCCGAGATGCCGGTGGCCTGCTCCGCTGGCAATGATTATTGTTTCGGCTTGCACCGTCTCCCCATCCACTGTCAATAGAAACGGCTCCTCCTTAAGATCAACGCTTTGCACCTCGCCGAACCTGGCTCGAGCCCCGAACCGCTCGGCTTGCTTCTGAAAGCGGGTCATCAATTCATATCCGTCAACCCCTTCGGGAAAACCAGGGTAGTTCTCGACGATCGTCGTTGTTGTCAGCAATCCTCCCGGCTGTTTGCCGGTAAGCACAAGCGGGCGCAAATTAGCCCGGGCGGTATACAACGCTGCCGTCCATCCTGCGCAACCGGAACCAATAATCACTACTTTTTCCATCAGGCCGCGAACAGTAATTTCTCTGAGTGCAATTGGCAAGGTTGAGATGAGCTGGGGTATAACATACGATTATGCGGGCTGCCACCTTGGGCTAGGGGACCTGATTTGCGATACAGTACAGGAAGCGTTCGCCGCGAAGGTAAAATTCCCGTTCAACCAGCGCTGGCGAGGCGCTGAAGGAGTCTTCAAGATGGTTGAGCGCCAGGATGGCGTTTTGTCGATCATGCCTTACGACCACGGTAGTCCCATCTCTGGCTGTAACGTAGATGCGTCCGGCAGCGCCAACCGGCGAAGAAAAGATGAAATCCTTGATGCCTTCCAACCGTAGCGGTTCGCCCCGCGGCTTGCCGGTCGTGGGATCAAGGCGGGAAAGCACATTCTGATTGTGCCGCAGAAAGTATAGCGTGTCGTCATAAAGCAAAGGTGACGAGACGTAGGGGGTCAATCGATTGAGTTTCCACGCGACGCGAGCGGTGCCCGTGATGTCGCCTTTCGCCTCGGGAAAACGGATAGCCACCATAGCTTGCGAGTAATAGCTGTTTCCGGCAATAACCAGGTCCTGATAGCGCACCGGCGAAGAAACAACATTATCTGTGAGGCCGGCACATTCCCAGAGCTGTGCCCCTGTGGCGGGATCGTAACCGCGCACACGTTTTGTGGCGCTAACAATTATCTGGGTCTTGCCTTCATGTTCGACGATCAGCGGAGTGGACCACGAGGTCTTTTCATCGCGTGCAACTTTCCAGAGTGTTTTGCCGGTGCGTTTGTCGAGAGCATACAAGAAGGACTCGCGCTCATCATCCCAGCAAACAATGAGGGCGCCGCCATGCAGCACGGGAGAACTGCCTTCGCCGTGAGAGTGGAGTGTGTGCATTCGGCCGAGATCTTTCTGCCAAAGCACTTCACCTTTGAGATCGAGGCAATACAGGCCACGAGAGCCAAAGAAGGCGTAGAGTTGTTCGCCGTCGGTAACAGGCGAATTGGAAGCGAGGCTGCCCGTTTCGTGACCACCTTCGTGCGGCCATTCTTCGCGCAATACTTTCGACCATAAAACACGCCCTTGGCGGCGACTGACCGCCAGCGCGAGAAATTGATAGCGATGTGTAACAGGGACGCTGTCGTGAACGCCCGGCGCATCGTCATAGACCGGCTTCTGCGCCTCGCCAACCGGCATTGCTGACAAGAGGTAAACAGAATCACCGTAGACTATGGGTGACGAGTGTCCTTTGCCTGGCAGGACGGTTTTCCAACGGATGTTGTTGGTTTCACTCCACTGGACAGGCGGGTTTGCGCGAGGGGCCACTCCGTTGGCCAGTGGCCCGCGCCACTGGGACCAGTTATCCTCGGGCGCAGAGGTGCGGGAGTTGATGTGCGTGTCATCGGCAAGCGCAGGCAGAGCTGTCAGGAGGAGGATCCAAGGCAACGGACAGCGCATCATAACAAAATTGTGCAAGCTCGAAACTCTTCAACTTTCGATAACCACCATGCTTCGGAAGCAGACCCTCGCCGCTCACGTGACCATCCTCTCCATTCCGTCCATCAAGTCCAGTCGATTTGAGAATCTTTGAATTAAATTACTTTTCCTTCATATGAAAAGTTGTGTCCCAGGACTCCGGTTCAGGAGTTAAAGTGATTTCCTGGCAACGCTTGGCCATGAGCTGTGCAACCGAATCTTCAGGGCACGCTGCCAGCAAAGCCTGATACATTTCTCCGGCCGCCCCGAATTCCCGACGCATATAAGCGGCGAATGCCTCCTCGGTGGCATGGGCCTTCTGGCGAGCGGCTTCGTCACTCTGGTCTGCCATCATGAGCAGTTCGTGGACAACGAGCCCCTCGCTGCGGCCTTTGACCGAAATGCTATCGACGGGACGAGTGAGGATTGCGTCGCCGGCAATATCGGTGCAGGCGGCGCTGACCAGGATTTCCGTTCCGTAGAATCTATTTAGGCTTTCGAGTCGACTGGTTAGATTCACGGCATCGCCGATCGAGGTGTAGTTGAGTCGATTTTGGCTGCCAATGTTGCCGACGATCGCTGGACCGGTGTGCAGCCCGATACGTGCGCGCAGTTGCGATTTGCCGGCCTCGCGCCAGCGCTCACGCAATCGTGCCAGCGCGCGCTGGTATTCCAACGCAGCGCGGCAGGCATCCTGAGCATGATGGGGATTCGCCCGTGGCGCGCCCCAGAAAGCCATGATCCCGTCCCCGATGAACTTATCAATTGTGCCGCCTCCCGCGTGGATTACATCGCTCATTTCACCCAGGTATTCGCCAATAAGTTCGATTAACGCCTCGGGGCTCATTCGTTCTGCAAGAGTGGTGAAATCCGCAACATCGGAAAAAAACATCGTAATCGTCAGACGGCTTCCACCCAACCGCGCTTCGGTTGCCGTTGTGACAAGTTCACGGACTACGTCCACAGGCACGAATTTCTGAAATGAACGCAAGCTGGACTTCATTTCAGACATAGCTATAGCGAGCGAGGACACCTCCCGGATGCGACTGGGCACTTCGGTCTTTGCGTTAAGTTCCAGGCGACGAATGGCCTGGGCTTCGGTGGTCAGTTTGCGCAAAGGTTCGCCCAATCGGCGGGCGATCCACACGGCGAGCAGTGCTGAGACCACCAGGCATATGGACCCCATCCAGAGCGCGCGACGGTCATTGTGATAGACGCCACTCATGACATCATTAACCGGAATGATAACGGCGATGATCCAGGGTGGTTGGCCCGGTCGATGCAACGGTTGGGCGCTGCCGAAAAATTGTTGTTCGCCAGAATCAAAAGTAATACTCCGGCCGGCAGTAAGTTTTCGGCGTTGCTTGTCATTGGACAACGCCGTCGTTATGAATGCTGCCGTCGCGCGGTCTGGCAATTGGTTGAAGCTATTTTGTCGCGATTCTTCCCGCGGAATCATCGACTGGTCCGGGTGGGCAATAAGCCGCAGTGAGCTGTCCTGACGGCGTTCGACTACGAAAGCATAACCAGGCACGTCGGTGCGTTGTTCGGCGAGGAATCGGCATAATGTGGTCAAATCGAAATCCGAGTTAAGCACCCCGATGAGTTTTCCTGTTGTCTCATAAAATGGGGTGACAAATGTCACTCCAGGGAAGGCCCCGCGCTCATTTCCCTTCCAAAAAGAATAGGTCTCCGTCCAGGCGTTGGTGCGCGCAACTTGTGCGCGTTGATAGAACGGTCGCTGGCGGGGATCATATCCGTCCCATGGCGCGACTTTGAGCAATTCCCGATCGGCGCCACGCCAACGCCAATCACGAATTACTCGCTGGCCCGATTCGTCCACCACGTACTCGCGAACACGGATGCTATCGTCGGGCAACCGTTCCGCGAAGACATAATCGCCATTGCGATCAAGACCGAAGCCGAGATAACTCAGTTCGCGTAACACCGTTAGCGAATGGGCAAAAAATCCCCCGAGTGATTTGAAATCGTCCGACGAAAGTTGTTTGCCTTCGAGCAAAAGCTTTCCCTGAGCGTTTTGGTTCATCGCCTGGTCGAGCAGCGCGCTGATGCGAAGGTCCACACGTGCCAATGTTTGTTGCACAATGCGATTGGAAAGCTCCTGCACGCTCCGGCGTGTAAAATAAGATTCCACAGTGGCGATTAACGACATTGCCGCAAGCAGGACCAGGATCAGCAGGCCTGCGAGCAACAACACGACACTGTAGCTCTTTGGCGTTCTGACGCGTTTCATGGCGGTTTTTAAAACTGGGCTCAACAGAACAAAGCCTGGCCGGCCTTTAACATTATGTGTATTCAGTTAAATCTAGAAATGAGGCTGATTCAGTTCCTGCCGCAATCTTGGACAGAAAATCAGGAACGTTGAAGAGGAAAATTCGCTAGATCAAACCAGGCATGCCGCACCGACATTGACGCCCTTATACCCTATCGAGTAAAAGAGAGGACGCCAAAATGAGCGTTCCATCGGCAAACACTGTTATTGCGTATCTCGCGCAAGGGAAGATTCGGATCAAGGCAGGTGATGCAGCATCGCGAACTGTGGACAGCAGTTACGGTAACAGCATACGCGAGAAGGCTGTCCGCGCACAGCAGAAGCATTCGTGGAAAGCCAGTGGAGAGGATGCATCCCCATTTGGGGCGATGCTTTGGGGAAAGTCGGCAATGCCAGGGGACATTCCGCTGGCAATTACAAGCATTTGTGGAGGGAAGCAACCGGGCGAATTGCTGTATTCGCTGGAGAGCGGCAGTTTATGCGCGTTGCTCGAAGTGAGCCAACTGGGCACTGAGGAGCGGCGCCTTTGGAATGATAACCGAACCCAAATCCGGCATGTGTCCGCTTCAAGGGAAACAGGAGATCTCGTGTTCAGCATTTTGCATCAGAACGGGACCGCGAATATCGGCGTGAAGATGTCGGGTGAAGGCGGAGTTAAGGAACTGACCGAAGGAGATTCTTTCGACACAGCTCCGCGATGGTTACCGGGCGGAGGACGCAACATTGTATTTCAATCCGCTGGAATTGGCCGCAATCGCGAAGGGCAATTTCTGACTTTTGGCCCCTTCAACATTCAACAACTCGATGCCGAGGCAGGGGAGATGAGCACTCTGCTGGAGGATCGTCATTTTGATTATTTGGCACCGCAAGGTTTGCAGGACGGTGGTTTGCTTTACATCCGGCGGCCTTATGCAGCCCATGAACGCATGCATCCCCTGCGCATGCTTAAGACCGCCATTTTATTCCCGTTTCGTCTCCTCTATGCCATTGTGCAATATTTGAACTTCTTCTCCTCTATCTACACCGGCAGAAAGTTAACCTCGGGCGGAGCCAAATCCGGGGAACTGGACCTGAAACAAATGATGATTTGGGGCAACCTCGTTCGCGCCCAACGGGCCAATGCCGCTCAGGAAGAGGGCGCTGATCTCGTCCCGAAGTCCTGGGAACTGTGCCGCCGCAGCTCAGAGGGCAAAACAAAGGTGCTGGCTGTCGGAGTTTTAGCTTACGATGTTAGCGAGGACGGACGGATTGTCTTCACTAACGGGAATGCCATCTTCCTTTTGCACGCCGATGGACGCAAAGAACGCGTCCTAAGTGAAAGCATGATCGAGCAGGTCTTTTTCGTGCCGGCATGAGGTAAGATTTGAGGCAAGTTTGAACGTGACGCTACCGGCAGGACCAAACAGTTATTTTTCAGGCGCCGGTGTTAGACGACCTCTCTTTTAAGGGGAGGAAATTCCCTTCTTCGCAACAAGCCACAAAACTTTCGGTAACGCTTTTGAGTTCCTCCCAGCGCGCTCGAATATTTCGAGCTTCCTTTTGCGTAATTTCATTATCCGCGGCGGCACTGGCGATTACGGCCAGCAGATCGGCAAACTCCTGGACAATTTCATTTGTGGCGGGAATCAAATAGGAAGGGTGCGGTTTGTTTACTTTTGGATTCAGGATGAAAAAGCCGCCGGCGCGCTGGCAGATCCATTGAACCAATTTACGATCATTGGTGCACTTCAACAGCGCATCAATACGATCCAGCGGATTGGTGCTACCGCTTCCCGCCGCCACGTCTGCAGGTTCGGCCCACTTGTAAATCATGGAGAGGGACAAACCTAACTCCGCCGCCACCTGCTTGGGACTGCACTGTTGAAAGACCTCACGAAGAATCTCGTGTGATTGCATCGCCAAACCTTGAGAGAATTCAAAGCTTTTTGCAAGAGTATAGAACTCCGGCCTTTGTGGACGGTTGTCCATTTAACTTTTCAGCGGGGTCGGATTATAATAAGGTCTTGCTCCCGTTTCGGCGGGAGCGTTATGAAATCCGAAGTGGAACTTTACGATACCACCCTGCGCGACGGCAGCCAGGGTGAAGGCATCAATTTTTCCGTAATCGATAAACTCCGTATTGCGGAGAAACTCGATAGCTTCGGGGTTCATTACATCGAAGGCGGCTGGCCTGGCTCCAACCCGAAAGATATCGAGTTTTTTGCTGAAGCTAAGCGAAGGAAATTTAAGAACGCCAGGCTGGCTGCCTTTGGCGCAACACGACGCAAAGGGGTGGCTGTCGAGAAGGACGAACAAGTGCGGCTCTTGCTTGAGGCCAATACGCCGGTCATCACGATTGTTGGCAAGACCTGGCTGTTGCACGTCAAAGAAGTGTTGCGCACGACCCCGGCGGAGAATTTGGCGATGATTGCCCAGACGATTCAGTTTCTCAAAGACCAGGGCAAATTCGTGATCTATGACGCGGAGCACAGTTTTGACGGTTATGACGATACCCCCGATTATGCGCTCGAGACCTGGCGCGCGGCGGATGAAGCAGGCGCCGATGTCATCGTCCTGTGTGACACAAACGGAGGGCGATTGCCGGCCGAAGTGGCGCGGGTCACAGCTCTGGCCAGGAGCAAATTGAATGCTCGGATCGGGATTCATACGCACGATGATATCGGTTTGGGCGTAGCCAATGCCTTGACTGCTTTGGAATCAGGCGCGACGCATGTTCAGGGCACGGTCAATGGGTATGGTGAAAGGACGGGTAATTGCAACCTGATCAGTGTCATTCCGAACCTGGTACTTAAGCTAAAAAGGTCCTGTTTACCCCCTGCCTCATTGCGCAAGCTCAAGGAACTCTCCCAATTCGTGGATGAGATCGCCAATGTCCGACACAACCCGAGGCTGCCGTGGGTGGGTTCTTCAGCATTTTCTCACAAAGGAGGCCAGCATGTGAATGCCGTGCAAAAACTGGCGCGAAGTTATGAGCATGTTGATCCGGCGGCAGTGGGCAATGCTCGCCGTGTTCTGATTAGTGATTTAGCTGGGCGTAGCAACATCGTCATCAAGGCGCACGAGCTGGGATTCAAGTTGGACAATGATACCCCTGAGTTGAAGGATATCCTTACCCGGATCAAGCAGCTTGAGCACGAGGGGTATGAATTCGAAGCTGCGGAAGGTTCATTGGCCTTGGTTATCCGGAAGATTTTAAAACATCAGGAACCGCCTTTTCACATTGACGGCTACCACGTTTCTGTCCGCCGGGACCGTGCTCATTCCGTTTGCCAGGCTAGTGTCAAAGTGAAAGTCGACGGAGTGACCGAGCATACCATTGCTGAAGGGGACGGCCCTGTGAACGCCCTTGACCAGGCACTGCGCACTGCGTTGACGAAGTTTTATCCGCAATTAAAGAAGGTTCAGCTCTCGGATTATAAAGTCCGGATCCTGGATTCTACTACCGGGACCGGAGCGCGCACCCGCGTTTTAATTGAATCGACCAACGGCAAAGACGAATGGGGGACAGTAGGAGTCCATGATAATATCATTGAAGCCAGCCTCCAGGCACTGACAGACAGCATCGAATACGCGCTAATGAAGAAGTAGTTCCTATGCCCGAAATCTCCAAAGCGTACGAACCCGCTTCCGTCGAAGCAAAGTGGTATCAGTTCTGGCTCGACGAAAAGTGTTTCCTTGCCGATCCCAAATCGCCGAAAACATCTTATTCCATTGTCATTCCGCCACCTAATGTAACAGGCATGCTCCACATGGGGCATGTCTTGAATAACACGATTCAGGACATCCTCTCCCGTAAAGCGCGCATGGACGGCAAAGAAGTGTTGTGGCTGCCGGGCACAGATCACGCGGGCATCGCGACGCAGGTCCAGGTGGAAAAGGCTCTCCGCAAACAAGGTTTGATGAAGCACCGCGAGGACATCAGCCGTGAAAAATTCCTCGAACACGTCTGGGCCTGGAAGGAAAAACACGGCGGGATTATCATCCAACAACTCAAGAAGCTCGGCTGCTCGTGCGACTGGAGCCGTGAGCGGTTCACCATGGATCCCGCCTACTCGCAATGCGTGCAGAAGGTGTTCGTGGAATTATACAAAAAGGGCCTCATTTATCGCGGCAAACGCATGATTAATTGGGATCCCGCAACTCGCACCGCTCTATCAGATGAAGAAGTTGAGATGGTCGAGGAAAAGGGACAGCTCTGGCATATCAAATACCCGTTGCTCGACGTCAAAGGGCAGCCCGATCCAAACGAATTTGTGGTCGTGGCTACAACCCGGCCCGAGACAATGCTGGGCGATGAAGCTGTCGCTGTGAACCCGAAGGATCCGCGTTACTCAAACCTCATCGGTCGCAATTGTCTGCTTCCCCTGCGCAACAAAAATATTCCCGTTATAGCGGACGCATTTGTGGATCCAAAGTTTGGAACGGGTTGTGTAAAGGTTACCCCGGCCCACGACCCAAACGATTATGAAATGGCGTTGCGGCACAAACTCCCTCTCACTGTGGTGATTGGTCCTGATGGCGCAATGACCGCTAATGCTGGCGAGGATTTTCAAGGCACGGATCGGATGGAAGCGCGGGTGGCGGTAATCGAGCAGCTCACTCAACAAAAATTACTGCTCAAGGTGGAGGATTACGTCCATAGCGTCGGGTACAGTCAGCGAAGCAATGTGCCTATCGAACCCTACCTGAGTGAGCAGTGGTTCATGAAGTACCCGAGTGTGGAGGCCGCGACACGGGCGGTCGAAGAAGGCCAGATTAAATTCTATCCAGATCGTTGGACCCGAACTTACACACACTGGATGCACAATCTGAGGGACTGGTGCATTGGCCGCCAACTCTGGTGGGGACATCAGGTTCCAGTTTGGCGCCCTGGAAAGAATGCGGACAGTTTTGATCAAACCAATGTCCGCAGCTTTATCGATTCGGAGAGGGAGAAGGTCTCAGGCGAGATGATATTGAGGGCAGAGATCGACGAGGTCTGTCTTGGCCCAGGAGCTGAATCCATCGGGCATGCTTTGGAAAAGCAGTTTGGTTGGGAACAGCATCCAGATGTCCTTGATACCTGGGCCAGTTCCTGGCTCTGGCCTTTCGCCACGATGGGCTGGCCGGAGCAAACGGAAACGTTGAAAAAGTTCTATCCCACGACCGACCTCGTTACTGGTCCGGATATTATTTTCTTCTGGGTCGCTCGAATGATCATGGCCGGCTACGAGTTCATGGGCGAACTGCCTTTTCGAAACGTCTATTTTACCGGGATTATTCGCGACAAGCTCGGTCGAAAAATGTCCAAGACGCTGGGCAACTCTCCCGACCCGCTCCAACTCATTTCCAAGTATGGCGCTGACGCGCTTCGGTTCGGCACCATGCGTAGCGCTCCGCTTGGCCAGGATGTGCTCTTTGATGAGAAGGACGTCGAACTGGGCCGCAATTTTTGTAACAAGCTATGGAATGCGTGCCGATTCCGGCAAATGCAGGGCGGAGAGGCGTCGAGCAAAATCGATCGTCTGCTTCTCACTGCGGATGATAAATGGATTCTGCTGAAATTGAACCAAGCGATCATTGAAATCACGGATGCCTTTGCCGAGTACCGTTTCAATGAAGCAACTCAAACTTTGTATCGGTTCTTTTGGAGCGAATACTGCGATTGGTACGTTGAAGCGAGCAAAGCAATCCTCTCCGGAAACAGCAACCAGGGGAACGAAATCGCAGCCACTTCCGCCAGCTCGGTTCCCTCGCTAGCCGAGCGCCGGGTCAATACTCTAGCGGTTATCGATCTTGTTCTCTCAAATACCTTGCGACTGTTTCATCCATTTTTGCCCTTCATTACCGAGGAACTCTGGCATGGGATGGGTTACAACGCGCAAATGCCGGAAAATCAGGGTGGCAAAACAATCATGTTTGCACCCTGGCCCAAACCTTTCGACGAAGAGTTCCGTGGAGAATATGGTCTGGACGATTGTTACCTCGAAATGGTCGATGCAAAATACGATCTGGTTTCCCTGGGCCGGAATCTCCGGCGTGAGGCAAGAATTCCCGGGGGTAGAAAAGTGACGTATGTTTTCAAGTCGGCTAATGGCATGTCCAAACTCGATGCTGAGGTTTTCCGACTTTTACTCAACGCCGAATCTTTGCAAATCGCGCCAGCTTATGAACCAAAGCAGGGGACGCCGGCCGTTCATTCAGCTTTGGGGGAGCTTTATTTGCCGCTGGAAGGTTTGCTGGACCTTGATGCGGAAAAAATCCGACTGAAAAAAGAGTTGGAAAAATACGAAACCGAGCTTTCAAAAGTGGTGCAGAAACTGGCCAATCCAGATTTTGCTAAAAAAGCGCCGCCGCAAGTTCTTCTCGAGCACGAGAAACGACGCACAGAGTGGCAGGAAAAAAGGGAGCGAGTGTTGCAAGCGTTGCAAGCACTCGGTTAAATCCTGAATCCGCCGTACGGCGCGTCCCCTAACTCAATCGACCCTGAATCCATGAACCTACAAAGGGCCCAGGAACACGCAATCAAAGCTGCCATTTCGGCCGGAAAATTGATGCGGAAGAATTTGGCATTGGACAAACGAGCCCATGCCATTACAAAGCACGACATCAAATTGGAATTAGACGTTCGATGCCAGGATCAAATCGAGCGTACGCTTCACGCCGCATTTCCCGATGTTGGGTTTTTGGGGGAGGAAGGAATTGCGAAAGAAAATGCGGGCGAATTCCGTTGGGTGGTGGATCCGATCGATGGCACAGTGAATTATGCTTACGGAATTCCGCATGCCTGTGTATCGATCGCTCTCCAGCACCGAGTGAAGATGTCATCGGACTCTAAAACCGGGGTTTTACAAACTGGCTCGAGTAAGGAACGACGCATTCGCAGGCCTGACGGAGCATCGCCGCTTTATCCGGACGGATATGAAACATTGATGGGCGTGGTTTATGATCCATTCCGCGAAGAACTGTGGAAGGCTACGCTCGGGAGGCCTGCGACTTTGAATGGCAGAACGATCCACGTCAGCAAGCGCCGCACATTGCAGGAATCCATGATCACCATGGGTCTATCGAAAACCCCCGAACACTTAAAAGCAACGCTGCCGGTTCTTGGGCGGATCGCAAGCCGCGTGCGCAAAGTTCGTATTTTGGGAGCAGCCGCGCTCGATTTGGCTTATGTGGCTACCGGCCGCTTTGATGGTTTTATGGAACGTGGTATCCGGCTATGGGACATTGCTGCGGGAGGGTTGCTGGTGCAATGCGCCGGAGGCCATTTCTTTCGCGAACCGATCCCGGGTGATCACGCTTATCGGATGATTGCCAGCAATGGCTTTTTGTATCGACAATTGCGGTTGCTGGGAAACAAATCACATTTTAGTTAAGTGTAAAAGCCCCCGAGACTGAGAAAGGCGGATCAGGGGTATTGGGATAAGCCGTTCCGCCGAAGACTCCAACAGCCACTCCCGAGAAATTCAGCCGGAGCGCCATGGCCAAGCCGGAGTATAAAATTGGAGAAAGATCGCCCCTATATGGCTGTTGAAACCAGTTATAAGCCGTAAATCCCTGGGAAAAATTGGTGCCGCTTTTGTAGAAATAGATACCACCGCCCGCAGAATCGAAGATATTGGTAATGACCCCAAACCCGTCGTTGAAGTTCAATGTGAGAGTACGATTGAAAAGTGTTTTCGGAGCAAGTGTTGAAGAGGGATACTTAACCTGAGCCACCGAATAAAACCGCGCGGACGTGTCTTTCAGTCGATAGAGGGTATTGGTGATTGGAAGGACAGTTTCAATACCCAGGAACTCGGGAGTCCAGGCACTTAGGTTAGTGCTTGAGTAAAGCCTGTTGTCCGCAAAAAGGATATTGCTGAAACTTACGGAAACCTGGCTGCCGGTGTTGGCGATCTTTGAGGGTAAGTTGGTGACGATTGGCAAGTTCTGAGCGTTAATATCAAAAGCCTGGGCTGCCGTTCCGACGCGACGAATCGACACATTCTGGATCACCACATTGGTTAAAGGGTGACTAGTGGCATTGGTAGCCACCTGGCTGATCGCGACGACTACATTTGTACCCCCGGCAAGTTCCCCAAAAATGGTGTAACCGTCGTTCAGAAAAGAAGTGCTTGCGACCGTAATAAAGAACTGGGAACCGTTGGAATTCGTGCCCGAGTTTGCCATGGCCAGTATTCCAGGGTTGTTAAAGCGAAGAGACGGGCTGATCTCGTCGGGAACAACATATCCCGGACCGTCCGTTCCTTGTCCGTTGGGCGAGCCAGCCTGTATAACAAAACCTGCAACTACCCGGTGGAACAGGAGGCCATTGTAAAAGGCATTCGTCCGCGCTACACCAGTCGGCAAATCCAGCCACGGGCGTTGACCTGTCGCCAGGCCGATAAAATTGGCCACGGCTTTGGGAGAAATTGCGTATTCCAACTTGCAAGTAAAGCTGCCCATACTGGTCGTGAAATCAGCGTAGATGCCATTTTGTGCGAGCAGGGAACAGGCTGCTGCAATGTAAACGACAACAGTCAGGGAAAGAGTATTATGAAATGAGGCCCTGTTCACTAAACACGAATCACACAAAAACAACGAATATCTGTGTAGAATGATGTAGGATCCGATTAAAAGCTCAAGGATAAAAGCCTCATACAAAGCTTGTTACCTTGTTAATCACCCCGATCCCATTAATGACCTTTTCGGCAAAGGAACTTTTTCACCCGTTCCGCAGCAAAATAATACCCCGGTTTACTAAATAATAGCTTGCTCCAGGATAGCCACTGCGTCAGTAATAGTCGTCCCGGGGATTCAAAGGGTAGGCGTTTTACATTGTTTAGTGTGACACAGGTTTCTGTGCCATTGCTTTAAAGCAGTTTCAAAATGGCAGTCTGGTCGTGGTCTCGAACAGGTCGCTGGTGGAGTTTTCATTTCTGTTCGGCCCAAAGTTTGCTGGCGTACAAGGCAATCATCTATGAGAATTTTCAAAACCTTAGTGGCAGGCCTCGTTCTGCAGATGAGTTTGATGTTGGTCCACGGACGAGGATCCGAAACAAATGTTTTCAGCGGGATCCATACTGCGATCCCGGATGGAACGATTATTGGCATTCAAGATGTTCGCACGATCACGTCCGAAATCGTGGAACTCAGGACGGTGCGCGTGCGGTTGAAGGTTTCCGGAAATTTCAATGGAGACCTTTACGGCTATGTCCGGCACAATAGCCCGCAAGGGACCCACATCAGCATTTTACTTAATCGACCTGGGAGAACGTCCACCAACCCGCATGGATATAGCGACCATGGTCTGGACGTTACTTTCACCGATGCGGCCGCGAACGATATCCACAATTATCAATCGGTGAGCATACCATCAGCCGGGACTCCACTCACTGGACTATGGCAACCAGATGCCCGGTTTGTTGATCCCACCGGGGTAACCGCCGATTCTACTCGTTCACAATTCCTGAACGTTTTCCAGGGATTGCGAGCGGGCGGGGATTGGACACTATTTCTGGCCGACATAGACTCGGGCGGCACAAATCTGCTGGAAAGCTGGGGGCTGGAATTTGAGGGCAAAGTGTTACCCGCAATAACTTGGACCACTCCTTCGGCGATCATTTACGGGACGGCGCTTGGCTCGGAACAGTTAAACGCCACGGCGGATGTCCCGGGCATATTCAGCTACAGTCCGCCGGCAGGCGCCCTGCTCAATGCCGGCCGTGGTCAAACGCTCACGGTCACTTTCGTGCCGAGCGATACGAATCAATATGCCACCGCCACCTCCAGCGTCGCGTTGGACGTATCGCCTGAACCGCTAACAATTACCGCCGGCAGCACCGCCAAGACTTATGGACAAACAATCACTTTTGCGGGCACGGAGTTTATCGCCAGCGGTTTGACCAATGGCGATACCATAAGTTCTGTAAATTTGATCAGTGCTGGAACTTTGGCGACGGCGCCTCGCGGCACTTATGGTATTGTTCCCAACGCGGTTTCTGGATCGCTTAACGAAGCTAACTACAATATTAACTTTGTGGCGGGTCTTCTTTCGGTTGGACCAGCACTCCTGACCGCGAGAGTGGCGAATCAAACCCGACTTTATGGACAAAACAACCCCGTCCTCACCGTTGCTTATAGCGGCTTTGTCAACGGAGAGAATTCGAGCATAGTTAATGGGCCAGGCCCAACCACGCTGGCGAATAGCTTTAGCCCCATTGGTTCCTACCCCATCACCTTATCGGGCCAGAACGCTACTAACTATGCAATCACATATCAGGATGGCACATTGAGCATTGATCCGGCCCCACTGGTCATAGCCGCCGATAACATTAGCCGTGCGTATGGGCATCCCAATCCCGCTTTGACGAGGACAATCAGCGGCCTGGCCAACGGGGAGGATACGAATGTATTAGCTGGGACCCTCGTTTTGACCACGACCGCGGATGAGGGGAGCCTTGTGGGAAGCTACTCCATCGTGCCCTCGGGGTTGACCTCCACGAACTATGAAATTCAGTTCGTTAATGGCACGCTTACGGTCACTCCATTTGCCCTGGTCGTGACCCCTGACAACTCACGCCGGACATATGGAGACCCCAACCCGAGCTTTACCGGCACTGCCGTCAACCTGCAGAACGGTGATAATATTGCTGTGACCTACAGCACTTTGGCCAGCGGGTCCAGTCCGGTAGGTATCTATGACATCGTGCCTTCTCTGGATGATCCCGACGGCAAGCTTGCGAATTACAGCGTCACACTCAACCATGGATCGCTTACGGTTGAGGCGGCTCCACTGATTTGTAGAGCGGCGGACCAGAGCCGACTCTATGGACGGGCCAATCCTGTTTTCAGTCTTGTCTCTACCGGCTTTGTTAACGGAGAGAACTCCAGCATAGTCAGTGGCCCAGCCCCAACTACGTTAGCTGATGCCCACAGCCCCGCTGGATCGTATCTCATCACTTTATCAGGCCAGAGCGCCCCTAATTACTCGATCACACATGTGAATGGTACCCTGACCGTTGAACCGGCTCTGTTGGTGGTAATGGCGGCTGATGCCAGACGGGCGCAAGGCCAGGATAACCCCACATTTGCGGCCACCATTAATGGTCTGGTTAGCGGCGACGATACCAATGTATTGAACGGCACCCTTGCGTTAAACACAACGGCTGACCAGGACAGTCTGTCCGGAACCTATCCTATTGTGCCCTCCGGTCTAACGTCGACCAACTATACTATTGAGTTCATCAACGGTGTGCTCACAGTTACTCCTTATGCGCTGGTCGTCAGTGCTGACAACCTGAGCCGGAATTATGGCGCACCAAACCCAAATTTTACCGGCAGCATCGTGGGTCTGCAGGATGAGGATAATATCACGGTTACCTACACGACTGCGGCCACGCCGTCCAGTCCGGTGGGTATCTATGACATCGTGCCTTCTTTGGATGATCCCGACGGCAAGCTTACAAATTACAGTGTAACACTCAACCATGGCCTGCTCACCGTCGAGCCAGCTCCATTGGTTGCCTGGGTGCAAAACCAGACCCGCCAGTATGGACAGGCCAACCCGCTGTTCCCGATTATCTATGAGGGCTTCACTAATGGGGAGGATGCAACCGTTGTCTCCGGTCCAGCGGCGGGCAGTACCACAGCTCAAACCAACAGTCCGGTGGGCATTTATCCAATTAACGTAACAGATCAGAGTGCTCCGAATTATTTGATCAATCCAGTTAATGGTACTCTAACGGTTGAACCGGCGCCGCTTGTAGTAGCCGCCGATAATGCCAGGCGCGCCCGCGGGCAGGTCAATCCCGCTTTTACTGCCACAATCAGCGGTCTGGTCAACAACGAGGACACTAATGTTTTGGATGGCAGCCTCGTGTTAAGCACGACGGCGGATGAAGCCAGTCTGGCCGGAACCTATCCTATTGTGCCATCCGGATTATCTTCGACAAACTATACGATTCTGTTCACCAACGGCGTACTCACTGTCACTCCCTTTGCATTGGTCGTAAGTGCTGACAACGCCAGCCGAACTTACGGAGCGTTTGAGCCTCTTTTTACGGGCAGCATCGCCGGCCTGCAGGACAATGATAATATCACCGTGAGCTATGCTACCTCAGCCACAGCGTCCAGTCCGGTGGGCCTTTATGTAATCGTACCCCACCTCAATGATCCCGACGGAAACCTTACGAATTACACCGTAACTCTCCATAATGGCCTGTTGACCATTGGTCCGGCCCCGCTGTTGGTGAAGGCGGATGATGCGTCTCGTTTCTACCAGCACACTAACCCCGTATTTACGGCCACTGTTAGCGGCCTGATGAACACTGAGGGTATTGGTGTGTTGAGCGGCACTCTTGTCCTGAGCACCCCCGCCGATATCGAAAGCGTCCCGGGAACTTATATGATCGTTCCTTCTGGATTAACGGCGAACAATTACTCAATCCAATTCAGCAACGGCGTGCTTACAATCACTAAGGCTGCCTCCCTCGCGGTCGTTGTTTCGTCGGTTAATCCAGCCTTGCCGCATTCATCCGTCCTATTTACTGCCAGCCTGACGGCGCTTCCACCGGGCGCTGTGAAACCCTCAGGGGCAGTGCAGTTTAAGGTGGACGGCACGAATTATGGAACTCCAGTCACATCGGTGGAAGGTAGTGCCAGTCTAACCACAAGCACATTGCCGTGGGGTGCTTACAATATTACGGCCGAATACCAAGGCGACGGCAATTTCCTGGGTTCCACAAATATGCTTCCGGTCCCCCAAATTATTAATACGCCTCCGGTAGCTGGTACGGATGCTTTCGGACGCGCTCCTTCTCGCGGAACGAAGATGCCCGTGGCCGATCTGGTGGCGAATGATTCAGACCCGGATCTGGAGAACGTAATCTTCGATAGCGTCAGTGCGTCCAGTGCTGCGGGGGGAGTAGTTAAACTGGCGAATAATTGGATATTGTACACCCCTCCAGCCGGATTTACTAATGTGGATTCCTTTACCTACAGGATACGCGACCAGTTTGGTGGTGTTGGGCTTGGGACTGTTAACCTCACTCCGGTTGCGAACGGAGCCCCGCCCAGGTTGACGCTTGCGAAATCGGTCAACCCCGTCCGGCGGCTCACTGTTTCCGGTCCTTCGCGAGCCACTTATCTGTTTCAGTACGCAGATAGTTTGCTACCTCAGACCTGGCTGACCTTCGGAATGGCAATGGCTGATGCGTCGGGAAATCTTGAGCTTACTGACCCCACGCTGCCCGTGCCGAAAAGTCGATTCTATCGCGCTTTTTATCAGCAGGATTTGGACGCGTTGCTGCCCTTCGCGTTTGTGTTGACGTCCTCAGCCAATCCAGCTGAGCCAGGTTCACTTATTACTCTAACCGCGAGCCTTACCGCGCTCGCTCCGGGGAGCGGCACGCCGTCCGGCACAGTACAGTTCAGAATCGATGGGGCAGATTTTGGAGCAGCAGTTAGCCTGATCGATGGCGTTGCCAGCATCAATACCGCTTCCTTACCAGTGGGGGTCCATAACATCAGTGCGGAATACTCCGGAGACGGCAGTTTCTTGAGTTCAACGAATACGCTTGTCCCGCCACAGGTTATTGATACACCGCCGGTCGCTCCCTTGATTGAGCTGCTGCGGTCTTCCACCACCGGAACAAAATTGGAGTTGAGCGGCTTGACAGCCTTGTGTTCCGATCTGGAGATTGGCCAAGTCGTAACGTTCGATAGCTTCAGCTTGAGGAGTACTGAGGGCGGAACTTTAGGACTGACTAATGGATGGATTTACTATACGCCACCATCGGCCCCCTTAAGTGCCGATTCTTTTAGTTACATAATACACGATAGCCTTGGCCTTCACAGCACGGGCACCGTTTCCATTACGACGACCGTAGGCAATGAGGTAACACCTAATCTCACCACTTTGGATTTGGGTGGAGGAAATTTCCGTATCCTATTTTCGGGAGTTCCATGGCGCAATTATACGATTCAATATGCGCCAAGTCTGCCAAGTTCAGACTGGCAATTCCTTGGAAGCAGAACGGCTGATTCACATGGTCAATTTGAATATGATGATTCCTTGCCCGAGGGGACAGTTTCGCGATACTACCGCGCGGTGGATGCGGGCAATGCTCTGACCGCCTCGCCATTCCGCCTTGCAGTCTGGACCAATTTTATTGCGCATACAAATGGTCGAACGATGGAAATGTGGTCTACACGCACTTACCCTGATGGCTGGCCCAGTGTTCCACCGATATTTGCCTGGAACACAAATTGCCTCCTGTACGGGCTGGAGGGCTTTACAGCCATTTCTCAATGCAGCGAGTTTGAGGGTGCGCCAGGGCAAATACCGGTGACACTGGTTACTAGACGCCATGGCTTCCTGCGCGGCCACGGTTTGGGTCCAGCGGGTTTGCAGACCAACGGTCTGGCCGGTAAGAAAGTTTGGTTTTGTACTGCCAGCAACACCTTGGTGCAGATGACAATCGCTGCCCATTTTCTGAGATTAGGGTCAATATCAGGCGAATCACCGGCGGCTTTTTATGATTATAGTCTCATCATCTTCACGCAGGATGTCCCCGACAGTATTACGCCGATTTCCATCATTTCGCCGGAGAACTTCGAAGTGTACTACTATAAAACGCCCGAAATTCCTTTTTTGACTATGGGCACCGAGCAAGAAGGCCATTATGCCTCCGCGGGAGACCCTATCCCTCCATTTATTTTTCCATTATCCAAAGGGGGTGATAGTGGCTCCCCCAATGTAATACCATCCCCAGACAACAAATTAATTCTGTTTTCAGGAAGGGGTATAAGCGGCTTGAGTCCGCAAGTTCAAGCGGACATAGATACTCTTTCATTATATGCAGGATTGAACCCCAGCAATTATCATTTGCGATCCTATGATCTCACTGCCTGGGCGCCGTGAAGGGGCAAATGCTCACTTAACCAGGTTCTGCTTGCATCTCATCAAGGCTTTTGCCCTGTGGCTGAGCTGGTTCTTCAGGGCCTCACCCAATTCTGAAAAGGTCTGCTCATAACCCACTGGCCGGAAGACAGGGTCGTAACCGAACCCGCCGTGTCCCTTTGGCCGAAACTCGATCCGTCCTTCGCAAGAACCTTCAAACAATTCGGTTGTCAGCTCCAGTTCATCCGCGTAGCAAACGGGCGAAGCTGCTTGGTTATGACTATCGGCGACTGGCGTTAATGCCAGCAGGCAGCGAAACCTTGCAGTCCGCTGTTCCAAAGGAATATTTTGGAGCAAGCGAAGAAGTTTTTCTGTATTTGAAGCATCGGAAGAATTACCATCCGTTCCCGTGTCCAGGGCCGCAAAGCGTGCTGAATGAACCCCGGGCGCGCCGTTCAGCGCATCGACTTCAAGTCCAGAGTCATCAGCCAGCACAAAGGAAGGCTTGGTGACGCCCTTGGGCAGGTTAGATAAACCGCCAATCCAGTTGGCAAGAACGATGGCCTTCTTGGTAGCATTCCCTGCAAAAGTGGAGGCGTCCTCGGTGACCTCAGGTGCTCCAGGCAAATCTTTCAGCGAGAAATATTCAAATGATTTTCCAAGGATTGATTCGATTTCAACTATCTTGTGCTCGTTTCGAGTTGCCAGGAGAATCGTAATTAACGGCTTCATATTCGTAGCGCAGCGATGTTGAAAATTGCAGCCACTAATTTGAAGCGGGGACAATTTCGAGCAAGGTCAAAAAACCATTAGTACCCGATCTACTCCACCAAAGATCGCCACTAATATCATTTCCTGTTCCGAAGCGAGGCAAGCCGACAATAATCTCGGTTCCATTCCGGTAGGACAGGTAGAAAGGGACGTTTCCCCCGTCCAAGGCAGGCGGGATTAGAAATGAGCCGAGGGAAAAAGTGGAGCCGTTGGACCAATGACCGCGGATGCGTACGTCTCCGGACGTTCCAATAGCTGCGAGGCCGTTCCCAAGCAGTGAGTGGTTAGCGGCGCGTTGTACCAGGAAACTGAGTTGACCGGCTTGTGGGGCAGGGTTGGTTTTTGTGTTGAAATCGTTTCGACCGCCAAAAAGGCACGAAACGAGCACATTCGTTCCACTAGCGTTCGTGACGAACCCTGAAAGCACACTCCCTTCTACTTGTAATCTCAGCACCGTGGGGGCAAGCGAATGTCGCAGTACCGGCAGCGTCATTTTCCCAGTGGAATCGAACTGTCCGCGAACAGGATAAGAAACACCTTTGGTTGTCAATTTACCGTTGAACGAACCGTCCTGCAAAAGATTGAAACTCAATAAACCCGAACCGTCGGGGGAGGCATTTGTTTTCTCGAAATACACACCCAAATACGAACCGGACAGGAAGGGACTTGGTATGAAATGCACCACCAAATTGGTAATGTTGGTTTGCATGATGAACGTGAACTTTGCTTTGTCATAGGTGCCTTCCCAATCGGCGAAGATAAACCCGTGAGAGGGGTAAGCAGTTACTTGATACAACTTTCCGAGTTCGAGGGAACGTCCGTTGAGGTTTGGTGTAGTCGTTCCGGAACCAATAGTTTGAATGGTGATGGATTGAGAAACAGAGTAGGTGTAAAATCGAGTCAGGACAGGTGAAGAGTTTCCCGCAAAGTCAATACTGCGAAAGTGGACGGCATTATTACCGGGAAGCAAACGGATCCTCGCAAGCCAGTTAGTGCTTCCTTCGGCGTGGAAACTGTCGCCTAAAACTCCAAGGAAGGGGCCGCTCTCGAGTTGGTATTCAACATAATCCACCCCAATATTGTCGCTGGCAGTTCCGGAAATGGTGAGTTCTTCGCCATTTGTCTTAAAAAAGTTAGGCGGCCCATTGGTAATGGCAATTCGTGGTTTGATTGATTCGGGAATGTAAATCCGCAGCAAGACTGGAGGTGAGGTTCCCGAAAGCCCGAACTCATCTGTTGCGACTGCAACTAATGAATAGAGCCTTGCTTCAGCAGGGGTCCAAATGATGCTAAACGGGGGATTGGTTGCACTGCCCAGCAGCGTGTTGCCTTCGAAAAATTGCACGTTGGTTACCTGGGCTTGAGTCATAACCACTGCGGTATTGGTAAGGGTGACACCCAGAGGCAGATTAGTGTCTGCCGGCTGGACTGCCAGGGTTACGGCGGGTGGCCCGATGACAGTGAATTGCACAATAGATGAAGTGGCGGTGGCTCCAAGTGCATCGGTTGCTATCGCTTGCAAAAAGTAATTACTTGAGGCCAGGTTGGTCAGCAGCAGGCTGAAAGGATTGGTGAAGGAAATTCCAACGGAATTTGTGTTCAGGAAAAACTCGACTTGCTTTATCTCTCCATTCGTTTCTCCCACAGTGGTAGTGATGAGAACATTAGCGTTTGGAGGGAACAGGGAATTGTTGGTGGGCGAAGTGATATTGACAAACGGCAGGCCCGGGACTTGGACTGTTAACCTAGCCACCGCGCTTTCAACCGAGCCGCTCTGATTGCTTATTATCACTTTGTAATCGCCAGCCGCATCGGCTGTGATGTTATTTAGTTGTAGAATATTGCTGGTGGCGTTTGGAATAGGTTGCCCGTTAAATTGCCACTGGTACGACAACGGGGACGCCCCATTGGCTTCGACGCTGAAAGACACGTCATCACCAACGGTAGCGGTTTGACTTTCTGGCTGTGTGACGATCGTAATGGATGGAACGGTGTAATTGATGATCAACTGTGGAGCGTTGGCAGTGTTCTCACGAGTGGCAAAGTGGCGCGCAGTCTTTGGCACAGCCTCCGATTCGGTGTGCAACAACCATCCAAAGTTGCTGGTGGGATTATTAACCCAACCTTGCACATCGGCAACCAGGGTAGGCGTGGAGGGGAAAACGTAAGCCCCTAATCCCCGCACGAACACCGACGAACTAGCTGCCGCAACGACGTCCGCTGAATTCAACGCACCAGGAATCGTCCAAGCTACGCCGGAAAGTCGTGAGTTCCACGTCACTTGATTTTCTGCCCATGGCGACAGGAGACGACGCAAGCTGAAAGTAGAGTTTGCAGCCCCATTCGGAATTTTGAAAACCGCTACGATGCGAACGGTTACTGAATTGATAACTGCCCCTGCCGGTATTTGGCCCGCCAAATCGAACTGAAACACGCCTCGGCGTATCTCAAAAGAAGCAAGGGATCCCAGCGTTCCTGAAACGACATCAGTACCGCTGGGAAAGCCGGTATTAGGGCTCCGTTGCCGCATTTCGGCATCACCCACCGGCTTTAGCGTAATTGTATCTGCCAGAACAGCGTTGCGAACACACCAGGTGAACAGGAGATGACCAACCAAAATCAGATGTCGAAACAGCGGCATCCTGGAGCGGCTCCTTGTGGGGTTCGGTTGATTGACTGGCCTCTGAAGAAGAGATTTGAGATGTTTCATGGAGAGCCTCCTTTCGCTGTTGCGCATGCATTGGGACTATGAACCACGTGACCTGGGAGCGCCGGCATCCTGCCGGCGTGTTCCTCAGTCGGTCGAATGGCCGGCAAGGATGCCGGCGCTCCCAGGCGTTTCATGGAGAGGCTATGCATTTTTCAGGGCCACTTCACGACCAATGTCGCAAAAATTCCATGGGCGGTATAATCATTCATTCCACCGCTGCTTGGCTCCAGATAGCGATAAAAGCCATAACGCAAAGTCGAAGTAAGATTCGAACTCAGGCGGCGGGAAATACCTGCCAGAATACCGTGACGTGTGTAGTTTAAACCGAGCGGCAGGCCATCGAAGTTATTTTGCTCATAATCAGAATGCGAAAAGGAATACGCGCAGTGGAGCTCCGTTGCTTTATTCAAACCATAATTGGCACTGGCTAACACCGAGAAAATGTCACCTTTGTAAGGTACAACAGAAGTATTGCCAAAATCGGCTGTCCCTGTTCGCGAATCGGTGTATGAGAAAGTTCCATCAAAATACAAACGCTGAATGGGGGTGAGCGTCAGGCCTAAACTATAGCGGCTGGAATTCTGTGTGCCGGCCAGCAGACTTTCAGCGATACTGCCACCTGGTACTGGATCGGTAGTTGTCGAGTAGTCAGTCGCGCGCCATTGATATGTCAGGGTTGCCCGCAACCAATTAGCCGGACGCAAAACAAGTTTTGCCTCGGTCTCATCGGTATCAATTTTTCGATGACGGATAAAAGCCGAGTACCCTGGGTTTTGGATTAGGGCTCCGGTAAGCGGATCCACTGCTAAATCCAGGCGATGGTCATAATCGCTATCGCTAAGCCGGTTTCGATAATGCGCGCTCAAGCTGAACCACGGCCATGGAGAGGTGTTAAAACCTATACGGCCATCCCGTCGATCATTGGTCGCATCGGTATCCCGCAAGAACGCATACACACCTCCGACCGAAGGTGCCACGCTGCTGGTGTCTTCCCGCTCGAACTGACCAATGGATTCCTGCTCGAAACGCGCCTCGGCGAATAAGACCGTAAACGGAATTTTGGTGTAACGAACCAAAGCATTTTCCATTAACAGGTTTTTATCCAAGTCTGAGTTCAACCTGGCTGGGATCAGGAGAAAATTATCCGGTACGTACGGGTCTCCTTGATCCAGTCGAATATCTCCAGCTCCTTCCTGGTGCTGCCACTCGCTCTGCAACCCGATCGAGCCAGTCAATCCATCAAGCGGCCGGAAAAGTGTCGCGAGACTGAAGACATGGGCTTCACGCTTTAATGCGATGAGATCACTGGACCAAAACTGACCGATAGTCGGCACCCCTGCGCCATCCAGGGTGGACAGATCAAAAGAGGCATCACCATCGAACCTGGAATAGAGATAACCGCCCGACATCTGCCAATTTTCCGTTATCTGGCGCTCTAACCGCAGAGCGTTCATGCCCTGAACGTGACTTGCCTCCTGGCGTTCCTGTGTATGGGTTTCAGTTGGGAAACTGAGAACATTTTTTTCAAGTGTTTTCTGGGTGTAAAGTTCGACCCTCGCATTATCTTCGATAAAGAAGCCCAAGACTTCGTGCGTCAGATCGAATTTGGCAATATGCACCTGCTCATCGATGTTCTTTGCGGCAGGGTAAATGTTTTTGCCACCTACATTTCCCCACGTCAGCATCGATTTGTCTCCTTCCTTATATTGAAATTCATACCCTATGGTCATTTTGGGAACGTTCGGCAGGGCCAAGCCGAAATCAATCCAGGCTCTACCGATATCCAGGTGTAAATCCTGACCGAGATTGAAGGCTGGGGTTGAAAATGGGCGGTAGTACCCGCCGGTATCATCATAGTATCGGCGCCATTGCTCAAACCCGCCGCGCACAAACCCCACATCGGTTTTCCGTAATTCGAGCCGGATTTTGATATCCTCCTCTGGAAAGATCACTCGACCTTCTGCCGAAATCGTCGTGTCCGGTGACCGGCGTTCCTCGAGAGCAAAATGTTCTACACCTCCCCCGAAGCCGGGAGTGATTCCTTCGATTTCCCGAAATTTTCCTTGATCGCCATGAACACTCACCCAACGCAGCAACGGTGTGGCAGAAAATGTTAGTGGGACTGGAGCATTGGTCGTGCCCCATGCGGCGCCTTGATCGATCCACGCTCGCACGAGACTGATCTCCTGTGGAGTGAGCGGTTCCCCCTTGCCCGAAGGAGGCATTTCCATATCCGGCACGATGCGGGCCACATAATGAACCAAGGGACTTTTCCCGCTGCTGCCAGGGATTATATCGATCCCATTATCGCCGCCTTTCAAGGCCCCTTCCCTGCTGTCCAACCGAAAATGACTCTTAGGTCTCTCTGGCCCATGGCATCGATAACAGCGGGCCTCAAAAAGGGGTTTGATATCCTGATCGAAATCCACCTTTACCGAGGCAGCGGGCGGCAGCTTGGTCTCATCAATGGGTTCAGCCGCGAATAAACCAGCGCCACCAAATAGGGACGGCGAGAAAAAAATCCAAATCACAAGCCGCGATAAGCTCAGAGAGAAAAACCGATTGAGGAAGTCAGACCTTCTCGAATCGTTCGAGCATTGGTCATTCGGATTTCTTTCGTCAATGGTCATTGGTTATCCGGTCAATAAAACATCCTCGGATGAACATTCGACCCATGGACCGCCGTGTGGCAACCAGCGCTCCAACAAGTGCCCTGGCGCAGATGGGCACTGTGTGGCGTCAACCCAATATAGATTTCCCCGGTCCCACCATGTTGAACCTGCGCGTGGCATTTTAGACAGAGGTTTGGGTCGCTCTCGACCAGCATTTTCCGGTTCATCGAGCCGTGGGGAGTATGGCAAACAGTGCACCCCTCGCGGAGAGCTTCATGCTCGAAAACAAACGGCCTGGATTGTTCCCGATGACACTGAGAGCAATTCTGATTGAGACGGGCCATGGCCAATCCTCCCGCCGGCTTGAAGATGTCCGAACCATGAGGATCATGGCACTGGACGCAATTCATGCGGTTTTCAATCACCGGATGATGTTGCGGAAGGTTGAATTCGGCGTGTGTATGCAAGTGGCAATTAAAACATGCCGCCGGGTCCTTGCCAGGATTGACAATAAATTTGCCACGCCCGCCCCCGGCAGCGATATGTTTGCTGCCCGGTCCGTGGCATGATTCACACCCCGTTTTGTCGGCTAACTTCGCATTTTCAAAATCGATGCGGCCATGGGCGCTTGCGGGGAAGTTGCGTGTGATGTTGGTATGACAATAATAGCAAGCGGAGTTGCCGGCATAGGTCGCACCGGGGATTTCTACGGGCACAAGAGCCGTTTTCGACAACGAAGAGCAGGAAACGATCAGCAGACCGAGTAAAGCAAATCCAGTGAAAGCAACGGCCCCAGTCCAGAATTTCTCATTGGTTAGCTTGGGGTGTGGCGGTGGCACGAATCAGAGCTTAGAAAACGATTAACTTCATTTCAAGCCGGGGCGTGGGTCATGGTGCATTAAAGGGCATCACCGGGGCCTGGGACGGAGTCCCCGCGGAATTTGCAGCATAATATGATAAGTTGCGCCCGGAAACCTTAGGATGAATGAACTGTAAAATTGTTCCCACAATAAATGATAATTTTGATCTCTCTTTTTTCGGGCGACTATCGGAAAGTATGCTAACGATAGCTTGATCGGGAACAAATTGCTGTCTGATGAGTCACATTGATGAGAACGCTGGGCGTCCTGACTTTGAATGTCTGGTAGAAAAATATTATCGCTCGCTTTATCAATTCGCTTTCAGTCTGAGCCAGTCGGAAGCGGAAGCTTGTGATTTAACCCAGCAAACATTCTATATCTGGGCCAATAAGGGTCACCAGTTGAGAGATTCGTCGAAAGTAAAAAGCTGGTTGTTTACGACGCTGCACCGGGAGTTTTTAGAATCCCGACGGCGGCAAACTCGCTTCCCGCATTACGAACTAAGCCTGGTAGAAGGTGAGTTGCCTCCTATCTCTCCGGCTCGCCTCAATCAACTCGATTTCGCCCAGGTTCTTAAGGCCCTTGGACGTGTAGACGCAACTTACCAGGCCCCGCTGGTCCTCTTTTATCTAGAAGATTACGCCTATAAAGAGATTGCTCACATCCTGAATGTGCCAATGGGCACCGTAAAATCCCGCATTGCACGTGGTATTGCTCAACTCAAAAACGCTCTCAGCAATAATACCTCTCCGGGTCCAATCGAAAAGGAATCCCTTGACTAACGAAGAAGCCAAGGAAGTGCTGCTGCTTTATCGTCCGGGACTCTCGGATCCCAAAGATTCCGAATTTGCCGAAGCATTGGCGTACGCCCGAAACGACGTGGAACTGGACCGGTGGTTCCAGGAACATTGCGCCGTTCAGGCTGTGCTCCGTAATAAATTTCGGGAAATTCCCGTGCCGGAGGGGCTCAAAGAGCAGATCATTTCCGAATGGCAGGTCCAGGCGATTGCTCCGGCGAAACGAACCACGCTGGTCCTGGCGTCTGTTTGTATTCTTTTAATCCTCTTGCTTGCTGTCATTGGCTTTCAAATTTGGGGAGGGGGGGAGGACAAAACATTTGCCAATTTCCAGGCCAGAATGGTCCGAAGAGTCGCCCGCGATTATCCGCACATGGACGTGGAAACGAGCGATCCCAAACAGATTCGCGAGGTCCTCGCCCAAAAAGGGGGCCCGGATTATGTGCTTCCTCGACGATTGGAAAACATTTCCTATACTGGGTGCGCAGTCCTGGAATGGCAGGGCAAACCTGTTTCGATGGTTTGCTTCAATTCTGGCAAGACCAAGACAAAGGAACCCGATCTTTTTCTCTTCGTCATTAATCATGGTGATGCTCCGCGCGCGCCCAGGACAGCTAAACCACAGTTCGGTCAGCTCAGCGGCTTCAGTACAGCCAGCTGGACTGTTGGTGAAAAAACTTACCTGCTTGCCGGCGCTGAAGACGAAACTTCTCTCCGAGATTATTTCTAACGAACCTGCAAATCGTCTAAACGTCCCAAACGCGCCGCCAATTCGAGCATCTACGTTAATCTCTATCCACACTCGTGCGTTCGATCAGCCAGTCGTAATCTCCCCATTCGTCACGCGCGAGTTTAAGTGGCAGCGAAACGCCGTCAGGCTTGGCCGGCGCCTTAGTGCTGGACAAATTCCACCGATGCGTTTCTGAATGCCCATCGGCAAATGAGAAACTGGCCGCGCCATTGTGATACGAAGCGGGTAAATCAATCCATACCCATTGGTAGGCATTATTTATAAAGTAACCGTCGTTGATGCTGTCAGGATGCTCATCCAGGAAAACAAAGATATTTGCCGGCTTGGGGATCGAGGAAATGTTGAAGAATTGCACATAGTCGGGGTTATTCAGGTTGAAGCCTGCTTGTGAAACATCTCCCGCATCACCGATCATGGCATTCATCGAATAACTGCGCACACGGGCTGTCCAGTGTGCGCGTCTTTGAAGCTCGCTTAGAACATGATCGGAGGGGCAACGATAAATACTGGTGACTTTGCTCGCGTAGGTCCCAAGACTGGCTTCCGTCATCTTGACAAGGTTCGTGTTATCCGGGCTTAGCCCCCAATTCAAAACATTGTTTACCCAATTCAGATAAGTAGGTGGAGCGATCCCTCGGATCTTGGCATCTCCACCGAGGTTATAAGGCAGACGTCCATTGTGGTCATCGGAATACAGCAACCAGGCCAAGCCGAGTTGTCGCGTATTGTTTAGGCAAACTGTTCTTGCTCCGGTGGCTTTAGCTCGCGCGAGCACTGGCAGCAACAAAGCAGCCAAAATACCTATAATCGCGATTACAACCAGAAGCTCGATTAATGTGAATGCCGGCTTTCCGGGCGCAAATAACCGTGAGTCAGGACCTGGCACTGGATTGCTCAAAAGCATGCGAACGACTCTTGCTCTATCGCGCATAAATACTGCAAATGGGGCGATCTGTCAAAGTAGGGTTTTTACTAATACATTGTTTGCCCGCCTTCTTTTCGCGATATTCCCGCCTTTATGGCAGGACGCCGACAGTACCCATTTCATTTGATCGAACCCAAGTGGCAATCCGTTTGGGAGAGGCAAGAAACTTTTCGGGCTTGGAATCCGGGCGAACAGGTGGCGGAAAATCATCCCTTTGCGCGGAGGCACAAAAATATCAAACCTGAGCAGGTTCCAAAGGCCTACATTCTTGATATGTTCCCTTATCCGTCGGGGGCGGGCTTGCACGTCGGCCATCCCGAGGGTTATACCGCCACTGATATTTTGTCGCGTTATAGGCGTGCCCAGGGTTTTCACGTCTTGCACCCGATGGGCTGGGATGCCTTTGGATTGCCTGCGGAGCAATATGCCGTTACGACCGGGCGGCACCCGCGGCGAACCACGGAAGAGAACATCGCCACCTTCAAAGGCCAGATCACATCCCTGGGATTCAGCTATGATTGGAGCCGGGAATTGGACACGACCGATCCGGAGTACTTCAAGTGGACCCAATGGATTTTTCTTCAACTGTACAACGCCTGGTTTAATGCAGAAAAAAACCAAGCCGAACCTATTAAGTCTCTCCCGTATCCACCAGAGTTGCAAACAGAAGCCGCTCGACGCGCTTACCGGGACTCGAAACGTTTGGCCTATGTGGGGGATGTGCCAGTTTGGTGGTGCGAACAGCTAGGCACAGTCCTGGCCAACGAAGAAGTGATCGACGGAAAAAGTGAACGGGGCGGGTTTCCCGTGATTCGCAAACCGATGCAGCAATGGCTTCTGCGCATCACCTCCTATGCCGACCGGCTTTTGAGCGACCTCGACACAGTCCAATGGAGTGAATCCTTGAAGGAAATGCAGCGAAACTGGATCGGACGAAGTGAAGGCGCAGATTTGGATTTCCAGGTGGTAGAACACGAGGCAACTATCGGGGTATTCACCACTCGGCCCGATACTCTTTTCGGGGCAACCTACGTGGTTTTGGCCCCCGACCACAAATTGGTTGAGGCGATTACAACGACCCAATATCGGTCCCAGGTTCAGGATTACAAATTCGAGACTACAAAAAAGAGTGACTTGGAGCGCACCGAACTGGCTAAGGAGAAAACCGGAGTTTTCACAGGCGCTTATGCAATTAATCCTGCAAACGGGCAGAGAATCCCAATCTGGATAGCTGATTATGTCCTCATCAGTTATGGCACTGGCGCAATTATGGCCGTCCCAGGGCATGACACGCGCGACTTTGAATTCGCCACCAAGTTTGGATTGCCAATAGTCCAGGTCGTTGAGCCGCCTTCAGGCACGGACTGGCACGGATATGTAGCGGATGGTATAGCCATCAATTCCGCCAGCGCTGAGATCTCGTTAAATGGCTTTTCCACAGCCGAGGCGAAAAAGAAAATAACCGTCTGGCTCGAATCAAAAGGGGTTGGCAAGAAAACAATTAATTACAAGCTGCGCGATTGGCTGTTCAGCCGGCAACGTTATTGGGGTGAGCCGTTTCCTATTGTCTGGAAGACCGATTCAAACGGTCAGCGATATCATGAAGCATTGCCGGAATCTCAGTTGCCCTTGTTGCCTCCTGAATTGGAGGACTATAAACCCACTCCCGAGGGAAAGCCTCCTCTCGCCCGCGCTACGGATTGGGTCCAATTGCCGGACGGTTCAACGCGCGAGACCAATACCATGCCTCAATGGGCAGGCAGTTGTTGGTACTACCTCCGGTACCTCGATGCGCACAATCCAAATGAATTCTGTAATCGCGAAGCGGAAAGTTATTGGATGAACCCAGGATCGGGTAGCAACTCACAGCCATCCTCTCCAGGCGTCGATTTGTACGTCGGCGGCACGGAACATGCCGTTTTGCACCTTCTCTACGCGCGGTTCTGGCACAAAGTCCTGCACGATTTGGGGCATGTTTCCACATCGGAACCATTCTTCAAACTCGTCAACCAGGGACTTATTCTCGGTGAGGATGGCCGGAAAATGTCCAAAGCGTGGGGAAATGTCGTTAACCCGGATGATATCATCAAGGAATTCGGCGCGGACGCATTGCGACTTTACGAAATGTTTCTAGGACCTTTGGAAATGGTTAAACCATGGAATACCAAGGGGGTCGAAGGTGTTTACCGTTTCCTGGGGCGGGCTTGGCGGTTGTTCGTGGATGAAAAAAGCGAGACTGAATTCGAACAAAACTCGGCTGCCGAACCGGAGCGTAGCCACGAATTTCTCGATGGGATTAAGTTGAGCGCGGCCATTCAGGACACCGCTCCAAATCAAGCTCAACTAAAAGCGCTTCATAGCTGTATCAAGAAGGTCACCGAAGATTTGGATGAATTAAAGTTCAATACTGCCATTTCGGCGTTGATGGTTTTCGTAAACGAAGCAATGACCTGGGAAATAAAAAGCAGTCGCGTCTTGATGCAGTTCCTGATTCTTCTCCAACCCTTTGCTCCGCATCTTGCTGAGGAATTATGGGCCAGGATGACTTCTACCTATGGCCCCCAGAACTCGTCTTTATCATACACTGAGTGGCCAAAATACGATCCATCTTTGCTGGTCGAAGATTTTTTGGATATCCCTGTCCAGGTCAACGGCAAGCTTCGTGACGTTATCAAAGTTTCGACAACTGCAACTCAGGCCGAACTCGAAGCCGCTGCCTTGGCATCTGAAAAGGTGAAACCTTTCATCGAGGGCAAGACTGTCAAAAAAGTGATCGTAATTCCGAAAAAGCTCGTGAATATAGTGGTCGGTTAGTTCAAATCGATCACGGAGCGCACAAGGATCCTTTTACAGCAACTCTCAGACAAACCTCGTTTTCTCCTTAAAAACGGTTTACGGTGCGGATGTGTTGCCGGCCATTAAATCGCAAACCGCTGAAGAGCTGAAGATCCGTTTTCAGGAATGGGGCCAGCCTGGCTATCGGTTGTCGCAATTGTTGGATTGGCTCTATGTCCAACGAGTCACCGATTGGGATGCGATGACTAACTTGCCTCGCTCATTACGCGAGCAGTTACGGGCGAACTATGCGCTCTATCCCATGGCGCTGGTACAAAAGCAGGGCGCAATCGATACCACCCAAAAATTTCTGTGGCGACTTGCGGATTATTCGCTTATCGAAAGTGTGCTGATACCTGCCAATCCCTCGCTCTACGGCGAACCGAGCGATCGCCACACATTATGTGTCTCGACACAGGTCGGGTGCGCTTACGGATGCAAATTCTGCGCCAGCGGTTTGGCTGGGCTCAAGCGGAACCTGGGGGTGGAGGAGATAGTAGAGCAGGTGTTGGCCGTCGAACGCGAGGAGGTGCGAAGAGTGTCGAGTCTCGAGTGTCGGGGGGAAGATCGGGAACAGCAAGGGGTGACTTTTTCTTCCCCGCGACACCCGCCACTCGACACGCGCCTGGTTTCGAATCTGGTCATCATGGGCATGGGCGAACCCCTGGCAAACTACGATAACTTGATCAAGGCGCTTACGATCCTTAACGCTCCCTGGGGTGGAAGAATTGGCGCGCGTAAGATCACGATTTCCACCAGTGGCCTGGTGCCTCAAATCCGGAAGCTGGCCGAAGAACCATTGCAGTTCCGGCTTGCCATCTCCTTGCACGGAGCAACCGATGAAGTGCGCAATAAGATCATGCCAGTGAATCGGAAATACCCGCTTCGTGAATTGACCGCGGCTTGCGAAGATTACCTGGAGAAAAAGGGACGAAAAATCACCTTCGAGTACATCTTGATTGGAGGAGTGAATGACAGCCTCGAGCAGGTGAAACCACTCGCCTTATTGGCGCGCCGTCTGAATGCAAAGGTAAACCTGATCCCTTACAACCTGGTCGAAGGATTACCCTGGCAACGCCCAGGAGAACAGGAGCAGGAATCTTTCTTTGTGGCGTTGCAAAAACAGAAAGTCAGCGTGACTTTGCGGCGCGAAAAAGGTCATGACATCGATGCTGCCTGCGGACAATTAAGATTAAGAACCGAAAAGGAGCTGGCCGAACCGCAAACTGTTTCTTGACCGGACCGCTTTTATTGGGGTAGTTTCGGAGCCAAGTGGAGAGATGGCCGAGTGGCTGAAGGCGGCGGTTTGCTAAAACAAGGCACGAATTTTCCTAAGTCGCTAAGTTACAGCTTCTCAACTTCTTAAGAAAAATTGCTGTAGGCACCAAGAGGCACGAAAAGGCACTCAAAGGCGAGTTTTATGTCATGCTGGCGTCATGCAAATTTATAACGGTTTTGATAACCGTTTTGAGAATGTCCTATATGCAAGGCTTGGATTGTCCACAGACCTAAAAGAAGAATACGCCCCGAAGACAATTATTGACCGATTGAAGCCCGAAACAGTTTTGATACGATTGCCTTTTTCGTATTACTGAGTTTTTCTCCCTGTTCGTGGCGAAATCCAAGATTTTAGGTTTCTTTTCTCGAAATGGCTTCCACGAGTTGCCAAGATGCTTGCTGCCATGCCCGAGCAACTAGAAGTTCCGTTAAATAGCAACGTCCTCCAAAAGCAAGATTTCTCCGTCCATGAATGGTATCGGTTTGTCCTGTCGTTCCCTGCTCATCTGGTTCAGAAGTATCTTGAGGCGTTCGACTCGCAGCCCGAGACAGATACGGTCTTTGACCCATTCTGCGGCACAGGCACAACACTGGTTGAGGGCAAGAAGCTTGGCTTTCAAGTTTATGGATGCGATTCCCACCCCTTCGCTGCACTCGTGAGCAGTGTTAAAACCAATTGGGACTTAGACGTTGCTGGTTTGCGTGATTCGTTCGCCAAGGTGAAACGCCGCATTCAACGCGAGAACAAAGCCCATCTTGTAGATGGCCATACGGAAAACGGTTACGAGCTTTCCAAGGATGAAATTAAACTGATGCCCGAGGGTTTCGTTAGCCCTAAACCGCTGTTAAAACTGCTTATTGTGAGAGACGCGATTTTGGAGCGTCAGCTTGAAGACCCTATACGAAACTTCTTTCTCGTAGCGTTGGCGCACACAATAGCGAACGGGGCGGGTAACTTCGCGTTCGGGCCAGAAATCTACCGAACCAAGCCCAAGAGAGATTATGAAGTCTTTGAGCATTTTCTTGGAAGGAGCGAACAAATGATTTCAGAACTGGCAGACGTTCGTGAACATCTAACTTTCAAAAGCAGTAGGGTTTTTCGCACGGATGCTCGCTTCCTCAAAGGGATTCCCGAGGATATTTCCCGCGTAATTACCTCGCCTCCTTACCCAAACGAAAAAGATTATACTAGGACAACACGAGTCGAAGCCTTGTTGTTAAAAATCTTCTCAGACAGGGCTGGACTACGCGCGGTTAAGAACGAATTATTGCGCTCCAATACTCGGAACATCTTTGTTAAGGACGACGACGGAAACCACGTTGCTGACTTCCCAAGCATTCAGAGGATTTGCACCGAGATTGAGGCGCGAAGAATTGAGCTAAAGAAGACAAGCGGTTTCGAGAAGCTTTATCACAAAGTAGTTGCACATTATTTCGGAGGTATGCGCCTTCATTTCAGAGCCTTGAAATCTAAATTGCGGAAGGGTGCTAAACTCGCGTATGTAGTTGGGGACCAAATGTCTTTCTTAATGGTGAAGGTGCCTACCGCGCTATTGTTGGACGAAGTTGCACGGGCAGAAGGGTATAAAGTAACTGGCTGCGATTTATGGCGCGAAAGAGTAGGAACAAAGGTGCGAAACTGCCCCGACAATCAAAAGACAGTGAGAGTCCGCGAAGAAGTGCTGCTTCTCGAAAAGCCATGAGCGAAAGCGAACCAGCAGAGGGCGTTTCAGAAGAAACGGAAGCTCCGAACAAAAAGAAGATTTATCGCACAATCATTTGTGGGGTTTTCTCGAAACACCACAGAGCGGGAATTGACCGATTCACCTTCAAGCGTGAAGAATTATTTGAAGTTGCACAGGAATCAGGCGTGAGTTTAGGAAAGACTGAAAAAGTCATTGCCAAAAACATTGGCGACATAATCTATACCTATCGTTTTCGGCAACCTTTTCCGCAGGAAATTCTTGATACTGCTCCCGAGGGTAAAATGTGGGTGATACTTGGGAAGGGCATCGCAGTTTACGAGTTCCGTCTGATAACAGACCCGTGCCTTGCGCCCGACAAAAGCTTACCTATTACGAAGGTTCACGACGCAACCCCCGAAATCGTTAAGCGATTCAACCTTAGCGACGAGCAAGCAATCCTCGCTCGTGTTCGCTACAATCGACTGATTGATATGTTTGCGAAGTGCGTTGCATACTCGCTGCAAAATCATCTGCGAACTACGATTAAGGAGATTGGCCAGTTTGAAGTTGACGAGCTTTACGTCGGTTCTAATCGCCAAGGCGAACACTTCATTATTCCAGTGCAGTTTAAGCGATTGAACGACAAGCTCGGAGTATCTCAACTATTCCAAGACCTTGAGCTTTGCAGACTCAAGTATCCTGAGTATTCAGCGAAAGCAATTGGGGCGCAGAGCTTGAAACGACATTTTGAAGGCAAGCTGCGCGATGTGTTAGTAATGTTTGAACTGTCCTGCCACGTTAGCTCAAACGATGTAACCATCACAAAGATTTGCGAACGTCATTTTCTCCTGCTGCCGAGTAACGAGATAACCGGCCCAGATTTTGAAGCTGGTAAGAAATGGAAGGATGATTGCCTCTAGGCAAACAACGCCCGTTTGCGAACCATAAGGGTCACAACATTCGTGCTCAAACACCAGCGAGAAATATTTCCCGACGGTGGTGAGAAAGAAAATGCTTTTGGTCAACATTGAAAATAAAGGGACGAGGGGGATTACTTGGGTCCAATCCCATTTTGCGCAACGAAACCACGTCTGCAACTGGCGAGATTAAGACCTCGCCACTGTCGTCAAAGCTGATGAACCCACGGTCAAAAAGATGGTCAGCAGTGGGCGTAAGAAGCAACCCGTTCGCACCGTTAAGACGTTCCTCGTTTGTGGCCTCGCGCCAAGGTTTAATATGGCTCCCCACAAGGTGAGTGGGATTCTCTACAAAAGTGAGCCTACATCGTTTTTCAATTTGTGAAACACGGTCCTTGAATAATCCTTGGCCCACTCTGGCTTGAACCAGTGCTCGACGGGTCGTGACCGGAATCTCTGCTTCGAGGACATGCCTCTGCTCAATTTCCTCCCACTCCATTTGTCCTGAAAGCTCACGTTCAACCAAGATGGAGGACGATTCTTGAAATGCTGGAGTGCTAAATGTGGCAGTTGCTCCTGCAAGCCCGATAATGAGTTCAGCAAACGGGTTTGAAATCGAAGTTAGATATACATGTTGGAGTCCATCACCTGTAGAACGCAGGGGAGCAAATTGTTCTCTTTCTAGCAACGGTACGACAACAGAAAGATGTTCCTTTGGGCGCACAGCGCGAGGAAAACGCTGGAACTGAACATCTACGCGCCAACCAATTACATCCCAAGCATCGCCAACGTGGCCAAACTCGGCGGGGCGAGGACAAGTATAACAGTAAGAAACAGCGAATCCTGCGCCTTGTACTGCGCCAGAAGCGTAAGAAAGCACAACATCACCGGGAATAACCTCACGAAGATAATCGTAATATCTATTCCGCGACCCGTCACGCTTGCGCTTCGGGGACCAAATGTAGTGCCCTTCAAACTCATGGCGGAAGGTCTGCTTATGGTTTACCCACCAATAGCGCATGCCCTAAAGAAGTACGACGTTCAGCGCATTTCAATCAGAATTTTCGAGCGCGGTAAAACCGTTCAGCGAAATTGGTCGAACTTGAATCGGTAAATGTGAAAGGGGATGAGTTGGTGCCAATGTCAACCCAACTACTGAGATTATCCGAGGCTTCGACAACGTAACTATAGCCTGCTGCGCCCGTGACGATGAATTGAAACACGCCATTCGTGAACATGAAGCCTGAGATGACCGGGGCAGTCGAGTTCGGCACGGGCGTAATTCTGCCTCGCATAGCGAAGTCGAGTGCCGTGCTCGTGGCGACATCAAAAATATACCAAGTGCCCAAGGAACTTGTGCCCCCATAATTGACGATGCGAAACGTGACGTTTGTACCGGCGCCTATGTTTTGCAAGGGCACAATTCCCGACAGGTCAATTGGACCAATCGACGCGCCAGAACTGTCTGTGGAAGTATAAGATACGTTTGTGATGTCAGAATAAAGTCCCGAGTTTATTCGATACTGTATAAGACCCGCATAAGGGCCAGTTGGTGAGCGGCGATAATCAAAGCGGCTGATATTTGTGAAGGACACGGAATACCCGCTCTGTGGCCCAACTGTGAAGTAAACAAATCGGTTTCCAGAAATCGCTCCGGTACTTGTTGAGTCAGTCCAGTTCCTGCCGCCCCATCCTCCCCCGTTCACTGAGGTCCCGCTGGCTGTCACGCCCGAACCCCGAGTCAGGCCCGAGACTATGAGCCAAGGTACGTTGGTTGTGGGAGGCAATGGAGATATTCCAAAACCCAATTGATTGCTAACGTCCCATCCGAAAAGCGTAATTGTTGCATCGGGCGGGAAGTTCGTGAAGCTAGCAACATTGATGACATCAGTTGTCTTGTTATTCGAAAAATTGGTTTCTGTGATGCTGCCGCTAACGGTGACCACGTTTGTAAGGATAGCAGGCGCATTTGTTGCAACATTTACCGTGATGATGAGGTCAGGATAGCTGAACCCCGCTGCAAGAGTATCTGAGCGCGTTGCAGTTAGATTGGCCAAGGTCGTTGTCCAGCCAACGCCACTGATTGCCGTCGCAGTGAGTCCCATTGGTAATGTGTTTGATACAATAATAGTTCCCGTTGCCGCCCCCGTCCCTGCGTTATTATTGATTGTTATTATCAGACTGTCCCCCAAATCGCTTTGCTTGAAGTTCGGTGAATGAGTCGATGTGATTGCTAGGTCGGGTGTGCCTGAGGCGGCGGAAATTGTAAAAACATCGGTGCTATCGGCAGTCCCTCCCGGCGAGGTCACGCTTATCAGTCCCGTCGTCGCGTTAGTCGGCACGACAGCAATGATTTTGGTATTTGAATCCACAAAGTAAACCGCATCAACTCCGTTGAATGTAACTTTTGAAGCGCCGTTGAAATTTGTTCCAGTAATTACAACGTTGGTGTTCACCAGACCGTTGGGTGGAGTAAAACTTGTTATACTCGGAGGCGGCGGACTGCCGAGATTATCTATTTTAGCACGGAAAGCGGATGCAATAGTTCCCGGCAATGCGGTAAAAAATGACAGACCTGTTTGAAGCTCAATCTGATGTGCCGAAGTTATGTATCGAGTCCAGTCGGAATTGACACTGCTATTGTTTGGAATGTTAACCGCGATAACTCGATTGGTGGTAGTCATAATGCGACTGAGGGCTGTGCCACTCCCCAACGGAACAACTACGACAATTTTCCACGTGTTTGAAGCAATAAGAACATGCGCGTTGCTTGTCAAATGGCTCCCATCAAAACCGCTTGGTCCGCATATAATCAAAACCTCATTACCAGCATCGGCAAGATTGCGGCAATAATCCTCTAAGCCCTCCCATGTAATTCGGTTATTGTTTGGGTCCTGCGGCATCATGTTAGACATCAGAAATGTCATGTCGTTATCGTTGGTTGAGTCAGTGCGGTCAGCAGAAGGACAAAGATGGCCACGGTCATAACCTGAGTTGCTATAAGCACTCTCAGGCACCCTATAAAAGTTCGCTGGCAAAGTTGTGTCCGCTGAGTAGCTGTCCTGACGAGGAACGGCACCATTCGCATCCCCGGAAGTCAGGTCCCAACTCGCCCAATTCGGTTGGCCATAACTGTCGTTATAGTCCAATGCCTCGATTGTCCTCTGAATCAGATAGTGGTTATGGTTGTTCGTGTCCGCAGTAGCGTCGCTCGGATTTCCCAATTGCATCTGCAAGGATGCATCGATGAAAGCGCTGGCATGGAGAGCAACGAGGAAGGCAAAAGGAAAAGCGAACTTCTTCAAGGGCAACAACAAGAAATGCAGACGGTTAGTTTTCATGAGTTCCGACCCTTTCTGATTTCTGAGTGCTGTTTCCCGATTACCCCAACTGGAATTAGACCTCGATACTAAAAATCAGATTGAATGTCAAGGAACGTTTTCGATAATCATACGGAATTTATGAACGACCACGTTCCACCATATAACACAGACCAAGCTCTCTGGGAGAATATTGGAAAACAATTTCGCCAGCGGCCCGAACATGCTCCCATATTCAAGATTTTGGAGGGTCACGTTTGGGGCGTGCCTAGATTAGGCAACATCGCTCGATTTGAATCAAGATGCTCTCGAAGGGCTTATTGGGCACAAAATCCAGTTTGTTGGAATTAAAGACGGCTCGCCAATTTATCGTTGTGGCGTCTGTCACAAATCGGGCGTGGACCTGCGAACACAATGTAGCGGAATCTGGTGACAGGTTTTTGATGACCGGGTACTATCACCCTTTTGGCATATAGCGCGAATCATCCTGCGCAGGTGTCCTCGCTAGCGTGGCTGGAACCGCGCCCGGAACTTTTGAATCACTGACAGCTTTTTGAAGTAATGCGTGAAATCTTTGTGGAAAAGGGAGAAAACGTAATGGAAATCTGGTGCCACCAAGGCCCGAGACTAAAACAGTGCCATACCCAAAAACCCGACCCAACAGAGGTTCCATCACAATTATGGTTTCAAGGTTTTCCAAGGGCAGTTCTCCCGATAACCGCGACAGAAAGCCAGTGCGGAATATTAAACGGCGATTCGTTAACGTGATTTCCGATTTCAGGTAAGCCAACCACGTTACCAAAAATAATAAGGCAGCAATCACCACATCAGGAATCAGGACCAGCCAAACAAGCCACGAACTTTGTGGATGTGCCTGAGGATTAAGTTGGCCCACCACATTAGCAGTCATTTTTAGAAAAAAGAGCACGGGCAGCGTCATTATCGGGAGAGCCACAGCGACTATCGCAACCGGGATGAAGATACCCCAATGCAACCGCTCCTGTGCCAAGGTCTGTTCTTGTAGCGATTCCTTCACGTGAGGATTACCGTACTATTACTTGCTTCAAGGCGTCCAGCCCAAGTTGCGTTACAGATTCACTCACTTAAAAGACTCTGGAATACTCGGAACCTCCGTCACTTTGCCATCAGTTAAGCCAAAAGAAACTGAACGAGCATCCCCAAGACCAGTAGCAAATGAGTAAATCCATCTCACATGGTCCCCACTTGAAGTCACGACGTTCGGCTTTCCCATTAGCTGGTGAAGTTCAGATTCCGTCATTCCGACCTGAACTTGTCTGGCCTTGTCGAACGTGAAATATGTTCCTGCGCAGCCAGTCAGTAATACTATACAGATAAAGAGGGTTGCGCATCCCCTGAACCGTTCTCCCGTTTGGTGCATCAGGGAGATTTCGCTTTCAATTCTTCAATGTCAAGAAAACATCGCCACGTGCCAAATTCCACTTGTCTGGGAGGACTGGTGGGCTAACAATCCGCACGTCCCATGAAGCATGCCCAACAAAACCAATAAACTCATGAACCGAACTAAAAACACCGTTAAGACCAAAGCCACCAAATCAAAGAGGAAAACAAAGACACCTTGGTGGAAGTGCGGTAGCGACCATCCTATTATTAAGTGGAAACGTTGTCTGAGTTGTAAGAAACCCAATACAATTATCCGTGGGTCACTGAGACAACAAAATTATTCCCGTGGACAGTATCATTGTTCTGCCTGTGGCTCAAATAAACTTGAGAATATAGAAATGCCGAAAAGTTGATGGGCGTATCACGATGGCTTGTCTGTCTTTGAACGATAAACCCCTGCAAGTAATTCCAGCGAAGCAATCGCACTCTGTAAATCTTTCTCAAGAACAGGACCTAAACTGATTTTCTCATCGAAGTCGCTCTTGTATTCTTTGGCTAGTTCCCTAAGTGCGTCTTGAATATGTTCAATCTCTTTGAGCCTCTTGGTTGTGACGTTCGGCTTGAGCATATCAGCACAATAGCACAACTAACTAGCTATCTTCCACTTTGCGCTGTAGAGTTTTAAGTTATGAAACACGATTTGCTTGCTTATCGCGCTGCACTCCAAAGAAAGCTCGACGCTGTTGATGCCATACTCTCTGACATGACAGGCGGCTCCGTTCGCTCCCCTGCTCCCACACGCTCACCAAACGGACGACGCAAGGGAGGAAAAAGAACAATGAGTGCTGCTGGACGTGCCCGAATTGCCGCTGCTGCTCGGTTACGATGGAAGAAAATCAAAGCAGCAGGAAAGAACCGTTTATAGAAATCTATTGAAGGTTCAGTTTCGGGGCCTCACGCTTATGTGAGGTCCTTTTTTCTTCTATATGGAATTACCCGCCGAAACATGGGTGCGAATCGAACACAAGATTGTGACATTCCACCAAACCGTTGTTAATTGGTATCCGAAAGCACTTCCAACAAATCCCGTTCAAGAAACGGAACGATGGATTGACCACTTAAAAGCTGCGGATGAGCTTAAAGACGGTCAGGAATATCACATGGTATTTGCGGGAACATATTCGGGCGTGCTCGCAAACAAACTGTTTCGAACGAAAAAACAAATACCGGAATCTGAAATGATAACAGTGGTTATTTTGTCGGACTTACAAAAGCTCTTTGAAGCTACGCTCAATCCTCAAAACATAAACTGGGAGGAATGGATTTTGACATCTGAGGCTCGGAAACTCCTAAAAACGATTGATGTTTTCCATCAAACGCTCGTTACCCGTAAAGGCTCCGTCATTGTGTGCTGCAAGGATGAAATCCAAAGAAAGAGAATTACTCTGAAGCCAAAATGATGTCTGAAGAGGTTGTGGGCCACAAAATCGCGTTTGTTGGAATAAAAGACGGCTGGCCAATTTATCGTTGTGGCGTCTGTTACAAATCGGGCGCGGACCTTCTGTTTGCTGAATCCTATGCGTATTTCAATTTAAGATACCAAAGAGTGGCTTACGTGGCAGAGGCGCGTCGCTTCCGTTTCGCTTCCAATGCTGGACTGATTGACCAAGTATATTGTCGGTCTTGTTCACTTCTTATCAGTTTCAAACCAGCGTCAGGATTATTCGGGTCACTCGGAACGTATTTTGGTAACTCGGTCCAATATAACGTTGCTTCAAAATTGTCTCCCTTGTTTTCCCCACAGCGAAGATTTTTTACTTTTCTGGCCATGAGAAATTGAGGTTCAAGTCCGTAAGTAAGTTCCTGATTCATATCCTTGTATCTCTCTACAAGATAGGGGTCACGTTTCACGGCAATACAATAACCCAATTTTTCATCTAAAGTGTGATTGTATTCAGAACAATAGAGCACTGGCAGCACGTGTTTAATCGTTCTTGATTGGGATTGTGGCGGAAGTACAGCCACAATTTTGCAACGTCCGTTGTATTCAGCGTCGTCGCCCTCCCATGTAATCAGCCACGCTCGTTTGCCTCTGAGTTTCGTAATGTAATTATTATGCCAATTGTGTTTTCAGCCAGTCAACCCGCTTTTGGCTACCCATGTTTTTAAATTCTTTATTAACGCGCCTTAGTGATATGGAGGGTAGCGATAATAGAAATTCGGTAATTGCTGACATGGGCGGGTCCGTTCCCTCTATTGCTCCCGAACGTTCAACGAACGGACGACGGAAGCGAGGAAGAAGAAATATGAGCGCTGCTGGACGTGCCCGAATTGCCGCTGCTGCTCGGTTATGATGGAAGAGAATTTAAAGCTGCTGGAAAGAACCGTCTTTAATTGTTCGCTGCTTCTGCTCGTTTGGCCTCGGATAATTGTTTTTCTAATTCCAAAAGCCTTTGGCGGTCTTTATCGGAAAGATGGTCAACGGTTGTTTGAACCCCTTCCCAAAAGTCATCCAATGCCTGTTGTGCTTCATTGACGCTCATTCTTTTCTCC
>Ga0163163_10000259_pt1 | contig 53596 bp, 52 predicted proteins | sample S65metaG_FD_119766 | JGI IMG/M metagenome (GOLD analysis project Ga0163163, IMG submission 119766) | Switchgrass rhizosphere microbial communities from Kellogg Biological Station, Michigan, USA - S6-5 metaG | ecosystem: Host-associated > Plants > Roots > Rhizosphere > Soil | place: USA... | reverse complement strand
CGTCGCCAAGGATCCGCCGATCGACTGCTTCTACGTCTATCCGACGGTCTCGCGCGATCAGGGGCTCAACAGCGACCTCGTGCCGTCCGAGGAGAAGCTCGCCGCCGAAAGCCAGTTCGCGCGCTTCGCCTCGGTGTGCCGGACGTTCGCGCCTCTGTACCGCCAGATGACCGTGTCGGCGGTCGTCGCCTTCACCACCGGTGTCGATATCCGCCCGGCGTCGATCCTCGCTTATGGCGATGTCGTCGCCGCGTGGAAGAATTACCTCGCTACCCGCAACAACGGCCGCCCGTTCGTGCTGATCGGCCACAGCCAGGGCAGCCTGATGCTGCAGTTGCTGATCGCCAATGTCATCGAGAAAGACCCGGCGGTGGCCGCGCGGATGAAGCTCGCGATCATTCCCGGCTTCGACGTGATCGTGCCCCAGGGCAAATTAGTCGGCGGCACCTTCAAAAAGACGCCGCTCTGCAGCCGCGCTGGCCAGACCGGCTGCGTGATCGCCTGGACCAGCTTCCGCGAGAAAAACGTTCCCCCGGTCGGAGCGATGTTCGGCATTTCCGACCAGCCGGGCATGACCGTCGGTTGCGTCAATCCGGCCCGCCCCGGCGCGACCGACTGGGTCCCGCTCGACAGCTATTGGTACGCGCGTTCGAGCTACCAGGTGCCCGGCGGACCAATCGAGTGGTCGAGCGAGGGTCCGCCGCCGACGCCTTATTTGCACGCGACCGACCTCGTCTCGGCCAAGTGCATCAACGATGGCCAGCGCGGCTTTCTGTGGATCCGTACCGACGCCGATCCAAAGGACAAGCGCACCGACCGCATCGGCGGCGAAGTCGCGGTGATGGGCATGTTCCTCCCCGGCTGGGGCATGCACCTCGCCGATGTCCCGGAGGCGCAGGGCGACCTGGTCCGCCAGGTTGGAGACCTGAAGCCCTAGGGCTCGATCCAGAACAGCTCCTCGACGCTCATCCCAAGCGCTTTGGCGAGTTTGATCGCCAAAGTTGCGGACGGCGTGAACACGCGGTTCTCGACGGTGTTGATTGTCTTTCGGCTGACGCCGACGCGCGCAGCGAGCTCGGCTTGGGTCCAGCCTTTGTGGTCGCGCGCCTCGCGTAGCCGGTTCATCAGGGCCTCAGCCAATGCGGTGGGCTCTCCGCTCCCGCATGGCGAAACTGATCAGGGCAGCGCCGACGCCGAGCGTGACGATGATGTGAAGACCTTCGTTGAGCGTCAGCGGATCAAAGATCGATTCGATATAGACCGCCAGCGCGGTGACGATCGTTACCCAAAAGCCCAGCGCTTGCGATGCGAGCCGATTGAGCCGCGAGGTTTCGTCGTTGAGCAGGTCTCGGACATTCCGGCCCCTGAACAGGAATCCACCTGTCGCAAGCAGCATCATGATAAGAAAGACGAGAATGATCCAAGCGCCCATTCGCGCATGGGAATCTCGGGTCGCAGGCGAGCTGGCGAAGTATGCGCTCTGTCCGGCGAAGAACACGATCGCCAGCACGAAAAAAATTTGCGAGCGCTTGCGGCCCATGCGCTCGGCCTCCTCTACGTCGTGGACGTCATGCATCGAACCAATCCCCTATGATGTAACTTATGGGTTACATGTAACCTTGGCGTTACACGGGAGTCAAGCGGGCTTTGCGGCACGAGTCCGCGACCGCTACAGCGACGGCGATGGCGGATCTCGACACACCCTATCGCGGCGGCTTTGTCGGCGCCGAGCATCACTTCGCGCTGACCGTCTATTTCGAGGACACCGACACCGCCGGCGTCGTCTATTATGCCAATTATCTGAAGTTCATGGAGCGGGCGCGGTCGGATATGCTGCGCGCGGTCGGCGTAGATCAGGCCGACGTCCACCATTCCGGCGATGGCGCTTATTATGTCGCCGAGTGCAGCATCCGCTATCGCAAGCCCGCCCGGCTCGGCGACGACCTTCTCGTCCTGAGCTCGGTCGAGCTGGTCCGCGCCGCTTCGGTCGAGATTCAGCAACGAGTCATCCGCAATGGCGAAGTACTGACCGACGCGCGGGTGACGGCGGCCTTTCTCAACGCCAATGGCCGGCCGCAACGCCAGCCCAAGGAATGGGTCGAACGCTTCAGGAGCATTACGAAAACCGCATGATCGCCCGTTCCGCGTCTTTAGTCTCAGTCGCACTCGCCCTGTTCGCCGCCCCCGCCGCGGCGCAGCAGGCGGCGGCCGTGATCGCCATCCCGCCGCTGACCACCCCCGACGAAAAGGCGACCGGCGCCGGCAGCCCGGCCGCGGTCGCCTGGCAGGCGTCGCAGTTGATTGCCTCCGATCTCCGCACAACCGCCGAGCTGGTCCCGGTCGGCCCCGACCAGAAGGATTATTATTCCTATCCCGAAGTCACCGCGCCGACCTTCTCGCGGTGGCGGGCCAAGGGCGCGAAGTTCGTCCTCGCCGGATTCGTCCGCTCGCGCCCGGACGGGCGGCTGACCGTCGGCTGTTACGTTTATGACACCCTCAAAGGCACCGAGCTTGGCCGCACCGGCTTCGTCGTCGCCCCCGAGGACTGGCGCCGCGCGGCGCACAAATGTTCGGGCATCGCCTACACCGCGGCGACCGGCGCGCCCGGCATCTTCGACACCCGCATCGCTTATGTCGCGGAGAGCGGCCCGCCCAGCGCCCGGGTCAAGCGCATCGCGATCATGGACGGCGACGGCAACAACCAGAGCTTCGTCACCGCCGGCGACACCATCGTCCTGACCCCGCGCCTGTCGCCCAAGGCGGAGAATCTCGCGTTCGTCAGCTACGTCGACGGTCAGGCGAACGTGCGCATCGTCAATCTGACGTCGAACGAGCAGCGCCCACTGGTCGCCGGCAGCGGCGGCATGAGCTTCGCCCCGCGCTTTGCGCCGGACGGGAGGCGGATCGTCTTTTCGATGCAGGCCGGGGCCAACACCGACATCTATGTCGCGGATTCCAGCGGCGGCCCGGCCCAGCGCCTGACCGCGGCGCCGGGCATCGACACCGATCCGAGCTTCTCGCCCGACGGCAGTCGGATCGCGTTCGAAAGCGACCGTTCGGGCAATCAGCAAATCTACACCATGGCGGCGGACGGCACGCAGCAGCGACGAATCAGCTTCGGCGGCGGCTGGTACGCCGCGCCGGTATGGAGCCCGGACGGCGAATGGATCGCGTTTGCGCGCCGAATCCCGGGCGCGGGATCGCGCATTGGGGTGATGAAACCCGACGGCAGCGGCGAAAAACTCCTGACCGACGACGCGCTCGACGAAGGCCCGAGCTGGGCGGCGAGCGGCCACGAGCTGATTTTCCAGCGCGCCGGACCCGATGGCCGCCCGGCGCTCTACCGGGTGACGCTGGCCGGCGGCGACGCGCGCAAGGTCGTCACCCCGCAGGACGCGTCCGACCCCGACTGGTCGGGAGTGGTCGACTGATGCGCCGCGCTTTGTTCCTGTTCGCGCTCGTAAGCAGCGCCGCCTCGGCGCAATTCCCGGGCCTGTCGCGACGGCCGTCGGTCCCGCCGCCGCCAGTACCTTTATTGATGGGCATCGATGGCCTGCGCGCGGAATTCGTCGCCCAATCGGGCAGCGACAAAGTCTTTTTCGGCGGTGACAGCGCGGTCCTGACCGCGCCGGCCCGGGCCACCCTCGCCGCCCAGGCGCAGTGGTTGCGGCGCCACCCCGAAATCATCGTGCGGATCGAAGGCCATGCCGACGCCAGCGACACGCGCGACCACGCGCTGGCGGTCGCTGCGCGCCGCGCCGAGGAAGTTCGCGATTATCTGGTCTTGCTGGGCGTCCCCGCCGCCCAGCTGTCGACCGTCAGCTGGGGCAAGGAACGCATCGCCGTGATAGGCGCGTCGCAGGACGCGCTGGCGCTCAATCGGCGCGCGGTGACGGTGTTGGTGAGATAGTTCCCCGGCGAAGGCCAGGGTCCAGTCCAGGAAAAGAAAGTCTGGGCTCCCGCGCTTGCAGGAGAACAGTCAACAAGAATTACGCCGCGCGGCGGTGATCGCTGGTCATCGCCAGCCAGCCGCGCGCCTGGCGCTGGGCTTCGGCGATTTCCCGCGCGGTCATTTCGAGCGAGATTTCAGCGCGGCATTCCTGGCCGCGGGTGCAACCCGACAGGGCCGCTAGATTGAACCATTTGTGGGCTTCGATCAGATCCACCGGCGCGCCGCCGCGGCCGGTCGAATAGGTAATCCCGAGCTCGAACAACGCATCGACGTCGCCGGCTTCGGCATCGGCCAGGCGGCTCCTGATCAGGAATTCCGCGCCCTTCTGACTAATCGCTCCCATTGGTGTTCCCCTCATCCTGTTGAGGGCAATTCAACAGCCGCGAGCAAACAAATGGTTAACGCGGTTCAACCATATTCAGAAATGCCTCCATTTCAGAGGGGAATATTGTCGATCAGCCGGGTCGTTCCGATCACCGCCGCGGCGATCAACCGCGTCTCTCCCCGCGGAATATCGACCGGCTCCAGCGTTTGGGCATCGACCAGGACGAAATAGTCGACCCGCGAGAATCGTGCGTTCCGGAGCATGTTCACCGCTTGATCGATCGCGGCTCCTACTCCGACCCCCCGCCGAATCGCGTCGCGCGCGACTTCGAGCGCCGCGGGAAGGGTGGCGGCTCGGGTTCGCTCGTCCGCCGAGAGGCGGGCGTTGCGCGAAGATAGCGCCAACCCGTCGGCGTCGCGCATCGTCGGTACGCCGACAATCTCGATCCCCATCGCAAGATCGGCGACCATGCGGCGGATCACCGCCAGCTGCTGAAAGTCCTTCTCCCCGAACAGCGCGACATCGGGCCGTACCGCGAGCAACAGCCGCGCGACCACGGTCGCAACACCGTCGAAATGTCCAGGACGCGCCTCGCCTTCCCACCGCTCCGACACGCCCGAAACGCGAACTACGGTCGCAAAGCCCATCGGGTAAATGGCGTCGACCGACGGCATCCACAGCAAGTCGCACCCCGCGCCCGCCAGTTTTAGCGCGTCGTCGGCCTCGGTCCGCGGGTAGCGCGCGAGATCGTCCGGGTCGTTGAACTGCGTCGGATTGACGAAAATCGTCGCGACAACGGCGTCCGCGCGCCGCTTGGCTTCCTCAACCAAAGCGAGGTGTCCGGCGTGGAGCGCCCCCATCGTCGGCACCAGTGCAATCGTACCTCTCTGGCGCAATTCCGCGAGGCTTCGCGTCAATTCTTCACTGTCACGAACGGTTTGCACGGGAGTCGCGCCTCGGATAATCTCGCCTGGGGCGGCGTTTCGATGCCGCAGGGGAAAAGATCAAGCATGACGCAGCCGCATTTCATCGTCTTTGCCAACGAAAAAGGCGGCACCGGCAAGTCGACGACCGCGGTCCATACCGCGATCGCGCTCGCCGCGTCGGGCCACCGCGTCGGTGCGCTCGATCTCGACGGGCGCCAGCGGACGATGACCCGCTATCTCGAAAATCGCGATGCCACCATGCGCCGGCTCGACAAGCAGCTGCCTTATGCTGCCTATGAAGTGCTCGTGGATCACAACGAGGCTGGCTTCGCCGCCGCCTGCGAGCGTCTCGCGCAAAATGCCGACGTCATCGTCATCGATACGCCCGGCCGCGACGACGAGGTCGCGCGGCTCGCGATCCTTGCCGCCGACACACTCGTGACACCGATGAACGACAGCTTCGTCGACCTTGACCTGATCGGCCAGGTTCACCCCGAGAATTACAAGGTGACCAAGCCGAGCTTCTACGCCGAGCTGGTGTGGAACAGCCGCACCGCGCGGGCCAAACAGACCGGCAAGAGCGTCGACTGGGTGGTGCTCAGGAACCGCCTCCAGCACATCGAATCGCACAACCTCCGCCGCGTCGGCGCAGCGCTTGACGAACTCGCCCGGCGGGTCGGCTTCCGCGTCATCCCCGGCCTCGGCGAACGGGTGATCTACCGCGAATTGTTCCCCAAGGGCCTGACCCTGCTCGACCTGCAGCAGCTGGGCGAAGTCGGCATCGCCCACGTCACCGCCCGCCAGGAATTGCGTGAGATGATCGGCGGGCTCGGGATTCCCGACGTCGAGGACCGGCAGGCGGCTTAGCCTCCCCCCAATTTCGCGATTGAACTATCCCGCCATTTGGTGTGTTCGCTCATCGCCATGGCCCACACCTTCAACCCAACCATTCTCCGCGAATATGACATCCGCGGCATCGTCGGCGACACGCTCAACGAAGCCGACGCTTATGCGCTCGGCCGGACCTTTGGCGCCAAGGCCCATGGCGAGGGCGCCCGGACTATTGCCGTCGGCCGCGACGGGCGGACCCATTCGGGCCTGCTCGAAGCCGAGCTGATCCGCGGCCTCACGGAAAGCGGGCTGAACGTCGTCCAGATCGGCATGGGCCCTTCCCCCATGCTCTATTTCGCGACCCATTATCTCGACGTCGATGGCGGCATCCAGGTCACCGGCAGCCATAACCCGGCCGACTACAACGGCTTCAAAATGCTGCTCAAGGGCCGCTCGGTATTCGGCGCGGAGATCCAGGAGATCGGCCAGCGCGCCGCCTCGGGCCACTGGCACGAGGGCGCGGGGTCGGTCGAGGAGGTCGACATCCGCGAGGCGTACGTCGACCGCTTGCTCCAGGATCATTCGGCAACGCCGTGTCGCGTCGGCTGGGACGCCGGCAACGGTGCCGCCGGGCCGACCCTCGACATGCTGGTCGAACGGCTGCCCGGCCACCACCACGTGATTTTCAGCCAGGTCGACGGCACCTTTCCCAACCACCACCCCGATCCGACGGTCGAAGCCAACCTCGCCGACCTCAAGGCGCTGGTCGAGCGCGAGCAACTCGATTTCGGGATCGCCTTCGACGGCGACGGCGACCGCATCGGCGCGGTCGACGGTCTGGGTCGAGTGATCTGGGGCGACCAGTTGCTCGCCATCCTTGCCGGCCCGGTGCTCGCGGCAGAACCCGGCGCGACGATCATCGCCGACGTCAAGGCGAGCCAGATCCTGTTCGATCGCATCGCCGAGCTTGGCGGCCAGCCGTTGATGTGGAAGACGGGCCACAGCCTGATCAAGTCGAAGATGAAGGAGACCGGGGCGCCGCTGGCGGGCGAGATGAGCGGCCACATCTTTTTCAAGCACCGCTGGTACGGCTTCGACGACGCGCTCTACGCCGCGGTGCGCCTGATCGAGGCGGTCGGTGCGAGCCGCCAGAGCCTGACCGAAATCATGGACGCGATGCCCAAGAGCGTCGCCACGCCCGAACTGCGCTTCCCGGTCGACGAGCCGCGCAAGTTCGCGATCATCGATGAGGTCCGCGACCGCCTGACCGCTGACGGTGCCAAGGTCGACTCGACCGATGGCGTTCGCGTCAGCACCGCCGACGGCTGGTGGCTGCTGCGCGCCTCGAACACGCAGGACGTCCTGGTCGCCCGTGCCGAAGCGAAGGACCAGGCCGGGATCGAGCGCCTGGTCGCGCAGATCGACGACCAGCTGACGAAGTCACGGGTGTCGCGCGAACGTGCGCCTCATTGATGCCATCGGCACTGGACTAGTCCCCCCGCACCCCACATCCTTCCCCGCTCTGCAATCGGGGGGTTCCCAATGAGACTCGCCTATCTACTTGCCGCTTGCGCGGCGTTTATCGCGGTTCCGAGCGCCCAGGCCGTCCCTGCCGACTCGCCGGCCACGGCAGTGGGGCACGATACCGAATGTCTGTTGCTGTTCCTGGTCGCGGCCGGCGACGCCAAGGAGCCGAAGGTCCAACAGGCGGCGATTGCCGGGTCGTGGTATTTCCTCGGCAAGGTGGACGGGCGCGCGCCCGGCCTCGATATTGTCAGCGCCTTGCGCAGCAAGGAGACCGAATTGCGGGGCAATCCTCGCGCCGGGCAAATCGGCACTGCCTGCGATGCCGAGCTGGCGAGACGAGGCGCGGACCTGCTGGACATCGGCAAGCGGGTGGATAACCAGCCGTCAGCATCTTCGTCTTCATAGCCACCAAGTTCAGCGCGCGGCGGTGACGAAACCCGACAGATCCGGTATGACCAGCGGTATGGAAGTGCGGACCATCGACTCCGCCGACGGCGAGATCGGCGTACCGACCGAACGGCTGTGCCGGGTAATGGAACTCGCCATCGCCAACAAACCGCTCGAAGAGACCCTGAGCGAACTGATCCGGATCGTCGAAACCACCTCGCGCACCGGCGTGCTCGGCTCGATCCTGCTGCTTGACGGCCGCCACCTTCGCCACGGCGCGGCGCCGAGCCTCCCCAAGGATTATAGCGAAGCGATTGACGGCGCCGAGATCGGCCCGATCGCGGGATCGTGCGGCACCGCGGCGTTTCGCGGCCGGCCGGTGTTCGTGTCGGACATCGCGACCGATCCCTTGTGGGCGGAATTCAAGACGGTCGCGCTACCCCACGGCCTCAGGGCGTGCTGGTCGACGCCGATCATCACCGGCGGCTCAAAGGTGCTGGGGACGTTTGCGATGTACCATCGCGAACCGCGGGAAGCGACCGTGCGCGACCTCGTGCTGGTCGATCTCGTCACCCACACGGCTGCCCTGGTCATTGACCGCAAGCAGGCCCAGGAAGCCCTCGCCCGCGCGGCCTAATCATCCTCGTCCTCGTAGCCCACGAGGTTCAGTTCGCACGCTTTGATCTGGTGGGTCATGCACCAATGCTTGAGCGCTTCCTCGCGCCCGTGCGTGATCCACACCTCGCTCGGCTCGAGCTCGCGGATGGTCGTGGTCAGCTCGTCCCAATCGGCGTGGTCGGAGATGATCAGCGGCAACTCGACATTGCGTTGCCGGGCGCGCTGGCGGATGCGCATCCAGCCCGAGGCCATCGCCGTCACCGGGTCGGGCAGGCGCCGCGACCAGCGGTCGTTGAGCGCGGACGGCGGGGCAATCACAATTCTGCCCTTGAGCTCGTCCTTCGCCACCCCCGTGGCCGGGCGCAGGTCGCCGAGCGCCACTCCCAATTCCTCGTAAAGCAGACACAGCCGCTCAACTGCCCCGTGATAGTAGATCGGCTCGTGATGGCCGCGTTCGCGCAATTCGGTGATGATCCGTTGCGCCTTGCCCAGCGCATAGGCGCCAACCAGCACGCAGCGATCCGGGTCCGCATGCAGCCGGTGGAGCAGGCGGTCGATCTCGCTCCCCGTGTCGGGATGGCGGAACACCGGCAGGCCGAACGTCGCCTCGGTGATGAAGATATCGCACGGCACCGGCGCGAACGGCGCGCACGTCGGGTCGGGTCGGCGCTTGTAATCGCCCGACACCACTACGCGCTCACCCTTATGCTCCATCACGATCTGCGCCGACCCGAGCACATGCCCGGCGGGCACAAACCGCACATCGACGTCGCCGACGCGGACGGTCTCATCATACGCGATCGGCTGGCCCGACTGCGGGCCGTAGCGCGTCGCCATAATCGCCAGCGTCTCCGCCGTTGCGAGGACCGCATGGTGACCGCCGCGCGCATGGTCGGCGTGACCGTGGGTCACCCACGCCCGCGCCTTGGGCTGCGATGGGTCGATCCACGCGTCGGCGGGCCGCACGTAGATCCCTTCGGGGTGGGATTCGATCCAGGAACCTAGCCGCGCCATCACGCACTATATAAGCAGCCGGACGGAGAGTGCGCATGGACGAATCATTGCTGGCTACCGTGGAACTCCTCGGCCCAGTCATCTTGTTGATCGTGCTGATTTGGCTGGTGATGGGTGGCCGCGCGGGGATCACAGCCGCTGACGACTGATTCGCTCCCGCCGGTCGTCGCCGACTGGTTTATATCCAAAGGCTGGGCGCCGCGCCGCCACCAGCTCGACATGCTCGCCCGCGCGCGGGCCGGGCGCAGCGCGCTGCTGGTCGCGGCGACCGGCGCCGGCAAGACGCTTGCCGGCTTTCTCCCGTCAATCTGCGAATTGGCCGAAAACCCGAGCGAGGGTCTGCACACGCTCTATGTCTCACCGCTGAAGGCGCTTGCGGTCGACGTCCAGCGCAACCTGATCGGCCCGGTCGAGGAGATGGGGCTGCCGATCCGGGTCGAGACGCGTACCGGCGACACCCCGTCGGACCGCAAGGCGCGGCAGCGGGTCAAGCCGCCGCACATTTTGCTGACCACGCCGGAATCGCTGAACTTGCTCCTGAGCTACCCCGACGCCGCTCTGATGTTCGAGAATCTGCGGACGATCGTCGTCGACGAGCTCCACGGCTTCGCCAAGGAAAAGCGCGGCGACCTCCTCTCGCTGTCGATGTCGCGGCTGCAATCGTTGGCGCCGGGACTGCGCCGGGTCGGGCTGTCGGCGACGATCAGCGATCCCGACGCCTATCGATCGTGGCTTGCGCCCGACGCCGACATGGACCTGGTCGACCTGGTCATCGGCGATCCCGGCGCCGAGCCCGATCTCTCGATCCTGATCCCCGAGAATCGGATCCCGTGGGGCGGCCATTCGGGCTATCACGCGATCCCCGACGTGATGCGGCTGATCGAACAGCACAAGACGACTTTGGTCTTCAGCAACACCCGCGGCCTCGCCGAACTGATCTTCCAGAAATTGTGGGACGAAAACGAGCACGCCCTGCCGATCGGCATCCACCACGGCAGCCTATCGGTCGAAGCGCGGCGCAAGGTCGAGGCGGCAATGGCCGCTGGCAAGCTCCGCGGGCTGGTCGCGACCGCCAGCCTCGATCTCGGCATCGACTGGGGCGACGTCGACCTCGTCATCCAGATGGGCGCGCCCAAGGGCTCGTCGCGGCTGCTGCAGCGGATCGGCCGCGCCAACCACCGCCTCGACGAGCCATCGAAGGGCATCATCGTCCCAGGCAACCGCTTCGAATATCTCGAGGCTCGGGCCGCGCTCGACGCGGTCGATGACGGCGAGCTCGACCCCGAAGTCTTCCGCCCCGGCGCGCTCGACGTGCTCGCCCAGCACATTTTAGCGATGGCGGTCTCGGCGCCATTCCAGCAGGATGAATTGCTGGCCGAAGTTCAATCCGCCGCACCCTACGCTGGCCTCAAGGCCGAGACTTTTGCGGAAATCCTCAATTTCATCGCCACCGGCGGCTATGCGCTCAAGGCCTACGACCGCTTCCGCCGGCTCGTGCCCGAGCCCGGCGGCGTGTGGCGCATCGCCACGCCAGCGGTCGCCCAGCAGCATCGCCTCAATGCCGGGGTGATCGTCGAGCAGCCCTTGCTTACCGTCCGCTTCAAGAACGGCCGCCGCCTCGGCACGATCGAAGAAGGCTTTGCCTCGACCCTCGCCCCGGGCGACCATTTCTTCTTCGCCGGGCTCAGCCTCGAGGTCGAGCAATTGAAGGACACCGACGTCATCGTCCACGCGTCGTCCAAGCGGGCGCGGGTCGTTACCTACGGCGGGCAGCGCATGTCGATGTCGACCCACCTCGCCAACCGCGTCCGTGCCATGCTCGCCGACCGCAACGACTGGTCGCGCTTCCCCGATGACGTCCGCGAATGGCTCGAAGTCCAGTCCGAACGCTCGGTTCTGCCCGAACCGCACCAATTGCTGATCGAGACCTTTCCGCATGAGGGCGCGCATTACATGGTCGCCTACAGCTTCGAAGGGTGGAACGCGCATCAGTCGCTCGGCATGCTGCTGACCAAACGGATGGAGAAAACCGGCCTCAAACCGCTCGGTTTCGTCGCCAATGATTACGGCCTCGCCTGCTACGGGCTTGAACCGATCGCCGACCCCAAGGCCCTGTTCTCCGCCGACATCCTTGAGCAGGAATTCACCGACTGGGTCGAAAGCTCCTATTTGCTCAAGACCGCCTTCCGCGAGGTCGCGGTGATCGGCGGGCTGGTCGAGCGCCAGCATCCCGGCCGCAGGAAGACCGGGCGCCAGGTCAGCTTCTCGACCGACCTGATTTACGATGTGCTGCGCCGCTACGAACCCGAGCATCTGCTGCTCCGCGCAGCGTGGGACGATGCGCGGCGGCGGATGACCGAACTCGGCCGCCTGGTCCGCCTGGTCGACCGCGCGTCAGCCACCATGCTCCACATCGAGGTCGATCGGATCACTCCGATGGCCGTGCCGTTCATGGTCATCGTCGGCCGCGAATCGCTCCCGCCCGGCGCCGAAGCGGACGAGACGTTGCTGACCCAGGCCGAAGCGCTCGCACAAGAGGCCATGACCCTTTAGATTAAGGCCATGCGTGCCGCGTTGCTCTTACCGCTCATCCTGTCCGGTTGCACCGTCGCCCGCACTGCCGTCGACATCGTCAAAATCCCGGTCGACGTGGTCTCCACCGGAGTCGACGCCGCGACCACCAGCCAGTCCGAGGCCGATGAGAAGCGCGGGCGCGAGCTGCGCAAGGCGGAAGAAGAGCGCGGCCGTCTTGCGCGCGAGATGCTCGAACGCTGCCAGAAGGGCCGCCAGCTTCCGACGGACGTTTGCCAGCCGGTCCAGCCGCGCTAACAGCGCGATGTGCGCTATTTTCTCGACACCGAGTTCAACGGCTGGGGCGGCGCCTTGCTGTCGCTGGCGCTGGTTCCGGACGACGGCGAGGAACTGTACCTGACGCTCGACTGGGATGGGGCGCTTGAACCGTGGGTCGAGCGCCATGTCGTCCCCTATCTCGACAGCGTACCGGTTAGCTTCGTGTCGCCGCGCATGAGCCGCGCTGACGCCGCGCGGACCATCGCCCATTATTTCGCCGGCGACTCCGCCCCGCTGATCATTGCCGACTGGCCCGAGGACATTGCCCAGTTCAACATGCTGTTGCTGACCGGGCCGGGCATGATGGTCGAAGTCCCGCCGCTGACCTTCCAGTTCGTCGCGCTCAGCGGCTTCAGCACCGCGGCCAACAGCAAGGTCCCGCACAACGCCCTCCACGATGCGCGCGCGCTAAGAGATCACATGTTGACGCTGGAGCCCTGACGACCGATTGGTCAGCCATGGTTCCCTTTTCGTTCGCAGGTGAAACGTTCATCGCATCGGCCGATGGCGCATTGTTCTGGCCGTCGCAGAACGCGCTGCTCGTCGCCGATCTGCATCTCGAGAAAGCCAGCTGGTTCGCGCGGCTAGGGCAATTCCTCCCGCCCTACGATTCGCACGCGACGCTGATCGCTTTGGCCGATGAGGTTGAGCGCACCGCCGCGGCGCGCCTCTATTGCCTCGGCGACAGCTTCCACGACGCTCTAGGCTGCGACCGGCTCCCGGCCAGCGCCCGGGCCCTCCTGACCGACCTCACTAGCCGCCTCGACTGGACGTGGATCGTCGGCAACCACGATCCCGGCTTCGCCGACCATTGCGGCGGCAAGCTCGCCGACGAGGTCGAAGTCGGCGGGATCATCTTTCGGCACGAGGCCCAGCGCGACGAGCCGCGGCCCGAGATGTCGGGCCATTTCCATCCCAAACTCAGGATCAGCCTCAGCGGCCGCCGCGTCTCGCGGCGCTGCTTCGTCGCCACGCCGACCAAGCTGATTCTGCCCGCGTTCGGCGCGCTCACCGGCGGCCTCGACGCCCACCATCCGGAAATCATGAAATCGGTCGGCAACGACGCTACGGCGCTCGTACCGGTCTCCGACCGCCTGCTGCGCTTCCCCCTCGCTGCCTAGTCGGCCGCCGTTACCTCGATCGCCATCGCGCCGGTCGGTGACAGCAACAGCCGGGCGACCGCCGGGCGGCGCTTGCCGAAGGTCGCGGCCTGGAGCTCGTTGCGCGCCGCGTGGCGGTCGAACTTGAAGCCGCGTTGCTCGGCTGCCTGGCTCAGCCGGTTGAGGTGTTCGTCCAAATTGGCCAGCCCGTCTTCGGGGTCGAACCGCATGGTTTCTTCAAGGTCGTCCATGGCCGCCTTCATTGTCGGCTCAACGACAAAGAACAAGCGCCGATTGCGCGAGTCCACGGCTGTTCCTACACGCGAGGCCATGAAGACAGCCCTCCTGCTCGCGGTTACACTTGCCGCCATGGCCGCTCCCGCCCCGGCTCAGCCGATCGATCCCAAGGTCCAGGCACGGATCGACCGCATCCTCAAGGCGACCCCCTTGATCGATGGCCACAACGACATCGCCGAGCAACTCGCCGAAAATTACAAGCGCAACATCGCTGGACTCGCCAGCGACACCGACCAGCGCCAGCCCAACCCGCTGATGACCGACATGGCCCGGCTCCACCGGGGCCGCGTCGGCGGCCAATTCTGGTCGGTCTACATCGATGGCACGATCACCGGCGACGCCGCGATCCGCGAGACCATCGAGCAGATCGATATCGTCCGCCGGATGATCGACGCCTACCCGAACGATCTCGAGCTTGCGCGGACCGCGGACGACGTCGTGCGCATCCACAAAGCGGGCAAAGTCGCGTCGATGATGGGCGTCGAGGGCGGGCGGCAGATCGGCGGGTCGCTCGCCGCGCTGCGCCAATTTTACAACCTCGGTGCGCGCTACATTACGCTGACCCACAACCAGACCACCGAATGGGCCGACAGCGCGACCGACGATCCCAAATATGACGGCCTCAGCCCGTTCGGCGTGACCGTCGTCCACGAAATGAACCGGATCGGCATGCTGGTCGATCTCAGCCACGTCGCGCCGGCGACGATGAAGGATGCGATCGCCGCGAGCCGGGCGCCGGTGATCTTCTCCCACTCGTCGGCGCGCGGCCTCGTCGATCATCCACGCAACGTCCCCGACGACGTGCTTCAGTTGCTCCCGGCCAACGGCGGCGTGGTGATGGTCAATTTCGTGCCGGACTTCATTTCAAAGGACGTGTGGATCTGGAATGCCGAGCGCGGCGCCGAAGAAGCGCGGCAGAAATCCTTTCACCGCAACAGCAAGGCCGAGGTCGCGGCGGGGCTGAAGGCATGGGACGCGGCGCACCCACGGCCGCCGGTCACGGTGGCGACGGTCGCCGACAATATCGAACATGTCGCCAAGGTCGCCGGCTACGATCATGTCGGGATCGGCGGCGATCTCGACGGCATTCCCTACACACCCGAGGGCCTGACCGGGGTCCAGGATTATCCCAATCTGTTCGCGGAGCTGATTCGCCGGGGCTGGAGCGATCAGAACCTTGCCAAGCTGGCGGGCGGGAATGTGCTCCGCGTACTCCGTCAGGCGGAAGCCGTCGCTGCCTCGATGAAAAACGAACCGGCCGCGCTGTCGCCGGTCGACGAGGCCCCTGCCGGATGAGCGAGCCGCCGCTTCGCGCCGCGATCATTCCTGTCACGCCGCTGCAGCAGAATTGCAGCCTGATCTGGTGCACCGAGACGATGCTCGGCGCGTTCGTCGACCCGGGCGGCGACCTGCCCAAGCTCCGGGCAGCGGCAAGCCAGGCCGGCGTGACCATCGAGAAGATCCTCCTGACCCACGGCCATATCGACCATTGCGGGTCGGCCGGGATTTTCGCCGAGGAGCTCGGGGTCGAGATCGAAGGCCCGCACGAAGAGGACATCTTCTGGATCGCCCGGCTGCAAGAAGACGGCCAGCGCTACGGCGTCGACGGCCGGCCGTTCACGCCGGCCCGCTGGCTCCACGACGGCAACCAGGTCACGGTCGGCAAGCTGACCCTCGATGTCCGCCATTGTCCCGGCCACACGCCCGGCCATGTCGTCTTCCACCACCCGCAATCGCGCTTCGCAATCGTCGGCGACGTGCTGTTCCAGGGATCGGTCGGGCGTTGGGATTTTCCGATGGGCAACCAGCAGCAATTGATCGCCTCAATCACCCAGAAGCTATGGCCGATGGGCGATGACACCGCCTTCGTCCCCGGCCACGGGCCGATGTCGACCTTCGGCCACGAGCGGAAAACCAATCCCTATGTGAGCGACGCCGCGCTCGCCGCCTGACTTGCAACAGCGCTTGGTTTCGCTATAGGGGCGGCGGTTCGCGACGATCCGGCTGCCGCCGCGGGGTTACCCCGTTGAGTTAGGCGCAAGATCGTCGCCATTTTTATTGATATTAAAGGTGCCGCATGGCTGTCCCTAAAAGAAAAACCTCGCCCTCGAAGCGGAACATGCGTCGCAGCCACCACGCGCTGTCGCCGGTCCAGTTCCAGGAATGCCCGAATTGTGGCGAGCTCAAGCTTCCGCACAACATGTGTCAGGCGTGCGGCCATTATAACGGCCGCGAAATCATCTCGCCCGAGGGCTAAATAGAGAAGGCCTCGTCATGACTGGGGGCCCACGAATCGCAATCGACGCAATGGGCGGCGACAGCGGCCCAGCGGCCATGATCGCCGGCGCCGCGCGCGCCGCCAGGCTCGATCCGGCGCTGGTGTTCACCGTCTACGGCGACGAGAAACTGGTCGCGGCCGAACTCGACCGCCACGGCGGCCTGCGCGCGTCGGTGACCGTCATCCATTCGCCCGAAGCGATCGAAGCGACCGAAAAACCGAGCCAGGCGATCCGCCGCGCCCGCACCACCTCGATGGGCATGGCGATCAATGCGGTGAAGGAAGCCGATGCCGATGCCGCGCTCTCGGCCGGCAACACCGGCGCGATGATGGCGATGTCCAAGCTTGCGTTGCGCACCATGCCGGGGATCGACCGTCCGGCCCTCGCCGCTCTGCTGCCGACACTGGGCGAGACCGACGTGGTCATGCTCGACCTCGGCGCCAACACCGAGTGTGACGCCCAGAACCTGGTGCAGTTCGCGGTTATGGGCGCGGCTTATGCCCGGACCGTGCTCGGCATCGCCAAACCCCGTGTGAAACTGCTCAACATCGGGACCGAGGAATTGAAGGGCACCGACGAGCTTAAGGAAGCCGCCGCACTGCTGCGCGAGGCCGATTACCTCCCGTTCAAGTTCGACGGCTTTACCGAGGGCGATCAATTGTCGCGCGGCGCCGTCGACGTCGTCGTCACCGACGGCTTCTCCGGCAACATCGCGCTCAAGACCGCCGAGGGCACTGCGCGCTTCGTTACCGACCTCCTCCGCCGCGCGTTCAAGAGCTCGCTGCGGTCGAAGGCCGGGTTCGCGCTGTCCAAGCCGGCGCTCAACCTGCTCAAGGTCCACCTCGATCCCAACAATCACAATGGCGCCGTCTTCCTTGGCCTCAACGGCCTGGTCGTGAAAAGCCATGGCAGCGCCACGCCCAAGGGCGTCGCCAACGCCATCGCGGTCGCCGCGACGATGGTCCGCAACGACATCACCCGGAAGATCGGCGAGGATCTCGACAATTTCCGCGCCCACGCCTTCGCCGCCCATGAGGCCGCGCAATGAGCGTCCATTCGGTCGTCCTCGGCGTCGGTTCAGCGCTGCCGCAGCGCCGGGTGAGCAATGACGAACTGGCGCAGACCGTCGACACCACCGATGCGTGGATCGTCGAACGTACCGGCATCCGCAGCCGCTATCTCGCCGGCGACGGCGAGACTACCGCAAGCCTCGCCACCGATGCCGCGCGCAAAGCGCTCGACCATGCCGGCGTCGCGGCCACCGACATCGACCTGATCGTCCTCGCCACTGCAACTCCCGACCAGACGTTCCCGTCGTCGGCAACCAAGGTCCAGGCGGAGCTCGGCATCGACGATTGCATCGCCTTTGACGTCCACGCCGTGTGCACCGGCTTCCTTTATGCTTTGTCGGTGGCCGACTCGATGCTCCGTTCGGGCGGCGCGAAAAAGGCGCTGGTGATCGGCGCCGAGACCTTCAGCCGGATTCTCGACTGGGACGATCGCGGCACCTGCGTCCTGTTCGGCGACGGCGCCGGCGCGCTCGTCCTGTCCGCCGAGGAAACCGATGGCGGCATCCTCGCGACTCGGCTCCACGCCGACGGCCGCCACAATGATTTGCTGTTCGTCGATGGCGGCCCCTCGACTACCGGCACCGTCGGCAAGCTGCGGATGAAGGGCCGCGAGGTGTTTCGCCACGCGGTGGTGAATCTGGCCGCGGTGCTCAACGAAGTGTTGACAGCGGCGAACTTGACCGCCGCCGATGTCGACTGGGTCGTGCCGCACCAGGCCAACGCCCGAATCCTCGACGCGACCGCGCGCAAGCTCGGCCTGCCGCCGGAGAAAGTTGTGGTCACCGTCGACGAACATGCCAACACCTCGGCGGCGTCGGTTCCGCTGGCCTTCGACACCGCGGTCAAGGACGGCCGAATCAAGCGCGGCGATATTGTCGTGCTGGAAGCGATGGGTGGTGGCTTTACATGGGGCGCGGCAGCGCTCAGGTATTGAAAAACATCGGCAATCCGTGAAAATGTCGAATTGCCGACAGGGTGGCTTTCCGTTACGTAAGTGTAATCGAACGGCGGGGGGAGCCGTCACAGACTGGAGACGAATATGGCGGATCTCGGGATCGCGCGGCTCAACAATGAAGCTGGGGCCAACGGCACGCTGACGCGCGCGGACCTGTCCGACGTCGTCCACCGCAAGCTTGGCCTGTCGCGCGCCGAATCGGCCAATCTCGTCGAACGCGTGCTCCATCATATGTGCCACGCGCTGTCCAAGGGCACCAACGTCAAGGTCTCGGGCTTCGGCACCTTTATCCTCCGCGACAAGGGCCAGCGGGTCGGCCGCAACCCCAAGACCGGGGTCGAAGTGCCGATCGCGCCGCGCCGGGTGATGACCTTCCGCGCCAGCCAGATCATGCGCGACCGGATCGCGAAGGGTTGAACTTGGCGACCGCCGGACAGAAAGAGCCCGGCGCGCTCAAAACGATCGGCGAACTGTCCGAGGAGCTCGGCGTCGCCCAGCACATCCTGCGCTATTGGGAGACCAAATTCCCGCAACTGCGGCCGATGCAACGCGCCGGCAACCGCCGCTATTACCGCCCGGCCGATGTCGACCTCGCCCACCGCATCCATCGCCTGCTGAGCGAAGAAGGCTACACCGTCCGCGGCGTCCAGAAACTGCTGCGCGACAAGGGGGCGGAGGCGGGCCCGGCGGCGCCAGCGGCTGCATACGAACCCGCACCTGCGTCACCGATCGAGCAGGAAGCCGCCACCGGCATTGACGTCTTCCGCCTGATCGAACTCCGCAACCGCCTGGCCTCCGCGCTCGACAGCTAAGCCCCCTCTCCGGGGGCCTAGAACATTCGAGTCAGTCGGCTGCGGAACTGGGTGGTCAGGGCAATCAACAGCAGCAAGAGTACGCCGACGATTGACGTCGGTGTGCCCATTGATCCGTAAAGAATGATATCCCAGAGTCCGATGAGCAAGCCCGCGACAAAGACCGACCAACTGGCAAACCGGGCATACTTATAGCCAGTCGCAAATAGATATGTCGCGACAAGCGGGGCGCCCCAGAGCAAAACGTGAGCCGCCCGCCGCACTGACGGAAAGTCGATATGGAAAGTCTTTGGTTGTCTCCCTTCGATCCCAATAGCGATTGAGTAGCCGCGACTGAGGTAGGCCCAGTCGCTAACGGCAATCAAAGCGATCAGTAGGGCGAAAAATCCCGCAATGACGACCATCAGTCGATCGCCCTTCATCATCACACCCTCAACGCCGCCGCCATCTCGGCCTCGCGCTTCAGGTTGCGGGCGAGTTGGCTCATGCCGTTGAGATACTGTGGCGGGATGTGGATGTCGCGGTAATCGAGTTGCGCGGCGGCGCGCAGCGTCCACATCGGATCGACCAGATGCGGTCGCGCGAGCGCGACCAGATCGGCGCGGCCGGCGGCGAGGATCGAATTGGCGTGGTCGGGCTCGTAGATATTGCCGACCGCCATCGTCGCCAGCCGCCCCTCGTTGCGGATGCGGTCGCTGAACGGCGTCTGGAACATACGGCCATAAACCGGTTGTTGCTCAGCCCAGGTCTGGCCGGCGGACACGTCGATCAAATCCGCGCCTTCGCGCGCGAAGGCCTCGCCGATTTCCACCGCCTCGTCCGGCGTGACGCCGTCCTCACCGGCCCAGTCGGTTGCCGAAATCCGCACCGACATCGGACGGTCGGACGGCCAGGCCGCGCGCATCGCGGCGAACACTTCGAGCGGGTAGCGCAGGCGGTTTTCGAGAGAGCCTCCGTACTCGTCGGTGCGGCGGTTCTGCAGCGGGGTGATGAAGCTCGACAGCAGATAGCCGTGCGCCGCGTGCAGCTCGACCATGTCGAAGCCGCAGTCGAACGCCATGCGCGTCGCGGTCACGAACTGGTCGCGGACCGCGTCCATGTCGGCGCGGGTCATCGCCCGCGGCACCTGGTTGACCGGCGACCAGCGCAGGTCGGACGCCGACATCACCGGCCAATTGCCGTCGTCGAGCGGAAGGTCGTTCCCCTCCCACCCCAATTTGGTCGAGCCCTTGGCGCCCGAATGGCCGAGCTGGAGGCACAGCTTCGCCTTCGAATTGGCATGGACGAAATCGACGATCCGCTTCCACGCCGCGACTTGCTCGTCGTTCCATAGACCCGTGCAGCCAGGCGAAATCCGACCCTCGGGCGAAACGCAGGTCATCTCCGTAAACACCAGCCCCGCACCGCCCAAGGCGCGCTCGCCGAGATGGACAAAATGGAAGTCGTTCGGCACGCCGTCGACCGCCGAATACATCGCCATCGGCGACACGGTGATGCGGTTTTCGACCGTCATCTCGCGCAGCTTCAACGGCGCGAACATCGGCGGCGCGGTCTTGTTCGAGCGGCCGTCGGTCGCGCGTTTCCAGAACCAGCGCTCGACCCCTTCGAGCCAATCGCGGTCGCGCAGGCGGAGGTTTTCGTGACTGATGCGCTGGCTCCGGGTGAGCAGCGAATACGCGAATTGCAGCGGCTCGAAATGAAGATAGCGCTCGAGCGTCTCGAACCATTCGGTCGAATTGCGCGCGCTGTTCTGGAGTTTGAGCACCTCGAGGTTCCGCTCCGCGACATATTCGTCCATCGCCGCTTCGAGGCTGAGGCCGTCGCGGTTCAAGACCTCCGCCAGCTTGATCGAATCTTCGAGTGCGAGCTTGGTCCCCGACCCGATCGAAAAATGCGCGGTATGCGCCGCGTCGCCGAGCAGGATCACGTTGCCGGTCGACCAGCGCTCGCATTTGACCCGGGGGAAATTGAGCCAGGCGGCCGAGCCGCGCAGATGCGCCGCGTTCGATTGCAGCGCGTGCCCGTCGAGATATTTGGCGAAGAGCTGCTCGCACTTGGCGATGCTTTCCTCTTGGCTCATCGTATCGAAGCCGATCGCCCGCCACACTTCCTCCGAACATTCGACAATGAAGGTCGAAAAGTCGGGCGCGAAGCGATAGGCGTGGGCCCAGATCCAGCCGTGCTCGGTCTCTTCAAAGGCGAAGGTGAAGGCCTCAAACGCCTTGTTGATGCCGAGCCAGATGAACTTGTTCTTGCGCACGTCAACATCGACCCCGAATGCTTCCGGTGTCGCGTCGCGAAAGCGCGAATTGGCGCCGTCCGAGGCAATCACCAGATCGTAATTACGCCACTTCGGGTCGGCGGGATCGCATTCGGCGTTGAAGCTCAGCACCACACCGAGCTCGCGAGCGCGGTCCTGGAGGATTTCAAGCATCCGCCTGCGGCCGATGCCGATGAAGCCGTGCCCGCCCGAGGTAATCGTCTCACCTCGAATGTGGACGTCGATGTCGTCCCAATGGGCGAACTCGCCCGCAATGATCGCGGCGGATTTGGGGTCGTTGGCCTGCAAATTCTCGACCGTCTGGTCGGAGAACACCACGCCCCAGCCGAACGTCACGCCCGGCGCGTTGCGCTCGAATACCTCGATCTCGTGCACCGGATCGCGCAGCTTCATCGAGATCGCGAAATAGAGCCCCGCCGGCCCGCCGCCGATGCACGCGGTCCTCACGCGAAAGCCCTCGAAAGTTTGCTAAGTTGGCTGCTCAACGCGCGCGCGCGAGTCCCTCCCTCTGTGCCCCGCATCATGCGCCCGCACGAATTTCGGCCATTCCGTCCCATGCGCCCTGCATGCCACAGCCGCGCGCGAATAGGACAGCAGAATATCGGGACCACCCGGCGGCGACATTGCCGCGATGTAATCGATGTTTCATCTGGCGGTCGCTTGGCCGGCGGTAAGTTGCCGCCGACGTGCTTCAGAACGCCCGGACAGACGCATTCTCTTATGAGCGACCGGATTTGGCGGCCGGTTTGCGAGTCGCTTTGTTCTCGGGAAATTACAATTACACCCGCGACGGGGCGAACAAGGCCCTCAACCGGCTGGTCGGGCATTTGCTCGATCACGGCGCCGACGTCCGGGTCTATTCGCCGACCGGCCGGCGACTGGCGTTCGAGCCCACCGGCGAGCTGGTCTCGGTCCCGTCGATCCCGATCCCGGGTCGGGCCGAGTTCCGCATCGCGCTCGGGCTGCCCCGGAAAATCGCCGACGATGTCCGCAATTTTGCGCCCAATGTGTTTCACGTTTCGGCGCCCGACTGGCTCGGCACGGGCGCCCAGCGCCTCGCCCGCGACCTGGGCGTGCCGATTGTCGCGAGCATGCACACGCGGTTCGAAACCTATCTCGATTTCTATGGCCTGCGCCGGCTGCGCCAGTGGGCCGTGAATCGGCAGCGCGACTTCTATTGCGCGAGCGATCGCGTGCTCGTCCCCAATGGCGCGAGCAAGAGGGACCTGCGCGCGATGGGCGTGCCGGCCAAGCGCATCGGGATCTGGAGCCGCGGCGTCGAACACGCGCTGTTCAACCCGGCGCGGCGCGACCCGGCCTGGCGGCAAAGTATCGGTTATGCGAACGACGACATCGTCCTGCTCTTCTTCGGCCGCATCGTCCGCGAGAAGGGCACGACCTGTTTCGCCGAGACCGTGCGCGAACTCCGCCGGCGCGGACTTGAGGTTAGGCCCCTGATCGTCGGCAATGGCCCAGCGCGCGTCGAGCTGGAAGCGAGCATTGGCGACGCCGTGTTCCTGGGGCATCTGGACGGCGAAGAGTTGGGCCGCGCGATCGCCAGCGCCGACATCCTGCTCAACCCCAGCCTGACCGAAGCCTTCGGCAATGTGAATTTGGAAGCGATGGCGGCCGGCGTCTGCGTCGTCAGCGCCAACGTCGGCAGCGCCTCGGCGATCATCAGCAACGGCCAGGACGGCTATCTGATCGGGTCCGATCCCAATGCCTTCGCCGACGCGATCCAGAAGCTGGCGGCCGACTCAGTCACCCGCAGGCGGATCGGCCGCAACGCCACCGCCACGGCGCAAAGCTATCAGTGGAGCGAAGTGCTCGACGACGTCGTGCGGACGTATCGCGATTTAGTGGCGCGGTGACGAACTGGCTGCGGCTGAATCGACGTTGCGAATAAAGGCATCAACGAGTGTGTTGAACGCCTCCGGTCGCTCGATATTACCGAGGTGCCCGGCACCCTCGATCGGCGCGTAGCTCGCGCCTGGAATGAGCTGCACCAATTCGTGCGACAGGGTTGGCGGGGTCACTTTGTCTTCGGTTCCGCAGATGACCAGGGTCGGCACGCGGATCGCCGCGGTGCGCTCGCGCTGGTCGGCGAGCCAGACGGCCTCGGCGCCAATCCGGTAGGCGGCGGGGTCGATCTTCGCCATCGTCTCGACGACCTCGCTCCGGACTGCGGGATCGGCCGGTTGCGCGAGCAACACGTCGACCCGCGCCTCGGCCATCGCGCGGAGGTCAGCGCTCGCCGCGAAGGAACGGTCAGTGATCGCCTGGCCGTCAGGATGCGTCGCGAAACTGTCGGCGAGAATCAGCGAGGCGCAGTGATTGGGGACGGCGTGACAGAGTGCGACGGCGACCACGCCACCGAGTGAAAGGCCGCAGACGTGCGCGCGTTCGACGTTGAGCTCATGCATCGCCGAGTGGATCGCTTCGGCATAATCGTCGCGCGTCGCGCCCTCGGGCGCCGGATCGCTGTCACCATAGCCCGGATAATCGAAGGCGATCGTGCGCCGCCCGGTTCCGAAATGCGCCAGCTGCGGCCGCCACACGCTCTTGTCCGAGCCGACGCCGTGCAGGAAGACGATCGGTGTCGCATCGCCGCCGCCGGCTTCGCCAAAGCCGATCTTTATTCCCAGGTTAGTTGGCACCCGCCCCATGTCTGCATCTTGGCAGCGGTGCGCCTCGCACGCTAGCGTCGCCGCATGACACGGATGACGGTCAATGGTGAAGCGGTGCATTACCGGCTCGATCCCGAGACGCCCTTCCTGTGGGCGCTGCGCGACGCGTCCAACCTGACTGGGACCAAATACGGCTGCGACAGCCGCGATTGCGGGGCGTGCACGGTGATCGTCGACGGCCGCGCAGCGCTGAGCTGCGCGGTCGCGATTCGCGACCTCGAAGGCGCGACGATCACGACCATCGAAGGACTGTCGGCCGACCGCTCGCACCCGGTCCAGCAAGCGTGGCTGGCCGAGCAAGTGACGATGTGCGGCTATTGCGAACCCGGGTTCATCATGGCGATTGCCGCCCTGCTCGAGGCCAATCCGGCGCCCAGCGCCGAGGCGATCGCCGCTTTGCCCAATCTCTGTCGCTGCGGCGCGTACCCCCGGATTCGCGCGGCGATCGCGCGCGCCGCGGCGGCCCGGAAACCTGTACCGCAGCCGAAACAGTCATTCAGCGGCACTTCATCTGGCGAGGCGCAAAAACCGACGTAACGTTGTAACCTCATCTGGGGACATCCCATGCGTAAAGTCCTTGCTCTCCTCTTTCTTGCCGGCGTCGCGACTCCGGCCCTCGCCGCCGCCGATCCCGGCGACCGCCACGGCAGATCGCATTTCGACCAACAGTCCACGTCCGACAACCACGACAATCGCTCGGACAGCGGCAATCGCCAGCATGGCGATCGCGGCAACCGCGGCGGCGGCAACGACGCGCAGCCGCAACAGGATCATCCGCGCGCGGTGATGCATGTCACGCCGACTGGCGGCGGCGGTGGGAACAACGATCATGGGCCGCCGGCAACCCAGATCGAGACCAATAACGGTGGCAACGATGCCGGGGAACACCGTCACTCCAACGGCGTGCGCAGCCGCATCAGCAGCGGCGACGAGTCGCGGACGATGCAGCCGACCAGCGACGGCTCCGATACGGTGCGCAACTGGCACGGCCCGAAGATCGTCGAGGCGCCGAGCGCCACGACCGAGGATCGCTCAGCCCGGACCTTGCGCGAGCAACACCGGTCGGTGCCCGGCGTGTTCCGCAACCGCGTGCCGATCGTCAGCAACACGCCCCGCGAAGGCACCCAGCCGCCGCTCCGGGCGGTCGGCCGCTCACGCGACGGCGATCACCATTGGGACACCCGCTGGCGCAGCGATCACCGCTACGATTGGCAGGATTGGCGGCGCCACCACCGGTCGCACTTCCACCTCGGCCTCTATTTCGATCCGTTCGGCTGGAACTATCAGCCGTGGCAGATCGGCTGGCGGCTGTGGCCCAGCTATTACAGCAGCCGCTACTGGATCAACGATCCCTACGACTATCGCCTGCCCTACGCGCCGCCGGGGTACCGTTGGATCCGCTATTATGACGATGCGATCCTGGTCGACACCTTCACCGGCGAAGCGGTCGACGTGATCCACAACTTCTTCTGGTAGACGGGCCCCACCCGTTGGTCGAAGGGGCGTTGCGGCATTGCCGCGGCGCCCCTTCTGCGTTAGCGACCTAATACACCTATATTTTGCTCGAACGGGGTTTCCGATGACTGTTGTTCCTCGCCTGATTATGTCCGCGTCCATGATCGCCCTCGCCGCCCCCGCCGGCGCCCAGGCGCCGGCAGCCGCGCCTACTGCCGGCCAGGCGCAGCAGAGCGCGCACGACCGACTGTTTCAGCTGTTCACCGACAGCGATGAGGCCAACCTCAAGCGCAATCCGCTGAACGCCTTATTCCGCGGCGACCAGCGTTACGCCGACCGCCTCGGCGACAACATCACCGACGCTTATTACGCCGGCGAGCGTGCCGCCGCAGAGCACGACCTCGCGGCGCTCCACGCGATTCCGCGCGACCAGCTCAACCAGACCGACCAGCTCGCGTACGACACGTTCGAATTCACGACCAAGGACACGCTGCGCGGGCTCCAGCCCGACCTGCTCGCGTTAACCGCGGTGCGGCCGATCAACCACTTCTTCGGCATTCACACTTTCTATCCAACCTTCGCCAGCGGCAAGGGCGCGGCACCGTTCAAGACGCTCGCCGACTATGAAAACAACCTCAAGCGCCACAAGGATTTCGTGACCTTCATCGACCGCGCGATCGGCCGCTTCAAGGAAGGCGAAAAGTCGGGCGTAGTCGATACCAAGCTGACCGTCCGCAACATGATCGAGCAGCTCGACACGCAGTTGAAGCAGGCGCCCGAGGACTCGCCCTATTTTGGGCCGGTCAAGGACTTCCCGGCGGGGATCAGCGACGCCGACAAGGCGCGGCTGACGACCGAATATCGCGCCGCGATCACCAGCGAAATCTATTCCGCGCTGACCCGCCTGCGCGACTTCTTCCAGACCGAATATCTCGCCCGGGCGCGCGAGGGAGTCGGCCTGAAATACATGCCCGGCGGCGACAAGCTTTACGCTTACCTCGTCCAGTCGACGACGACGACCGACATGACGCCAGAGCAGATCCACCAACTCGGCCTGAGCGAAGTCGCGCGGATCACGCGGGAGTTCGACAAGGTCCGCCGCGAGGTCGCGTTCAAGGGCACGCTGCCGCAATTCTTCGATTACATGCGAACCAGCCCCAAGTTTCAGCCGAAGAGTCGCGACCAGCTGACGCAGGATTTCTACGGCCTGCAGAAGAAGGTCGAGGCCCAGGTCCCGAAATATTTCTCGCTGGTTCCCAAGACCCCGTTACGGATCGAGCCTTATTCCGAATTCCGCGAGAAGTTTGAGGCCGGCGGCAGTTACGAGCCGGGCACGCCCGACGGCTCCCGCCCCGGCACCTTCTTCTTCAACGCTTATGACCTGCCGTCGCGCAGCACGTGGGAAGAGACGACCCTGTTCCTCCATGAGGGTGAGCCCGGGCACCACTTCCAGATCAGCATTGCCCAGGAGAATGCCGCGCTGCCGTCGTTCATGCGCTTCGGCGGGAACACGGCCTACGCGGAAGGCTGGGCGCTCTATGCCGAGACGCTCGGCTACGACATGGGCTTCTACCAGGACCCCAATGCGCGGTTTGGGACGCTCAACGACGAGATGCTGCGCGCGATGCGGTTGGTCGTCGACACCGGGATCCACGCCAAGGGTTGGACCCGCGACCAGTCGATTGCCTACATGCTGTCGCACTCGGGCATGGGCAAGACGGACGCGACCGCCGAGGTCGAGCGCTACATCGCGATTCCCAGCCAGGCGACCGCGTACAAGATCGGCGCGCTCAAGATTCAGCAGCTGCGCAAGCGCGCGCAGGACCAGCTCGGGCCGAAGTTCGATATCCGCGAATTCCACGCCCAGGTGCTCGATTCGGGGGCGCTGCCGCTGACTATCCTAGAACAAAAGATCGATCGCTGGATCGCGGCCAAGAAAGCGAGCTGAATTTATTCGGCTTTAACGATCCCCGTTGTTTGCTAACTTGGGCGCGCCGAGTTGCAGGGGTTGGGGGTCACATGTCAGATTCAGTATTCGTGCGTATCGAACGGATCGTTCGGACTAGCGCCGACCGCGCGCTCGAGATGGCCGAAAGGGCCAGCGGCATCGTGCTGGTGCGCGAAGCCGCGCGCGAGCTCGAACAGGCCGAGCAGCGCCTCCGCGCCGATCGCCAGACTGCCGACCGCAAGGGTGAGCGCGCGGGCCAGGCGCAGAAGGATATCCGCGCCAAGCTCGCCGAACTCACCGACCACGCCCGCTATGCGCTCGGCAAAGGCCGCGAGGATCTCGCCCGCGCGGCGGTCGCTCGCCAGGTCGAACTCGAGAAGGAGACCGGCGATTGGGAAACCATCGCCGCCGAAGCCAAGATCGAAGCGAAATGCATCGACGACGCGCTTGCCCAAGTGACTGCGCGGCGCAAGCAGATCCAGAGCGAGGTGGCTGCGCTCGAACGCGAACAGACGGCGTCAGCGCCGGCGCGCGGCGGCAAGGAAGGCGTCCAGTCGCGCGTCGCCGCGGCGATGGATAAGGCCGACCGCATTTTCGAGCGCGCGATGGCCGAGCGCAGCCCGGTCGCCGAGCCGGCCGAAGCTGCGCGCGCGATGGCTGACATCGCGGCGATGAAGCGCGACGACGCGATCGAGGAAAAGCTCGCCGCGCTCAAAGCCAGCGCGGAAGCGAAGCCGAAGCCACGCAAGCGGGCGTAGCGGCTCATGCCCGCGATGGGTTGAAGGCGGACGCTTGATCCAGCCTCGAATCCGAGTTCAGTCAGCGTCGTTTCGGTGAAGCGGGTCGCGCTTGCACGGCCGGATCATATGGAGCATCAACCCGCCCTGGGTCCGGTATCGGGCCGCAAATGTGGCGCGCGTTCGTACCGCGCAGTAGCCGCGCAGCGTCGGCATCGACCTCGGCGAGATCCTTCTTTGTCAGCAAGCCCGTCGCGCCAATGGCCTGACCGAGCTGCGGTGCGATCAGCCGCATCAAGTTGAGCTGGAACGCGGCATCCGTGATCGCTTTTCGAAGCCGCGCCGCTTCTCCGACTGCCAGTGGCCGCGCCGGCCCGACCATCGTGTAAATGACCGCCCAATCATCGATCTCGCGCGTCGCCGTTTCTTCGGCAAGTCGAGCCTGCTGCGCGATGTTCCCGAACGCGATCAAGTCGTCCTTCTCCATATGTGCAGAGACGTTGGAAGCGACCAGACTGTCCCAGCTGTTTGGATACCAGCCGCGGGCGGGCGGGCTTCCGACATGACCAAGCGCCGGCAGGCCGTTCGGATGGCTGTCCAGAAGGTTCCGCAAGAACAGGAGCCTGTCGCGGATGCATTTGTCTTCCGCTTCCCGCTCCCTGGCGTTCGCGAGGACGCTCTGCAGGTCTGCGCGCAACGCATCGCGGCCGGCCCCGAGTTGCTCATGCCAGCGCCAGTTCTCGATAGCCTGCTCCGCGGAGAGAGCGATCAGGACGCCGAGCACAATGATCGCGACCTCGCCAATAAATTCACGCCAGCCGTGCAGCGGCTTCGGTAGACGGAAATGCATTTGAATGGCCCCCCTGGCGGAGCCTAGGTGATCACTGGCGGAAAGCTAGTGCCCCGGCTTCGGCTGAGGCAGGCATTGGCACGCCTGCGCCTCGTTCTCAGCGAGGCCGCATCGACACAATCAGCCCGATCGCCAGCCCCACGGCGAGCAGCAGAAACACACGGCGCCAGGTGATGCGCTTGTTCAACGGTCAGCTTTCCGGACGGAGCGCAGGTCGGCAGAGCTTCTGCACATAAGGCAAGGAACGCAGGGCCGTCACCAAGCCGGCTTTGTCTGGTTTTGGGAACGATGCAAAAGGTGTCAGCCAGCCGTTGTCGTTGGTGTGCAAGTTCGCTTTCATCGTCACGTTGTTGTCGACAATATCGTAATACGCCTTGCGCAGGTCACGCCAATCCGTGTGATCGAGCGTGGCCGCGTGGTCGAGGGCCTGGAGCGACCGCTAGCCAGTTCGTTCTTCTTGCGCGACCGGAATGAACGTGTCGTATGAACCGTAGGTGGCGAAGATGGCCTGCTTTCGCCCGAGCGGCATGTGCGACAGGGATTGGTCGGCGGTGGCCATCTCCAAAGTTGTTTTGCCGCCCGTGAAAATCGTCGGCCGCCCAATCGGCGCAATCAATCCAAGCGGCTGGCCGGCGTCGTGACGGCGGAACACTTCGGCAAGCTCGGCGAGTCGGCGATCGATGCACGGTTGCATCAGGACCCGGACCAGTAGCCCGCCATAGTTATCCCGAACCTCCTGTTCGAGGGCCTGGTCTTCCGCCTCGACCACGTGTTTCCAGTGCGCCGTTTCGATCATCTGCTCGGCCGCGAGTGCGATCCCGACGCCGGCGACGATAATTCCAACCTCACCGACGAACTCGCGCCAGCCGTGCAGCGGCTTGGGCAAATGAAAATGCATGAAAATTGCTCCCCCGGACCAAGCTACGTCGGTTCAGGTGGAATAGCCAATGTCCGCCGTGAAAAAGCGGACACTAGGAAGTGCGGCGTTTTTCCTTGTCGCCGGCGAACAGCGATGTGCAAAAATCGCGATCATAGGGATAGTCGGCATCTTGATGCGGGACGATCCCGAGCACTCGCGCATCGCGAAAGGACAGCCTGGCGTTGAATGTGATGCGCTGATCGCGAAAGCGCGCTCGGGAGATCAACCCGCGCAGGCGCATCAGATCGCCACTTTTGAGGTCGGTCGCATCATCGAACTCAGCGAGAGCGAGCCAGGTCTCTCGCTCGTCCAGCCGATGTACCTCATTGTTGTCGAAGTCGTCGTAGAGCCCACCAATCATCATGCGCTCCGGCATGGGCATGTGTGATACCAGATTTGCATCGCGGCTCGCCCATGCGTTCGTATTCAGACTGAGCGATTGCGGAAAGCCAACATACGCGGATGGCCGCCACGCCAGCTCACCAGCCATGCGTCCAGCTCATCGAGCCGCCGCTTGACGCATCCGTTCTCTTTTATCCGATATTCGTAGGTTCCGAGATTGTCGGCCAGCTCGCGGTGCACAACGCTTCGAAACGCTTCGACTTGATGCCGCCAATGCGCGGTTTCGACAAGCTGCTCCGCACCAAGTGCAATCAACACGCCGATGACGATAATCCCGACTTCACCGACGAACTCGCGCCAGCCGTGCAGCGGCTTAGGTAAATGAAAATGCATGAAAATTGCCCCCCGGACCAAGCTACGTTGGTTCACGTGGAATAGCCAATGTCCGCAACGGCTCGAAAACATTGGCGGCGTTAACGTGACGCAGAGGTCGTTGCCCTAGGCACCGGCGTCAGGAGATTTATCCCATGAAATTTGTTTCGCTCAAGTCGCGCGGCGGCGATTATCTGGTGATTGCGCAAAACGTCGCCTGGCTGCGCGCCCATGAGGACAACCAGACCAAGGTCGGGATCATCGGCAGCGACGCGATCCTGGTTGCCGGCACGATCGAGGAAACCGCCGCCGCAATCCTCGCGGGTTAAAAGCGGCGACCTCGCTTCACGGTTTTTCAACTCTCCTTCGATTATTCGACGTCCGCCGAAGTCAGGAGTTGAGTAAGATGAACCGGGGCGCGCGCATTTTCATGTACTTCTCGTTCGCGTTTATCGATTTCGCGTTCTTCAAGGGTGTCGGAATACATGCGCTGGGCGTGGTGTTTCTCATCCTTGGCATTTACCAGCTGGCCGCCAAGCCCAAGTTCAATTGAGCGCCGAGTTTAACGCTGGCCCAGCGCCTCGGCGAGCAGTTTGCGGCTGTTGGCGATGCCGTAGAGGGCGATGAAGCTGCCCATGCGCGGGCCTTGCGAGGAACCGAGCAGGGTTTCGTAGAGCGCCTGGAACCAACCGCGCAGGCTTTCGAACGGGTGGCGCTTGCCGACTTCGAACACTTGCGTCTGGATGTCCTCGGCGGTCGCGTCGTCGGGCAGTTTGGCCAGTTCGTCATCAAGGTCGCGGAGCGCCGCTGCTTCCATTTCATTCGGCGCGCGCCTCTTCAAATCTGCGCTCGCAAAATCACGCGCGTAGTTGACCGCGAGGCCGATCAACTGGTCGAGCTCGGGATCGCCGTCCGGTGACGTGCCCGGCGCATAGCGCTGGACGAACTTCCACGCGGTCGCCTTGTCGGCGACCCCTGGCAGGCTGACGAGATTGAGCAGCAGGCCGTAGGTCAGCGGCAGCGTCTCCGCCGGGACCTTGCCGTTGTGGATATGGTGGACCGGATTGCCGAGCTGCTGTTCGATCGGCTGGGCGGCGTAATTGCCGCGGAACTGCCAATATTCGTCGACCGCTCGCGGGATCACGCCGAGGTGCAGGCTCTTGGCGCGTTTGGGCTCGCGGTAGATGTAGAACGCGAGACTCTCCTCGCTGCCGTAGCGCAGCCATTCCTCAAGGCTCAGGCCATTGCCCTTCGACTTGGAGATTTTCTCGCCCTTTTCGTCGAGGAACATCTCGTAATTGAAGCCCTCGGGCGGGCGGCCGCCGAGGATGCGGGCGATCTTGGCCGACTGGGTGACGCTGTCGATTAAATCCTTGCCCGACATTTCATAATCGACCCCGAGCGCGACCCAGCGCGCCGCCCAGTCGACCTTCCACTGCAGCTTGCCGAGGCCGCCCAACGCCGATTGGCGGATGCGTGTGCCGTCTTCGTCGTCGAAGGCGATCAGGCCGGCCTGCGCGTCGACCACTTCGACCGGCACCTGGAGTACGCGCCCACTGGTTGGCGAGATCGGCAGCAGCGGCGAATAGGTCTTGCGCCGGTCCTCGCCGAGCGTCGGGAGCATCACCCCGAGGATAGCGTCCCACCCGTGCAGGACCTTGCGGATGACCTCGTCGAACGCGCCACCCAAGTAGCGGTCGGTCGCGGAGACGAATTCATAGTCGAACCCGAAGCGGTCGAGGAAATGGCGGAGCATCGCGTTGTTGTGAGCGGCGAAGCTCTCGTGGGTGCCGAACGGGTCGGGGATCTTGGTCAGCGGCCGGCCGAGATTCTCGGCGAGCATCGTCTGGTCGGGAACATTCTCGGGGACCTTGCGGAGGCCATCCATGTCGTCGCTGAAGGCAATCAACCGCGTCGGCCCGCCCGTGAGTTCCTCATAGGCATGGCGGACAAAGGTCGTGCGCAGCACTTCGTTGAAGGTGCCGATATGCGGCAGGCCCGACGGCCCGTAGCCGGTCTCGAAGATCATCGGCGCGGCGTCGGGCTTGCCGTCGGGCCAGCGCTTCAACAGCTTGCGCGCCTCCTCATAGGGCCAGGCCTTGGACTGCATCGCGGCAGAACGAATGTCGTCAGCGCCCAAATCCGTTGCTCTTCTGTTCTCGTCAGGCCAAGGTCGCGGGGATGGCCGCTCCTTTGCCGCTTCCCGCGCTCCACGCAACCCATGCCGGGATTTGGCTGGCGACCAGCGACGGTGAGGTGCGCGAAGCGAGCCGCGGCGAAGCGATCGCGCGGGCCGCGGAGACGCCGCACATCATCCTCAATGCGCCGTTGGTCGGGCAGCGGCTCGGCTATCCCGATTTATCCGGGCTCGATTTGCTCGAATTGTTCGCGTTCATCCACCCGGCGCGGTTCGCGGTGCCGACCGTGGCAGGGCTCAGCCGGACGCTCGGACTCGATCCGCCGGAAGGCGAAGCGGATGCGGCGGCGGCACTCAAGCGCATCGCCGGGCGTTTGCTGGCAACGCTGGCCGATTCAAACTGGGCCGAGCGCGAAGGGGCGTGGACCTCGAACGCGACGCTGCACCGGCTCGGCTGGGGCTGGGCCCCGCTGATCGGCGCGCGGCTCGAACGGCCGGAGCGCGGCGAACGCATGTTGTTCGCGCGCTTGAAATCCTGGGAGGAAGCCGGCGAGCGCCCGCCACCGCGCCCGGTCTCGATCGATCCGGCCGACGCCAGCGCCAAGCTCGACCGGCTGACCGGCAAGATTGAACCTCGCGAGGGGCAGCGGGCGATGGCGGAAGCGGTAACGTCGGTGTTTGCCCCCAAGCGGGCCAAGGATTCGCCCAACATGCTGCTGGCCGAGGCCGGGACCGGAATCGGCAAGACCCTCGCCTACCTCGCTCCCGCCGCTTTGTGGGCCGAAGCGTCGGCCGGCACGGTGTGGGTCTCGACCTTCACCAAGGCGTTGCAGCGCCAGCTCGACGGTGAAGGCCCGAAGCTGTTCGCCGATCCCGAGGAGCGCAAGCGCAAGATCGTCATTCGCAAGGGCCGCGAGAATTATCTGTGCCTGCTCAACCTCGAAGACGCGCTGCAGGGGGCCTTCGCCGGGCGCGCCGCAATCCTCGCCCAGCTGGTCGGGCGCTGGGCGGCCTACACTAGGGATGGCGACATGGTCGGCGGCGATTTGCCGGGCTGGCTGCCGAGCCTGTTCCGCCGCGCCGGGGCCGCCGCGCTGACCGATCGGCGCGGCGAATGCGTATATGCCGGCTGCCCGCATTACCGGCGCTGCTTCATCGAGCGCGCCGAACGCGCCAGCCGCGAAGCCGACATCGTCATCGCCAACCATGCCCTGGTCATGGTCAATGCCGCCCGCGCCCGCGAGGACGCGCCCGGGCGGATCCTGTTCGACGAAGGCCATCATCTGTTCGACGCCGCCGATTCGACCTTCGCGGTCGCGTTCGGCGGGCAGGAAGCGATCGAAATGCGGCGCTGGATCGTCGGCCCCGAAGGCCGTTCGCGCGGGCGGCGGCGCGGGCTCGCGGCGCGGCTGATGGATGTTGCGTCTTATGACGAGGAAGGCGCGCGGGCGCTCGATGCGGCGATCGAGGCGGCGCGGCTGCTGCCGTCCGACGGCTGGCTCCAGCGGCTGGTCGAAGGCTCGCCGTTCGGCCCGGTCGAGGCATTGCTCAGCGAAGTGCGCGGCATGGTCTACGCCCGGGCCAAGGCGCAGGAAGCGGGTTACGGGCTCGAGACCGAACTGGCCGAACCCGACGGTGCATTGGTATCGCAAGCTGCTGCGTCGATGGCCACGCTCGAAGCGCTGCAGAAACCGCTCGCCGCGCTCGGCCGGCGCCTGGAAGCGGTGCTGGAGGATGCGCCAGACTGGCTCGACAGCTCGGCCCGCGCGCGGGTCGACGGCGCGATCCGCGGCCTCACATGGCGGCGCGAGACGCTCGCCGCGTGGATCGCGCTGCTGGCGCGGATCGGCGGCGAAGCGGACCCGCAGTTTGTCGATTGGCTGGCGGTCGAGCGGGTCGACGGGCGCGAATATGATGTCGCGATCCACCGCCGCTGGCTCGACCCGACCCGGCCGCTGGCGGCGACCGTGCTCGCGCCGGCCGACGGCGTGCTGGTCACGTCGGCGACCCTGCGCGGCGGCGAAGACTGGCCGGCGGCCGATGCGCGCACCGGCGCGGCGCATTTGCCGCTCGCGGCCCAGCATTTCGAGGCCGACAGCCCGTTCGATTACGCCGGCTGCTCGGAAGTCCTGATCGTCACCGATATCGGCCGCAACGACGTCGCCTCGCTGGCCGGGGCGTATGGCCGACTGATCGAGGCGGCGCAGGGCGGCACGCTTGGCCTGTTCACTGCAGTCCAGCGGTTGAAGGCGGTGCATGCGCGGATCGCCGACCGGCTCGCCCGGGCCGGCCTGCCGCTGCTCGCCCAGCACGTCGACCCGATCGACGCTGGCACGCTCGTGGACATTTTCCGCGACGACCCACGCGCGTCTTTGCTCGGCACCGACGCGCTGCGCGATGGGGTCGATGTGCCCGGCGAATCGCTGCGCCTGGTAGTAATGGAACGCGTGCCGTGGCCGCGCCCGACCGTGCTCCACGCGGCGCGGCGCATGGCCGGTGGCGGCAGTAAATATGACGACCGCGTGGTCCGCGCCCGGCTCGCCCAGGCGTTCGGCCGGCTGATCCGCCGCCAGGGCGATTGCGGGCTGTTCGTGATCCTCTCGTCGGCGATGCCGTCGCGGTTGCTGGCGGCCTTCCCGCCGGGCGTCCCGATCCGCCGCGTGCCACTCGACGTCGCCATCGCGCGGGTCGCGGAGCGGCTGGCGGTGGCGCGTGTTGACCAGCCGATAGTCACGGGAGTCGACGCATGAAGCGACTGCTGGTGCTGCGCCATGCGAAGGCGGAGGACGATTCGGCCAGCGGCAAGGACTTCGATCGCCCGTTAACCAGGTGCGGCTGGGACGACGCGGCCGACGTCGGCCGCGCGATGCGTGAACGCGGGCTTCATCCCGACGCGATCATCGCCAGCCCGGCGAAGCGCGTGGTCGAAACACTGGACGCGCTCGCCGAAGGCTTCGGGCCACTCGACCCGGATTACGATCGGCGCATCTACAACGCGTCAGCCGCGACGCTGCTCGACGTGGTGCGAGAGACGCATGACGACGCACAGACGCTACTCCTCGTTGGCCACAATCCCGGACTGCATTTGCTGGTGCTCGACCTGACAGACGGCGATGGCGGCGGGCTGCGCAATCGGATCGGGAGTTCGTTCCCGACGGCAACACTGGCGGCGGTGGAACTCGCGATATCAAGCTGGACCGAAACTAGCGACACAGGCGGCGAACTGGCCGACCTCATCATTCGCTGACTAATGCATGTACAGGATCGGCTCGGCCGCCTCGTACCGGCGCTGCTCGGGAAAGGGTGCGCTGCGACTGTCGACGTCGATCGTCTGGCGCCGGATCTTGCCCGGGTCCGCTGACGCCTTGAGCCAGGCCGGAAGCCCTCGGCCGTTCGGGTTGCCGGTCTTGATGAAGTTCGCGAAATAGGCGCTCATCGTTGCCGACACCTTCCGGTCGTCGGCGGTCCACACGTACAGCGGATTGGTGTCGAGGTTGCCCAGCGCATATTCGATCTCGGCACTGTGCACCGCGCCCCATTGCATCGGCTTGTCCGGTGGGTCAGTGACGAAGCGCGGGCGGACGCGGGTGAAGTAGTAATAATAGGTCGGGACGCCCCGCCGGCGCTGCAGGTCGAACCATTTCCACGTCGGGAGGCCGAGGGAATCGTCGCTGGCTAACGCGGTCGCGGCGGGCAGCACATCGGCATCGGTCCGCGCCGGATAGAGCGCGAACAGCGCATCCGCTTTGTCGCCGAGCACGCGCGTCAGGCCCGCGCGATAATTGGCGGCGGTCGGCTCGCCGTCGCCGAGGACGGCGGATCCCGGCGACTCCTGCGAGTTCGAGCCGACCAGCAGCGGCACCTTCGCAGCCTTGCCGCTGCCGAACGTCACCGCCGGTGGTTCGGTCAGGAAATAACCGTCGATGATCGGATCGGTCGGGGCGTCCCCGGCGGCACCCTGCGCGGCCAGCAGCTTGTCGGCGGGCAAGGCGCGCAGCGCGGCCAGCGTCGGCGCGCCGATAGCACAGGCAAAGGCCGCGCCTTTGGTTTCGGCGTCAGCCCGCGCTGCCGGTGTCCACTTCTGCATCAGCGCGCCACTCTCGCCGATCGCCCCGGCAATGTCGCCGCGCGACAACGGCGAGGCCATCAGCGCATTGACCGACATCGATCCGGCCGACTCCCCGCCGATTGTGATGTGGTTCGGATCGCCGCCGAACGCCGCCGCGTTGCGCCTGACCCAGGCCAGCGCCGCCACCTGGTCGAGCAGGCCGTAGTTGCCCGACGCATGATGCGGCGAGCTCGCGGTCAGTTCGGGATGGGTGAGGAAGCCGAACACGCCGAGCCGGTAGTTCACCGTGACGACCACGATGCCGCGTCGGGCCAGCGCCGCGCCATCGTAGCGCTTCTCCGAACTGTCGCCGGCCATGAACCCGCCGCCATAGATGTACAGCAGCACCGGCAGTTTGCCGCGCCGCGAGCCGTCGAGCTTCGCCGGCGTCCACACGTTCAGATAAAGGCAGTCCTCGCTCGGCGCGGGAGAGCGGAACATCATGTCGGAGTAGAGCGGCTGCTGCATACAGCGCGGCGCGAAGTTCGTCGCCGGGCGAACGCCCGACCACGGCGCGACCGCTTGCGGCTCGCGCCAGCGCAGGCCGGCGACCGGCGGCGCCGCAAACGGAATGCCGCGGAAGATGCGAAGGGGCGAGGCGCCGGTTTCGGCAATGCCCTGCAGCTGGCCACTCTCGACCGTGACCACCGGATCGTTGGCATTGAGTGGTGTTGGTGATGCGCCGCGTTGCTGCGCGATCCACGCAACCACATCGCGCATAGTCGCGACCCAATAGGTTTGGCGGTTGGCGGCCAGCCATTGGACCAACCGGCGATGGTCGTCCGCGGTCACTGAAAGGTGATCGCCGCCAACCCCGTGGAACACGTAGACTGCCAGCCCACCACTTCGCGCCGCTTTTTGCGCAAATTCGAACATCTGGGTGGCCGCGGTGGGACTGGTGAATCCGCGCCCCGGCAGCTGCATCAGGTCAAAGCTGGCCGGGTCGCGTTGCAACTCGGCGTCGGATTCATCGGCGCTGCGCGAATAGGTCACGAGTTTCGACTGGCGCAGCGGCTCGAGATAATCTTTGCCACCGGCGAGGGTCTGGCCGCAGGGCACGGCGAAGCCATGATCCTGCCGCCCGTCGAGCGCGGTCAGCAGAACATTTTGCTGCGCGACTTCCTGCAACACCGACTCGGGCGTGTGATGCTCCAGCTGCTGGCGCGGCGGCATGTCAAAGGTGCCGGCCAGGCACGGATGATTGAGCGTGTGATTGGCCAGTTCATGGCCGGACGCGGCCACCGCTTTCCACCGCGCGACATCGGCCTGGTGGACGTTGCTGAGGAAAAACGTGCCCTTTAATCCGGCGGCATCGAGTGCGGGAACGGCATGGTCGAGTTGCGACGTCGCCGCGTCGTCGTAAGTCAGGACGATCGCTGCCCGGGCGCCGTTCGGCCAGGCGATGGCGTGCCCCGCGGTCGCCTGGACGATCAGGGCTGCCATTGCGAGGTGCCACCGCATCCGGCCAGCCTATGGGCAGCCCGCGGCCAGCGCAATGCGCTCGCAACCAAGATCGCAAACCCGCAACACCCGGACGCAATTTCACGTCCGCGTAACAATCCGCGCTTGACAAAGTGAACGTTCACATTGCAGCATCGGCGCGGGGGAAAGCATCCGCCAGAAGATGCGTCCGCTAAACTGGGGAGAGTGGCGGCATGTCCGATTCGCGCACGAAATTTATGGTCCGCTGGCTCGTCGGCGGATCGACGATCGCTTTATGTGCAGGTGCCGCGCAGGCGCAGACCGCGCCGCCCGCCGACCAGACCCAGCAAACCGAAGAGCAGCGGCCAGCGACGGCCAACGCCTTGCCCACCGACACGCCCGGCAGCGACATCGTCATCACCGGCATCCGCGCCTCGCTGCGCCAGTCGATGGACATCAAGAAGAATGCCCAGGGCGTCGTCGACGCCATCTCGGCCGAGGAAATGGGCAAGTTCCCCGACACCAACCTCGCCGAGTCGCTGCAGCGCATCACCGGCGTGTCGATCGACCGGTCGAACGGCGAAGGCTCGTTTGTCACGGTGCGCGGCTTCGGCCCCGAATATAACCTTGTGCTGCTCAACGGGCGCGAAATGCCGACGTCATCGCTCAGCGGTGGCGGCGGCGAGGCGCCCAATTCGCGCGCCTTCGACTTCGCCAATTTGACGTCGGAAGGGATTGCGGCGGTCGAGGTTTACAAGTCGGGCCGGGTGTCGCTGGCGACTGGCGGCATCGGGTCGACGATCAACATTCTGACGCCGCGGCCACTCGACCGGCCTGGCATGCGCGCGACCCTGTCTGCCAAGGGCGTGCTCGACACGTCAATGAACGGCAAGAACAAGATTACCCCGGAAATCTCGGGCATCTTCAGCGACACGTTCGCCGATAATCGCGTCGGCATCCTGGTGACGGGATCGTATCAGCGTCGCAAGTCCAGCACCAATCAGGCCAATGTGGGTTGGCGCGACGGCTATCTCGGTTCCGAGAACAATTGGGGTTCGCTGCCGAACAATGCCCAGCAGGTAAATCGGCCCGGACCGGACGACGTCTATCAGGTCCAGCAGAACGCGTCCTATGACCTCAACGACATCGATCGCCGGCGCATCAATGGCCAGGCGGTTTTGCAATTCCGGCCGATGGATAATCTGACCGGCACGATCGACTACACTTACTCGCAAAACAAGGTTGAAACCCGCAACAGCAACGTCGGCGTGTGGTTCAACTTCGGCGACGTTTCCAGCGAATGGACCGATGGTCCAGTCGCCGGACCGATCCTCTATTCGGAAAATTTCGCGCCACCCGATCCGGGCTGCGTTGCGCCATCCAATACCTGCAACATCGGCAAGGATTTGTCTTACAGCGGGTCGCTGACGGCCAACAAAACCATCAACAAGTCGCTCGGCGGCAACCTCGCGTGGGATCCGTTCCATCAGCTTCACCTGCAGCTCGACGCGCACCATTCCACCGCGGAATCGAAACCGACCAACAAGTTCGGATCGAACATGTCGGTCGGCAATGCGGTGTTCGGCATCGTCAGCCAGAACATCAATTACGAGAACGATCTGCCGATCATCAACATCACCATGGCGCCGGGGGTCGACGAACTCGATCCGGCCAATATCACGCCGACCGGAAACGCGTTCCGCACCGCTTATTTCAAGGACCGCATCGACCAGGGCCAGCTCAAGGGCAATTGGGACTTTGACAGCTCGTTCCTCGACAGCATCGACTTCGGCGTGTCCTACGTCGACAACAAAATCCGCTCGGCGTTCGGCGTTTTGCAGAATGACACGTGGGGCGGCGCCGGGCCGGCAACCGACATCCCCGATGATATCTTCACGCTCGAGACCTTACCGGACAAATTTCCCGGCATCTCCGGGCACAATGACCCGGCCATGATTCAATCGTTCTACACGTTCGATTTCGAACGCATGGTCGACCTGATTAATGGGCTGTACGGCACCTGTACCAATCCGCTTACGGGGGATCCGACAGGGAACGGCTGCTTGGCAAAGTTTTCCACCGATCGCCGGATCAAAGAAAAAACCCTGGCGCCTTACCTGCAGGCGAATATGGTATTTGATCTGTTCCAGCGCCCGTCCCACCTTCGCGCCGGCCTTCGTTACGAGCGAACAAAAGTTGATTCCGCAGCGCTGGTTCCGGTTCCGATCGGCACGCAGTGGGTTGCCGCCAACGAATTTAATCTGATTCCTGGCCCGGACAGCACCTTCACGAAGCTCAAGGGCAAATACCACGAATGGTTGCCGGCGATCGATTTCGACGTGGAGCCGATCCACAACGTCAAGCTGCGCGCGTCCTACAGTCACACCATCACGCGCGCCGACTACCAGAGCATGCAAGGCGGCCTCACGCTTGCCAATCTCTTCCGTGTCGGCGGCGGCGACGGCAACCAGGGCAACCCGAATCTGCTGCCATTCAAGTCGAAGAACATCGATCTGTCGGCCGAATGGTATTACGGCAAAGAGAGCTATGTGTCGGTCGGCTACTTCCACAAGGATGTGTCGAACTACATCTCCAACACGATCGTCGATCAGACGGCATTCGACCTGCACACGCCAGTTGGCGGCCCACGTTACAATGCCGCGATTGCCGCAGGGAATACAACTCCGGAGGATATCCGGGATTATATCGCGGCCAATTATCCAGGCACGGTGGTGATCACGCCGAGTGGACAGCTCCTGATCCAGAGCTTGCCGGAAGATCCGCTGCTAAATTTCAAGGTCGTTACGCCGACCAACTCGGACCAGAAGGCGAAGATCAGCGGCTGGGAGTTCAACGTCCAGCACAGCTTCTGGAACACCGGCTTCGGCGCGATCCTCAACTATACGATCGTCAACGGCAGCGCGAAATTCGACAACGCCTTGCCCCACACCGCGTTTCAGTTCGCATTGGAGGGCCTGAGCGACAGTGCCAACGCCGTTTTGTTCTACGACAAGCACGGCATCCAGGCTCGCCTCGCCTACAACTGGCGCGACAAGTTCCTCGCCTCAAGCGGGGGCGGGCACAACCCGAGCTACGTCGAGACCTATGGCCAGCTTGACGGCAGCGCGAGCTACGAATTCCGCAAGGGCTACACCGTGTTCGTTGAGGGCATCAACCTCACCGGGTCGAGCCGGCGCGGGCATACCCGCCACGTCAACAACGTGACCTTCGTGTCACCCGGCTACGCGCGATACATGGCCGGCGTGCGCGTGAGCTTCTGATAAGGCCAGGGTTGATTCCCCACTCTCCGATGCCAGAGTGCCCCAACCCCTTAGGCGGCACTCTGGCAAACGGAGAGAATGAAGGCCCAGCAATGTTCGAGTGTTCGCAACCATGGCGATAGAGCGCGTCGTTATTGTCGGCGGCGGGACCGCCGGTTGGCTCGCCGCGTGCCTGCTTGCGGCCAGGGTTCCCAAGGTTACCGCCGCGCCGCTGTCGATCACGCTGATCGAAGCCCCGGACATCCCGACCATCGGCGTCGGCGAAGGCACCTGGCCGACGATGCGCGCGACGCTGTCTGCGATCGGCCTCGACGAGGAAGAATTCCTCACCGCCTGCGATGGCGCGTTCAAGCAGGGCTCGCGCTTCGACCGCTGGGCGACCGGCGGGGATGACGATTCCTATTATCACCCGTTCACGCCGCCGCTCGACGGCGCCCCGGTCGATCTGGTCGGTGCCTGGCAGGCCCTGGCGCCGGGCACGCCGTTTGCCTCCGCGGTCAGTCCGCAACCGGCGATTTGCGCGGCTCAGCTGGCGCCGCGACAGCGGTCGATGGCGCCGTACAGCGGCGCGCTCAATTATGCCTATCATCTCGACGCCGCGAAGCTCGCGGCGCGGCTCGCGCGCCACGCGGCCGACGTACTCGGCGTCCTGCATCTGAAAGACACGGTGATCGCGGTCGACAGCGACGCCAACGGCGATATCGCTGCGGTGCGCACGCGCAGCGGTGAGCGGGTCGAAGGCGATCTGTTCATCGACTGCTCGGGCCATGCCGCGCTGCTGATCGGCGGCCATTATGGCGTCGAATGGATCGACCGCAGCGCGATCCTTGCCAATGATCGCGCACTCGCCGTCCAGGTGCCGGTGGCGGAAGGCTCGCCAATTCAGTCACAAACCATCGGCACGGCGCACGAAGCCGGGTGGATCTGGGACATCGGCCTGCCGACCCGCCGCGGCATCGGCTGCGTCTATGCCTCGCGCTTCCTCGCAGACGACCAGGCCGAGGCGATCCTGCGCGACTATATCGCGCGCGCGCTGCCCGACGCACCGGTCGCCAGCCTGGCCCCGCGGCGGCTCAGTTTTCCGACCGGTCACCGAGCCGAATTCTGGCGCGGAAATTGCCTCGCCATCGGGCTCAGCGCCGGGTTCATCGAGCCGCTCGAAGCCTCGGCGATCGTGATGATCGAATTGTCGCTGGGTGCGCTGATCGACAATTTCCCGGCGAGCCGCGCGGCGATGGATGGGCACGCCGCGCGCTTCAATGACCTGTTCCGGACACGCTGGGACCGGGTCGTCGAATTCCTCAAGCTTCACTATCTGCTGAGCCGGCGCGACGAGCCCTATTGGCGGGCCCAGCGCGATCCGGCGACGGTGCCGGCGCGGCTCGCCGAGCTGGTCGAGCTGTGGCGCGACCAGCCGCCGTCGCGGTACGACCTGCCGCTGGCCGACGAAGTCTTCCCTGCCGCGAGTTACCAATATGTCTGGTACGGCATGGGCGGCGCCGTGCCGCCGCATCTACCGCCGCCGGCACCGGCGATGCTCGCGCAATTCGAGCAGGTCCGCCAGCGCACGCGCAGCCTGGCGTCGGTCCTGCCGAGCAATCGCGCGTTGCTCGGGCCGCAGGTTGCGGCGGGCGCGCGTGAGAAGGTCGCCCAGCCATGACCCGGCACGCGGTGCTCGACAGCAAGGACCATCGCGAACTGCGGATCCGCGCCGGCGCGTCGGCGGAGCTTGGTGACGCGGTCATGGCCTGCCTGACCGTCCCGAGCGAATTCCGCCGGGTGCAGAATGAATTCCCGATCCTGTTCCGGCGCGACCTCGACAGCGGCCGCTTCTCGGCGCTGGTGCTGTTCGGCTTCGAGAATGGCGAGAATCTGTTCCTCGAAGATGGCCGCTGGGATGCACGCTACCGCCCGCTGGCGCTGGCGATCGCGCCGTTCCTGGTTGGCAAACCCGCCGACGGCGAAGGTCCGGCACAGGTTCACATTGACCTCGGCCACCCGCGCATTGCCGCGGATGGCGAGGAAGGCGTGCGCCCGTTCGACGACCACGGTCAGCCGACGCCCTACCTCGAGGCGGTGATCGCCGGTCTCGACGAACTCGACCAGGGTTACCGCGCCAGCGGCGACTTTTACGCGGCGCTCGAGCGCTATGAATTGCTCGAACCATTCTCGCTCGATATCGAGCTGCGCGACGGCTCGAACCACCGGCTGGTCGGCTATCATCTAATCGACGAAGACAAGCTCGCGGCGCTCGAACCCGGCGCGTTGGCCGAATTACATGCGGCCGCTGATTTGCTGCCGATCTTCATGGCGCTGGCCTCGGTTTCCAACCTGTCGGCGCTGATCGCGCGCAAGAATCGCAGGCTCGGCGATGGCTGATGCAGCGCCCGCACCCCGCACCGCGCTGCGACCCGTGGCCGAGGAACCGATCGCCGCGGGCGATCTCGACGCCCGGCTCCGCAACGCGCGGACGCCGTTCGTGGTGCGCGGGCTGGTGGCCGACTGGCCGCTGGTCAAAGCCGGACTGGACGGCGGTGCGGCGGCACGCGCTTATTTGCTCGCCCATCGCCGCGACCGCGCGTTCACCGTCAACATCGGCGAGCCCGGCGGAGGCGAGCGGCTGTTCTACGACGACGCGATGGCGATGAACTTCCGCACCGGCCGCGGCGACCTAGCGGAAATCTTCGCCGGCATCGACGCCAATGAAGGGCGCCGCGACGCGCCCGCCATCTATCTCTCGTCGATCGACGTGCAGGATTATTTCGACGGGCTGCACGAGGCCAACCATGTCGACCTCGGCACCCGCGAACCGATCGAAAGCATCTGGATCGGCACCCCGACGCGGATCGCGGCGCACAACGATTTTCCCCACAATCTCGCCTGCTGCGCGGTCGGCCGGCGGCGCTTTACGCTCTTTCCTCCTGACCAGTTCGCCAACCTCTATGTCGGCCCGCTCGACCACACGCCGGCGGGACGGCCGGTCAGCATGGTCGATCTTAAGCAGCCCGACTTCGACCAATATCCGCGATTCCGTGAAGCGCTGGCGAGCGCCGAGGTCGCGGAGCTCGAGCCCGGCGATGCGATCTTCATTCCGTCGATGTGGTGGCACCATGTCGAAGCGCTCGAGCCGTTCAACGTGCTGGTGAATTACTGGTGGCGCGACACGCCGCGTTACCTCGGCCAGCCGCAGGATGCGCTCCACCACGCCTTGCTCGCGATCCGCGATCTGCCTGGCGAAGAAAAGGAATTGTGGCGCCAGATGTTCGATTTCTACGTGTTCGGCGACGCCGCGGCAGCGGCGGCCCATCTCGCCGAAGGATCGCGCGGGATCCTCGACCCGCTCGACGCAGAAAGCGCCGGACGCGTTCGCGCCAATCTGCTGCGGAGCCTGTCGCGATGAGCGGCTGGCCCTGCCGCAAAATCGTCATCGCCGGCGGCGGCACCGCGGGCTGGATGACGGCCGCGGCGATCGCCCGGACGCTGGGCCCGGCGGTCGAGCTGACGCTGATTGAATCCGAACTGATTGGCACCATAGGCGTCGGCGAGAGCACCATCCCGCCGCTGGTCACTTACAATCGCCTGCTCGGAATCAACGAGGCCGACTTCATGCGCGCCACCCAGGCGACGTTCAAGCTCGGCATCGGGTTCGAGAATTGGAAGGCGGTCGGCCACCGCTATTTCCACAGCTTCGGCGTGACCGGCACCGACCATTGGAGCGCGGGCTTCCAGCATTTCTGGCTCAACGGGCTGGAGCGCGACCACGACGAATCCTACGACGATTATTGCCTCGAACTGTCGGCGGCCTACGCCGGTAAATTCGCGCATCTCCCCGAAGACAGGATGAACTACGCCTACCAGCTCGACTCGTCGTTGTACGCGAAGTTCCTGCGCGCCATGGCCGAGGGCGACGGCACGGCCCGGGTCGAAGGCAAGATCGCCGATGTCGAACTCGACGAAACCAGCGGCGCGGTTGCGGCACTGGTGCTCGAATCCGGCCAGCGCATCGAGGGCGATTTGTTCGTCGACTGCACCGGCTTTCGCGCGCTGCTGATCGATGGCGCGCTCCAGTCGGGCTTCGAAGACTGGACGCACTGGCTGCCCAACGACAGCGCGATCGCGATCCAGACCCGCTCAGTCCGCCCGCCCGCGCCCTACACGCTGGCGATGGCCCACGATTCCGGCTGGCAATGGCGCATTCCCCTGCAGCATCGCACCGGCAACGGCATCGTCTTTTCCAGCCGCCACCTCGACAAGGACGCAGCGCTCGAGCGGCTGCTCGGCAACATCGAGGGCGACACGCTGACCGAGCCCAATGTGCTGCGCTTCAAGGCCGGGGTGCGGCACCGGCAATGGGTCAAGAATTGCGTCGCGGTGGGGCTGTCGAGCGGCTTCATGGAGCCGCTCGAATCGACCAGCATCCATTTGATTCAGCGGGCCGTGCTGCGTCTCATCCGGATGCTCCCGCTCAACCATGTCAGCGAGCGCGACATCTCCGAATTCAACGATCAGATGGTCACCGATTATTTGCAGATCCGCGACTTCCTGATCCTCCACTATAAAGCGACCGATCGCCGAGACAGCGACTTCTGGCGGTACTGCGCCGATATGGCGGTGCCCGACAGCCTGACCCACAAGATCGAGCTGTTCCGCGAGACCGGCCGGGTGTTCCGCCGCAACGAGGAATTGTTCGCCGAGAACAGCTGGGTCCAGGTGATGATGGGCCAGGGCATCATGCCCCGATCCTATCACCCGATCGCAACCAAACTGAGCGACGCGGAGATGACCAAGTTCCTCTCGACCATCCGCGACAACGTCGCGCAGACGGTCGCCGGACTGCCCGACCATGAGGCCTACGTGGCCCGCTATTGTGGCGCGGTCAGCGCCAACGCGGCCTAGGCCCGAGGCTGGCGCCATTGCCCCCGGACAACCCGCCTCCCGGTGCGCCAAGCGGACGTCGCCGTCAGGCGGTGACGATCAAGCATGTCGCCGCCGACGCCGGCGTGTCGCTGCAGACCGTCAGCCGGGTGATCAACAACGACCCCAAGGTCAGCCCGCAGATGAAGGCCCGGGTCGAGGCGTCGATCGAGACCCTCGGCTATGTCCCGTCGATCGCCGCGCAGCGGATGAGCGGGTCGCGGTCGTACATCATCCTCGCGCTCAACGACCGCGATCGCACCATCGCCGACTGGATGGAGCGCCAGGGCGTCGACTGGGTGGATCAGATGCTGCTCGGCGGAATGCTGAAATGCGCCGAGCTCGGCTACCGGATGATGATCGAGCTGGTCGACACCCACAACGATCACGTCCAGCGCGAGCTGCGCGCGACCATCGCCGCGTTGCAGCCCGACGGCGTGATCCTGACCCCGCCGCACTCCGACAACACGCTGATCACGACATTTCTGGCCGATCACCGCATCCCGTTCGCGCGGATCGGTTCGATTGCGCCCGGTCCCGGCATCCGCTTGACCATGGACGACGAACGCGCGGCGCGGATCGCGACCGAGCATCTGGTCGGCCTCGGCCACAAGCGGATCGGGTTCATCAGCGGCTCGGACGAATATTCGCTCAGCCAATGGCGCGTCGATGGCTGGCGCACGGCGATGGCGGCCGCGGGCCTGGACACCGACGGCCTCCTCGCCAAGGGCGATTTCACCTTCGCCTCGGGTGAGGTGGCCGCGCGGCATTTGCTTGGGCTGGCCGAGCCGCCGACGGCAATCGTCGCCAGCAGCGACAAGATGACCCTCGCGACGCTCGAGGTGGCGCGCGATCTCGGCCTCAGCGTACCCGGCGATTTGTCGTTGATCAGCTTCGACGACACGCCGATCGCCCGCTTTGCAGTGCCGCCGCTGACGTCGGTCGACCAGCCGATTGCAGCAACTGCGTCGCGCGCCGTCGAACTGATCATCGCGGCCCAGCGCGGTCAGCCGCTCCCGGACGAGCCGGTGATCGTCCCTGCCACACTGATCGAACGACAGTCGACCGCGATCGCCCATGCCCGCTGAGGCGATCCAAGCCGACCGGCAGTCGCCGCGCTTTCTATGGCTTTACGCGCTTGCCTGGGCCGGAGGCGCGATTGGCTATGTTCCGTTCCTGACCATCCTGCTGCCGCTCCGCATCACCGCAGTCACCGGCACCGATAATATTCGCTGGCTCGCCTTGATCACTTTCTCCGGCGCCATCGCCGCCAGCGTCGGCAACATTCTGTTCGGTTGGCTGAGCGACCGCAGCGGCAGCCGCCGCGGCTGGATTGCCTCGGGCCTGGCGCTCAACGTCGGACTGCTGCTGGCGATGACGTTGGTCGTCGCGCCGCTCGCGCTGCTCGGCCTGATCCTGCTGTGGCAGCTCGCGCTCAACATGATGCTCGGTCCGCTGTCCGCCTGGGCCGGCGACTGCGTCCCGCGCGTGCAAATGGGGCTGCTCGGCGGCCTGCTCGCCTTTGCCCCGGCGATGGGCGCGCTGGCCGGGGTGCTCATCACCGTGCCGAACTTCGCCGGCCCGAGCGCGCGGGTGGTGCTGGTCGCCGCACTGATCGTCGTTTGCGTTGCGCCAGTGTTGCTGTTCGGCCGGCCGCTGAGCGTGCCGGTGGCGGACGATCCGAAAACGCCGATCCAGGTCCGGCGTCCGTTCATCGCGATGTGGCTGGCGCGCCTGCTCGTGCAAATCGCCGAGGCCGCGCTGTTCGCTTATCTGCTGATCTATTTCCGATCGGTCCAGCCGGACATCGGCGAGGATTTCATTGCCCGCCTGTTCTGCGTCGTGCTGGTCGCCGCCGTGCCGATCGCACTCGTCGTCGGGCGCTGGGCCGACCGGACTCAGCGGCCGTTCTTTCCGCTGGCGATCGCGGCGACGTTCGCAGGCAGCGGGCTGGTCGTGCTGGCGCTATCGCGAAGCGTCGACTGGGCGATCCCCGGCTACATGTTGTTCGGCCTGGCGACGACCGTCTTTCTCTCGCTGCACAGTGGCCAGACGCTGCGCGTGTTGCCCCGTGCAAAGCATCGCGGGCGCGATCTCGGCGTGTTCAATCTGACCAACACCGTGCCGTCACTGATCATGCCCTGGCTGACGCTCGCGCTGGTCCCCAGCTTCGGCTTCGCCGGCCTGTTCGTGCTGCTCGCTCTGTTGGCCTTTACCTCCGCAGCCATCCTCTCCGCGCTCCCGCGCACTTAGCAAGCTAGGGTTTGATATGTCCGTAGCATCCAGGTTCCTGCTCCTCGGCCTTTCAGCGTCTCTACTCACGGCTTCGCAAGCTGCCACGCCCCGCCCGGCGGGGCGCGCGGTCGATGCCGACGCCGCGCGGGTGCGCGCGATCGTCGCCGGCATGACGCTTGAACAGAAGATCGGGCAGATGACCCAGGCCGACATCCGCTCGGTCACGCCCGACGAGGTGCACAAATATTACATTGGCTCGGTGCTCAACGGCGGCGGCGCATGGCCGGCGATGAATATGCATTCGAGCGTTGGCGACTGGGTCAAACTGTCGGACGAATTCTACCGCGCGTCGATGACCACCGACATGACGGTCAAGGTCCCCATCATCTGGGGCATCGACGCGGTTCACGGCAATAATAATATCTACGGCGCGACGCTCTTCCCGCACAATATCGGGCTTGGCGCGGCGCATGATCCGGCACTGATGACGCGCATTGGCCAGGCCACCGCCCAACAGGTTCGCGCGACTGGCATCACCTGGACCTTCGCGCCGACCCTGGCCGTGGTTCAGAACCCGCGCTGGGGCAGAACCTACGAGAGCTACAGCTCCGATCCGGCGCTGGTCCGCACCTATGCCGGGGCGATGGTGCGCGGGTTGCAAGGCCGGCTGGGCAGTCCAACCTCGGTGCTGGCGACCGCCAAGCACTGGCTCGGCGACGGCGGCACATTCCATGGGGTCGACCAGGGCGAAACTCGAACGACCGAAGCAAACCTGCTCAGCACCCACGCCGCGGGTTATTATGGCGCGATCGGCGCCGACGTGCAGACCGTGATGGTCAGTTACTCGAGCTTCACCGACACCGCGTCGGGCCATCAATGGGGCAAGATGCACGGCAACGCCCATCTGGTCGACGGCGTGTTGCGCAAGCGGCTCGGCTTCAAGGGCCTGGTCGTCAGCGACTGGAACGGCATCGAGCAGGTCCCCGGCTGCACCAAGTGGAGCTGCCCGCAGGCGATCAACGCCGGGATCGATTTGATCATGGTCCCAGAAGACTGGAAGAAGTTCATTCCCGCGACCATCGACGACGTGCGCGCCGGCCGCATTCCGATGAACCGGATCGACGACGCTGTCGCGCGGATCATCCGGGTCAAGCTCAAGTCTGGGCTGTTCAATGGCTCACCCGCGACCAGCGCGAAGCCGAATGCGGCAACGCTCCATTCTCCCGAGATTCGCCAGCTCGCGCGCGAGGCGGTGCGCAAGTCGCTGGTGCTGCTGAAGAACGATGGCGGAGTCCTGCCGCTGCGCAATCGCGGCAAGGTCCTGCTCGTCGGCAAGGGCGCGGACAGCGTCCCGATGCAGTCCGGCGGCTGGTCGTTGACCTGGCAGGGCACCGACACGAGCAATGCCGATTACCCCTATGCCACCACGCTCCTCGCCGCGATGCGCCAGAAGCTTGGCGCGAACCGCGTCGATTACAGCGCCGACGGCACCGGCGTGGATGTGCGCCGCTATTCGGCCGTGATCATGGTCGCCGCCGAAAACCCCTATGCCGAAATGCACGGCGACATCATCTTCCCGGCGCCGATCCGGCACACGACCCGCTTCCCCCAGGATCTGCAGGCGCTCGAGCGCGTCAGCGGCAAGGGCGTGCCGGTAGTGTCCCTGCTGTTTTCGGGGCGCCCGCTGGCGGTCAACGATCTGATCAATCGTTCCGACGCGTTCGTCGCCGCCTGGCTGCCGGGCACCGAAGGGCTCGGCATCGCCGATCTGCTGGTCGCCGGCCCCAATGGCCGCCGCGCCTACGACTTCACCGGCCGGCTTTCGTTCGATTGGCCCGCTGGCGATTGCCTGCCGACCACAGGCGGCAACCAGTTCGCGCGCGGCTACGGTTTGTCGCTGGCCCAAGTGCGGAAAGTGGGGCGCCTGCCCGAGCGCGCGCCGGTCGCGACCTGCCCGCCGGAGAGCCGGTAAACCAGGGCGGAGAATGGCGGAGTCGGAGTCCGTCTAATTAACTCTATCATAGACTTGAAATTACGTAAGTTTTTGACTCCGAGAAACCTGTTATCCCACATTTTCTCCCACGCGCCGGCAGCATCACCTCATTATTTGGCTCATTCTATTCAATCCATCTCGCGCGCGGGGAATGCGCGAAACCAAAAGTTGGCTAATGTCCGTTTCCGACCCATTGCGGACATAAGCGCTGGTCCTATGGGCGGCCAATGACCTGATCCGCCTGATCTAAGATCCTGGGCGGAAGCGTTAGGCCGATTAACGCAGCGGCTGATCGGTTGACCGTAAGGAAATAGCGAGCCGGATGTTGGATCGGCAAATCTCCAGGCCGCGCGCCTTTCAAGATGCGATCAACGTAGCGAGCCGCCGTTCGGAACTGCTCCTCCTGATCGGGCGCATAGGACATTAGTCCTCCTGCCTCCACAAAAAGCCGCGACTGATAGATGGCAGGAAGGCGATGTTGCCGAGCAAAGTCCACGATCATGGCCCGGTTGACCAGGGCTAACCCGCCTTGAAAGCTAACGAACCCCTCCATCCGATCTGCCACCAGGCGGGCCAACGCATCCTGAAGTTCAGCGAGATTGGTAGCGCGGTAAGGACGGACGCTCAGGCCCAGATTTGGCGCGGTCGCTTCCGCGTCAGCGAGTTGCACCTGATGGCCACCGCGCCCAGGCGTGGTCGATAAGAGCGCCACACGCGACAGTTGCGGGGCGGCCTCCTTGAGTAGACGCAGCCGTGTTCCTGTGAGCCCCGGCGGCAGCTCGTCCATACCAGTCACATTGCCGCCGGGCCGTTCCATGCTTTGGGCCAAGCCGTTACTGACGAGCCCGGGACCGGTGGCGAGCACGGTCGGCGTATGCGATTTCAGCCGCTGCAGCTCCAAGGCATATGGCAGGGCGGCGGCGACGATCACGTCGAGGTTCATCGCTGCGAGTTCCGCCGCGTGCACTTCGCCGTCGCGGGAGTTTGGTCGGTCCTGACGCATCTCCAGGATGAGATCTACACCTTCAACATAGCCAAGGCTGCGCAGCTCTTCACGGAACGCAGCGACCAAGGTTGGAAAGGCGTTCCCAGTAAGATAGCCGACACGCGGAACTCGACCTGCACTCAACCGATGCGCACATCCACCGAGCATTAACAACGACATGCTCAGCCCCGCCGCGTGATTGAAGAAGCTACGTCGGCTAAGCTGGACCATCTCGCTCCCCGCGCTAGCGCTGCTGGGCTGGCAAGCTTAACACGTCGCGCAAGTTGTGTCCGCTTCCGCCCGGATCGACCGCTTACTCGGCTCAGCTCTGCGTTTGGCCGCGGCGCCCTTCATTCACCTGGCGGCCGAGATGGCTGGAGGTGGGAGCGGGTGCCTAATTCGGCCAGTTCGCCGGCACGTCTTTGACGCAGTCACCATAGGCCGAGCGAGCGACGTTCATGTAGAAGGAAACACGCTTCGGATCGAGCGAGCCAATACGGCGGATCGCGGGCAGCGCTGACGTGGCCGCCGCGTAGATCATGTTGTCATCGTTCCGCAGCGCCTCGACCGCCCATAAGAGCTGGCTTTCCTCGGCTTGGGTCAGCGGGCCGCCGGTTCGTTTGATGCCGCGCAGGCGCGCGAGGTCCACTGCCTCCTGCCGGTTGGCAGCGTCCATGGCCGGCAGCGTCGTATAGGGCACGGTGAACAGATCGAGCGCATCCTGGTCCATATGGGTCGAGACCTGCGAGGCGGTCGCGCTTTCGTAGGCAATGCGGTCATAGGTCACGAATACGACTTTGTATTCGGCGACGAGATTAGCGATCTCGATACGGCTACGGTTTGTTTCGACCGCAGCGCGTAACCCATCGAGCCGGGCCTGCATACATGGATGGAGCGCCACGCGTTGATAGACTTCAGGCCCATCGTCGGCCAGCAGCTCATGGCGGATTGCCGCTTCCGACACCTTGACCTTGTGGGCCCATTCCCAGCCGTCGACCGCCTGCTGCGCCAGCAGCGCGATCAGAACGCCAACGACAACGATCGCGATCTCGCGGGTATTCTCGCGCCAGTCGAACCACGGCTTGGACGCCGGTTTTGCCATTTGCGATCCCCTCGGCGGAACAGCCTAAGCGATTAGCCGCTCAAGGCAAATCACGGGGTAAGTGCGTCGTCTGCTGTCCGCTTCCACCCATTGCGGATATTAGGTGCGGCCCGACGTCAGCCAACGCTTGACCTAAAGGCTGGGGCGGCGAGGTGCCAGCTGGTGCGTTCCTGGTAGGCCCGGGCGAGCGCGAGTACTCGTCCCTCACCCCACATCGGACCGGCGATCTGCATCCCAACCGGCAGCCCGTTCGGTGTGAACCCGCACGGGACGGAAGCGGCAGGAATCCCAAACGCACTCATGGGTTGCGAAGTATTTCGGACGCGCGTGGCGAGCGGCAGGTTAGAGGTATCCCCTGGACGGAGTTCCGCCAGCTTCTCAGACGTGGCACGATTGGGCGTGACGACCAGATCGACGTCTTCGAAGGTCGTCTGAATCGCTCGCCTGAGCTCGTCGAGTTGGTGGCGCGCCGCGGCATATTCGGCAGCTGTCAGCGCCTTCCCCATGTTCAGCCGGCTCCGGAGCAGAGGACCGTAGAGTTCTGGCGCTCGTTCGAAATCGGACCGATGGTAGGCATAAGCTTCCGCGCGTTGCAGAACGGCAAACATATCAGGATCGAAGTACGGCAGGCTGACGTCACGAACTTGGGGCGCAATGGCTGTTATGTCCCGCAAGGCCTGGTCGATCGCCGGCGCGACGTCTGGCTTCAGGTCATCAAAGAACGGTCTGCGAACGATGCCAACGCGCAGGCCGCGGACCGAGCGGGCGATCTCGCGTCTGTAGTCGGGCACAGGGTGGTCCCCGCTCGAAGCATCGAGGCGATCATATCCCGCCATTGCTTGCAGCAGGATGGCGGCGTCCGTCGCTGAGCGGGTCAGCGGGCCG
>Ga0163163_10000257_pt1 | contig 53646 bp, 39 predicted proteins | sample S65metaG_FD_119766 | JGI IMG/M metagenome (GOLD analysis project Ga0163163, IMG submission 119766) | Switchgrass rhizosphere microbial communities from Kellogg Biological Station, Michigan, USA - S6-5 metaG | ecosystem: Host-associated > Plants > Roots > Rhizosphere > Soil | place: USA... | reverse complement strand
TGTCTCAGTGCCCGTGTGACTGGTCGTGCTCTCACACCAGTTACTGATCGTAGGCTTGGTGGGCCGTTACCCCGCCAACTACCTAATCAGCCGCACACCCATCTTCAAGCGCCGTAGCTATAATATGAAAGAGATGCCTCTTCTATATGTTACGGGGTATTAATCCAAGTTTCCCTGGGCTATTCCCCACTTAAAGGAAGGTTGTGTACGTGTTCCGCACCCGTTTGCCGGTCGCCAGCATCTGTATTGCTACAGACCTGCTGCCCCACGACTTGCATGTATTAAGCCTGCCGCTAGCGTTCATCCTGAGCCAGGATCAAACTCTCCATTGTAAATGAGATTTGACCATGACTTTAATCTCTTTTGGAAATTAACGTCTGTTCTAATTTTGTACGCTAACATTACCTGACGTAAATCGTTGATTTACGTGCTGTTGTTTCCAATCTTTCAAAGATCTTGCGGCGTCTTACGCCACCCCGTTTTTTGAACGGAGTGCAAAGGTAAGGGCCTTTTCTATTTCAACCAATTTTTTTCTGAATTTTACGAAGTTTTTTTACCCCGAACTGACCAGAAAGAATTTGAAGAACTATTCACTTTTTTTGAAGCGGACGGCAAAGATACAAGGCTTACAACTCACCACCAATTTTTTCATCGGTTTTTATTCACATCGCCTTCACACTCAAGCCATCCTAAAAGAACTACCCGTTTTTTCCAAAGCGGGCCGCAAAGATACACAGGGATGGGTTTTTTCCAAATCTTTTTTGAACCGAAATCAATGTCGAAACGCTGAATTAGGCGTGAATGCTGGGTTTGGGGGCTAAAAAAAGTTTAGAGTTTGGGGTTCGAATTGATGTATTGGGGTATTGAGGTATTAGGGTATTAGTAAAATCCACACCTACACTATCCAGTATCTAGTATCCAATATCCAAAACTTCATTCGGAAAAGCAACCTGCTTCAAAAACAAACCCCTCCCAGGCACCGAAAAATCAACCCTCAATGAATCACCCGACTCAATCACAGCTTTAAACTCTTCCACACTCAGCTTTCCCCTCCCAACCTGCAACATCGTTCCCACCAAACCCCTCACCATTCCTCGCAAAAAGCGATTCGCCCGCACCCCATACTTCCAACAACCCTCCTCAAAGACCCAACTGCTTTCGATGATACGGCACCTGAAACTCTTCACCTGCGTGTTTCGCTTCGAAAAAGCACTGAAATCCTCATACGACTTGATCGCCTCCGCCGCTGCAGTCATCAAATCCCCGTCCAGCGCATAAGGATAATAGTAGGCCCGGTCATCCAAAAAGGGATCCTTCTCCCGGAATATAAAATATTCGTATTCCCGCCATATTGCATCAAACCTGCAATGCACCTCATCGCCTACCCGATGAAAACCTTTGATCACTATGTCCTCCGGTAAAATCGAATTGATATTATACACATGCTTCGCCTCCAGGTTCAAACCCGTATCCACATGAAAGTAATTCTGCAGCGCGTGCACGCCGGCATCCGTGCGCGATGATCCGGTGCACGAAAAAACCTCGCGGTAAAAAATGCCCAATGCCTTCTCCACCTCAGCCTGTACCGAGTTGGCATTGGCCTGCACCTGGAAACCACTGTAATTGGTCCCCTTATAAGAAACCTCAATGAAATAGCGCATAGCGCAACAAATATCGAAAAGAAATACCTATTGAATCAAGGCATTGAAGCGATTGATGTAGTAGCTGTCGGTGAGAATGTCTCCCAGCTTCTTAAAATTCGATGGGTCGTAAACGTACGGCCAGGCAGCATCCAGCAACTGGTACTTACCCTTCTGCGTGAGAAAAATATAACTCAAACTCCTGATCATATCTGCGCTGTAACAATGAAGTTTGAATTCTTTTAGCGCCGTCATCACCATTTCATCCTCATCAGTCTTGGTGATCATCCGCTTCCGCAATTTGAAAAGATCATCATCATTAGCAAGCCCCTTACAATTCGGATTAATGGTTGCCGCCTCAGGCAAAGTTGAAGCAGTGGTATCTACTTTTTCCGCACCCTTGGTCATTGCCGGCTTCGACACATTGATGGTATCTACTGTTGAAGATTTCGGATAAACAGACATGTCCAGAAACCTCGGATCATTTTGCGCGCTGTTTTTACTTTGTTCCGATTGAGCCGTGACAGTTGGTTTGACCGCTTCCCCGATCTTTTTCGAAATAAAGATCCTCACCGTATCCGCCGTACCATCTTCTGCCCGGTCAATATAAACCAGGTCAATGCCTTCGCTATTGCTCGATTGTGAACTACGGATAACACCAGGCGTTATTACTGCTACCGGTTTGGCCGCCGTTGAATGCTTGACAGATGGCTCCACCGCTTTCGTATTCATCGCCGCCACAGCCACACTATCCGTTTTCTGTGTGGTTGGCTTCGCCACATTGTCAACCGGTTTGGCATTTAGCGTATCCTTTACCGTTAGGCTGTCTGTTGCAGGCACCGTTCCTTTTTTTGTGGTGGTCTTTTTACTGCCAAGCAAGGGCAGCTTCGCGCCTTTCTTAGCGGCAGGTTTACCTGTAGCAACAGCGGGTGGGTTATTCGTCGCCACCGGCGCTGAAGTAGTACCCACAACAGGCGCCACCGAAACAGGACTTGTTTTCACAGAATCTGTCTTCGCTATCGTGTTCGTCGGTTTTTCTTCAACCGGCAAGAAGGGATGTTCCCTGATACTGGGATCATCAACCACCGCAGCAAGCATGGTTGAAAAAGGATCATCACTCAAACTCCCGGAACTATTCCTGAGTGAAGAAGCACTTTCCACAAGATCGCCCCTCGTAAGTTCCGAATTCTGAATATTCTGCAAGCCCCATCCCCTGTCACCCAGGCTCTTAAGCACAAATCCCATGTCGCGCTTGTCTACCTTTAACCTAAATCGGTAGTCCGGAAATTCCTTGCGGGGAAAACCAATATTAACCTGGTAATCACCCTCGGCGAGTGGCAAAATGAGCCAGCCGGTGGATGAAGAACTAATGACTTTGGAATTGAGACTGAGATAGAAGGGCTTCCCGTTTTCGCTCTGGATATAGATGAAGTGGTTATCAAGAGCCAACGTATGGATGGCTCCTGCCAGAAATATCAGGAGAATCAGTTTTCGCATGAACACCATTTCCGAAGGGTGATAAGATCCTAAACCATCCGTTACAAATCTACTCTAAATGGTCAAATGGCAGCCATTTATCAAAAAATTTATGATCGCGCCAACACCGAAACCTTATTTTTGCGGACTCAAAAATTTTGAATGAACAAGACTCTCCTGACATTGGCCTTTTTGGCAATCCTTTCTTTTAGCCAGGCCCAATCCGACTCAGCATCAGCAGACACGAGCTGGAAGACATTGTACCGGGCAGTTCCGGAAAAAATTAATGATCTCGTGCATGCGAAGCTCGATGCCAAATTCGATTACAACAAATCGCAGCTCATTGGCAAGGCCTGGCTCACGGTTCAACCCCACTTCAACCCCGTAAGCACACTAGAACTTGATGCCAAAGGAATGGACATTCGGCAGGTGGCGCTTGTTAAATCGTCAGGCAACCAAAATCTGAAATACAACTACGATGGTTGGATCCTTACCGTCACACTCGACAAAACTTATACCCGGAACGAAAAATATACGGTCTTTGTCGACTACACAGCCAAACCCAACGACCTGAAGGCAAAAGGCAGCGAAGCCATCAAAGACGCCAAAGGACTCTATTTCATCAATCCAAAAGGAGAAGAAAAAAACAAACCCACGCAAATCTGGACGCAGGGCGAGACAGAAGGGACCTCAGTGTGGTTTCCGATCATCGACAAACCCAATCAAAAATGTACCGATGAAATCACCATGACGGTGCCCGATAAATACGTCACCCTGAGCAATGGACGCCTCGCTTCGCAGAAAAAAAATTCCGACGGAACACGCACCGATACCTGGAAAATGGAGTTGCCACATTCACCCTATCTCTTCTTTATGGGAATTGGCGACTACGCCATTGTCAAGGACAAATACAAGAATATCGACGTTGATTATTATGTGGAGAAGGATTATGCAAGCGTAGCCAAAAAAATCTTTGGTCTCACACCGCAGATGATTGGCTTCTACGAAAAGCTCACCGGTGTGCCTTATCCCTGGAATAAATATTCACAAATCACGGGCAGGGATTATGTAAGTGGAGCGATGGAAAACACCACGTCCACACTGCATTCCGACGCAGCCCAGGCCGACGCGCGTGAACTGGTTGATGGCAATGAATGGGAAACCACCATCGCACACGAATTGTTTCACCAATGGTTTGGTGATTATGTTACCGCAAAAAGCTGGAGCAACCTCACAGTGAACGAATCGTTCGCTGACTACAGTGAATATCTCTGGCTGGAACACCAATATGGTTTGGACAAAGCGGGTGAAGACAATCTTGACCAGATGGATTTGTACACGGGAAGTCCGGCGCAGGAGGAAAAGCATTTGGTACGTTATTATTATGCAGATAAGGAGGATATGTTTGACCTGGTTTCTTACCAGAAAGGTGGAAGAGTGCTACACATGTTAAGGAAATATGTAGGCGACAGCGCCTTCTTCAAAGCGCTCAACCTCTATCTCAATACCAATAAATTCAGCAACGCAGATGCAGGCCAGCTTCGGCTTGCCATGGAATCCGTGAGCGGAAAAGATCTCCATTGGTTCTTCAACCAATGGTATTACGGTAACGGTCACCCGAAGCTGGACATCAGCTACAAATTTGACGATGCAGCGAAAAAGGCAATCGTAACCATCGCGCAGACACAGGATGGGAATATTTTCAAATTACCCATCGCCATTGACGTTTACAACGGCACCAACAGGCAACGCAGGGAAGTATGGGTCGACAACAAAGTGGACACTTTTGTTTTTAACTACAAAACAAAGCCAGACCTGATCAATGTTGACGCAGAAAAATATACGCTCTGCGAAAAGAACGATCACAAGACCCTCGAGAACTATGCATTTCAATATAAGAATGCAAGGATCTACGCTGATCGTCGGGAAGCTATTGCTGCAGCGATTCGGATGCAGGACCAGATTAATGCAATGGCTATACTGGAATCGGGATTGAAGGATCCTTATGCGGGATTAAGAAAAATGGTATTGGACAGTCTTGACCTGCGTAACCAAACCGTACAGAAGGCTTTTGAACCGGTGATTGCTGACCTGGCGAAGAATGAAAAAGATCCCAAGACGAAGGGCAAGGCCCTGGAGCTGCTTAGCTTCTATAAGAATCCAAATTACCTGAATGTTTTCAAGGGTAACATCAATGATTCATCCTATTCTGTTGCAGGATCGGCACTGTTTGGTTACACCATCCTGGATCAGCAGGCAGGACTGGCAGCGGCTAAGACAATGGTGGCACAACCGTCAAAAGGGAAGCTGGCTGAGTCAATTTGTATTATCCTGATGAGCCTGTCTGGCGAAGAAGAATTCGACAACATTGCAAAAACATATTCAGTTTTGTCCGGCCAGGAAAAATTAGACGCGATTGATGCCTTTGCATCATTCCTGGTACGCACACAGAGCACTGAAAAGTTGAAACAGGGTGTGGATCTCATTACTGATTACCGCGACCATATGTCGGCGAGGAATAAGGATGAAATCATTCCCATCATCAACAATGTTATTTTAAAAGGAATTGCGACGCAGAAAGCCGCAACGAAGAGTGGCGCATCAAACGCCGCAGAGATTCAGAAGCAGATTGATTATATCAATGAGAAGATCAAGTAGTTTGAAGTTTTGGGTTTGGAGTTTGGAGTTGGATCAATTAACTCCAAACTCTAAACTAAACTTGAGCTACTGCTCAAGTTTTACCAGCTACCGCCGGAACCTCCTCCCCCAAAACCTCCTCCACCGAAGCCGCCAAAGCCACCGCCACCGCTGCTTCCACCGCCTCCCCAGCCTCCACTGCTACCACCTCCGCCGAAGCCCCCTGTTGGCAACCACCAGATGGATCCACGCCTGCTCATAAATGAACCGCCACCTCCACGGTTGATGCTGGAAAGAATGATGATGACGATAACGATAACGATGATGAGAAATAATTTGCTGCCGCCGCCCTTTCTGCCCCTATCGGCATATCCTGCCGGGGGCTGGTATTCCCCACGTGTCGCTTTGATAATGGCGTCAGTGCCTTCGTCAATACCGCGATAAAAATCGTTCTGCCTGAAATTGGGAACGATTTCTGTTTCAATAATTTCTTTGCAGGTGATATCAGGCAATGCTGATTCCAGGCCGGTTCCAGGCGCGATGAAAACCTTTCTGTCGTCCTTGGCTATGAGCAATACCACGCCATTGTTAAACTGCTTGTTACCTACACCCCAGGCCCTTCCAATGCGCGTAGCATAGTCTCCGGGATCTTCACCATTGGTGCTGGTTACAATAATGACCGCAATTTGGTTAGAACTGCTGTCATCAAATTCAACCAATTTCCTTTCCAGTGCTTCCCGTTGATCAGGGGATAAGATTCCAGTGAAATCATTTACCAGCCTGGGCGGATTGGGCGCGGGCGGAAGTGGCTGCGCAACCAACTTAACGCAGGTTGCAAGAAATAGAAAAAAGAATATGGCCTTCCAAGCACGCATGTGTCAGTGAAGCTTTTTTATAAATGTCATGGATTATATATCGTATTAACTGCCGAAAACAATTTCGTCAGGCAGTTCATTCTTGTCTTCCCCTTTTTCGTATGGAAAATGCGATTTCAGCGCTTCGCCAATGTCAAGCACAATTTGCGAAAGGCCTGCAGCATAATTGTTGCCGGAAAAATGAGAAAGCATTTTGCTTACTTCTGCCTGCCAGAAGGCGTTCCCCACTTTCAAATGAATGCCTTCATCGCCAAAAATCGCCAACTGTTTATCCTTGAGCGCAACATAAACCAGCACACCATTCCGGTTATCCGTTTTTTCCATCTGCAATCCGAAGAAAATTTCGGCTGCCCGGTCAATCGGATCCACAAACCGGCAACGGCTTTCAATATACACCCGCACTTCTCCGCTGGTACGACGTTCTGCTTCGCGAATGGCGCTCACGATCAAATTATTTTCCTCGGGAGAAAAATAACGGCCAGGCCTCGTAAAAAAACTGAAAATGCCCACGTTGCTTGATTTAAAATTTTATTTCCGGTGATTGATCCGATCCGGGAGCTGCAGAAAATCCCTCTCTTTGTTTATACCCCGTCAACTTCGCTACGATATTGGCAGGAAAGCTTCTCACTTTCTGATTATAGTCTGCAACGGCTGCATTGAAATCATTCCTTGCCACTTTGATCCTTCGCTCTGTGCCTTCCAGCTGGCTCTGCAGGTAAAGGAAATTTTTTGTGCCTTTCAGATCGGGATAGTTTTCAACGACTGCAATAATCCGGTTCACAGAATTTGCTACCTCAGCCTGCGCTTTTTCCTGGTTGGTGTAATTGTTATTATTAGGTTCCGCTGCACTCACAGTCACCTGTGCCGCCTTCGCTCTCGCTTCAGCTAATTGCTTCAAGGTTTGTTTCTCATAATCGGAACTTGCTTTTACCACCGAAACGAGGTTAGGCACAAGATCACCCCTGCGCTGATAGGCGCTCTGGAGATCACTCCACGTCAACTTCACCTGCTCTTCTTTTTTGACAAGGCTATTGTAATTCGTAGCGAAAAAAGCTGCCACGATTAATAGCAGAATGACCAGGATCAGACCGGTTCTTCTGGATGAGTTGCTTGCCATGCGCCGGTTAGAACTTTACTTCTGGTGCTTTTTCTGAACCGGGATCGGCCTTGAATCCCTCCTTCGATTTAAATCCAAACATGCCGGCGAGCAGGTTCATCGGGAAGGAACGAACCTTCACATTATAATCATTCACAGCAGTGTTAAAGACATTCCTGGAGCTGCGAATGCCATTTTCAATCTGTTCCAATTGTCCCTGGAGCTGAAGGAAGTTCTGATTGGCTTTGAGGTCGGGATAATTTTCAACAACCGCAAGCAGTCTGCTGAGCGCACCGCTCAGTTGCCCCTGGGCCTGTTGAAATTCCGCAATTTTTTCTGGAGTAAGGTTATCTGCATTAATGTTAACTGAAGTTGCTTTCGCACGGGCTTCCACCAATTGTGTCAACGTGGTTTGTTCAAAGTTCGCTGCCCCCTTTACGGTGTTCACCAGGTTGGGCACCAGGTCGGCTCTACGCTGGTATTCGCTTTGAACATTGTTCCATGCCTTTTTTACATTTTCATCCTGGGTAACCAGTCCATTATAGCCCGAGCAGCCGCAGCCGCCGAAAAGCAGGACCACACCAAGAATAACTACAATTAGCAGAGTTTTCGAGTTCATGACAAATGGTTTTTTTGACTAAATAAAGATAAGGTTTTGCTGGATGCTGGATACCAGATACCGGATACTGGATTGAATTGCTGCCCAATACCCTATTACCCCAATATCCAATTCTTCCTATTCCTTTATAGCCGCAATTCCAGGTAATTCCTTGCCTTCAAAGTATTCCAACATCGCGCCACCACCAGTTGATACGTAGCTCACTTTGGTGGCATAACCGAACTGGTTAACCGCAGCAACGGAATCGCCGCCGCCTACGAGCGAGAATGCACCCTTGCCAGTTGCCTCAGCCACCGCCTTTGCAACAGCCTTGGTGCCTTTTTGAAATTTTTCCATTTCAAAGACGCCCATCGGACCATTCCAAAGTATGGTTTTCGATTTGTGAATGACATTGGCAAACTGCTCGATGGCATTCGGACCAATGTCGAGTCCCATCCATCCATCAGGGATATTATTACTGGGAGAAGCGGAAGTATTTGCAGAGGCATCGAATTTATCTGCAATCATGGAGTCTGAGGGCAGATGAATATTCACGCCCTTCGAAGCAGCCTTCGTAATAATATCCAGTGCAGTTGATATGCAATCATTTTCGCAAAGTGAATTGCCAATTTTGCCACCTTCGGCCTTCATAAAAGTATAGGCCATGCCGCCACCAATAACAATATCGGTAGCCCTGTCAATCAGGTTTTCGAGAATGAGGATTTTGTCAGACACTTTTGCCCCACCGATAATAGCCGTGAATGGCCTGGTGGCTGTATGCAAAACTTTTTCAGCGCTGCTCACTTCACCTTCCATCAGCAGTCCAAACATTCTCTTATCAGATGGGAAATATTTCGCAATCACGGCCGTGGATGCATGCGCACGGTGGGCCGTACCAAATGCATCATTCACGTATACATCGCCCAGCTTTGCCAGCTTTTGTGCAAAGTCCGGATCGCCTTTCTCTTCTTCTTTATAAAACCGAAGGTTTTCCAACAACAGCACTTCACCGGGACGCAACATGTTTGCCGTCATATAAGCCTGTTCTCCGATGCAATCGTTAGCGAAGAAAACATGTGCGCCACCAAGCAGGTCGGTCAGATGGTTAACGAGGTGCTTAAGCGAATATTTTTCTGTGGGACCGTCCTTGGGCCTGCCCAGGTGGCTCATCAGGATTGCGCTGCCGCCGTCTTTCAGGATTTTTTGAATGGTGGGAATAGTGGCAGTCATTCGGGTGTCGTCGGTGATATTATATTTATCATCGAGCGGAACATTGAAGTCCACGCGGACCAGCACTTTCTGGTTAGCAAAATTATAGTCTGAAAACTTTGACATAGCAAGTTGGCAGAGCCGGTTTTTGGTTATGAAAAAGAAAGGCTTCCCTGAACTACGGAAGCCTTCCTATGTATTGGAACAAAGATCTAAGCTTTCTTCGCTGATTCCTCAACAAGTTCTTTGCTTATCAATTTTGCGAAATAGTGCACGGTGCGAACGAGCTGGCTAACATAGCTCATCTCATTATCGTACCAGCTTACTGTTTTCACAAGTTGCGCATCACCAACTGTCACCACCTTTGTTTGAGTAGCGTCGAAAAGTGAGCCAAAGTGAATACCGATGATATCGCTGCTCACAATTTCATCTTCGGTATAACCGAAGCTTTCATTGTTAGCGGCTTTCATGGCTGCATTCACTTCTTCTAATGTTACTTTCTTTTTCAGAATGGTGGTGAGCTCAGTGAGTGAGCCCGTAAGTGTAGGTACGCGTTGAGCACCGCCGTCAAGTTTGCCCTTGAGACTGGGCAATACCAGGCCGATGGCTTTTGCGGCGCCAGTGCTGTTAGGTACAATGTTTTGTGCAGCGGCACGTGCCCTGCGTAAATCACCTTTCGGATGCGGGGCATCCTGCGTGTTCTGATCATTCGTATAGGCGTGTACGGTGGTCATCTGGCCGGCTACGATTCCGAACTTTTCGTCCAACACCTGTGCCATCGGCGCAAGGCAGTTGGTGGTGCAGGAAGCGCAGCTGATAATGGTTTCGCTGCCATCCAGTATACTATGGTTTACATTGAAAACAATCGTTTTGAGATCGCCCGTGGCGGGTGCAGAGATCACTACTTTGCGGGCGCCGGCTGCGAGGTGCGCTGCTGCTTTGTCCTTGTCGGCAAAGAAGCCCGTGCATTCCAGTACAACGTCTACATCGTGTGATTTCCAGGGAATCTCAGCGGGGTTTTTAAGGGCATAGATCTTAATCTCCTCTCCGTTTACGAAAATGGAGTTCTCAGTCGCCTTTACATCCTGGCCGAAGCGGCCCTGGGCGGTATCGTATTTAAGGAGATGGGCAAGCACTTTAGGACTGGTCAGATCGTTGATCGCTACAACTTCGATACCTTCCATATTGTAAATCTGGCGGTAAACGAGTCGTCCGATCCTTCCGAAACCATTAATTGCTACTTTAACTGTGCTCATGGAGTGATTAATTTGATGAATGAGATTTTTTAAGAGAAGCGAAGTTACAATATATAAATATCATACACATTCGGACTTGCCGAACGGTTACCAGATTAGTAAATTGAAAATTTTTTGGCAGATTTTTACACTCCGGCTATCTTTGCACTCCCGATTCCGGAACCTAGACAAAAAATTCTACATAATGGCCCGTTGGTCAATCGGTTAAGACGCCTCTCTTTCACGGAGGAATGACGAGTTCGATTCTCGTACGGGCTACATTGCCCCGACACAAGTGTCGGGGCTTTTTATTTTGACTCAAATCAAGCTACCTCTGAAAATACTTATTTAGCGCATCCCAATAATGTTGCTGCCAGCCTTCGGCCAAATGTTCCTTCAATCCTTCGGGGAATCCGGTATGATCAAAAACTAAATGCGTGCCTGAACCCTCCGCCTTGAGCTCGAATCTTGCTATTGAATATACCCCTGCAGGCCAGTCAACAACCCGCCAGGCTTCCACAATTCGTTGGTCTGGGACCAGCTCTAAAATTCTGCCGGTGATATGTCCGTCGAAAACAGTGAACACACCACCTACCGTGGAATCAATACTGGCCGAGTTGTCGGAGAAATTGGCAAATGACAATTTCGTACTAGCGCTGAATTTTTTTGAATTCAACAGTGCCTGGTAAACCTGACCCGGAGACGCTTTGAGGCTAACGTCCTGGTGAATTGCGATTGGATTGGAATTCGATTGGGAAAATAACAAAATGCGCGAGAACAATGTGCTATAGAAAAGCAGGAAAATGATCTTCATAAAAATGAATTGAGCAATTTCAAATGCGTTTCCACCGTGAAGTCATGAAAGTTAAAAAAAATTACCCGGCTATCTTAATTTGATTCCATAAACCAACCAGAAAATCCAGCTGATGGTTGTTAGAACGGCAACCGTAACAGGGAACCAAATCGCAAGGATCGCGCAAGTGGAATAGAGCGGTAGATAATAATAATAATAAGGAACCCGTCATTTTTGACTACCTTATAGTATCGGTATTGCAATAAGTGGCCTCAACCTGTTCTCCCACTCGCCCAATATTTCGATTAATCATTATGCAGTTAGCCAAAACTCAAATCTCCTTTCAAGGGTTTAAGGCTTTTGTATTGCTCTTCCTGCTCTTATTTAACTGTCGCGATGGATTTAGCCAGGACAAACCTTCTATCAAATGGGGCCGATTTAATTTTCTTTCTGTTGATAGCACATGGAAATACAGGCCCGGCCCGGCGACTGCAGATTTTTTTGAAACCTCCTTCGATGACAAAGACTGGATCTCGATAAAGAATGCATATTTAGAAACGCTGACTCCTCACACGCCCGGCTGGCCTGGCATCGGCACTTTTAGAAAGCGATTTAATGTGCCTGATTCACTTAAACATGTGGCCGCTGAATTGTTTATAGCACAAATTGGTGCATCCCGAATCTACCTTGATGGAAAATTGATTTGCCAGTTTGGCGTCCCGGACGGAAAACCTAAGGATGAGTTTGCAAATGAATATCCGGTAAAGGTTGAGTTGGATGGACAGTCAACGCACACCCTCGTTTTGTATTACGCTAACCACCTAAGCCCTGTACTTAATTCCAAATTTAATCCTGTCGGGTATGGCATCGAATTGTCCCCTGATGATAAATCGTATATTGACACAAAGACGGCATTCCCACATGCGGTTATTTCTTTGTGCATCATCCTAAGCTTCTGCCTGTTCTTCTGTTTCGTTTACGCGTTTTACCCGCACAGGCTGGCAAGCCTGATGAGCGTATTGTTTCTTGCGAGCTTTTCATGCATTTTCGCCGGCGGGCTACTCCAGGACTCGACACACGATATCTGGAAATTAATTCTTGCGGGAAATCTATGGCAGCTCGGATTTTGCTGGCATGCAGGGTTTTTATTGTTATTTCATTATTCCATCTACTATAACCGCCTTCCCAAAAGATCACTTTTAGTTGTGCTGGCGATGATCATTGAGGTTGTCATACTGGATTTCAATTTCGACAAGCCCACCCCACTACATTTAATTGTTCCCTTCACGTTGCTGTTTCAAGTGGAATCCTGGCGAATTGTGATTTTGGGAATAAGAAAGAAAAAAACAGGCTTTTGGATACTGGCTGTTGGGATGTTTGTCTCACTTGCAGGAGCGCTCAATACCATATTCGACGTCTTCAATGTTTTCCCCTGGTACCTCACTTATACACAAGCCATCCTTTCCGTCGTCACCGATCTGTCTTTCCCCCTTACGCTGGCTTTGCAGTACGCCTGGGAATTTGGTTCAGCAAACCGCGACCTACGTAAGCAATTGGCAACGGTGAGTGAACTTTCACATCGCAACCTTGAACAGGAACGGGAAAAGCAGCAAATCCTTTCTGCTCAAAATGAAACCCTGGAACAGCAGGTTTCGGAACGAACGCTGCAGGTGGTCGCACAAACCAAGGAAATAGAAAAACAAAGGGACAACGTAACGCAAACGCTCGAAGAACTTCGGGCAACACAAAACCAATTGATTCAGTCAGAAAAGATGGCTTCACTTGGTCAACTAACAGCGGGAATTGCACATGAAATCCAAAACCCATTGAATTTCGTCAATAACTTTTCAGAAGTTAACCAGGAATTGTTGATCGAAATGAAGGAGGAAATCAACAAAGGCAATAGCGCCGGAGCAAATTCCATTGCCAATGAGATCATTGACAATGAAGAAAAAATAAATCACCACGGCAAAAGAGCCGACGCTATCGTAAAAGGTATGCTGCAACACAGTCGGAGTGGGACTGGCCAAAAGGATTTCATCGACATCAATGCGCTTGCAGACGAATACCTGCGTCTATCCTACCAGGGCTTAAGAGCAAAGGACAAAACTTTCAATTCTTCAATCAACACACATTTCGACCAGAACATCGAAAAGCTGAATGCAATTCCACAGGATATTGGAAGAGTATTGCTAAACTTGTACAACAATGCATTTTATGCCGTGTCTGAAAAAGAAAAGTCAGATGCTTCAAATGGAAAAAATGAATTTGAACCACTGGTTGAAGTGTCTACAAAACGAGTGAATGGTAAAATTGAAATTGTTGTACAGGATAATGGCAAGGGGATTGCCGAAAATGTTATCGATAAAATCTTTCAACCCTTTTTTACCACGAAACCGGCGGGACAGGGCACAGGATTGGGGCTAAGTTTGAGTTACGATATTGTAAAAGCCCACGGAGGAGAAATCAAGGTTGAAAGTGAAACAGGGAAATACACACGATTCACAATAAGCCTGCCTGCAACTTAGTTCCGGTTAAGCCTTTAACACGCTCAAAGCCATACCCATTACGCTGGCCAGCAGTATCACGCATTTCCAACAATTCATTCTATTCATGGTCGAATCTTTTGAAGCACAAATTTATGCATTCGGCGACTCATGAATAGTTAAAATTTACTTCGCTGGCAAGGTCTTTAAAGGTGAGGAAAGAAATATGTTTGGCTTCGACCGAACCACCGCTTTCTTCCACGTTTCTCCATCCTTTTTCGTCAACAGTGGCTGTTTTCAAACACTAGACAGGCTTATTTCCTGGTTAGGCGCATCACCCAACCGCCGCCAGGAGCCATTTTAATATTTATCGTGCTGTTTTTCTCAACGTTTTTCTTGCTTATGTTATAATCAGAAGGATACCGGTCTGCATTAACCCCGTCTTCGCAAATCACCGCTTCGTAATTTCCTTCACCCAAAAAATCGAGTTTCAAATTCAGTTCTCTTGCCTGGCTATTGGTCATGGCTCCCACATAAAAATCCTTCCCTTTTTGCCTTACTGTGACGATGTACTCGCCGAGTTTCGCATCGGGAATTACGGTTTCATCCCAGGTAGTAGGTATGCCACCGAGCAATTTCATAAACTCCGGCTCCATCATTCCCTGCGAAGGGTTCCCCGAGAAGAATTGCATGGGACTTTCATATACCACGAACATGGCAAGTTGTTGCGTGCGCGTGCCGATGGTCATGACCTTATCGGAAATGGGTCGAAAAGTTTTTGGCGTAGCATTATCGAGGATCCCTGGTTCATAATCCATCGGCCCCGATACCATGCGAATAAATGGCAGCAACAAATTATGATCGGGTGTAGCACGGTCACTCCATATATTATATTCTGAACCCAGCACCGCTTCACGTGTCATCGCATTTGGATAAGTGCGGGTGAAACCAGCGGGCTTAAATGCACCGTGGTACATCAACATCATTTTGTGGCGTGCGCAGGCTTCGGCCACGCGATAATAAAAATTCACCATCTTCTGGTCATCACGATCCATAAAATCTGTCATGATGAAAGTCACACCCCATTTGTTGAATTGGTCCAGCGCTTTTTCCAAATTCCTGTCGAGCGACATGGCGAGCGTCCACATGCTTAGTCCGATCCCCTGCGATTTCGCATACGCCGCGATCTCATCCATGTTGATGTCGGGATTGATGGAGAAAAGGTCTTTAGGATCACTCCAGCCCGCATCCATCATGATGCGCTCGAACCCGAATTTTTTTGCGAAATCGATATAGTATTTATAGGTCGCTGTGTTTACGCCCGTCTTGAAAGGGACATTGAATAGATTGATGCCGATGGTCCACTCATCAGTTCCTTTGCCCGGGTGAATCCACGAAATATCGGTTACGCGTGAGGGTGATGCCAGTCGGTACACCAGGTCATTCGACGGCAGTTCCTTATCTTCTTTGGCGACGACAAAAACCCGCCAGGGAAAATCTCTCTTGCCCCTGGTCCGCGCGATGAAACCGGCGCGCTTCGTTACCACTGCCTGCGGAAACTCCGTACCTACTATTTTATATTCCAGCGGAAAGGCTGCAAACTCAGCCTGCATTTTTCCTTCGCCTCCCCTGAGGAACATACCGGGGTAATCTTCGAGATCAGATTCCGTGATGAGCATTTTCGGACCCGTACCGAAGCTCGCGAGCAGTGGGGTAAAGCAAAGTGTGGAAGGAGAAATGCTGTCGATGCTTTTCCTGACATAATTTTCTTCAAAGGCTGTGTGATATTGATCAGCATCCGCACGCGGCTTCACCTGTGGATAATACATGGTAGCAAACGCTGGTATTTCAAATGCGCCGGTCTCGTTTTTGATGGTAATGGTGTCCTTAAATTTGGTTGACCAGCGATAGGCAAAGCCATCATCATATACGCGAAACGACAGCGTAAAGGGATTGGCAAATTCAATTTTTAATTCGTTGTAATTGTCATTGATAGTTTTCCGTTTTTCCGGGACTGCAGAAGAGATAAAGCCCGTCACCTTACGTTCGGCCGCCTTTTGCAGGTTTGCACGTTGGGGCTGCGACCCATCTGCCAATGTAAGATTAATGGTAGAAGGACGAAGGATCGTCCTTGCTTCAAATTTTGCCGAAACGAGCGTCTCCGAACCGTTTGATTCAATTATCACAACAATCTTGCCGTTGGGAGAAGCAATGCTGCGCTGCGTTTGCGCGAAAGCAAAACCGGCAGCAAATTGAAAAAGAAAAAGAAATAAAATACGCATGTACTGAAGATATCCAAAATCTACAATCCACAATCTACAATCCCGCATTCACCACATGCTGAGCCTTCCCATTCAAAAACTTTTGAATATTCTCGACGGTCGTTTGCATAATTCTTTGCCTCGCTTCAAAGCTGATCCATGCATTATGTGGTGTGATGATGCAATTGGGCAGGCCAATCAGTGGCTGGTATTCCGGTGGTGGTTCCTTGCTTAAAACATCCAGCGCCGCACCTGCTATCGTATTGTTCTTTAGCGCTTCCACCAGATCCGGTTCATTGATTAACTGACCACGGGCGGTATTGATCAGAAATGCTGTTGGTTTCATTTTGTCCAGCAAATCGGCATTGACGAATCCTTCGTTCCCATTTTTCAACGGCACATGCAGGGATATCACATCGCTTTCACTAAACAGCTCAATCAGCTTTCTTGAACTTGCACCCTTCATTCTTTTGCCCGGATCAAAAAATAAAACATCCATGCCCAGCGCCTGGGCAATCGCCGCTACCTTCTTACCGATGCGCCCCATTCCTACAATACCCATTTTTTTCCGGGCCAACTCAATGATAGGAGCCTTTGCAAAACACCAGTCATCGGCGGTTTGCCATTCGCCCTTTCTCACCGCCTGCTCGTGCAATCCTACGCGATTGGTAAGTTCAAGCATAAGCGCGATGGTATGTTGAGCCACCGAATCAGTGCCATAGGAAGGCACATTACAAACCGGAACTTTGCGCTTCGCGGCCGCCTGCACATCCACGATATTATAACCTGTAGCCGCAACCGTAATCAGTTTCAAATTCTTTGCGCCGCTGATGGTTTCGGCGCTGATCGGAGTCTTATTGGTAATAATAATGTCCGCCAGCGCGCACCTCGATGGCACTTCATCGGGCAGCGACCGGTCGTAATATTGGAGCTCACCAAATTTCGAAATGCCAGCCCAGCTGAGATCACCGGGGTTAAGGGCATAGCCATCAGTAACGACAATTATCATCTTGTAAAATTAGGGAAGACGGTGGACAGTAAATAAGTGGACTGCAGACAGTAGACCGCCGCCTTCGGCCTTGCTTCGCTGAAGCTACGCGAAGGCAGGCGGGGCAGGCAGTAGACAGGGAGCGGTAGGGGTAATTTATATTATCTTTCAAAAAAGATTCTCCGGTGACAAGCAATATTACACAGCCGCAGCGGTTGGCTTCAGTTGACATTCTTCGCGCATTGACAATGCTGTTCATGATTTTTGTAAACGATCTCTGGACGCTGAAGGGCATCCCGGACTGGTTGGAACATGTGTCTGCGAAAGCTGACGGACTTGGATTTGCCGACACCATTTTCCCGGCTTTTTTGTTTATCACCGGCATGTCAGTGCCGCTTGCCATACAGCAACGACAAAGAAAGGGCGATTCAACGGGCCAGATCCTTTGGCATATCGGAAAAAGATTCCTGGCGCTCATTGTGATGGGACTTTGGCTGGTGAATGGCGAATACCTGAATGAAGCTGCCGCCGGCATTCGCAGAATATCTTGGAATGTACTCGCTTGTACTTCTTTCATTTTACTTTGGAACGATTGGCCCAAAACATGGAAGCCGCTTACGCTCTGGATGATGAGGGCGACAGCGATAATCGTACTTGGACTCCTGGCATTCATTTGTCGCGCGGGCGAACCTGGAACTATTCATGGTTTCAGCACTTATTGGTGGGGCATATTGGGACTTATTGGCTGGGCCTACGGTGCGGCAGCAGTTGTTTATACTTTATCGAAGGGAAAACTCTGGATCTGCGTGATTGCGTTCTTATTTTTCCTCTTTTTATGTGGCGCACATCACGCTAAATGGATGTCGAATAACAGTGTGCTTGGAATTTTATTCGGGCCGCTGCAATCGGGTTCCATGCCTGCTTTCAGTATGGCCGGTGTGGTCACGATGCTGGTCTATCAACAATTCATTTCAAGGAACCAGGTTACCAAAATGATTTGGATGCTTTTTGGAATGGGTATCGTGATGTTGCTGATTGGCTTCTGGTTCAGGACCTTTTGGGGAATTAATAAGATTCGCGCAACGCCGGCCTGGGTGTTGATCTGTAGCGCAGCGACTATTTTCATGTTCCTGATTGTATATAACATTGCCGATATCTGGGGAAAGGCTAAGTGGTTCGAAATAATCAAACCCGGGGGCAACAACACACTACTTTGCTACCTGCTTCCTTATTTCGCTTATGCGTTTGCGGTAGTATCAAAAATTCATCTGCCCGAATTTGTATTAACCGGCGGCCTGGGTCTTGTAAAATCATTTGCCTTTGCATTATTGATCATTGTTATTGCCGGCGCACTGGGGCAGAGGGGTTTGAGGCTTAGGTTATAGTGGACTAGTGGACCAGTGGGCCAGTTGATGGAGTTAATTGGGTTAATTGGGTTAACTCGGTTAACTGGTTAACTGGTCCACTAATTAACCCAATTAACCTAATTAACCCAATTAACCTAATTAACCCAATCAACCTAACTTTACTATTAAACCTAAAAAAATGTCCCTATCATTCGAATGGCACGGCGTATTTCCCGCACTTACAACTCCATTTACCTCACGCGATGAAGTGGACCTGGAAATGTTCGCCAAATCCATCAATGCTCAGGTTGACGCCGGCGTACACGGCATTATCCTCGGCGGCACACTGGGCGAGGCCAGCACACTTACAACAGATGAAAAGGAAAAACTGGTAAAATTCGCGGTGGCGCAAACAAAAAAACGAATTCCTATCATTCTCAATATCGCCGAAGGTGCAACCCGTGCTGCTATTGAACAGGCTGCTCTCGCCCAAAAATGGGGCGCAGACGGATTGATGCTCCTACCACCCATGCGTTACAAGAGTGATGCGCGCGAGACGGTACAACATTTCAAACAAGTGGCAGCATCCACGCAACTGCCCATCATGATTTATAATAATCCTGTTGACTATAAAGTGGAGGTGACGCCGGAAATGTTTGGTGAGCTCGCCGTTTGTTCAAATATCCAGGCGGTCAAAGAAAGCACCCGCGAAATTTCCAACGTCACCAAGATGATCAATCGCCATGGCGAACGATTTAAGATTCTTTGTGGCGTGGACACCATCGCCATGGAAGCACTGATCATGGGCGCACACGGCTGGGTGGCCGGATTGGTTTGTGCATTTCCTCAGGAAACGGTTGACATCTACGAACTCGTACAGGAAGGAAGGATAGAAGAGGCGCTGGAGATTCATCGCTGGTTCATGCCTTTGCTTGAGCTTGATCTTCATCCCAAACTCGTTCAATACATCAAACTCGCAGCCCAGGAAACAGGTATCGGTTCAGAATATGTGCGGGCGCCACGACTGACGCTCATTGGCGATGAGCGGGAAAAAGTCCTGGGTATCATCAGGGAAGGTATTAAAAAGAGGCCCGCAAGGCAATTGGCCTGAGAAAACCTATTCAGCATTTGATTAACGCTTCGTTATGTTCAACGACACTCCAATACCGGAAATAGATCTTGTTTTGAAAAAAGCCTGGGACGCTTTTCATGTCTATCGCAAGAAACCATTAAAGGACCGCGCTTCCTTCATGAAAGCCATCGCATCCGAATTGGAAAACAGCGGCGATGAATTGATTCAAATCGCCATGCGCGAAACAAATCTGCCGGAGGCAAGATTGAAAGGTGAACGAATACGCACCATATTTCAATTAACGAGTTATGGAGATGCCTGTCAGGAAGGCTCATGGCTGGAAGCAAGAATAGACACTGCAATCCCTGACAAAACACCGCCCAAGCCTGATATCAGGAAATACATGATCCCGCTGGGGCCTGTTGTTGTCTTTGGTTCCAGCAATTTCCCTTTTGCATTTTCCACAGCAGGCGGCGACACGGCCTGTGCGTTTGCAGCCGGTTGTCCGGTTGTTGTGAAAGCACACCCTGCTCACGCGGAAACATCAACCTTTGTTGCAAAACTCATTGACAGTGCAGCGAAGAAGACCGGTATGCCCGACGGAATTTTTTCTCACGTTTATGGCATGTCAAATGATGTGGGCAAAGCGCTCGTCACACACCCACTTACCAAGGCTGTTGGATTCACCGGCTCCTTTGGCGGAGGTAAAACATTATTTGATTGGGCTAATCAACGGCCTGAACCCATTCCTGTGTTTTCAGAAATGGGAAGCGTCAATCCGGTGTTTTTGTTGCCTGAAAAATTGAAGCAATCGGCAAATGAAATCGCTGTGGCGTATGGCGCATCAATTACTTTGGGTGTGGGTCAGTTTTGCACCAATCCCGGGTTGATTATTGGCATTGAATCAGATTCCCTGGATCAATTCACGCATGCACTCGGAAAAGAAATTGAAAAAGTTGCGCCCGCCAGGATGTTGCATCCGGGCATCGCACTGGCCTATAATGACAAAAGCCGAACAGTAACACAACAGGAAGGTGTTGCTGTAGTGGCCAAGGCGGAAACTACCATTGAAGACATCCAGGGCCAACCCATGATCGCTACGGTTATTGGATCAACCTTCCTCAAAAACCCACTCCTTCACCAGGAAGTCTTTGGTCCCTATTCATTGGTGGTGAAATGCAAGGACCAGGCCGAAATGTTGGAGCTTTCTAAGAAATTGGAAGGACAACTCACCGCCTGCCTGATGGCGACAGAGCAGGATGTGCTCAACGCGCCCGAGTTGGTAGAAGCCGTGAAAAATATCTGCGGCAGGTTTATCATCAATAGCGTTCCCACTGGCGTTGAAGTTTGCCTCAGCATGCACCATGGCGGACCTTACCCCGCAACAACTGACAGTCGGTTTACGTCTGTGGGAGCGGATGGAATTAAACGATTCGCAAGACCCATTGCCTTTCAAAACTGGTCCAACTCATTGTTGCCCGAGGAATTGAAAAATGAAAACCCGTTGCAAATCTGGCGCACCGTAAACAATCAATTGACCAAAGAGAAAATTTCCTCCTGATGAAATATTTTTTGATCGCCTGCCTTTTCTTTTTTTCAACTCTCACACAGGCGCAAACGAAGAGCGCGAGAATCTCGCCTCTTGTTGACAGCGTACTTTCTGAAATCACCCGATTTCAAAAAAATGAAGCAAGAACAGACAGCATCTCCAAACATCCGCTGGGTGCATACAAAGAGGAAGATTTTCTTCGCCGATATCATTTTTACCAGGGCGAAAAACAAAAGCTGGATGCTGTGAATGCTTCTGCACTCTCATTTGAAGACCAGATCAACAAAGAATTGCTGGACTACTCGCTCGAAGATGAAATTTCCGGCTATCAATACAAATCTTATCTAAATCCCATTTTATCTGACGAAGGATTTCACACAGGATTGGCAGGCATGTCAACGCAGGTGATCACCTCCAAAAAAGAAGCAGAAGATTACCTGTTAAACCTTCGCGATATTCCGAGGTATGTTGATGAAAACCTTTCACTCATGCGTCGCGGCTTATCGCTCGGAATTTGTCAGCCGAAAGTGATCCTTAACGGTTATGAAAATACTTATGCTCAACACATCGTTGATAAGCCGGAAAAGAGCGTGTTCTGGAATCCATTTCTGAATAAACCATTTGCCATTTCTGATGCAGATTGGGGCAAGATCACATCCGATGCACGAAAGGTGATCATGGACGATGTGGTATCGAGCTATAAAAAAATCAAAACATTTTTCGATACCGAGTACCTCCCAAAAACCAGGGCAACACTCGGCGCCTCTCACTTTCCCGATGGCCTTGCTTTTTACCAGGACAGGGTAAATCATTACACCACCACAAAACTGTCGTATGAAGAAGTTTACCAGTTGGGACTAAAAGAAGTGGAACGTATCCAGGCTGAGATGATGGCGATATTGAAAGAACTGAAGTACAAGGGAACAATGCGCGAGTTCATTCAATTCCTTCGTACAAATCCAAAATTTTATGTTACTACCGGCGATCAGTTGTTGAAGGAGGCATCATGGATCGCAAAGAAATCAGAGGCGCAGCTTCCAACGCTCTTCGGGAAATTGCCCCGACAACCCTTTGGTGTTGCACCTGTGCCGGCATACCTCGCCCCCACTTACACGGCGGGTCGATACTCAGGCGCAAACATTCATAGCCGTCGGGCCGGTTATTACTGGGTCAACACTTATGATTTAAAAAGCCGCCCGCTCTATGCACTCGAAGCATTGACCCTTCACGAAGCCGTGCCCGGACATCATTTACAAATTGCGCTCACGCAGGAATTAGACAGCCTGCCTGAATTCAGAAGAAATCTTTATGTAAATGCATTCGGTGAAGGCTGGGGATTGTACAGCGAATTCCTGGGAAATGAAATGGGCTTCTATAAAGACCCCTACAGTCATTTCGGGCGACTCACTTACGAAATGTGGAGAGCCTGCAGACTGGTCATTGACGTCGCAATTCATACCAAGGACTGGACACGCGACCAGGCTGTAAAATACCTGGCAGACCATACCGCACTTTCTATGCGTGAAGTAAATACCGAAATCAATCGATACATATCCTGGCCAGGACAGGCACTCGCTTACAAAATGGGTGAGCTAAAAATTAAGGAGCTGCGTAAACGCGCCGAAGACAGGCTGAAAGACAAATTTGACGTACGGGAATTTCACGACCTGATCCTTTCTCAAGGCACAGTAACGCTTACAATCATGGATAAAATGGTTGATAATTTTATCGATCAGAAGCTAAAGGCTGTTGCGAATATCGGGAACTGAAAACTCTTGTGGTAATGATAGCTGATGCTATGAAATAGGCGACCAGGAAATATTTAGCACCTGGAACAAAATTATTTACACCAAACCAATCTCCCTGTATATACACGATCGCGAGGCCTGCCACATTCTTGGCCAATTCCCAAATCCATGCATAAGGATTTCGATCCATTACCTCAGTGAGCGCATAGACATACAGGAATATAAATCCACCATAGATAAACATACCTGGAGAACCAATTTTCGCGATGAAACCAAAAAGATAACTTACAAAGAGCAGGAGTAGTATCAGCTGAAACCATGACCAAGCCAGCAAAGTAGGTGATGAAGCCGGATCATATTTCTGAAAATTGTACACATCGCCGATTTTGTAAACCGGGTATTTATCTTCCATATCTGCTGGCCGCCAACCGGTGGGCATGAACCAGATCCGAAACTTATCTCTCAAATTTTTTGTGCGCCATGCATCTTTAATTAATAACCAGAGGTGTTGAAAATTAATCTTGATCGGATTCCAGGTGGCAGCAGGACGCGTGATGCCGTACACCGGCGGCGTATCTGGCATTTCTGCCTGAAAGGTTCCGAATAATTTATCCCAGAAAATAAAAATCTGCGATAGGTTTTTGTCGAGGTATTCCGGGTTGATGGCGTGATGCACGCGGTGATGCGATGGCGTTACAATGATATGTTCCAGGAAACCCATTTTCTTGATGTGCTGGGTATGATACCAGAATTGCGCGAATAAATGAAGCGGCGCAACAATAGCAACAACCTGAGTCGGCACGCCCAGCAATGCCGCGGGCAACAGAAATATGGTAAAGAGATTTACGAATTGTGAAATGCTTTGGCGCAATGCACATCCCAGGTTAAATTCTTCGCTGCTGTGATGAATTATATGATTATTCCAGAAAAAATTAACCTTGTGGCTGATGCGATGCACCCAGTATCCCATAAGATCCAACGCCATGAATGCGATGATGTAAGTCCAGATTGTTGATTTTACGTGAAAGATGGCAACATGCTCAACCAGCCATTGATAGCTGATGATGGAGATGCTTAGGCCCAGTACATCCTTCGTAACGTTGGTGACGCCCGAAGTGAGGCTTGAAATAGTGTCCATGTTTCTCACGGTTTTCAAACCCTTCCGGCCGCCCCACCATTTTTCAAATAATACCAGTCCCAGAAAAATCGGCATGGCAATTAGAAGTATCTTTCCGTACGTTTCCATGATGAGTCGTTGATGACGTAAAGGTACAATTTGGATTGTAGATTGTTGATTGTGGATTGTGGATGATGAAACCCCTAATAGGTATTAGAAAAAGAGATTTTTAGGGGAAAAATCCGATGAGTTATGGGCTAACGACCATTTGAATTGAATGAAAATAGTTGTAAATCGAAACTAAATTTCGATTTATGACTGTTAATGATTTACGGATATGGCAGATGGCTAGAGACCTTTCAATTGCCATCCATAAAATGCTAGAATTTATCAATCTACAATCAACAATCCACAATCTACGTTCCAATTATGTCCATTTCAGTTTTCGAATGCATTGACGCTCACACTTGTGGCAATCCCGTACGATTGGTTAAAAACGGCGGACCCGATCTGGTTGGCAGAAACATGTCCGAAAAACGCCAGCATTTTCTCCGGGAATATGATTGGATTCGGAAGGGCCTGATGTTTGAACCACGAGGCCACGACATGATGAGCGGAAGCATCCTATATCCACCGCATGATCCGCAAAATGATATTGCCGTATTATTTATCGAAACGAGCGGATGCTTACCTATGTGTGGGCACGGAACCATCGGCACCATCACCATCGCAATACAGGAAGGGCTGATAAAACCGAAAACACCGGGCAAGGTTAGAATGGAAGCACCGGCGGGACTCGTGGAGGTAGATTACAAAATGTCGACAGATAATAAAAAAGTTGAAACTGTAAAATTGAAAAATGTTCCCTCCTTTCTTTTTGCAGAAAATCTACCCGTTGAATGCCCGGATTTAGGTAAATTGAAAGTCGATGTGAGCTACGGCGGAAATTTTTATGCCATCGTGGATGTGCAGGAAAATTTCTCGGGACTGGAACATTTCAATGCGGACCAATTAATCAGCTGGGCTAGAGTAATCAGGCAACGAATGAATGAACAATACGAATTCATCCACCCTGAAAATTCCACCATCAGAAATTGTACGCACGTGCTTTGGACCGGGACTGTTTTGGACAAGAGTTCAACCGCCCGAAATGCCGTGTTTTATGGCGATAAAGCCATTGACCGTTCCCCCTGTGGCACGGGGACATCCGCAAGAATGGCGCAATGGTATGCAAAAGGAAAACTAAAGAAAGGCGATGCTTTTATCCATGAAAGTATCATCGGCTCCAAATTCACCGGAACCATTGAGGAAGAGATGCTCGTTGCTGGAATACCGGCTATCAGGCCCGGCATAGAAGGCTGGGCCCGGGTTTACGGTAGAAATATCATTTCGATCGATCCGGACGACGACCCTTATGCGTATGGATTTAGTGTGATATGATTTGTCAATACATCTATCTTAATATGAACAGACGCTTCTTCTCAATGGTCATCTTGCTTGCAGGATCCGTTTTCTTTTTTTCCTGTGGCGGTGAATCCAAAGACACTACTCAAACTGCAAAAGACAGCAGCCAGACTACGAAATCAAGTTTAACGCAAGCGCCATTTGGAAAAATTGGCGATCAGGACATCGTGCAGTACACGCTGACGAATCCAAATGGAATGGTAGTCAAGATTCTGAACTATGGTGGAACTATCACCAACATCATCGTGCCCGATAGAACTGCAACACCGGGTGACGTGGTTCTGGGTTACGATTCATTGTCAGGATACCTGCAAAAGGGTAATCCTTATTTGGGATGCCTGGTAGGCAGATATGCCAACCGGATTGCCAATGCGAAATTCCAGCTGAATGGGAAAACCTATACCCTTGCTGCAAATGACCATGGTAACACACTCCATGGTGGATTAAAAGGCTTCGACAAAGAAGTTTGGACGGCCGAGCCACTGGCAGGCGACAGCAGTTTGAAACTGACCTACACCAGTCCTGATGGCGAAGAAGGTTATCCGGGAAAATTAGTGGCAACGGTTATTTATACCCTGAGTCCCGACAATACTTTAAGAATTGACTACACTGCAACCTCCGACCAGCCGACGCCGGTAAATCTCACCAATCATACTTATTTCAATTTGTCTGCCGGCAAAGACACTACTATAGTTGGCGACGAGCTGATGCTGAATGCAAATCGCTTCACACCACCGAACGACAAATTAATTCCTACAGGTGCGCTACAGGATGTAAAAGGCACATTACTCGATTTTACCACGCCGAAAAAAATTGGAAAGGATCTCGATGAGGTGAAAGGAGGATATGATCATAATTTTGTGCTGAACAAAGCAGGCAATGAATTAAGCCTGGCTGCAACAGTATGGGATTCTGCAAGTGGCAGGTACATGGAGATGTACACAACTCAGCCCGGTGTGCAGTTTTATACCGGTAATTTCCTGGATGGAACACTTACGGGAACAAAAAATCACGCAAAATATGTGCAACACTCGGGCCTTTGCCTGGAGTCACAGCATTTTCCGGATTCGCCGAATCAGCCTGCATTTCCGAATTCGATTTTGAAACCGGGAGAAACCTATCACGAGGTAACTGCCTATAAATTTTCCATCAAATGATGAGAGCTGCTCTTGTTGCTATTTTCCTTTTCTTCTCTTTCAGTTTTTTTGGACAGGTTACCAAGGCACCGGCATATCCGTTGGTTACGCATGATCCTTATTTCAGTATCTGGAGTAACACGGATAAGTTGAATGAGAGCAATACCGTGCACTGGACGGGTAAACAACAATCTCTTCTTGGGTTGATTTCCGTAGATGGCAAAGTTTATAACTATATGGGCGTTCCTGAAATGCCGATGGATACAATACTAGCCACAGGCGAGGATAAGCCTTACGCCTGCGTATACACAGAAATTGCTCCCGGCTCAGATTGGATGAAGCCAGATGCTGATGTGTCGAATTGGAAATCAGGCAAAGCACCCTTTGGAACAGCTGAGAACAAACCTGCAACACTGTGGACCAGTCATGATATCTGGATGCGCAGAAATTTTGTTTACAACGATGCCATAAAAGATCAGTTCATTCTTTTCCTGCGTCATGATGACAACGTAGAAGTGTACCTCAATGGGGATAAAATTTATGCAAAGCAGGGATGGCTCAATGGTTATACCTATTACAAGCTTGACGAAAATGCAAAATCAAAATTGAAAAAGGGAAAGAATGTGCTGGCATTACATTGCGAGAACACTGCAGGTGGCGGCTGGCTTGACGTTGGATTGGGAAAACAGTCGCCCGTTGAAGGAATAACACCAGCCGTACAGAAATCACTTGAGATAACTGCCCTGCAAACAAAATATGAATTTGAGTGTGGCCCCGTAAAACTGAAACTCAATTTTCTTTCCCCCATGATGATGGACAACCTGGACTTGTTTTCCAGTCCGGTTACTTATGTCAGTTTTGAAGCGAGTTCAATGGATGGCAAAGGCCACAATCTTGATATCAGTCTGAATGCTTCTTCTAATCTCGCGACTAATTCGGCAAAGCAGGTTGTAACAGCTTCTGCTCAAAAGACATCAAGCCTTGGTATCCTGAAAGTTGGAACTTCAGAACAACCCATTTTAAAGAAAAAAGGAGATGATATCAGAATCGACTGGGGTTATTTGTATACAGGTGTCAACAAAGGGTCGGCAATTAAATCGAGCCAACGTTGTCTGAAATTCCTGGCAGATTTGGAAAACAAAGACGGATTTGTAAGTAGAGGAACTCAACTGTTCTTAATCAATAACTATTCTTACACAGCCACGGAGCTCCAAAAAGGAAAAGTAAGTAACTTCTTCATGATCGCTTACGATGATCTTTATTCCATCCAATATTTCGGAAAAAATTACCAGGCCTGGTGGAAGAAAGATTTCGGCACCATGGAAAAGCTGTTGCAAAAATCGGCTACAAATTATGCAGCGGTGAAAGCAAAGGCTGATCAATTCGATCAACAACTTTACAACGATGCATTAAAAGCCGGTGGCGAAGAATATGCAAAACTCTGTGTTCTCGCTTATCGTCAGTCGCTGGCTGCTCACAAACTGGTACGAGGTCCCAATGATGCAATTCTGTTTCCACAGAAAGAAAATTTCAGCAATGGTTCTATCTGGACTGTTGATGTGACCTACCCTTCCGCCCCACTCACGCTTCTTTATAACCCTACATTGTTGAAAGGAATGGTGGAACCCCTGATTTACTACACCGAAAGCGGCAAGTGGACGAAACCCTTTCCCGCACACGATCTTGGCACCTATCCATTGGCAAATGGTCAAACATATGGTGAAGACATGCCTGTTGAGGAAGCTGGTAATATGATTATTCTTATCGCAGCAATTTGCAAGGCGGAAAACAAAATGGATTTCGCGAAAGCCCATTGGAAGACAATTAGCAGGTGGGTCGAATTTTTGGTGAAGGATGGCTTTGATCCTGCAAACCAGTTGTGCACCGATGATTTCGCGGGTCACCTGGCGAGAAATGTAAACCTGTCGGCTAAAGCAATTGTTGGCATCGCTGCCTATGCTCAAATGGCAAAAAAATTAGGAGATAATTCGACCGCATCGAAATATGAAACGATTGCAAAGGATTATGCTTCAAAATGGCAAATAATGGCAGACGAAGGGGATCATTTTGCGCTCACCTTCGATAAAAAGGGAGGCGACTGGAGCCAGAAATACAACCTGGTTTGGGATAAATTACTCGGACTTAACCTTTTCCCCACCAGCGTAACAGAAAAGGAATTGAAATACTATCTCACCAAACAAAATGATTTTGGATTGCCGCTCGATAGCAGGAAGACCTATACCAAATCCGACTGGATCATGTGGACGGCTACACTGGCTGATAATCCAAATGATTTTCGTGCACTGGTACTTCCAATTTACCACTATGCTTCGGCTACACCTACCCGTGTGCCATTGTGCGACTGGCATGAAACCACAGATGGCGCGCAGGTGGGATTCCAGGCAAGAAGTGTGGTGGGAGGTTATTTTATTAAGGTGCTTGCTGATAAATGGGGGAAACGCTAAAACAGTTGGCGGTTTGCGGTTGGCTGTTGGCGGTAAATACAGCAACTGCCAACTGCCAACTAGCAACCATTCAATCATGAAAAAATATTTTCTCCTTTCATTCATTATTTTCTGGACCGCGAGCATTTTCGCGCAGCCCATCTGGACCGCGGAAAAAGCCAACGCCTGGTACAAGCAACAAGGCTGGCTGGTAGGATGCAACTATATCCCAAATACTGCCATCAACCAATTGGAATGCTGGCAGGCTGACTCCTTCGATACCACGACGATTAATAAAGAATTGGGTTGGGCCCAGGGTATTGGCTTCAACGTTATCCGGGTTTACCTGCATGACCTGGCCTGGAAGGAAGATGCTTCAGGCTTCAAAAATCGAATGGATCAGTTTCTCAACATCGCTAGTCGCCACCACATTAAAGTGCTCTTTACCATATTTGATGATTGCTGGAACGCCGAGGCAGACACCGGAAAACAGCCGGCACCTAAGCCCGGCATCCACAACTCAGGCTGGGTGCGGAGCCCGTCGCGCAGTATTCACAACGATCCGGCAAAGTGGGGTTACCTGGAACAATATGTGAAAGACATTTTAACCAGTTTTAAAGACGATCAACGAATTTTGCTTTGGGATTTGTACAATGAGCCTGGCAACAGTAATTATAATGACAGTTCATTAAATCTCCTGCAGAAGATTTTTGAGTGGGCTTGGGCAGTAAGACCATCGCAACCGCTCAGCTCTGCAACCTGGTACGACAACAAAACGTTAAGCAATTATCAACTGGATCATTCCGATGTGATTACCTTTCATAATTACAATGACACCGTCAGCCTGGTAAAAGAAATCCAGGCCCTGGAAAAAAGAGGAAGACCGATCATTTGCAGCGAGTACATGGCGCGCATCAGGAACAGCCGATTTGAAACACACCTGCCGATCTTTAAACGATACCATGTGGGAGCCATCAATTGGGGATTTGTTTCGGGAAAGACCAACACCATCTATCAATGGGGAACGCCCATTCCTGATGGATCTGAACCGAAGCTTTGGTTTCACGATATTTTCAGGAAAGACGGAACACCCTATGACCCGAAGGAAACTACATTTATCAGAAATATCACTTCATCCAAATAGTTTGTCATGATAAAGAAAATTTTAACGGGCCTGCTTTCCATTGTAGCAGTAAGTTCCATGGGCCAGCAGGACTACCCTATTCATTCAGTGCCCTTTACACAAGTAAAGCTCACCGATAATTTTTGGTTGCCACGTATTGAAACCAATCGCACCGTTACGATCCCGGCGTCATTTGAAAGGTGTCGAAACACGGGTCGCGTAAAAAATTTCGAAATGGCTGTGGCACATTCTGGAAAGTTTTGCACAACCTATCCTTTCGATGACACGGATATCTATAAAACCATTGAAGGCGCCTCGTTTTCACTGGCTGTACATCCCGATAAGCAATTGGAAGCCTACCTGGATTCTTTGATCACACTGGTTGGCAAGGCGCAGGAGCCAGACGGATATCTCTACACCGCACGCACCATCGATCCCGCACACCCACATCCCTGGAGTGGCGATCAGCGTTGGGTTTTAGAGCATGTGAACAGTCATGAGCTTTACAACGCCGGTCACATGTATGAAGCAGCTTATGCGCACTACATGGCAACCGGTAAAAGAAATTTCCTGGACATCGCGTTGAAGAATGCTGATTTACTGGTGAGTGTATTTGGACCTAATAAAATGCATGTTGCACCCGGTCATGAAATCGTGGAAATGGGATTGGTAAAACTTTATCGCGTTACAGGTAAAAAAGAATACCTGGATCTCGCAAAATTCTTCGTTGACCAGAGAGGTGAAAGGAAATATGATCCAAAGAGTACCAATGTATGGGAGAATGGAAAATATTGGCAGGACGATAAACCAATTGTTGATGAAGACGAAGCTGTAGGCCATGCCGTTAGAGCCATGTACCTGTATTCAGCCGTTGCGGATATTGCTGCGCTGACGGGAGATCCTAAATACCTGAGTGCCATCGACAAGATCTGGAATAATGTGGTGTCCAAAAAGATCTATGTTCAGGGCAGCATCGGTGCAAGAGGAGATGGCGAAAGATTTGGCGAAAATTATGAATTGCCTAATCTCACTGCATATAATGAAACTTGCGCTGCAATCGGGGAAGTGTATTGGAATTACAGGATGTTCCTTTTACATGGCGATTCCAAATACATGGACGTATTGGAAAAAGCTTTGTACAATGGCCTGATCTCAGGCGTTGGCATGGATGGAAAATCGTTCTTCTATACCAATGCCATGCAAATGACAAATGTGGAGGCTAATCCCAGGGGCGAGCCTGAACGCTCAGGCTGGTTTGAGTGTTCGTGTTGCCCAACAAATATTTGCAGACTGGTTCCTTCCATTCCCGGATATATGTATGCTCAAAAGGATAACAATATCTATGTAAATCTTTTCATCAGTGGTTCCGCGCAAGTCAATGTTGGTAAGGACCAGGTTGAACTTGTACAACAAAATAATTATCCATGGGATGGTGACTTGCAATTCATCGTGAATCCGAAAAGCAAATCCAATTTTGGATTGCTCGTAAGAATTCCAGGCTGGGCAAGGGGCGAAGCGATTCCTTCTGATCTATACAAATACCAAAATGCTTCCGCCGGAAAGACAACTATCACTGTGAATGGTCAGCCCGTTGAATACACAATGCAAAATGGATATGCTGTGTTGAACAGGACCTGGAAAAAAGGCGACCAGGTAAAAGTGAGTCTGCCAATGGACGTGCAGAAGATTACGGCGAATGACAAAGTGAAGGACGATATCGGCAAACTTGCCCTACAAAGAGGTCCGCTCATTTACTGTGCAGAATGGCCCGACAATAATGGTTTGACTGGTAATATTATTATCCCGGCCGAAACCAGCTTCACCACAGAATTCAAGCCCGATTTGCTGCGTGGCGTTACCATCTTGAAATCGCAGGTTGTTGGTGTGAATGTTGGCAAAGACGGTGAGTCAGTGAGTACAGGCAAGCAGGCTTTCATTGCCATCCCTTATTATGCTTGGGCACATCGGGGAAAAGGAGAAATGAATGTGTGGTTCCCGGAAAGGGTTAAGCAGGTGGAATTGATCAGCGGAAAAGACAACGCTAAAAATTCTTCCCTGCAGGCTTTCAAATAGTCGTTGCGAAATATTTCAATCTAAATATGACCAGGAAATTACTGGCGGGGATCATGCTATTATGCGGATGCGAAGGTGCTTTCGCTCAATCTTATGTTCCCGAGGCGCAAAATGCATTCATCAAAAAAGCCCCAGTTACCAGGCTAAAAGCATTTGCTTTTAATCCTGCTGACGTCCAGTTACTTCCAGGTAGTCCATTTGCCAACGCCAGGAGCAAAGATTCGGCATACCTCCTACTGCTGGATCCAAATCGGCTTTTGCATCGCTTTTACACGAATGCCGGACTCACACCCAAGGGAGATGTGTACGGTGGATGGGAATCTGAAGGCCTGTCGGGCCACAGCCTGGGTCATTATATATCTGCCTGTGCCCTGATGTATGCATCCACGCGCAATCCCGAATTCAAAAAGCGGGTAGACTATATTGTTAGTGAACTGGCCAAATGCCAGAAGGCCAGGAAATCAGGTTATGTAGGCGCAATTCCCAATGAAGATTCCATTTTTGGAAAACTGTCGAGGGGCGAGATCAAGACGAGCGGATTCGACATGAACGGTGGCTGGAGTCCCTGGTACACGGTTCATAAATTGATGGCAGGCTTGTTGGATGCATTTTTATATACGGGCAACAAGCAGGCATTGGAGGTTGATTTAGGCATGGCTGCCTGGACTGAAAAAACTTTGCAATCGCTCAGTCGGGAACAAATTCTAAAGATGTTGAATTGCGAATATGGGGGCATGAATGATGTGTTAGTTAATCTATATTCGATAACGGGTGAAAAAAGATGGCTTGAACTTTCTTACAAATTTCACGACGAATTCGTGTTGGGTTCCCTGGCCAAACAGGTAGATCCCATGCCGGGCAAGCATTCCAACACCAATGTGCCCAAGGCGATTGGATGTGCACGCAGGTTTGAGCTAACGGGCGATGGATCAGATTCAACGATCGCTTCTTTTTTCTGGAGCACGATGGTACATCATCACAGCTACGTAATTGGTGGGAACAGCAACAATGAATATTGCGGAGATCGCGACAAATTAAATGACCGGATCAGCGACAAAACCTGTGAGACCTGCAATACCTACAACATGCTGAAGCTGACGCGGCACCTGTTCTGCTGGAATCCCGAGAATGAATATGCGGATTTTTATGAACGTGCACTTTACAATCACATTCTTTCTTCTCAAAATCCAAATACCGGTATGATGTGCTATTTCGTACCGCTGAGAATGGGCACCCGTAAGGTTTTCAGCGATTCGTTCAACACCTTCACCTGTTGCGTAGGCAGCGGGATGGAAAATCATTCCAAGTACCAGGAGGCCATTTATTACCAGGGAGCTAACGGAGACCTGTACCTGAATTTATTCATCCCCTCAAAATTAAATTGGAAAAAGAAGAGCCTGGAGATTACGCAGCTCACAAATTTTCCGCTTGAAAATTCAACGCAACTCTTGTTCAACAGTGCTAAACCAGTAGCAGCAGGCATTCGATTGCGGAATCCATATTGGTCTAAAAATAACATCAAAGTAACGGTGAATGGAAAATCCGTTAAGCCGGAATTGGGTGATGACGGCTACTACGTGATCAGGCGAAGCTGGAAGAATGGAGACCGCCTGGTTCTTAGCTACGACATGCAATTGCATACAGAATCAATGCCGGATAATGTGGATCGTATTGCGATTCTTTACGGACCGGTTGTAATGGCAGGGAAACTCGGAACCACGATGCCCGACCCTGTCTCTGGTGTACCCGTACTGCTAACCAGCACGCGTGATGCCAGGCAATGGACAAGCCCGGTTGCACAGCAAGACCTCGAATTTAAAATCAATGAAGTTGGAATGCCATATAGTCCGACCCTGGTTCCTTTTTACCAGGTTGTGGACGATTACTACAATGTGTATTGGGATTATTTTACGCCACAGGATTGGGAGAAACGAAAGCAGGATTATGAGGCTGAGAAAAAAAGGGTAGCAGACATTGAGCAAAAAACAGTTGATAATTTCCGGATCGGCGAAATGCAACCCGAAAGAGACCATGAATTGAAAGCGACCGAGAAGTCTTATACGGATGTTGAATTGGGTAGGCCTGGCCGTGAGGTGCGTGCTGGCGGTTGGTTCAGCTTCAAAATGAAGCTCGATTCTTCAAAACAAAATCAACTTTTGTTAACGTATATCGGCGATGACAAAGACAGGAAGTTTGATATTATCGTAAATGACAATAAGATCGCCACGGTTGACTGGCAGGGCGGAGAAACTGGAAAATTCTATGACCATATTTACCCAATTCCTCTTAACATTGCGGCAAAATTGACGGAGGTTAATGTACGTATTGAGGCCAACTATGGCAAAACAGCGGGCAGGATCTTCGGTTGCAGAATCATTCGAAACTAAAATCAGTTTTACCAGGAAGAAATGAGTCAGAAAGTTACGGTCATTGGTGGCGGAGTCATCGGCTTGTGCAGCGCCTACTACCTAAGAAAACAAGGTTACGATGTTACAGTAATTGAAAGAGGTGATATCACTAACGGCACTTCGTTTGGAAATGCCGGTTATGTTTCCCCAAGTCACTTTATTCCACTTGCATCCCCGGGTATCGTTGCGAAGGGATTGAGATGGATGCTCAGCTCCACGAGTCCATTTTACATTAAACCAAGATTGAATGTTGATTTGATCAGGTGGTGTATGAGTTTTTGGCGAAGTGCGTCGGAAAAAACCATGAACGAGCACATTCAGCCGTTAAATGAGATTCTTCATTTAAGTCGCGAGTTGACGACGGATATCAAAAATGAGCTTGGAAATAGTTTTCGCATGGAGGAGATCGGCTGCTTCATGATGTATAAAAATCCAGGTACTGAAAAGCACGAGATCGAGCTTGCCGAACACGCGAAAAAATTAAACATAGAGACAAGGATCTATAATGCCGCAGAAGTGCAGGCGATGGAACCAGATGTAGAAGTGAATGTTCGTGGTGGCGTTTTGTACCCGATCGACGCGCACTTGCATCCTGGTGATTTTATGACCACGCTAAGCAAGGCTTTGAGAGAAGCCGGCGTGAATATGCAACTAAATACATCTGTAACCGGCTTCGAAAAAAACGGAAACCGTGTAACTGCGGTGAAAACCGACAAGGGAAAATTTGATGCTGATCAGTGGGTACTGGCTACCGGTTCATGGCTACCTGTTACAACGTCAGATCTTGGCATCCATTTATTGCTGCAGGCGGGCAAGGGTTATAGTATGACCTTTGAAAATCGCAAGCAAAACCTGCGATATCCTGCAATATTGGTTGACCACAGGGTTGCGATGACGCCTATGGGCAAAGACCTGAGAATGGGTGGTACTATGGAAATCAGCGGACTCAATTCTCCCACCCTTATCAAGAGGGCGCAAGCCATTTTTAATGCGGCGAAATTCTATTATCCAAACCTGGACGTGCAGTTCCCTTCAGCTGACAAAATATGGCATGGATTCAGGCCTCTGAGCCCTGATGGGTTGCCCTATATTGGAAAGCACAGCAAATACGATAATCTGACTATCGCCGGCGGCCATGCGATGCTGGGCTTGTCGCTTGCAGCCGGAACGGGCAAGCTGGTTGAGGAAATCGTAGGCAATAAGAAGACTGCTATTAATATGCAGGCCTTTAATGTGGAGCGTTTTGGCTGATTGGCGGTTCCAGTTATCGGACGATTAGTGTCAAACGTCGGGTGAACGTGCCCGGTAGGCGAATTATCCTGAAATGACGGACAATCATTCGCATCTTTACTAAGTCAATAATCAGTAAGTCCAATATCAAAAAGAACCTTAAATCTTTATTCTAAAATAAACCGCTGAATCCAACCCTGTCGAAACTGAACACTAAGGAGATCAAAAAAACGAGCTAGATAAAACCGGCAATTGAGGGCCGGTTTTATCATTTTAGGGGGATTCTGCATGCCAGATACTGGATACTTGATTGGGCCTATTACCTACCGCCAGCTGCCTACCGCCAACTATCAAAAATTACTACCTTCACTTACACTAAACTTAAATAGCCAAAAATGAAAAAATTTTTGATCCTGCTGGTCATACTCACAGTGCCAGCTACCCGCCTGTTGGCGCAAATTCACCTGGAGAAACGTTGGGAAAGTGATACCACGTTGAAGACGCCTGAATCCTTATTATTTGATCCCGCCAATAAGATATTGTATGTATCAAATATCAACGGTGATCCCTGGGCTAAGGATGGAAATGGCTCCATCGGTAAAGTGGGACTCGATGGTAAAATCATCTCGGTAGAATGGGTAAAGGGCTTAAGTGCACCAAAGGGCTTGGGTTTGCATGGAAACATGTTGTACGCAGCCGACGTGGATGAAGTGGTAGGGATAGATATCAAGACAGGAACCATTCTGGAACGCACAGCCGTGCCGGGGGCATCAGGCTTGAATGACATAACAGTTGATGGCACGGGCGCCGTTTATGTATCTGACAGTAAGACCTTGAAAGTTCACAAAATTGTGAACGGCCAGGTAACAACCGTTGCGGAGAATTTGAAGGGCCCCAATGGGCTGCTTGCAGTTGGTAATGACCTTTACGTGCTTGACAAAGGCGGCCTCTATAAATTGGTGGGTGGCAAACCTGAATTGGTTGTAGAGGGCATGCAGGAGGATACTGATGGTGTTGAAATGGTAAAGCCGGGTGAATTCATTGTTTCATGCTGGGGCGGTAATATCTGGTACGTAAAGGATTATGGCAGCAAACAACTATTGCTTGATACGCGCGAGAAGAAAGTTAATTCAGCTGATATCGGTTATGACCCTGCAACCCGCATGGTATACGTTCCTACGTTTTTCAGGAACGGCGTTGTGGCTTACGAATTGAAGTAATTGAACATTAATCATTAGAAAAATGCAGCGGTTACCCGTTGCATTTTTCATTATAAGTAAATGTATACCAAATGATTGTACACCACTAGGGGGATTCTGCAGATATGTGAATTCCAATTATCGGATGAAATCGCCCGATCATCGACAAAAGAAATCCTGCAGTCGAATTAAACTGAAACAACGCTGAATCCTTCGCATCTTTACTATGCCAATAATCAGTAAGTCTAGTACGATAGGAATTTAAAACCGTATTCTAAAAGAACCCGCTGAATCCAACCCCATAGAAAACTACATTGGAATTCACACGAGCCAAAATTATTAAGCCGGCAATGAGGGCCGGCTTTTTAGTTTTTTTTATAGTGGACAGTAGACAGCGAACTTTGAACTCTGAACTTTGAACTCTGAACTACTTGACAACATGCACAAAGTCCATAATCTTCCTGTGCAAATCTTCAGGCCTGAAGGGCTTGCGGATAAAATCATTGAATCCCTTCGATCTTAGATCTTCGTACATATTGTCGTAGACCGCTGCCGTAAAAGCAAGCGCAGGTATGGCGGGATTAAGCTTCTTCATTTCAGCTACAGCACTCGGACCGTCCATTTCCGGCATTTCCAGGTCAAGCAACACCAGGTCAAATTTGCTCGCTTTAAAATGTTCTACGGCCTCAAGGCCATTACAAGCTTCTTTCACCTCAATATCCCATTTCTGCAGGAAGCGCTTTGCCACGGCCATATTCACCGGATTGTCTTCTGCAATCAATATACGGATGCCCTGGAGGCTCTCCAACTTCTTCGTCGTATCAGTATTGATGTATGCTTTGCGGTTACCGCTTGTCTTTACATCCAGTGTAAAATGGAATATACTTCCCAGGTTCACCTCACTCTGCAGCATCAATTCTCCACCCAGCATTTCCACGAGCTTCTTGCTGATGGCCAGGCCAAGCCCTGTACCGCCATATTTGCGCGTGGTATTGGCATCTGCCTGCGTGAAGCTTTCAAAAATCTGCTTCTGCTTTGGTTTGGCAATACCGATACCTGAGTCTTTCACTGTGAATTGAACAGTAACAGAACTACTTGTCGAACGCAGCATGGACACAGTAAAACTGATGACTCCTTTATCGGTAAACTTAATCGCATTTGATAAGAGATTGCTCAATACCTGCCTGATACGCGTTTCGTCTGTAATCACCTCAAGGTCGAGCTCCTTATCGATGTGCACATCAAAGTGCAATTGCTTTTGCCCGATTTGCGTCGTGAACTGTGTCGTAATTTTTTCCATTGATTGCTTCAGGTTGAACTGTGAATTGTCCAGCTCAATCTTATCAGCCTCAATCTTACTATAATCAAGGATGTCATTGATCAGCATCATCATGTGCTCTGAAGAATATTTGAGCACATCGAGGTGAAGTTTCTGTGTATTCAAATGGTCTTCCTGCATCAGCAGGTTGGAGGTACCAATGATACCATTTAACGGTGTTCTCAATTCATGGCTCATATTCGAGAGGAAGCGTGATTTGGCGAGGTAAGCCGTTTCCGCTTTTTGCTTCGCCTTCAACAACTCAAATTCTGCAAGCTTAATATTACTGATATCAAGCACGCTGAGCTTTTTGTAAAAATTCCCTTTGTATTCAAAGGGCACAATGCTTACGTAACCATAAAACGTATTCTCCTTCCTCGTATGTAATTCCAATTCGCCCTGCCATTGCTCGCCTTCCTTGCGGAAAGGCGCGGGAATTTCGTGAGTGTTCTTTCCACTGGTGTCTTTGAATAGGGAAGTCACACTGGTGTTGATCATTGATCCTTTTCTGAATGCCTCAAACATCTCCAATGCGCGATTGTTGCAATCCGTGATCATATTCGATTTCGACTCGATGATGAATACCGCGTCAAGGGATGTATTGTAGATCGTGTCACCAAAATGCTTTTCGTCCAGGATGATGTCTTCATTTTTCTTGTAAATACGCAGGATCAGGTAAGAAAACAACATGATCAGCAATAGTGAGAGTGCCAGGTTGGTATTGAAAAGCTCGATGTATGTATGCGCGGGAATCTTGACCAGCTCACTTACAAATGGGCTGATAATGAATGTAACCAACAACGAAAAACAGGTTACTGCGTATACTGATGCGAGCTCATCATAAAACCGCCTCACTTTTACCAGGAAGGTCAAGGCCAGGATATAGGGGAAAAAGTACATGTATTCCCCCGCCTTCAAACCCTCAGCATAGTTGAGAAGAATGAGGTAAATGTTAATGTTTAGTATACTGAGCCGCTTGGCTGTATCATATTTTTTGTCTTTGTTAAGATAATAACTGGCAAAATGTAGCGTTGCAGATGTGAGGTTTATAGCAACACTCAAAAACAAGTTCCTTGTCACGTAGAGAATGATGCAGAAGAAGTTTACTGCAAGTGCAAGCATGATGAAGTGATTAAACCGGAAAATTTCACGGTTGTCATCACGGGAAGCCGACTCATCGATGCCTGAATTTGAGATCTCTTCGTATAGGTCGGTTAGTTTTTTGTAGAGTTTGGTCTTCATTGTAAGGATGTGGCTGAAACAGGGTTGGGACCTTATTCTATCGAACGAATTTGAGTCGTTTTAATTGTCCTATATAAACAAAAAAGCTTATGTCAGAGCCATTTCGGTTCAGCCAGTCACTGCAGGTAGATTTCCTGAATGACCTATATGATGGGGACTGGGAATATGCTGAATCAGTTTTTGAAAATGTGATCACAGAGATTCCAAAACTGATGGCGCTTGCCAACCAGGAATTAGAAATGCAAAACGCGGAGGGCTTAAGACAGGCCCTCCACAAGGCAAAGCCGCTTTTTGGGTATGTTGGATTGCCTGCCACCCAGGCCATGATTCAACATATGGAAAACAACTGCAAAACCGGCGTTTTGAATGGAGCCATGAAAGAAGATTTTGCGAATCTGAAAAATAAAATCAGGGTTGACAGCGATTTATTGGAGGAAGAGTTCAGGAGATTAACCGAATACAACAAAAAATGAGTATGAAAATCAGTTGCATTATTGTAGAGGACCTGCAGGTAGCCGCAGATTTCCTTTTGAAGTTTTGTGAGAAAAGTGGTTTGCTTGAGGTAAAAGGACATTTCTCAAATGTGGCGGACGCGCTTGTTTTCCTCAATGAGCAGACCATCGACCTCATTTTCCTGGACGTAGAGATGCCCGGGGCCACCGGTTTCGACCTGTTGGATCAGCTCGTGTATTCGCCTTCAGTTATATTGACCACCTCTAAAACAGAATATGCCTATAACGCATTTCAGTATAACGTGACCGACTACATGAAGAAACCATTCACCTACCAACGTTTTCAAGAAGCCATTGGGAAGGTGAAAAAAGCCGAGGTGAATACCGCAACAATCGAATCCAACGACTATATCTTCATCAAAGCAGATGGCAAGCTGATCCGATTGAACAATGATGACGTCTTGTTTATGGAGAGTATGGGCGACTATGTCAAATTTGTAACGCCAGCGAAAAAGTATGTTACGCTAAATACCATTAAAGGTCTTGAAGAAAAAGTGAACAAAAGCGCATTCCTGAAAGTGCACCGTTCTTACATCGTCAACATTCACAAGATTGACGATATCCAGGATAATACCCTGTACATAAAAGGCAATTATATTCCTATCAGCAAGGCGCATCGCGCAGACGTGATGAAAAAGCTCAACATCGTATAATCCAGTCACCGACTAATCTGTCCGATCATCGGAACTTCGTTCGTCCTCATCGAATAATCCCCATTGACGTGGGTTTTTGCTCCATCTTTACATCAGTTTAAGTAATCAATAGTTCTTTGCCAAGAGAATCCATTAAACTAGTAAAACCCTAAACCCTTTCCTTTGAAAACAGGATCCGTACCTATAATAACCAAACTGATCCAACCCTTGAAATGAGCCAGCTTAGTTTATGTTAAACACCAACCCCTAAGCAGCGAAAACGCCAAACCGTCCAAAAAGACTTCAGATTCATTACCTCTACAAAATTACGCTGCGAAAGCCCCGCCCCTGGTGGGGCTTCCTGTTTAATTCAAAAGTAAAAAGTAAAAATTCAAAAGTTGAGCAGAGCTTACCCTCCTCATACTTCTTAAATTCTTACTTTTTACTTTTTACTTTTGACTTTTGACTTATTAACCTAATCCCACCTCATAATGCCTCTCAGGCACTTCAACATCCGCAAACCCTTTTCTGATCAATCGCTGCTGAAAAGCCAATTGCACCTCGTATTCGCCATGCACGATAAAAACTTTTTTCACCTGCCTTGGATCCTGGCAGGAAAGAAACTGCGACAGGTCTTCATAGTCACCGTGCGCGCTCATACTCCTGATGGTTCCAATTTCTGCGTGCACCTCATGCGACACACCGAAAATGCCTACCTCTTTTGCACCGGCAACCAATCTGCCACCCAATGAATGTGGCTCGCAGTATCCGGTAAAAAGAATTGTATTACGGCTGTTTTCAATCGTGTTGCTGATATGATGTTTTACTCTGCCTCCATCTGCCATACCACTAGCCGAGATAATTACACAGGGTTCATTTCTGAAGTTGAGCATCTTTGACTCCGTCACATTGTTGATGTATTTCAAACCAGTGAAGGAAAAAGGATCCTTGTCAGTCTTCAAAATATTCTGAATGGTACGATTGAAATATTGAGGATAGCGTTTTACAATTTCAGTGGCATTTACACTAAGCGGGCTATCTACAAAATAATCCAGGTGTGGCAGGCGGTTTTCCAAATCAAGCTGGTTGAGGAAGTAAAGTATTTCCTGCGTCCTTCCAACGCTGAATGCTGCCATGATCAGCTTGCCCTTTTTTTGCAGGCAGGCTTTTTCGATCCAACTCAATAGTTGATCAGGGGTGGTAAAAACATCATCGTGCAGGCTGTTGCCATAAGTGGATTCAATCAGGATATAGTCTGCCTGCGAGAATTGAGCAGGCGAACGCAAAATCGCGTCGCGATACCTGCCTACATCTCCGCTGAAACTAAGCCTGGAAGTTTTACCGTCTTCGGTTATGCGAAGGTGTACGGCCGCACTGCCAATGATATGACCTGCGTCAGTATATTGAATTTCCACGTTTTCATCAATCCTGAACCAATTGTCGTACTCCACCGTAACAAAATTGGTCATCGCATTCTTAGCGTCTTCTTCCGTATACAACGGTTTGAGGTAGGGCAATCCATCCTGCGCCCGACGCTTGTTGGTGTATTTTACATCGTCTTCCTGGATGCCTGCTGAGTCTTCCAACAACACCGCCGTAAGCTCTTTGGTGGCAGGTGTACAAAAGATCTTGCCATTGAATCCATCACTCACGAGTTTTGGAATGAGTCCACTGTGATCAATATGCGCGTGACTAAGAATGAGGTAGTTGACTTCTGCAGGATTAAATCCGAATTCACGATTTAATACATCTGTCTCTTTACCCATACCCTGGAACATGCCACAATCAAGCAGGTACTTCTTGCCATTTTTCAGGGTTAGCAGGTGTTTTGACCCCGTCACTGTGCGTGCCGCGCCGTGGAATGCGATTTTCATAAGTATCTACTTTTTTACTTTAAATGACCATGTAATTAAAAATTCCGCTACAACTTCTCCCTTCTCATTGGTGCCAATGGATTTAGCAGACACAGTAGTTGCTTCACCAGTGGCAATCGCTTCCTCTACTTTCGCCTCAAACAGATCCCCGTCCCTGCACGCGAAACTGGTCACGCCAACTGCCTTTTTGAAATAATGCGACTCAACCACTACCACCAACATAGACACAGGTGGCTTGCGTTGAAATACGTTCATCATTGCCAGGCATCCGGTTGACATTTCCGCCGCCATCGACAGGCACGCAAAATAAGTTGACCGGAATGGATTTTGCGAAAACCATCTGTAGGGGACAGTCACCGTACATTTCTGCCGATCTAACTCACGTACACGAACACCTGAAAAGTAGGCACTGGGAAGACGGGTGAATAAAAACCATTTAAACTGAAAAGGATTCAGCATTTGCTTGACGAACAAACCAGCGTCGGAATTCATATGTGATAATTCAAAAGTTGAAAGTGAAAATTCAAAAGGACTTGCCAGCCTGGCTTTTGAATTTTGACTTTTGACTCCTGACTTTTTAATTTTTACTTATTTCTACCACACAAGCCACTACCTGGTTTTCATTCGGCGATGCTGAAAACTGGATGTTGCCCTTGGACGAATTGTTAAATCTCACGCCATCCAGCTTTTGACCTGTCAATGCAGAATTTAGCCTGTTTCCGAAATCTGAAGAAGGATTCTTGCTTAATGATTGGTTAATGCTGTACCAATCCATTGGTTTACGACTAACCACCACGGCAATCATGTCCTTCGTTCCAATACTGTCGGGCATCATGCTCTTATCACGCGGAAAGAGCCGGTACCCGGTTATGCCACAGAAAGGTGAATATTTAGTTTGCTGCGGATTGTCAGCCCTGGGATAAGGAAATAACGTGTAGCTGGTACCGTCGGTCTCCTTGCCGAATACATAGATATAACATTCGGTTGAATTCTTCACTTCCATTTTGAAACGCGTACCCATTTTTACCGGGTTCACACTTTCAAACCTGTTACCTGCGGCTACACGCAACGGTATGTATTGCTTATCCTCGTTCTTAACCAGGCCAATCTCGCATTCCAGCGGAACATTCGCAGCAGCGCCAACCTTGGTCATGGGTTCAAGGCCATAAGCCTCTCTCACAAATGCGTTGAAATATTGATATGGAATCCATGCGAAACCATTATTTCCCCATTGTGGTCCCCAGCTGTTCATGATCAGAAATGAACCACCGTATTTTCTGTCGTCAAAACCTACAACACACATGGCATGACCACCCATGCCCCGCATGCTTTCATCGCCGGGCGCAGGTTGCCAAACATCCTTGCCCATCATATCCTGCATAAAGCTTTCGCCCACCATCATTCCGATCACGACGGGTGCACCCTGCGCAAGATTTTCTTTTATCGCCCTCATATCGATAACATCTGTGCGGTCACCTTTTGTGAGACGATTATAGCCACGCATCTTGAATTCGTTGGCCTGGCGAATCATGTCTTGTGTTGGCTGGCGACTGCAATCCTGATCAGAGTATGGAAATTGTTGGTATGGAATTGAACCCTGTTTGGTCATATATTCCATAGCACGCTGCACATATGAACCCTCACATCCTTCCAGTCCAATTTGATTGTAAAGAAAAGCCGGACTGAAAGCAACCTGTTGTCCGCTGCGGGAAGACTCAAGAATAGAACGGGCCGCATAAGCACTGCTCCATGCTACACAAGAACCCTGGTGACCCTGGTCGCCGGGTGTGGGCGCCCAACGTTGTAGGTTTGCATTTTCAGGAATGGGATTCTTGCTATTGTCCTCCGCCAGTGGTTCGTAAATGTTTGCCTTTTCAAATTCACGTGGATCCAGGAAGCCTCCGGTAGCCAGCGATGTAATTTGGTTCACGATGCCACCACCACCGCCCCCGCAACCTCTTCCTAAAAACAAATAAGCGGCTCCTCCCAATACCAATAGAAGTAGAATTCCTCTTCCTTTGAACAAGCCAAGTAAAAGCGGTAACAGGCCAAAAATGCCGCCTCCACCGCCGCCGGGAAAATTCGATCGTCCACCTCCACCACCGCCCTGGTCATCAAAATTTCCCTGGTTCGGATCCTGTGGGTCGTCCACCATCCTGATTGGCATAGAATAAGGTTTTGATTATCCTAAATGTAACAAGAAAAACAAACATGAAAACGGGCCGGGGAGGGCCCGGAATACCCAGTTACGGGGTAATATTCAGGCGAAAAAAACGTTATTGTCTATTGCTGCTTTGCAGTCTGTTTGATCCAAACCCAATGTATGCTAGACTTCGGTAATGTATACCTGAACCTGTTCGTGCACATCTCTTCGTACCTGCCACTCCTGCCCTTCCTGTTCATTCTTCTGAAGCGGACTTATGTGGTAGAATACCTGAACTACCTGATGATCCTGAGCCTTGTGGCTTTCCTGTTTAATCTCACACTTAACTTCATTCCTTTTTATAGCAAGCCCTTTCACTTTTTGCGCAATGTGCTCATGGTAACGGAGCTCATGCTCATTCTGCTAATGATCAACAGCCGGTACCGGACACCATTTGGAAGAAATCTGACAGTAACCTTGTTGGTCTTTGTGCCAAATATGTGCGTGTCTTATTTGCTCATTAACAGTCTGAATGAATTCAATACGCTGCTCATCACCGTCAATTGCGCAATCGTGTTGATATCCGCACTGCTGTTTCAGAAATACCTGATGGATTATTATAAGGGAAATATTCTGGGTTACAGCTTGTTTTGGATCATGAACGGGGTGTTCATGTTTTCAGGGTCTTACCTGATCTTCAATTTGGGAAGAAAATTCATTTTCAGATATGATAGTGATGACTATAAGAGTATGTGGGGCATGATCTACATTGTGCACTTCATCAAGTATGCATTCTTCACGCTTGCAGCATGGTTGGGCAAACCTGCCGATGCGATTTACGAGCCGAAAGAGCTTGCAAAAACCATGAAAGCAGAAAAAGAGTTGACTTACGAATTGAAAACTCCCGGATTTACGCCGCCAAGTTTGGCCGGTAACGAAATCTGGCTCGACTAATTAAGCTGGCAACTCTACCTGGTTTCTCAAGAGGTCATCAAATACATCGCGCTTTCTGATCAAATGCGTTTTCCCGTTCTTCACAAGCACTTCTGCCGGCTTCAGTCTTGAATTGAAATTGCTGCTCATTTCGAATCCATAAGCGCCTGCATTATAGAATACCAGTAAATCGCCCTCACGCACCTCATTTATTTTACGATCCCAGGCGAATGTGTCAGTCTCGCAAATATTCCCAACGACCGTATAAATTCTTTCCGGCCCGTTTGGATTGGAGATGTTTTCGATGTGATGATATGCTTCGTAAAACATAGGCCTGATCAAATGGTTGAAGCCACTGTTCACGCCTACAAAAACTGTTGCGGGTGTTTGTTTGATGACGTTTGCCTTCACTACAAAATAGCCGCACTCACTTACAAGGTATTTACCTGGTTCAAACCAAACGCTAAGTTTTTTTCCAGATTCTTTTTCATATTGTGCAAAAGCCTGCGCGAGCTTTTCACCCAGGGTGTTGACGTCTGTCTCAGGATCTGAAGGCTGATAGGGTACTTTGAAACCACTTCCAAGATCAATAAATTCCAGGTCAGGAAAATGTTCGGCCATGCCAAACATCACTTCAAGTCCTTCCAGGAACACCCCAATATCCTTGATCTCACTTCCGGTGTGCATATGGATGCCAGTCACTTTGACCTTGGTCGACTTAACAATCCTTTCAATATGCCTGATCTGGTGAATAGAAATGCCAAACTTGCTGTCTACATGCCCGGTTGAGATTTTGAAATTTCCACCCGCCATGATATGCGGATTCAACCTGATGCAAACCGGATAGCTCCTGCCAAATTTGTTTCCGAATTGTTCAAGAATGGAAATATTGTCGATGTTGATATGCACGCCCAATTCTTTTGCTGCGAGGATTTCATCGAAGTCCACACAGTTGGGTGTGAACAGAATTCTGTCTTCTGAAAATCCCGCCATCAATCCCAGCCGTACTTCGTTAATACTAACGCAGTCCAATCCTGCACCGAGACTATTCACATACTTCAGGATATTGATATTCGTAAGCGATTTGCAAGCGTAGAAAAATCTCGCCGGGCAATTGGCGAATGCTTTTTGAAGCTTACCATATTGTGTAGCGATTCGTTCCGCATGGTAGATGTAAACGGGTGTTCCGAATTCATTCGCAATCTGGAGGAGCTGTTGTGAACTTAAACCTTCATTCATATACTGATCTGGGATGGATGCAAAAATAAATGCAGGAAGCTTTCAATCTTCACTGCATTGAATGATTTATGATATATGGTTTATTCGTCGGTCTTTTCGGGCTGGTCAGCGCTGTCGTTGGAGGGTGTTTCCTCATCGGCACCGGGTTGTGGTGCTTCCGGAGTTCCTTCTTCGGCTTCCACGTTTACAATCAACTCGCCGCTTTCAGATACTACCAGGGTTCCTTCCTCTTCAATCTCAAAATGTTCAGTGTTCACAAGGGTGGGCTCCACGATCTGATCCGCCAGCACTTCCCTGATTTTCGGCAGGTCTTCGGACGAATTAATTCCGAAGTAATCCATAAACGATTTGGAGGTGTTATAGAGCAATGGGCGACCAGGTGCATTTTCATTTCGACCCATGATAATGATCAGGTCTTTTTCCAACAACTTTTGAATGCTGTAGTCACAATTCACACCGCGGATGGATTCGATCTCCGTTTTTGTGATGGGCTGCTTGTAGGCAATGATAGCAAGGGTTTCCATCGCAGCCGTGGAAAGTCGTTTCAGGAATTTATCACCATTCAACTGCGCAATGGTTTTATGATATTCCTTCTTGGTGAGGAATTGCCATCCGCCGCCGCTTTGACGCAACTCGAAGGGATAGAATTCCGTTGCGTATTTTTCTTTAACAGCTTCTACCGCCGATTCCACCTGGTCAAGGTTGGCGCGGTCTTCAATGAAGCCGAGTGCATTGTTCACCAATTCCACGAGTTCAAGCGTGCTCAGCGGCTTTTCGCTGGCAAAAATCAGTGCTTCAATATGGGGTATGATTTGCGATAATTCCATGATGGAAAATTATGATGTAATGTGCTACCGGAAAATTAATAGATGTTGGGATTACCGCAAGATTTACTTGTTCACAGCTTATCCTTTCAAAGCTGCTGCACCACTCACGATTTCCGTCAACTCTGTGGTAATGGCAGCCTGCCTTGCCCGGTTGTAGGAGATTTTGAGTGACTTCAGTAACTCATTGGCATTTTCAGTGGCCTTGTCCATAGCGGTCATCCTGGCTCCGTGCTCACTGGCATGTGCGTCAAGCACAGCTTTATAAAGTTGGGTATTGAGAATCTTTGGCATCAGCTCTGCGACGAGCGTGTCCTTGTCGGGTTCAAAAATGAAGTCCGCCTTTTTAGCTTTCACGCCTTCGGGCACTTCTACCTTCGGGATCGGTAAAAAACGCTCAACCTTGAAGCGCTGTGTGGCGGCATTTTTGAATTCACTATAAACCAGCTCCACGCGATCGAATTCCTTATTCAGAAAACCTTTGATGGCTTGTTGCGCAGCTTCCTGCACATGATCAAAACTCAGGTTTTGGAAAATATCCTTGTGAGCAGTTTCGAGATTGTATTTCGCTTTTAAGAAATATTCAAATGCTTTCTTTCCAATTGGCCAGATGGTTACCTTGCCCTGTTTGTGAAGTTCTGCATAATTCTCCAGGACGGTGTTACGCGCCAGCTTGATGATATTGGCATTATAAGCACCGCAAAGGCCCCTATCGGACGTGATCACAATCACAAGCACTCTTTGAAGTGGCCTCTCCACTGCCAGCGATTGTCCGCCGGAAGTATCAGCATTACTCACAATATTGCTCAGCATTTCCTGCAGTTTCTGAGCATAGGGACGCATCTGTACGATGGCATCCTGTGCACGCCTCAATTTGGCTGCACTTACCATTTTCATGGCCTTTGTAATCTGCTGACTTGACTGAACTGATTTGATCCGGTTACGTACTTCCTTTAATGCTCCTGACATAGTCTGGTGGGGGCTTTTCGAGGGTGCAAAGGTAGGGAAATAAGGCGAAAGGTGAAGGGTAAAGGGGAAAGGTTAAAGGTAAAAGGTATAAGATATTGAGATTTAAGGCTCTTTAACCTTTACCCTTTCACCTTTTACCCTAAAATGGTTTTGCCTGTCGCTGCTGGCCCTGGTTCTGATTTTGCTGTCCCGGCTGACCCGCTGTAAAACGATTGAGGCGATAGGTAAAACTCAGCATGAAATAGCGGGTAAGCCGGGTGGTGCGGGTATCGATAATAGAGTTGCCCGTAACCTGGCGACTGATACTACTGTTTTGATTGAAAATATCGAACCCCGAAAGGCGGATAAATCCATTTTTCTTTTTGAAAACTACTTTTTCAATTGAGGCATTCAGAATCGCCAGATTCTTCTCCACGTTTTCGGCCAACCCCTGGTTGATCGTATAGTCGAAATCATATCGCATCGTGAAGCTGCCGGGCAGGTCTGCACGCATTGTGCTTCCAATTACCAGCGCCGTAGACGTATACCTGTTCTGTTGAGAAATCGTATAGCGGGTGCTATTCAAGCTATACCTTCCTGACACACCCAATTCCAACCAGTCTTTGTAATTAAAATCGAAGTTGGCGCCCTGCCATGCAATCCAGTTATAGCCCACATTTTTCGCACTGTCTACAAGTCCAACATCGTGATTGAAGTTCGCAGATCCATTTAGGGTTACCACGTATTTCCTGTTTTGGAATGGCTTGGAATAAGCATAGAAACCGGTCACACTATAATAACCATTCACGTTTTCCGGAATACTTAACTGTGCTCCTTTTTCGCCAAGGGAAATATTATTGTTGACGATTCTGTCCTGGATCACGTTCATATTAATATTCGTAAACAAAACCCTTCCTGATATAAAATTGAAATTGTTATAGAGCAGGTTGAAGTTGTGATTGAATTGCGGTTCGAGGTTGGGATTACCCTGCGTTTGATATTGCGGGTTTGTGATATCGCGAACGGGTTGTAATTGCGTAAAGCTGGGTTGGCTCGCACTTGAATTGTAATTGAAACTAAGCGATTTTGTTTTAGAGAAACTATATGTAAACCTGGCCACCGGCAAAATATTCACCCTGTGTTGTGGCGTATATGCACTATCCTTTGTCAATGAATAACCCTTAAGGTAAACAGGTTGAATGTTGAGACCGAAGGAATAATTGTATTTCTTTTTGACTGTCCTGATGTTTACACCAGCCCTGTCATAAATAAATGTATTCTCGTATGCATTGCTCAGGGCGTTCACCATGGTAGTGTCTCCCGTGGTGGGGTCAAACAAATATGTTTTCCTGTCGCTGCTGGAATAAGTATTGGTGTGCGAATAAGTGACGTCCAGGTATCGATCCTTCATAATAGGTTCGGAATAGGTCATCCGAATACCGTAGTTGTGATTCCGGTTAAATTGATCGATGAGTTGATTTTGCGTCAGGTCAACATGGCCGCCGCCAAAACTGGTGTCGTAGCTGCGCGTAAAATTGATCAGGTCGTCATCCAAATCTGTTGACGAAAGACCGAAGTTTATGTTTGCCGAAAAATTTCTACCGCGCTTTCTGAACTTGTGGTTATAGAGAATATTCGTGCTCACATTCGGCGTATGGCTAAGGGAAGAATCACGGTTGAATCCTTCACTCGTCATCACATTGTTCTCTTCGAAATATTCGAACCCAGCCAGGTTATGGTTATTGTTGTAACCATAAGTGAATTGTGGTGATATCTTGATATAGTTAAATGAGTCGAGATTCAGCTCAAGATTTGCAGTGACGCGATGGTTGTTCGACCAATTGTCGAAATTTTTATCCTGGTTGTTTAAGAAAGTCTTGTCCTCAAAAAAATTCTGCTGCGATACATTTGTATTTCCCACACTGTTTCTCCTGGTAAAACTATAGCTGCCATAGAAAGAATTCCTGACACCGAAATCCGTTCGATAGTTTGTCCCAATTGAATAAGTAGTATTGATACCATCCTGGTTTGTGTTGCTTTGATTATTGTTACTAATTCCCATGGCACTGGCTCCTGCTGCGATGATGGCTCCTGTTCCCGCGCCCGCTTTAATATTGGTGCCACCACCTCCCCCCGTTCCCCCCCCGCCTCCGGCGGGGGGGCCGCCAATATTAAATAGGCTGTTGTTGGTATTATTCGCATTTCCAAAGAGGGAAAGCTGGGAGCGGTCTGAGAACATATTCGCATTGATGGTGCCGGTATAACGGTCATCCGTACCGTAACCCGCGGTAGCTCGACCGAAGGCGCCCTTATTCTTGTCTTTTTTTAGCTGGAGATTAATCACCTTGTCCGGGTCGCCATCCTTGATACCTGAAACAGCAGCCTGGTCGCCATAGTCATCAATCACCTGCACCTTGTCGACAATATCTGCAGGCAGCTCACGCGTGGCGGTCTGCACATCACCACCAAAAAAGTCTTTGCCATTGACACGAACCTTGGTAACCTGCTTGCCCTGGGCGGTCACATTTCCATTCTTGTCGACCTGCACGCCTGGTAATTTCTTCAACAGGTCCTCTACCATTGAATTTGGTTTCACTTTGAAAGAGTCTGCCTTGTATTCAACCGTATCTTCTTTGATCTGAATGGGCGGGACACCAATGACCACTTCTTCCAGCACCTTCACATCGCGTTGCATAATGATCGAATTCAGGTTTAGATCTTTCATTTCGGCAGGGAAAGAATAGAACCGTCGAAAATCAATGAAGCCGATATTACTGATGGCAATGGTGAACTTGTTGGTATCTACCGGAGCGAAATGAAATCGACCACTACTGTCAGTGGTCATTTGCAATGTATCTTTCCTGCCGGGAAAAAATAATTTGACGGAAGCTCTTGGAAGCGGACTATTGGTTGAATCCCAAACCTTGCCAGTGACCTGCCGAATATCCTGGGCGTCCAGGCATGCCGGAACACCCAAACAGATCAGTAAAAAAGTTAGGTAAAATTTCATATTTACATTGGCTCGGGTCCTTCAATTCTCTTAAAAAAATGTTCTCTATAGTTATCGCTGATGGGGATTTCGAGGTGGTCTATGAGAATGCGTCCTTTACGGATGGAAGCTATTTTATGAAGAGAAATGATATAGGATTTGTGCACACGGATGAATTGCTGTGAGGGTAATTTATCTTCAATCGCTTTCATGCTCATTCGTGTAATGATGGGTTTTGCTGAAGGTCCGAGATGGATCCGGATATAGTCTTTCAATCCTTCAATCACAGTGATGTCGTCGATATTGATTTTTACCAGCGAATAATCGGCGCTTACAAAAATGTATCCCGGATGCTCTGCCTGCTCACCATTGGTGCGGGTCTGGTTATTTCTGAGATTAAAAAGCTCAAGCGCTTTGTTGGCTGTCTTTAAAAATCTTTCGAACGAAACAGGCTTCACCAAATAATCAAGGACATCCAGGTTATATCCCTCCAGCGCATATTTCTCATAAGCGGTCACAAAAACCACCATCGCATTGCTTTTCAAACTTTGGAGGAACTGAATGCCGGTGATGCCGGGCATTTGAATGTCGAGGAAGATGAGGTCAATCTGTTCCCTGTTCAGGATCTCCATGGCCTCGATCGGATTTTTACACCTGGCAACGAGTTGCAGAAAAGGTACCTGCTGGATATTGTCTTCCATCAGGTCCAGCGCAAGTTTTTCATCATCCACAATGAGACATCTCATCATTTCCAGATTATTTTCAGGGCGGCCGTGTAGATATTTCCGGATTTACCGGTATTCAATTCGTAATGATCCTTGTATAGCAACTCCAATCTGCGCTTCACATTATTCAGACCGATGCCGGAATTCTTATCCTTCACCTCGGGCTCCGTACAAGTCTTATTACTTACCGCAAATTCAAGACCGGTATTGTTTACTTTCAGGTGTATGTCAATAAACGGATCCTTGATCATCCCCATGCCATGTTTGAATGCGTTTTCCACGAACGGGATAAGCAGCATGGGTTCAATCATTCTTCCTGAGATCTGGCCTTCGGTGACCAGGTTTACTTTCACATCATCACCAAAACGAAGATGTTGCAGATCGATATAACTTTTCAGGTATTCCAATTCTTTTTCAAGACTGATCGTTTCTTGATCAGAATCGTACAGCATATATCGCATCAGGTGCGAAAGCTTGATGAGGGACGGTTCAATCTGGTTTGATTTCAGTCGCGCCAACGCAACCAGGTTGTTCAATACGTTGAACATAAAATGCGGACTTACCTGGGATCTTAAAAATGAAAGCTCTGTTTTGAGGGCTTCACTTTCCTTTTCCTTGTTCAATCTTTCCTTGACCAGGTTATCAGCGATAAGCCGGTAGCTGGAACTCATAGCGAGGAATGATATGAAGGAGAAGATAAATGGAACATAAGACCGCCACACGAATCCCTTATCCGGGAAAAATTCAATGGTGATCAAATTCCCAAAAGTGAAGATGATCATACACGAAATGAGAAGGGAAAGAATGTACCAGATGAAACCATACTTGCGAAGCACGCTCGGAATGAAAACAAAAGCATTCGCATAAAAGAAAACCAACCAGAACAGGTTCATAATGGTTGACCTTCCGGCCCAGAATTTATACCTGTCGGGTCTGTCCTGGGGGTTGTGCAAAATATATGGCAACAAGAGATAGAAAGCCCAGAATAAAACGTGTAAAGAGACTGCTGAGAAACGACTCAGCTTGATTTTCCGCATGGTACAAAAATAGGGTTTGGTATTGCC